>Ga0315541_1001100_pt1 | contig 26183 bp, 27 predicted proteins | sample SalMarSW160190MG_FD_203095 | JGI IMG/M metagenome (GOLD analysis project Ga0315541, IMG submission 203095) | Salt marsh sediment microbial communities from the Plum Island Ecosystem LTER, Massachusetts, United States - Salt Marsh Sediment SW1601-190 ...
TTGCTTAACATTCCGTCATTTTGTTACTCCAAAGGGAAGAATCACACTGTAAAAAGTAACTAGCGTACAGGGGAACTACACACAATTTACAAAGAGACTCTCTTTAGTGTATAGTATAAATGGTTCCAGTTTAGGTTGTTACAAGGTTCTTAGAATAGCCTCTGGTTTATCTTAAGTGTTGGATAGCCTGAACTCTAACTAAACTATCGAGGAGATGAGGTTATCCAATGACTTTCAAGGACAGGTCAATCCAGTGTTGCGATTGCGGGACTACCTTCACGTTCAGCGATGATGAACAGGAACCTTCCCAAGGAGATTTAATGAGTTTCGAAACCTTTAATTTTGATCCGAGCATCATGGCTGGTGTGCGAGCGATTGGCTATGCTATACCCACACCTATACAGCTTCAAGCGATCCCTCCAATAATGCAGGGACGTGATGTCATTGGTCTGGCCCAGACCGGAACCGGCAAAACCGCTGCTTTCGCACTGCCAATCTTACAGCGCCTGCTGCATGGTCAGAGGGGGCAGGTTCGTGCTGCCATAATCTCTCCCACGCGTGAATTGACTGAGCAAACATGCGAGACCATCAGCGAATTGGGGCAGAAAACTAGGCTGCGGAGTATCGCCATTTATGGTGGGGTGAGCATGGAACAACAAACCTGGAGACTGCGTAATGGAATGGAAATCATCGTAGCCTGCCCTGGGCGATTGCTCGACCATCTTTGGAAGGGTACGGTCGATTTATCACATCTGGAAGTCCTTGTAATCGACGAGGCGGACCGAATGTTAGACATGGGTTTTCTGCCAGACATCCAGAGCATCTTGAGGTGTCTGCTACAGCAGCGACAGACACTCCTTTTCTCGGCTACCATGCCTGCCGATATCCGTCATCTGGCACAAGATATCCTACATGATCCGGTCACAGTGCAAATCGGCCGCATAATGCCGGCAACCACTGTAGCACACGCGTTGTACCCGGTTAAGCAACACCTCAAAACTGCACTATTGATAGAACTCTTACGCCATACCGAAACAAAATCAGTACTTGTCTTTACACGTACCAAGCACCGCACCGAGCGCGTTGCAGAGCAGCTTAAAAGAGCGGGCTTCAAAGCTACCTCACTGCAAAGCAATCTGTCTCAACCCAGGCGGCAGGCCGCGCTTGATGGTTTTCGTACTGGCGCATTTAAGATTCTGGTGGCTACCGACATTGCCGCCCGTGGTATCGATGTTTTGCGTATTTCCCACGTCATTAACTATGACATGCCTGAGAGTATAGATGCCTACACCAATCGCATCGGCCGCACAGGACGGGTTAATAGAAACGGTGATGCGCTAACATTCGTGACGAGTGTAGACGCGTCCATGGTAGATGATATTGAGCGTATTCTTAACGTGAAACTGGAGCGCCGTACGCTACAAGGCTTTGATTATAACGTGTCTGCGCCAGACAGCGGATACGTCCGCTCTACGCAACAATTACGAAGACACACGGTACGAAATCAACGGACTAGTAACAATTAGCCAGATTGTGCAGGGTATTTCATATCCACGGCGGTTTCTTGACATCCGTATTCTCGAAGTAGTCGTCATCAAGGGATCGCTGAGCAACACCTGAATTCACTGCGGCTCTAGCTACGCTATGAGCCACGGCCAAGTGTACCTTAGGGTCAAGAACATTAGGGACGAGTTCTCTTTCAGCCGCAGCACCGGCAATGGCTAAGGCGGCGGCTATGTACATCTTATAGGTGATTTTGGTAGCCATTGCATCCAATGTCCCCCGCCAGATTCCGGGATAGGCCAATAAATTGTTAACCGTCCTACCATCAACGGCAAAGGCAGCACCGGATGCCATAGCCAGCTCTGCAGTAATTTCGGGATGTGGATTTGATAGTGCAAAGATAATCTGCCCCTTTCTTATCATGCTTGGTTTTATAAGTCCTCCCACCGTAGAGGTGGCAATCACAATATCTGCCGTTTGCATAATCTCATCAAAGCTGGATGGGATGCCGCCTTGTTCCACATGTCGTTTCACGCTATCCTTGGTTCTTGCCGTACCCAACGTTGGGTTACTTGTGTATTTTAAAAGGAACTTTCCAATGGAAAGACCAGCAGCACCGAGACCAACAAGGCCAATCTTCGCTTCTTGCAGCGTTACATTGCTAAGCTTGCAGGCATTGACCAATGTGGCTAGCACTACCATGGCGGTTCCTTGCTGGTCATCATGCATAACGGGGATATTCAATTCATTTTCAAGTCTGTTCTCAATCAAGAAACACCCTGGTGACGCAACATCCTCCAGTTGAATGCCACCAAATGTCGGAGCAATATTTTTTATTGTTTCTACGATTCTATCCGGATCGGTGGTGTTCAGTAAGATTGGTATTCCACTAATCCCTACTAATTGTTGAAGAAGGGCGGCCTTGCCTTCCATAACTGGCATTCCCGCTATCGGGCCCACATCTCCCAATCCAAGGATACGAGTCCCATCGGTAACAATAGCTACCGAATAAGGGATGGTGGTGTAAATATTCTTTGAGCTTGGCTGAGTCCTGATTAACTTACATACCTCAGCCACTCCCGGGGTATATACCTTTCTCAGGTGCTCCAGCGAATTGACCGGAACGGTGTTGATCATTTTTATCTTTCCACCTTTGTGAAGCTCAAGTACATCGTCTCTGACCTCGAGAACGGTGGTATCTTTAAGTCTCGATATCTCATCTAGTAGGGATGTAAGCTGCTCTTCATTGTCCAGGAAAACCTCAACGTCTCTGACAGTAAAATGATGTCCCAAATGCACCGTGGTTATGTTTCCGACATCTACTCCAACACTGCCAATAGCTGTAGCCAACTTGCCTAGTGTACCTGGGATACTAGCGTTTTTGCAGCGCAAAGTCCTGACAATCTTGTAATCCATTTCTTCCACTATGCACCTCTATGTTTTGAAAATTATTGATGCTCGAACTGTTGCTATATATTGTAACACGACTTTAGCCGTTGGCTGGATTCCTATTCTTGCAAGTTGAGGGACTTAGATAAACCGTAGGCTGAACTCGGTAGTATGTTACCACTTCTCATGCTTGATAGAATGATTTATAATGTTCAACTACCCTTGGTGTGAGAGGAACTTCAAGGATGCCATCAAGGAGTACGGGGAAGAGATTGAGGTCTATGACATCGCTGAGATTGCCTTTAATGCGCTCTAGGAAAGGCCACGGAAACGACAAAGGAAAAGGAGGTAATAAGTGGTGAAGAAGGAAGCGTCAGTGATTGACTGGGCAGGACTTAGCCGGGATATGGAGTGTTTGCTTCGTCTGAAAGCAAGCCCGGTTGCCTACAAGAGACTGGAGAAATTGGAGGAGCTGGATAAAATACCGGGGGTGATGCGGCTTGACCGCCGAGCTACTTTTTGTCAGTTACCGGCGCTGGCCCGAACCATGGGCATGACAGTAGCTGCCACCAGAGACAACTTCGGTGAGCGCTGCGCTCGAATTACCGGTCTGGCGCCGACTACTGAAAAGGAGGTCGCCAAGGAGGCAAATGCCTTCGCCACTGGCTGGTTTGCCAACGTGGAAGAAGCCAGAAAACAGATGGCGGCATATCCCCTGGTTCCACCTGGAGAGGCCGTCGTGCTCACCCCGCTAGCTTCGGGCAAATTTTACCCCGATGTTATCTTAATCTACGGTAACCCGGCGCAGATGATGTTGTTGATGAACGGGCTCCAGTTTACAGACTACGAGCGCTTTCAGTTTTTCTTCATCGGTGAAGGCTCTTGTGCCGATGGCTTGGCCCAGTGTTATACCAGCGGCAAGCCTGCCTTGGCTATTCCCTGCATGGGGGAGAGGGCGTTCGGTGCCGTTACCGAGGATGAGCTGGTTATGGCGCTGCCACCGGGAATGATGGCTAAGGCTGTCGAGGGACTTAAGGCGCTTAAAAGCCGGGGAATTGGCTATCCTATTGCGTATCTTGGGCCTCTTTGCGACCCCTCTCCGGTGCTGATGCAGATCTACCCTGACTGGTGGGAGCGTCGTTGACTTCAAATACAAGGAGTCACGAGATGAAAGTCATAGGTATAGTCGGCAGTCCAAGAAAAAATGGCAACACAGAACTGTTAACTAAACATACGCTTAAAGCAATTTCTGAAGAAGGGTTAGATATCGAGCTTATTCGGTTAGCCGGCCTGGAAATAAAACCGTGCACCGCCTGTATGGTATGCAAAGAACAAGAGATTTGCTCTATCGAGGATGACCTATTTCCAATATACCTCAGAATGAAAGAGGCCGATGGTATAATTCTAGCCTCACCGGTATATTATAGCTCTGCTACAGCGCTTATTAAGGCGCTTATGGAGCGTGTTGGCTACATCGCACGCTGGAATGGCGAACCTTTCCATGGTAAAGTCGGGGGGCCCTTGGTAGTAGCACGACGTTCCGGTCAGAACTTCACAATTGCCCAACTTACCTTCTGGTTTCAGATTCTAGGGTTCTTTATTCCAGGCTCTACGTATTGGAATGCCGCGTTCGGCCGCGAAACAGGCGAAGTGGAACAGGATAAGGAAGGACTCCAAACAGCCTGGGACTTCGGTAAAAATATGGCCTTTCTAATCAAGAAATTGAGTAGTTGACATAATCGCTCATTTAGCTAGATTGTGTGAAGAATACCCGTCCTTGTCACAGGCCTCTGAGAAACTCAGGTCTGAGGAGAGAAGGGTTCCTAGCCGCCAAGACCTTGTCTAGTTCTCTAAGCATTTTCTCTTTATCTCGCGGCAATCTTCCTCGTACGGAAAGGTAGTTTGAGGCATGCATTGAGCTAAAGAAACAATCGGTAAAGCTGGAATTCTCTATGATTAACTTTAGCTCCTCCAGGGATTGAAAAGGAGAAAGGGGATGGAATTCACCCCGTTCCCACTGCTCATAGAGCGGGGTACCGGGGACGAAGGTCAAGGTTAAAGCTCCGGCATACTCCGGGTCAATATCAGTGATAACTCTGGCCGTCTCCAACGCGTGTTTCTTGTTTCCCTCGACACCGCCAAGTCCTAAAATTATCGTCACAGAAAAGGTTATCCCGGCTTCTTTTACTTTCTTTCCCGCCTCGACCATCTCATCCGAAGTTACCTTTTTACCTATCTTCCGAAGCAGTTCATCATCACCTGTCTCAAGCCCGGTATAAAAAATACCTACCTTGAGCCGTTTTAACTCCTTAAGTTCATCCACACTCCGGCGCAGGATATCCTGTGGAGTAGCATATGTGCCAATCCTTTCGACAGAGGGTAGTTTTTCATTCAAGTACTGGAGGACCTCCCTCAATTTGGGAAAGGGGTAAACAAGGGCATCGCCATCCTGAAGAAACACCTTCTTGCCGTCCCAACCTTGAGCTATGTCATATACCACGTTAGAAATATCAGGGAGCCGAATGCCGCTTCGCCTGAATGAGGCTAAAGCATCTATTTCACTCTTGACGTCATCGACGTCTCGCATCTGAAGCTTTGAGCCATAGTACATACAGAAAGTGCACGTGTTGGTGGAGCACCCACTGGTTAGAGGGAGAAAATAGCTTTTCCATTCGCTTGGAGGTCGGATAATATTAGGTCTAACGAAGCTCATGTGCCGATTGAGTTCCCTAGAGTACCAGACCGATTCTGAGGTACCCTTTGAGACCTATTTTATCACCGCTCCGGCACCTTTTCACTTCTTCCAATGAATTAGAGAGAATACGAGACAAGTACTTGCTGTATCACCAATATCAGCCCTTTCTTCTCGAATAGAAGTTTGGGAATTGTCCCCCCTGGCCCACCAACTTGGTTCCTAAATAACTTCTCCCGTAAGCTATCCTCAGTTAACATTTCGTCATATCGTGCATTGCTAGGATTACGTATATTTCAGCATATTGTGCTATAATGAAAAGGTCAACTTAGAACCTTAGTATGCACCTGAATAATCAAGGGGTGAACCAGTGTGAACAAAGCTGTTATAGCGTGCTTCTATCTTAACTGCTCGTAGGCGGACTTTGTGTTTTTGTGTTTGGCGAGATGAGGTCACATGAGTTTGATACAGGTGGATGATTTAGCCAAAAGTTATGGCAGGGTGGTTGCTGTGGATGGGCTCTCTCTGAGGGTGGAGGAGGGCAGCATTATGGGGCTCATAGGTCCCAACGGCGCTGGAAAAACCACCACAATAAAGATAATCTTAGGCTTGCTTAAGCCGGAGAGAGGGTTTGTGAGGGTTTTTGACGAGGAACCATGGGACAACCCTGATATCAAACCGAAGATAGGAGTAATCTATGAAAGAGCCTACTTCCCATCCCGTCATAAGGTATTCGACTACCTGAAGAGGGTGTGTAGGATCTTTGGCAAACCTGAATCCCGAGCCCGTGAAGTTTTAGCTTTAACAAGACTTGAGGATGCCCATGACAGAACCGTAAAAGCGTTGTCGGCTGGGATGCTTCAAAAATTCGCCGTAGCCCATGCCCTGATCAAAGAGCCGCGTCTCATCATTGCTGATGAACCTACATCAAACCTTGACCCTGAAGCCAGGAGAGAGTTGTTAGATTTAATCCTGCAACTTCACCGCGACGAAAATGTAACTTTTCTAATCTCTTCGCACGTACTTCCTGAGTTGAGCAGGATTTGTGAATCCGTGGCGATAATCAATAAGGGCAAGGTCTGGGCTGCAGGAAGCTTGACGGAACTTTCGGAGAAGCTCGAAGCCAGAACTACGAGGATATCCACTGATAATCCTGAGGCGCTTGGAGAATTGATAAGAAAACTGGAATATGTTAGCCGGGTGGAAGTAGATAGCAGGGGGGTTTCTGTAGGCGTGCTTGCCGGCGAAGACGAAAGGCTTTATGAAGACGTTCCCAGACTTGCTAAGAAAGCAGAGGCCAAAATTGTGGGAATAGAGACAGGAACTGCTTCCCTTGAAGAACTCTTTAGACTCGCCGTTAAGTCTGGACAAGGAGAAGATCGTAGATGGGAAAAGGCCGACCATTCTTAGAAATCTTCACCTATGCCCTCGATGAAGATTACAGATTCCCGATCCTGGAGATTTTTGCTTTCCTTTTCGCACTGGGGACATTTGTCTTCGCGGATTTTGCTGGGGGATATGACCGGACTGGAGAAACCATGGCGTACAGCTTGGTTAGCACTTTATGCGGATTCCCGCTTATGTTTATCTTTGTTGTCTTGATTTTAAAGAATGTGGCTTACGGTCTGGGAAGCGATTTGGACAGAGGTGTGATGCAAACCCTGTTCTCATATCCTCTGAAGAGGCGGCATATTCTCACGGCAAGACTCCTCTCAAGTTTAGGCATAGCGGTGCTTTTGTTCTTGGGAATCCAGATTTTCGGTCTCTTTTTGTTAGCCCCGGACATCTTGGCTACCTATTCCAGCACGGTTTTCCTGACCTATGCTGCTCACGTCTGCAGCCCGGCACTTTTGCTGGCTGGGCTCCTGCTGCTTTTGACTTTGCGGCTGAAACGAGGGGGGCTCGCCCTCATCATTGGAGTCGTTCTTTTCTTCGCGGGGTTGATAGTCTCTGGATTGATGACCTCCATCGCTTACGGAACAGGTTCCGATCTGTCCCTAAAAATTTGGGCTGTAATCAACCCTAATTCAGCTCTCCAGGCATATTATTATCATATGGGCACGTCAGGTTTCCTTTTTGGAGGGGAAACTTGGGTGCCAAGCTTTTCCGAGGTTTTGCTTTACCTGGGGGCTGGATACCTGATTGTGGCTGTGCTTTTCATCGTTGGATACATCTACTTCGACAGGAGATTGGAAATATGAGGTGGATAACTCTTCTGTGGAGAATAGGCACCGTAGCTTTAGCGATTGGCCTGGCTCTCCTCGTCGCCTGGCTCATCCCCTCAAGTGCTGAGTATCCATACAGAATGAGTCGGCCTATCGAGCCCGAACAATATATGACTGGGGGGTTAGAGGTTTACTCGCCTCAAAATGGACTGCAAATCTCCGTGGAGGCTACCGATAACGTCCGTGTTTATCTCCTGGGAGCAAGCTCAGTTGAACTCGATAACTGGAAAACATTGCTTAGGGAGGCATACCCTGATTCGGAGAGCCCTGATTTGGAGATATTTATTGAATTCTACACCGTGCCGCTGCTTTTCTTCCACGAGGCGTATCCTGAACAGCCACTTCCTGATTTCCTGCCACTTCCTGCTTCACACGGTCCCCAAAGCCAGAGTATGGTATGGAACGTAACCGTTTTAGATAAGGGACTGCAAACACACCCTGAGATTATCTTGTGGGACCCGCCCTCGGGCAGCGTGTTCTCCCACGAGTTGTTTCCTGAGGATGTCCTTAATATCATGGCCGTAGTTGCCAATCCATCCTCTAATACGGTGGAAGTCGACATGGAGATAAAGGAGGTATTAGCGGTCGCACCAAAAGACAGGATTATCTTCCCAGCCCAACTCCTTATCTCAATAGGCATTGGATTGACTATTGTCTGGCTATTCTCAAGAAAATTCAGAAAAAGCATTTTCTGATAGAGGGTAACTTTCGTCCTGGGTACCGTAAAGGCGTTAGATTTGCGACGCCCCATTTACCGCCAAACTTGCTACTCACGGTCATTTTGGCAGGGAAGACCTCGACCTCCCCTGGGAAAGAACAGATAAGGCTGAAATACTGAGAAAAGAAGCCGGCCTGCAAAAGTGCCAACTCAGCACCAAATTAAGAGTCCTTTTAGTACCGTGTTCTGCCTCAACAATTCGTCACAAAGTGCAATGATTCGCCTGGCCATCTTATTTACCTGTCAGGCTCTAAGTGTCTTCAGTGCAGCATTTCTTTCTTCGTAGTATTTCATTTCGATTGTTCCACGTATCCCTGCATAGACAAACGTTGAATCCGGTGCTTCCCGGTGGTTCGCACTGGTGTCTCTCATAAATCTCGGCGAGGCCATCTCGAACTTGCCGGTAGTAGGGCAGTCCAGGAGCTTCGGTTACTCCCAGGACCGCTCTTCCCTGCGGCATCCATATGGATGGTAGCGGGACGATACCGTGGCTGGCGAGATATTCAGCGCCAGATAGGAAGCTTTCTACAGGTTCAAGCCCGATGACAAAGGCGCTACAGGCCTTATTGCGACCATGTCTTTCGGCTATGTGAAGCAGAGTGTTGAGTTGCCGCTCGCGCCCCGCAAAGCGCGCCTTGCCAGGACATATGCGATTGAATAGCTCCTCATCCCATATCTCCATGTCGCAGGCAACCCTATCTGCTCCCGCTAGAAAAACTTCGTCGACAACCGTAGGGTCCGGTGGAGGTGACGTGTATACCAGAACTTCCCCTGAGATATCATCGAGGTCTGCCAGGTCATCAATTGCCCGCAGCATGTCAACTACGAGATGGCACTCCGCACGGGGGTTCATTGTCGAACCACCGGTTATCTGGATGTATGATGCCAGTTTTTCTGTATTTACCGCGTAGTTAACAACCTCTGACACATCCTGCGGTGTAGGGAAAAGAAATTCGGGTTTCCCCTCACGGGCAAGCTCCTCCGTGTAAGCCCCTGTGTAACAGAACTGACACGAAAATCCACTTCGTGCATACTCACAGGGCCACAGGTATGGAAAGGATAAGACATCCAGACCTTGCAAGACGGCAATCATACTGAAGGGTATGCCCTTTGAAGTGTATTGCCCGTAGAATTGTGTCTTCGGAGGAAAGTCCACCTCCGTTACAAAGCGACCATCATAGGCCAGATAGACATTACCACTTTCGGCAATACTTACAGTGAACGAAGACCGAGGGCCGGCGTTCCAGATGTGGACAACAGTATTATCCGGCAGGAGGAGGCAGTTGCATGCTCCCGGGTCCATGAAAGAGGATAACCGATGGGTATTGCTAAACCGCTCGTAGACCTCATCAGATGAGATATTTATGCCTTGAGTAATAAGCAAAATCTTCAGTTCTAGCGAGTCTATCTCTTCACCGTTGATTCTGTACGTGCCAAGCACAGTTTTACCTCAGTCCCATTGGCTTTCCCCACTTCCTCAATCAGCTTCCATCCTTGAGAAGAAGTACGAACCTAATGTTGCTAAAGCTAAACACAACGCAAGGAGAACCGTGAAATCGAGCCAGAGTGGAAAGGCGGAAATGCCAATAAGAGTGCCCCTCAATCCATCCACTCCATAGGTCAAAGGGTCAATATACATTATGTATCTCAGCCAGGACGGCATAGACTGTATAGGGAACAAGGCACCTGAGAGGAGGAATATGGGGAATACTATCAAGTTCATTATAGCCATGAAGCCTTCCAGATTACCTAACTTGGTGGCAATAATTAAGCCAAATCCCGTGAATGTGGCGCAGGTAAGAATCATAACTAGTATGGCCAAAAAGAATCCTGATACACTGGATAATTTGACTCCCATGGCTACAGCTATTCCCACTATAATGAGGGCCTGAATTATGGCTGTGGTCATGCCGCCGAGGCTTCTGCCCAAGATGACGGAAAAACGATTAACCGGAGCCACCAAGACCTCTTTTAGAAAGCCAAATTCCTTGTCCCAGATAACCGATGCCCCGGACATGGTACCAGCAAATAATAAGGTCATGCCCACTATTCCAGGAGCGAGAAAGTCAAGGTAACCTACGCCCCCCGGTATTTGCCTGGCAGGTATGAAGCTCATGGGCAATCCCAGAAAAGCAAGAAAAAAGATAGGCATCAATAGTGAACCAACTACCCTGGCCTTTACTCTCAAAAATCTTTTCATCTCCCGCAGCCACATGGTATAAATCGGTAGCGGGTCTATGATTCGCCGGGCCCCAATTGCTCGCATGTTATCTCTTACCTCTACTCCTCATCCACGATTTCCATAGTTCCTTCAGATTTCCTTCTTCATCCCTTATAGTCTTCCCGGTATAATGTAAAAAGGTGTCCTCCAAACTTGGCTTATACAACTTGATGGATGATATAACAAGTCCGCGATCATCGGCAAAATCAATAAGCTCAGGTATCCTTTCTTCGCCGCCATCGATACTTAGCTCCAGTGAGCCATCACGTGCTTCAATCTTCTTTATCCAGCTAAGCTGCTTTAGTAAATCAACCAGGCTGCCACTGCTATCCTGAGCTATTTGCAGTGAAATCAAATTTAAACCCACTGCCAGTTTGAGTTTTTCCGGCGTATCCATGGCTACTATGCGGCCCTGGTCTATAATGGCCACCCGGTGACAGAGATAATCCGCCTCTTCCATATAGTGAGTAGTCAGGATTATGATTATACCTTCTTTTTCATTCAGCAGCTTGATGTAATCCCAGAGATTCCTTCTTGCCTGGACATCCATGCCTAAAGTCGGCTCGTCCAAAAACAAGACTTTGGGATGGTTCAGAAATCCTCGAGCAACCTCAAACCTGCGCTGGGTGCCGCCGGAGCATTCACTAATCCTCATGTTCTCCTTCCCCATCAAATCCATCAGGTCTAGCACCTCCGCGACTCTCTCCTGCCTGGTTTTCTTATCCAAATGATACATTCGGGCATGAAAATCCAGGTTCTCCTTACCGGTTAAGAATGTGTCAATGGCTCGATCTTGAAACACAATTCCTATGCACTCTCTGACCTTATTTCTTTGCCGCACGATATCATACCCGCAAACCGTAGCCGAGCCTGAAGTGGGGTTCAGTATGGTGCAGAGCATCTTCACGGCTGTTGTCTTCCCGGCTCCATTAGGGCCAAGGAAGCCAAATATCTCTCCCTCCCCAACGTTCAAGGTAATATGGTCTACAGCTACCAAGCCATCGAATTCCTTGGTCAGGTTTTCAATTTCTATTACGCTATTCATGTTCCTCGTCTGGCAACTTTTTCCCAACGTAGTGCAGGAAAACATCCTCAAGGCTTGGCTTGTGTTCGCCGATCGAGGAAATAACGAATCCGTGCTTCCGTGCCAATCTCACTACCTCGGGTATCTTCATCCCCTCATTTCCTACGCTTAACTCCAGTTGAGCGTCATGCTGGTGAATCTTTTTGACCCAGCTCATTCCGTTTAGCAAACCTGCAAACTCATTGGCCAGGGCCCCTTGGGGAAACCTGATAGAAAGCACGCTGCTGCCCAACGAATCTTTTAACGCTTTGGGGGTATCCACCACCGCAATCTTCCCATACTCTAAGATAGCTACTCTATTGCAGAGGTAGTCCGCTTCCTCAACATAATGAGTGTTTAGCAATATAGTGGTCCCTGATTCCTTGTTCAACTTCTTAGCATAATCCCACAATAGCCTTCTCGTTTGTACGTCCAAACCTAGAGTTGGCTCATCCAAGAATAGGACTTTGGGGGAATTTAGCATTCCCCTGGCTATCTCCAGTCTGCGCTGCATGCCGCCGGAATAGTATTTTACCAATATATTTTGTCTATCCTTTAACCCTACCAGGTCCAGGGCTTGAGATATCCGCTCACCCCTCACTTTTTTGGGAAGGTGATACAATATGGCATGGAAGTCCAGGTTTTCCCTCGCTGTTAGATTGGTATCCAGGCTCAGCGATTCAAAGACTATGCCTATTGATTCTCTGACTTTGTCCCGCTCTCTGATGATATCATACCCGCATACAGTGGCCGTCCCGGAGCTGGGATTTAGCGCCGTAGCCAGCATCATGATGGTGCTGGTCTTGCCGGCTCCGTTAGCGCCAAGAAAACCGAAAATCTCCCCCTCTTCGACTTCAAACGAGATATGGTCCACCGCAACAAGATGACCAAACATCTTGGTTAGATTGTCAGCGATTATTGCCTTCATTCTCCGTGTCCACTTTCACGAACAAGCTCTTGACCGAGGTGAAATGCATCCTCGAGGGCCGCAGGATGCTCCTCAATCTGGCCTTTTTTATCAATTCCCCTGACTAATAAATCACCAGAATATTTCACGCCGATAGCATCAAAGAAATACTTCACCGTGAGCACCGCGCCATCAAAGAGCTTTTTGCCCTGAGTGGCGCCAACTGAAATGAACACCCCTCTGCGCACTCGCTTGTCCTCCTTGCCCATGCCCAGCACATGTCTTCTTACCCAAAGTACCTGGCATCTGTCTATTATTGCTTTCGCCTGGCTGGTAATACCATAGAAAAACATCGGTGAAGCAAACATGATATGGTCTGCTTCCAGAAGCTTCTTATAGAGCAATTGCATATCATCCTTAATGGCACAATCGCCATCCTTGAGACAGGCATATATTTCCAGGCACGGTGAGATTTTGAGTTTTGAGACCAGCACCTTTTCGACATCGGCTCCTGCCTCCCCGGCACCTTCCAGCGCCTTATCCAGGAGGATTTCGGTATTGCTTTGCCTTCTGGGGCTGCCCATAATGCCTAACACTTTCATATCACCCTCCTTCTCATAATTATAGCGTCCCGAATAGAATTGGGCATAAGCCTTTCGGGTTGAGACCCAAGATGAAGCCCTGAATAGGAATTAAATTCCATTCTTTATACACCATACTTGTCTCTAAGTATTTGCGAGAGCTCAGGCAAGAAGGCAAATGCTCTCTCAACAAGCCCTTCTTCGATGCTTGAGACCTGACATTCGCTTGCTGTCTTACCGACTGAATTGACCTGGCCCAAATCGCTGAGGCAGCATCTGGCTGGAGCCACCAATGCCTGCTTTGCAATTTGGTTCAAGGACAAACCTGTATTTTGGGCGATTACCTCCCAGTAATCCGAGAGAATCGCAGCCAGCGTTTCTGGTGTCTGCGTCGCCAGAGCTGTGGATTCAGTGGGGATAATGCCCCAGGAGATAACCCCGCCATTCTTGATAAATTCAGCCACGCTACCAGCATATTCCCCGGGCATAAACCCAATTTGATAGGCATCGAAGGACAGAATTTCCACCCCCAACTCTAACAGATAGGGCAAATTCACCTCAGCACAGAGGTGCAGTCCCTTGGGACCTTCTAAGCCATCAACGAACTCGTGATAGTCTTCTCTAGCATGTTGCTCGTTGTACCCGGAAAAACCGCTGAACACGTAGCCCAGCCCCGGTTCATCTACCCAGACAAAGGCGTTAGGATTTCTCTTCCTGAGTTCTTGATACTGGATGTTGACTTTTCTCTGAATGAAATCAAACAAAATAGTCCTTGCCTCTTCGTTATAGATGATGGGCTTCAGGTCTTCATCCAATACTTTCAAGCCAAAACTCACCGGGCCCGTGACCTGCCCCCTGACAGCTTTATACCCTTGAAGCTCCCTGGAGAGAAACTTGTGGAATACCCTGGAATACTCGGCGGTGAGGGCAAAAGTGTCAGCGATATCCATTTTCACGAAATACTCGTCGAGTTCTTGCTCAAATCGTGCAGTGTTGAAGACGAGCCTTTCCTTGTCAAAGTCAATAGCTATGCCCGGGAAATTCTGCGATGCTTGCACATACATATCCTCATACAGGCTCACTTTGGGAAGCTGGGGCCAGAATGGAATATCCAAGCTCAAGGCAAGCTCCAGCGCCCGGTCAACATCCCTATGAGGCATTATCCCCATAGCGGTAGTACTGCATCGCGCCTCAAATGCTATCATGAATTTCCCGTCTCTTCCTACAAATATCCCTAAATGATAGCACGAAGGCAGAAAAAATCGCAGTAAACCCGCTTCCAGCCGCGCTTGGCGGAACAAATGCATGGGGTGATATACTATAAATCTAATAATTGTGAAACTCAATTATTCTTTGACATGACCGGGAGCTTGTGTTGAGAAAGCGCTTTTTAGTTCCCTTAGCTTTGGGGGCCACGCTTGGCTTGCTCATCGTGTCTGGATTGAGTTGCTTAAGCTGTGTCTCTTATCGTGATAGTCCGACTACTGGTCACAGACTTCCGATGACGAGGTTTGAATATAATTTTTACGTCACACCTGATTGCCCATTGGTTGAGGAAACTTTACAAGGTATCCTCGGTGACCCTCCATTCGAACCTTCCCAAGTCGGCTTTGATGATATCCGAGACTGGGTCGCTAGTAATATAGATTATAAGCCTGATGAAGACCGATGGGGTGGGGATTACTGGCAAACCCCCGGAGAAACCCTGTACTACGGCACTGGGGATTGCGAAGACTTTGCTACTTTATTATGCTCCCTCCTTAGAGCCTATGGCATTGATGCGGAGCGAGTATATGTCGCCCTTGCTGCTGATGGTGAGGAATATGGACATGCCTTCCTGATAGAGAATTGGTATCACGACGGGAAGTGGCGGAGGATAGAGTCCCAAGCGCCTGCCCAAATCCCTTCTTGGCAGCGCTGGTTCGGATCCTCCAAGGTACACCCTGATTCTGAACTAGACGAATATGAAATTACCGCGGCTTTTAACGACCTCTATCACTATGATGAATCTTTTCCATGGGATGAAGATTAAGCGAAGCGAGATAGCAAAGTCTGTTTTAACCGCTTTCCTCAGCGGGCTCCATGGCTGAACCTTTCTAGCTTCCCCTTCAATGTAATCAGATTAACCACGTCTTCCTTGTTGTACTCCAGCAACAAATCCAGCGCCTTTCTGTCACGGTGAATCTGATATCTCCACCAGAGTATCACAGCCTCTGCTCCACCAATACCCCGCAGCCGTCGAGGAATACCTAATTGCCGCTCTACCGCCTTGAAGCCACCATACAAATTATTCCTCCAGCAATCATGCATCAGGTCATGGTGATGAAAATGCTCTCTCAGATTTACCCTCAGACGGAAATTGATAAATGGAATGTCAAAGCGGCTGCCGTTGTACGTATAGATTGTATCCACACAACGCAAGGTCCTGAGCAAGTTAGTCCTGGTTACATCACCCCCAACAAGTTGAACCAGTCTATTCTCCACGCCATTGGCTAAACAGACGCCAATAACGGTTATTTCGTCATAAAACGAGCATAAGCCTGTGGTCTCAATATCAAGATAGGCATCAAATGGTAGCTGCAACCTGCCGCCTTCCTTTCCAATAACCCCTATTTTGGCATATGATAGCATATGTTTAGGAAAGTGGCACAGCTTTGTGTTCTTATGCTCACTACGTAGTATAATTTCGACTTGGGGGCAAAGAAGTATTTAGGTAAACAATTATCGAAGGAGAGCGAATATGAGAGAGTGCGCCGTGGAGCAAAACAAAGAAAAATGTAACTGTACCTATGAGCCATGCAGCAGAAAGGGCATTTGCTGCGAATGCATAAGATACCATTGGCGGTTAGGCGAACTGCCGGCCTGCTTTTTCCCCGACGACGTGGAGAGGACTTATGACCGCTCTATCGAAAGATTTATCGAGACTTACCAGAAAAGAGGGCGGTGGTGAATAACAGTGCAAAATGAACAGACAGATTACTGGATAGTTTGCTATACTTCTCCTGCATGACCAGGGTAGATAACCGAACTGACAATGAGCTCCGCCCCGTGCGCATAATTTTAGGATACCAGAGCTTCGCCGAGGGTTCAGCTTTAATTGAACTGGGGCAAACAAGGGTGCTGTGCTCTGTGAGCATGGATGAAAGGGTGCCCGGCTTTCTTAAAGGTGGTGGCCAGGGTTGGGTTACTGCGGAGTATGCTATGTTGCCTCGCTCCACAGTTACTCGCACACCGCGCAACAAGGGAGAAGGAAGAAGCCAGGAAATCCAACGCCTGATAGGTCGCAGTTTAAGGGCAGCAACTAACTTAGCCATCCTGGGAGAAAGGACACTTGTAGTAGATTGCGATGTATTGCAAGCAGACGGTGGCACCAGAACAGCAGCTATCACCGGTGGATATGTTGCTCTTTATCACGCTTTCCATAACTTAAGAAAACAGGGCGTTCTGCCATTTATGCCCTTAACTAAAATGATAGCAGCCACCAGCGTGGGCATTGTGAATGGCAATATGCTACTTGACCTTCGCTACGAAGAAGATTACCAAGCTGAAGTTGATTTCAATGTGGTCATGACCGACAAAAATGAGTTTGTGGAAATTCAGGGAACTGCCGAGGGCAAACCTTTCTCTAAAGAAACTGCCGATGCCTTGCTTGCTTTAGCCCAGCAAGGGATAGCTAAACTGTTCAAAATCCAGAAGCAAACCTTAAGGGCTTTGTCTTGAATCTGCCTGTTGGTTCCTCGCTTTTGCCTGTCTTGTTATTGCCGTTTTTGCGTTTGCATTGACCATCGCCCTGTTTTATACTTTAGTTCTGTCCCAACTTATGTGAGGTTTTTTGAGCAGATGACACAGCTGGAGTTAGCGCGAAAGGGCACTATTTCATCCCAGATGAAGCACGTAGCCGAAAAAGAAGGGGTGGAGACTGATTTTATCATCCACGGCCTGGTTGATGGTGAAATCACAATTCCGGCCAACGTTAATCACACAAATCTAATCCCCTGCGGCATAGGCAAAGGGCTGAGTACCAAGGTAAATGCTAACATAGGCACATCTTCAGACTTTTGTGATTTGAACATGGAACTAAGGAAATTACAGACCGCCATCGACTTTGGTGCCGACACTGTGATGGACTTGAGCACTGGAGGCGATATTTCAGCTATCAGGAGAGCTATCATAAGTGCTAGCACCGTGCCGGTGGGGACGGTGCCCATTTATCAGGCGGGTATTGCAGCTATTGAGAACCGTGGAGCCATCGTAAACATGAGTGTGGACGACATTTTCGCTGTAATCGAAGAACATGCCAAGGACGGTGTTGATTTTATGACCGTCCATTGCGGAGTGACCCAGGCATCTCTGGCCAGACTTAAAAAGCAGGGCAGGACAACCGATATAGTATCTCGAGGAGGAGCCTTTCTCATCGGTTGGATGCTCCACAATGATAAGGAAAACCCCTTATATCAATATTATGACCGCCTGCTGGACTTGGCTCTTGAATACGATTTCACTTTGAGCTTGGGCGACGGCTTGCGTCCCGGATGTCTGGCTGATGCCACCGACAGGGCTCAAGTCGAAGAGTTAATTATCCTCGGTGAATTAGTGGAGCGCTCCAGGGAAGCTGGCGTTCAAGCCATGGTAGAAGGTCCCGGGCATTTGCCATTGAATCAAATCGCCACTAATGTTCAATTGGAAAAGAGCCTCTGCCGTGGGGCACCTTTCTACGTCCTTGGGCCTCTAGTGACTGATGTAGGCGCTGGCTACGACCATATAACTGCTGCTATCGGGGGGGCAATTGCCGCTGCTGCCGGCGCAGATTTTTTGTGCTATGTTACTCCCACTGAGCACCTCTCCCTCCCCAGTATAGAGGATGTTAAAGAAGGGGTAATCGCCTCTCGCATAGCTGCTCATGCTGCCGATATTGTTAAGGGCGTAAAAGGCGCTAAAGAGTGGGATGAACAAATGTCCAGAGCGCGCAAGGCCCTTGACTGGGAAACCCAGGCTAAACTATCTCTAGACCCGGAGCTTTCGCAGCAAATCCATAGTAAGGTACCTGCTAGCGGAGCGACTTGCAGCATGTGTGGCAAATATTGCGCTATGGCAATAGTAGAAAGATATCTAGGCGTCTCAGTAAGTAAATGCTAATTGCGATTGCTTCGCTGAGCCCATTCCGAGCGACGTGAGATTCTTCCTCACGAAGCCTGTCCTGAGCGCAGGGAGATTCTTCGCTCCACTAAGAATGACAGGCAAAGTGAAGGGTTCAGGGACAGAATAGCGGGGAGCGAAGGGCTCGCAGCTAATATTTTAAAGTGATGTTGCTCGAGGAGGTCTAATGCACCTAATTATAGATGGCTATTCCAGCAACCAAAAAATTCTCCGAGACGAAGATTTTCTTCAGAAGTGGTTGGAGGGTTATCCCGCCAAGATTGGAATGACCAGGATTTCACCGCCATACGTGCTCAAATACATGGGACCGGTGTTAGAGGATTGGGGAATATCAGGGTTTGTTTTTATAGCGGAAAGTCATATTGGCATCCATACCTTTGTTGAGCAGAATTACATTAACATAGACATTTTCTCTTGCAAGGATTTTGATACCGAGAAGGCAATAGAAGATTTCCGGGAAGGCTTCCAGCTGGTTAAACTGCGGACCTGTCTAATTGATAGAGAATGGCCTAAAGCAAAACCCAGCACTCAAGGTGCTGAGTGCTGGGCTAACCCCCAAAGTTTTATTTACCATGAATGACCGCGACTGTAACCCCGAGCCCTTCGCGTCTGGGCATAAGGGAAAATTTCTGCCACCTCGGGTCTTTGCTGGATTAGAACCACCTTATTCAAATTTACAGCAAGCCAGGACTGTAATTCTGCCTGTCCCCTACGACAGCACCAGCGAATGGCGAGGCGGCTCTCGCCACGGCCCACAGGCTATTATCGACGCCTCCCAGTATTTAGAGCTTTATGATTTAGAGCTAGACCGCGAGATATATAAAGTTGGTATTTGTACCCTGCCCGAGGTAGAACCCCTGCTGAGCAGCCCCCAGGACATGATTGACAGAGTCTATCAAGTGATTAAAGGCTTAATACAAAAGGAGAAATTTGTAGTGTTGCTTGGTGGAGAACACTCCCTTTCTTTAGGGGCAGTTCGAGCTTTCAAGGAAGCATTTCCCAGACTTTCTGTGTTGCAACTGGATGCCCATGCCGACCTTCGAGATGAATATCTGGGGACTAAATATAGCCAGGCTTGTGTTATGCGCCGCATCTTTGAGCTTTGTCCTATCTCCCAGGTGGGAGTACGCAGCCTTAGCCTGGAAGAAAAACAATTCCTGACACAAAACAAGCTGACGCCTATCTATATGTCTGACTTGGCATCAAATGCAGCTTCTATAGACCAGATAATGGACTCGCTTAGCGAAGATGTCTATGTCACCATAGATGTAGATGTCCTAGACCCTTCTATTATGCCGGCAGTAGGCACCCCCGAGCCTGACGGCATGTCATGGCGGCAAGTCTTGGATATAATAGAATCGGTTGCCCTTCACAAGCATGTAGTGGGCTTCGATTTAATGGAATTTTGCCCTGCAGAGGGGTCAGGTTCCTGCGCCTTCCTATTGGCCAAATTAGCTTACAAGCTTATCGGTTGCACTGTGCCACAGGAAGGACGATGAAGGGTAACAGAAGCCGGGAAAGTCAGTTGTCAGGTGATATGTCTCACGTCATTTAAGGGGAATTCAGTTATCCAAAGTGAGCCGCCAGGGAATCGAACCCTGAACCTGCTGATTAAGAGTCAGCTGCTCTGCCAATTGAGCTAGCGGCCCATACTGGCCAGGTCAGAACTCCTTGACGCCATTCTCTCTTGCACCCCCCCAAGACATAGTTATAAATAGCAAGGGTAATGCCAATATTGGTGTGCCCAGCCTTTCACTCACTATTTTAGGATGTACGCCACCTTTTAGCAAGAGAGCAGCGTGAATGTGTCTAAGGTCGTGAAAAATGCCAACTAGCCTACAGCCTTTGTGCCTCTTTCTCTTTGCGGCCTTGAATCCTTTTTAACCACCAGCCATAGTCTAAAGTCCTCGCGTCAGCCAGGTATGCTTCGCCCTTTTCTAGGTATGCATCGATGGCTTTCCCGACAGCTAGTGTGAACTCTTCGTGTTCCTCATCGTTCAGATATTTCTTGGCGTCATCAACAGGCGGATTTATAGATACGAATGCAGCACACCATCTATCCTCGTATTCCTTCTTTCGTCTTTCCGCCTCAGCCCTTTGATATGCCCTCATTATCAACGATTCAACTCGGATCATCGGGTCAATAACCCATGTGGCATAGGGATGAAAGAAATATCTACTTACAATATCCATACATCCAGACAGCCAGCTTTTTATAGTGGCCAAGGATTTGTTAAATTCAACCCTCTCATCGTCATGTAGATAAGTATCCAGGTCTGTTATGATCTCCCGAATATCGAGCTGTGGCGTCTTCTTTAGAATGCGAACTTCCCAGGCATTCATACGTTCTAATGCATGGGGATCAAGCCTCCGCTCATCTTCAGGTTTTAAGTTGAATAGTCTCGCTAACTCAATCATCGGCGATTCCTCACACATATATTTTACCATATGCAGGCTTTGGAAGGCATTCAGCCAGAATATGTATTCGAATGTCAGCATTAGGGAATAGTGCCGACAAGTAGAGCTATAGCGAATGAACTAACTTTATGGGTTATGGTAGAATGAAGCTTCGCTAATGAAAATTCTTCGTGAAGTCGGCATAACTATTCTTATCGCCGTAGCCGTTTTTGCTCTCCTTCGGCTCACTGTACAGAGCTATACTGTGGTAATGTCCAGTATGGAGCCCAATTTCCAAGGCGGTGAGTGCATTATGGTTAACAAGATGAGTTACCGTTCCTCTGGCCCACAGCGAGGTGAGGTAATAGTCTTTGACCCGCCGTTTACTTCCCTACACCCTTTCATCAAACGTGTTATTGGCTTGCCCGGCGAGACCGTGGAGATTAAAAATGAAAAGGTTTTTATTGACGGCATCCCCCTGGAAGAGGAATATATCATGGCACCGCCAAACTACGCGATGCCAGCCACAGAAGTTCCCGAGAACGAATATTTTGTCCTCGGCGACAATCGCAATAGCAGTAACGACTCACATAATGGCTGGACGGTGCCCCGGGATAATATCGTTGGCAAGGCCTGGTTTACCTACTGGCCACCAAGCAAATGGAGGGTAGTCAAGCATTACAGCTACCCGGAGTTGAACGTAGCCGGTGAGCAAGAAATGATGGTTAGCCATTCGTTTGGGGTGCAACTTGAGTGACGAGGTGCTAGAGATATTCAAGACGGCTGGAGCAATAAAAGAAGGTCATTTCCTGCTCGCCTCAGGATTACACTCGCCTGTTTATTGGGAAAAGTTTCGCATCTTGCAGCACCCGCATCTTACTGAGAAACTGTGTCGCCTTATCGCCCAACACTTTAAAGGGCAAAAAATAGACGTAGTTGCCGGGCCAACCACCGGCGGCATTATTTTGGCCTTTGAAACCGCCCGCCAATTAGGAGTGAGGAGCATATTTGCCGAAAAAGAGGGAGAGGCAAGGGTCTTCCGGCGCGATTTTGAAATTGCGCCCGGCGAACATATCCTTATCGTTGATGACATCCTGACTACAGGAAGCTCACTCAGAGAGACGATAAGTGCTGTAGCTAAACAGGGGGGGATTGTTATTGGTATTGGAGTGCTTGTTGACCGCAGTGAGGAAAATTTGAACTTTAACCTGCCCTTCTTCAGTTGTCTTCGTGCCCCCACCACAGTTTATTCACCTCAAGAATGCCCCCTTTGTGCTGCTCATATCCCTCTGGTCAAGCCTGGTGCCCCAAGCTAAACCACCCTACGAAAATCTTGCGATTTTCGTAGAGATCCTGTTAATTTAGAATCAAATTTACCCGGGGTCCCCAAAAAGTCGCAAGACTTTTTGGGGTTGATTTAGCATTCCCCTTGCTCAAGGCGGCGGTTAAACAATCACGAGTACAGTTGCTTGACACTAGGATAGGGAAAACCTACAATATCCCTGATGCCGAGGTAGCTCAGGTGGTAGAGCAGCGGACTGAAAATCCGCGTGTCAGCGGTTCGACTCCGCTCCTCGGCACCAACTATGAGGTTGTAAAGCAGAACCAGGTTAGCAGCAGAACGCCTCCTTGCAAAGGAAGGTCACTGAGAATGTTTAAGGGGATTAAGGCTTCTAGGGTAAGTGCGCCGAAGTGGCGGAATGGTAGACGCGGCAGTCTCAAAAACTGTTGGGGGGCAACCCCCGTGTCGGTTCGAGTCCGACCTTCGGCACCATAGATAGCAAACTTGAGTGGGTATCAGTGCCGGGTTGTGTAGCGGTAGCACAGAGGACTTTGGATCCTTTAGCCCAGGTTCGAATCCTGGCCCGGCAGCCAACTAAAATTAGAAAAGATAAGAATGTGATCGAAAGAAGATTGAAGAGGGTTGAAGGAGGGCTTCGACCAAGAAGCTGGTACCAGAGCCGGCGCCCAATCCAGAGCGGAATTCAATGGAAAAAGTTAAGCACGTGACTATATATACCGATGGCGCATGCCTTGGAAATCCCGGCCCTGGTGGGTATGGAGCAATACTCTTCTATCAAGGTCACAAAAAAGAGCTATCAGGAGGCTATCGCAAAACTACCAATAACCGAATGGAAATAATGGCTGCGATTGTTGGATTAGGGGCTCTAAAAGAGAAATGCAAGGTAACGTTGTACAGTGATTCCGAGTACTTAGTCAAGGCAATGTCGAGAGGATGGGCTCAGAGATGGCGAGCAAACGGATGGAAGCGCAATAAAAGGCAAAAGGTGTTGAATCCCGACCTCTGGGAGATGCTCTTGCAACTATGCGAGTACCATGAGGTACAGTTTAGCTGGGTTAAGGGGCATGCCGGAACCCCGGAAAATATACGCTGCGACGAGCTAGCCATGCAAGCTGCCCAGCAACCGAATTTGCCTGTGGATGAGGGCTATATCAAAGAGCCTCAGGGAAAGGCATCTTGAGGAAAATCCTAAAAAATGCCAAAATCAGCCTAGCGAATTTGAGCAGTTGCGCTAAGGTATTTGTTCCCCGGTAGCTCAATGGTAGAGTGGGCGGCTGTTAACCGCTTGGTTGCAGGTTCGAGTCCTGCCCGGGGAGCTTGGAATTCATCCCAAACCCTGAACTGTCAGATGAAGTGCCAACTAAAAACTAGCCAACCGCACCCCCAGAGCAATTGCCACTGTACGCTCTCCAATTCCCTTGACAGTGTGGGGATGATATAATGCAAGTTTTAGAAGCTCAAAAACTAAACTATCATAATGGTAAATCAGGCAGGACTGCCTCAGACAACATGATTCAAGTCAGGCTTAAGAAATTAGCGCCAGAAAGGGGGCGACAAAATGAGTGAGAACGAAATCTTTGAACAGCTAAAAAAGTTGATCGTGGAGCTGTTGGAGGTTGATGAATCAAAAATAGTCCCGGAGGCGTCATTTGCTGATGACTTTAATGCTGATAGCCTGGACTTTATTGAATTGATTACTGCGGTGGAAGATACCTTCAAAATCGAAATCCCCGATGAGGACGCGGAAAATTTACAAACTGTTCAAGACGCAATTGACTACATCGAAGCAAAAATCTAGAAGGTAGCCATTGCTGAAATAAACACTCATACCTTTCTTTACTACTTGTGACAGGGCTAACAGGGGTAGAAAATCAGCTTAAAAATCTTTTGGGGGCTGGAGAATAAGCGTTGAACAAAAATGAGCAAGGCGCTTAGAAGAATAGTAATCACTGGACTGGGTGCTGTTACCCCTTTAGCCACGGGTGTTGAAGAATCCTGGCGAAAGCTATGCCAGGGCAAATCTGGGGTGGCCAGAATCACCAAGTTTGACCCTTCTGGTTTCAAGTCGCAAATTGCTGCCGAAATTAAGGATTTCCATCCTGAAGATTTCTTGGATAAGAAAAGAATTAGAAGAACAGACCCCTTCATTCAGTATGCGCTAGCGGCCACTCGCATGGCAATAGATGATGCTGGATTGACTATAAATGGAAGTAACGCCAGCAGGGTAGGAGTAGTGCTGGGCTCATGTGTTGGTGGCATGACCACGTATGAAAAGAACCTTTTCGCTCTTTGTGATGGAGGGCCAGAGAAAGTTTCCCCTTTCTTCATTCCTGCGTTTATAGCCAACATGGCGGCAGGGGAGATCTCCATGGCTTTTGGCGCCAGGGGACCGAGCAAGTGCGTGGTTACTGCCTGTGCTACCGGAAGCAATTCCATTGGTGATGCCTTCAGGCTTATTCAATATGACGAAGCAGATGCTATGATCGCCGGAGGGAGTGAGGCCTACATTCTTCCCGTGGGCATTGCTGGATTCGATAAGATGAGAGCCCTATCCCGAAGGAATAGTGAGCCCGAGAAGGCGAGCCGCCCCTTTGATAAAGACCGTGATGGTTTTATAATCGGAGAAGGTGCTGGGGTTGTTATTTTAGAGGAAATGGAGTCAGCTATGCGAAGGGGGGCTGAAATCTACGCCGAGCTTGCCGGCTACGGCTCCAACATCGATGGCATTCATATAACCGAGCCTGACTGGGAAAATCAAGCGCGGTGTCTCAATCTGGCCTTGAATGACGCCGCTATCTCGCCTGCCGATGTTGAGTACATTAACGCCCATGGAACGTCTACCGTTATTAATGATGTATCCGAGACTAAAGCTATAAAGGCAGCCTTAGGAGAACACAGTAAAAAGGTGCCCATAAGCTCCAATAAATCTATGTTCGGTCATTTATTGGGGGCAGCAGGTGCAGTAGAAGCTATTTTCACTGTTCTTACGATGAGGGATGGTATTATACCACCTACCATAAATTATAATACTCCGGACCCCGAATGCGACTTGGATTATGTTCCTAATATAGCCAGAACGGCGCAGGTAAATATAGCTCTTTCCAACTCCTTTGGCTTTGGTGGAATTAATGCCACCCTTGTCTTCAGGAAGGTTGAAGAATCATAGTTCAAAAACGCTGTCCAGGGCATCCCACAGCTCCGTCTCACTCGTAAATGCGCCAATTTTTATGTACTGAACTATGCCTTCGCTATCGACGAGGAATGTAATTGGAATATACTCTCGTGGGTTATCTTCCTGGCCATAATTCACGAAAACTTCTCCATTCCCATCCAGTGCCACTATCATGGTTGGTTCATAGTCGTCGAAGAATTCTTGTACCTTTGAAGCACTTTCGCCTACATCAATGGCTATGATTTTTATCTCTCCTTCGCTTTCCTGGGCTACAGACTCAAAGTAGGGCAGTTCCCCACGACAAGGACCACACCATGTAGCCCAGAAGTTAAGCACTACCGGAGTCCCCTCCAGCTCAGACAGGGTTATTTCAGCCCCTGTCATAGTAGGCAATGTGAAGTCTGGTGCCTTGTGGGATAGTAGCGAAGAACTACAACTAAGAGCGCCTCCAACTAGAGTAAGAACCGCGATAATCAGAGTTATCCGTATTAACCAAGTTTTTGACATTCTACTGGCCATATTAGTAACCTCCTGGCATAAGCCCGCTGAGATAGTTTAGGTAACCGGTCAACATCAGAATTCCTACGCTGATAAGCAGTACCGCGGCTACGATTGAGGTGACGAAAGCATGGCGGCTAAGCCATCTGAGGTATCGGGATGCTGCCCCCAACAATAGCCCCACGGCGATGAAAGGCAGCCCCAGCCCTAAACAATAAGCAAGTAAAAGGTAAACTCCCTGCCACACTGTTTGTGAGCTCGCTGCCAGGGCTAGTATGCCCCCCAGAATTGGGCCAACACAGGGAATCCAGCCCAGGGAGAATATTACCCCTATTAACAGAGACCTCAGATAGCCTG
>Ga0315541_1001102_pt1 | contig 26168 bp, 20 predicted proteins | sample SalMarSW160190MG_FD_203095 | JGI IMG/M metagenome (GOLD analysis project Ga0315541, IMG submission 203095) | Salt marsh sediment microbial communities from the Plum Island Ecosystem LTER, Massachusetts, United States - Salt Marsh Sediment SW1601-190 ...
TGTTTTGAGTGGGTAGCCAGACGCTAAGTTTTCTCAATCTTGCAATAAGGAAACCAGGAATCCACCGAGGAGAGACAAGACCGTAGTTCTTCTGATATAAGAAAGCAGGAAGTCGATCCTTTTCCTGAACTCCTTGCTTCCTAAAGAGTCAAAAAGACCGCGGTTAAACTCGCCAACTATTAATCGAGTTTGCTTACGCGGGAGCATCTCTTGACAGTTTAACCCCACCTGCCTGCAGCCCGCCTGGCAGTCGGACAGGCAGGCAGGCCGAATAGCGAAAAGCTGCAAAGGAGATATCCGACTGAACGCCGCCGGACATTTGTCCATACCCCCTTAGACAAATTAGGGGGAACGCGTTGACACCCTTCCTTCCGCCTGTTTGTGTGCTCAGCTAGACTGCCTGGACAGAAAGACATTTCCAAACGGGTGGTGGGCAAAGTATGTCAAACAAAGCACGAAGTGTCCAATGTGGCGTTGTCGTAGGCCTCATGATTCTAACGGCGATCGTACCAGCATTCGGGCAGAGACAAAGGGTTGCCGTTTGCATCCAGGCAGCAGCTCCTGTGCCTTCCGCACAGCTAGAGATTCTCAAGAGCTTCGCTAACCAGCGTTGTGCTGTTATCGCCGATGTGGAGGTTTGTTCCACTGGCGAGTTGATGTACGCGCAGCGCTTCACTAATACCTACATCGGGAACAGCATCTCTGTAAACGGGATGAGGAGACTTGCCCAAACCCTCGATGCTGATCATATCGTCATTTTTCGTATTGTTCGTTGGGAGAACCAGCTCTCGTTTAAGCCGGAGTGGTCCCTGTTGCTCGTCGGTGCGACATCGTTTTTTGACAGTTCCCTTAAGCTACTCGCAAGCCCTTTGGGAATCCTATTCGGCCTTGAGAAGGAAGCAACAGTCGCCCTGTTTGCAACGGTGTTCAGCCCTTCAGGGGATGTCGAGTTTACCACTATGGTCACCTACGCGGATCAGTCTCTTTTCTCGCTTATCACTGCGGACCCGTTGGAAGCGGCAAAGAGAGCGATCGAGACGGCTCTTTTCCAACTCACGGTAGCCTTATGAACGATAGTACCGCGAAAGGAGGAAGCGTAATCGGTGTTACAGACTTTCGAGTCGGGTTTCTGCTACAGTTAAGATGGACTGTTGCTTAGAAAAAAGAATGCAAATTATAAAGATCTGGACAAAGGAGGTAGCAATGAAGGTGTATAAGGTCAGCCTTTATGGCCTTTCCCTCTTCTTGATGTTGATAGCTCTCTTCCTAGCGGTGACGGGATTCGCCCAAGGTGAAGGGTACTACACGGTCAGCCAAGGAGACAAGCGAGTGCAGATTGCACCGCTCGAAGGGCCTTTAAACGCCGTTGACTACTACAACTATATAAACAGCCAGTCAAATACAGGATTGGAAGAGGCAAACACCGCGGTGTTCTTCCTCTATCGAGATACGATTACCGGAACGATCTCGCTGTTTGTGCTGTTGAGTGGTCCCACCGGCACGGCTGGGACGACGGCGCTTACCCTATCTGGTGTGTCGGCAGGTGCCGACTTCCTGTTAAAGGACGATGAGTACGACTTCCGCGATGTTTGGGAGATCACTCCGCCGACGGGGAGTGTTACCTGGGCATGGGATGAGACAAGGGGGGATGGAATGGTTCTTGGTCCTCTTGGCATGGAGTTTGATCTCACCCTCTATCCCCAGTTTACTTCGGGAATTACAGCGGTTAAGTTCCTCTCCGGAGGCATCGCTGCGCCGGAGGCGATCTCGCTCAACCTGATCGATCCGATCATCCTTCAGGGAACTCCGAACATGCCACCGGAGGTCACGTTTATAGTGTCGCCAGCTGGGCCTCACATCAACGAACCGGTCACCTTCGACGCCAGTGGGTCGATCGACCCAGATGGTACAATCGTTGACTACGAATGGGACTTTGACGGAGATGGTCTCTTCGACCTCTCCACCAACGAGGCCGTGGCCACTTACACCTATCAGGTGAGTGGCACCAAGAGCGTGACACTGCGCGCGACCGACGCCGAAGGGGCAAGCGCTCGCACGACGTATGCCCTGGACGTATCAGAGGTGGCAGTCAAGGTCACGCGGACGATCTCCACGATGTCCGCACTGCCCGGAAGTACCTTTAAGGTTGTGGTGCGGATCGAATCAGATATGGACCTTGCTGGGGTTGGCTTGCAGGAAAACCTACCGGTTGGTTGGAAGATCAAACCATTGGAGAACGCCGGGGCGGCCTTTAAGCGAGCCGACGTGCAGTGGGTGTTCATCGATAAAATTAAGGCGGGGACGAGCAAGGTCATCTCCTACGAAGTAACGGTCCCTTCGAGCGAGCAACTCATCGCTACGACCTTGCCTGTTTGTCTTTATATCACGGGGACCTTCCAGGCCCTGACCCCTGCGCTTGAGCTCCCGGTTGAGGGAGACGAAGCGATTGAGGTTACCGATGTGTTAGGCATCAAGACCGCGATTGCTCACCTCGTCCCGCGCATCGGTGAGGACATGGACGACACGATCGACCTGCGTCTGTCGCAGATGATTAGGCCGTATCAGCTCAGCCGTGCCTTGGAGATGTGGCAGAACGATGAAGTGGTCCCGTGGACCCAGGGTGCAACGATCGCACTTGAGATGATGAAGGAACTATCGGCTTATGCCTACACCTGCACCCCGGTTGATCTCCCGCTTCCGCTTGTCCCGGAGACGAACATCAACGCTGTGCGCACGATTGCTACGCCGGTGCCGTGTAACAACGTTCTTCTGAATTACTATGGCAGCGGCGGCGACCTTACTGGAAATACGTTTACGGTAAAAGTCGAGATTTGGGCAGATCAGGATCTGTACGGTGTCGGGCTACAAGAGGAGCTCCCCACGGGATGGAAGGTCACCCCGATTGAGAACGATGGGTTCCTCTTCAAGTGGTCCCGTGTGCAGTGGGTCTTCCCAGACAAACTCCCGGCCGGCAAGTGCAAGGTAATCATCTACCAGGTGGAGGTGCCACAGAGCGAAGCGATCGAAGCGCCTTCAACTGACCTGTGCTATATCACTAGCAGCGACCTGTTTGGCACGGTGGACGCCGCTCTCCCCTGCCAGGAGACCGTGGTCACCGGAGACAGTGCAGTGGATGTCAGCGATTGCCTCTCCGTGATTGTGGCCATCTCCCGGTGGGATGTGGATAACGACATGATCGACATTACCCTGTCGGACAAGATCTCCTTCCAGCAAGTACAGCGGGCGATCGCCTTCTGGCTGGAAGACGAGGTTGTCCCGCGCACTTGTGGGAATACGGTTACTTATGAGAGCTTGAAGGTGATTATCGCTTACTGGCTCACCAATACGAACATCTGCGATCCCCTGCCCGGTTCGGTTCGAGGTCCGTGTGAACCCGATCTCGATCCGTGTGCTCCTTTTGCCCTACCCTGTAGCGGGTAATGGGGCTTCACAAAAAAAGCTTTAGGATTAGGATAGGAGATGGTGCAGATGAGAATAAATGAATCATGGGCGAGGGGGGCACCCCTCGCCGCTCTTTTAATTGTCCTTGTACTCACAATGGTCCCCGCAGGCGCATCAGAGGCGCCGTACCTCCAGGTGGGGCAGTTCCTCGAGCCGGGGGAGATCTATGTCTCGGGAACAGGGGAGGTGCCGGATATCGCTACCCTCACCCTTGTCCTCGAGGGAGCAGGACTTAAGGAGCGCTTCCCGATCGATTGTATTTTGGTGGTTGACGTCTCGGCTACAGCCGCGATTGCAGAAGCGAAGCAGTTCGCGTTTGATATAACTGAGCTCTTTGCGTCACAGGATCGGATCGGGCTTGTGTCCTTTGCTACAAAAGCGCGACTCGACCTACCCCTCACCAGCGGCAAGTTTGGTTTAAAGGCTGCCATTGCCGACCTGGAGACCGGAGGCAGGTCCGCGTTTGGCGAGGCGCTGCAGCTAGCGAGAAAGGAACTAGTGGCAAACGGCCGTGGTGATGCCATCCTTGTAGAGATACTCTTAACAGATGGCCAGAGCAACATTGGGTGTGATCCCAAGGTGGAAGGGGAGGTTGCCGCGGAGGCAGGGATCAAGGTTATCCCGGTTGGGATCGGCAATCTGATTAATCGCAACCTGCTTGAGGAATTCGCTTCTAAGACAGGGGGAGTCTTCTTTAAGCGACCAACTGGGACTACCGTTGATCGGATCAAGGATCTTCTCTACATTGATCTGGCCGCGCAAGGGGTAACCGTCGATAAGGTTCTTCCACCGGAGCTTTCTTACTACGGTGCGAGTCCGGCTCCGATCGGTGTGAAGGAGAACGCAGACGGGACGACGACCCTTACCTGGAAGATCGGCGAGATCACCATTGGTGAGCAGTGGCTAACCCAAATCACGCTTAAGGCGAAAAAGAAGGGGAGCTGGCTGACCGATCAGGGTTCTTCTGTCAGTTTCGCTGGTTTTCGTGGTGTGGAGGAACAGATTTCGATTCCCGCCCTTGAGCTTGTGGCCATCGTGCCGCCTGCACCCCCTTCCCCTCCCACAGCCAAGTTTGAGTGTGAGCCGGTTTCATCGAGCACGATGGATGCGGTATCGTTCCTGGATCGCTCCAGCGATGTGGATGGAGAGGTCGCTACCTGGATGTGGGACTTCGGTGACGGAGAGGTAAGCCAGGAGCAGAACCCCGTGCACAGTTACTCCCACAGTGGAACATATTCTGTAACCCTGGTTGTGATCGACAACGAGGGATACGTCTCGGAATCGGTAGAAGAAACGGTGACGGTCAAGAACACGGAGCCGATGGCCTTCTTCGCCTGTGTTCCTGAGGAGCCGCGAGTCGCTGTCGAGGCGGTTTTCGACGCGAGCGGATCGAATGATGTGGATGGGAAAGTCGTCTCCTACGCCTGGGACTTCGATGCAAACGGCGTCTTCGACGTAACGACCGCTTCCTCTGAAGTCACACGCACCTTTCTTGAAGCCGGGGAAGTTACAGTCACGCTAGTGGTGACCGACGATGAAGGGGGGATCGCCTCGATCGAAAAGACTCTCGTTGTCCTTCCCAGCGTCACCGCCGTTCGCACGATCGAGACCTGCCTCCCTGACGATGAGACTATCGCCGGTGGAACGGTCACCGTCACGGTGATGATCACGGCCAATACCGCGGTTCACGGGCTGACGCTCCATGAACAGGTTCCGGATGGGTGGACGTTTGCACAGGGCGACAACCGCGCGACCTTCCGCAAGGAGACGACCGACTGGTTGTTCCTGGAGACTCTTTTAGACGGCGATAAGCGGGTCATCCAGTACACCCTCACCGCTCCGCAGACGTGTTCCGACTCCGTGGAGGCGTCGTTTAACGGGCTTGTGGAAAGCTCCTCTCCGAGACTATCGCAGATGGTCCTCGGGGAGGACAAGGTGGCTCTTTCTCCTCTCCTCCCTGTGCCTGTGGTCATCTCCCGGTGGGACAGCAAGAATGGACGGATCGACCTGTGCTTGCCGGAGCGAATTGCCTTTGACCAGATCCAATACGCCGTTTCGCTCTGGTTGTCCGGAAACGTGGTTCCATACACGGATGATCTGGCGATCGATCTTGATATGATTCGGGATCTGATTGCCTATTGGTTGACCGATACCTCGGTGCACGATCCGCTCCCCTAGGGGTGCGGGTCGTGCTCGATTAGTCGATAGAGGAGGGGGAATGAGAAAACGGTTAGCATGTGTTTTCTGCCTTAGTGCTTTCTTGCTGGCGATCGGTCTCGCTGCGCTTGGGGTAGAGGCTGACTTCAGTCCGTCGAGTTATAATCCCGCTTTAGGAGAGGCTGTAACGTTTGAAGTCTGTCAGCCTTGTCTGGGCAGTGAGATATCCCAGTACGAATGGGATTTTGATGGGGATGGCCTCTACGAGGTCTCGACCGAGGAATCGCTCGTGGTACACACCTTCACTGAGCCCGGTTATGTCGACGTAGCGATGAGGGTTGTTGATGTAGGTGGACGGGCGGTGACTCGTTCGAAAGGGATTCTCGTAGGAGAGTCACCCTTGTTCGCAGTACGCAGCTTCGTGACCGAAGAAGACGGGGGAACATTTGTCCTCGTTACACTCACCGCCAGGATTGTATTGTCCGCTCCCGCTTTGGAGGAGACGCTTCCTCGGGGATGGCAGGTGGAGATCCTCGACTCCGAAGGGGCACTCACAAAGGTGACAGATGGAACTCTACAGGTCCTCTGGGCGGAGATGCTTATAGGAGGGGAGACGCGGACGTTCTCCTACCGGCTTTATCCCTCTTATGAGACTGGCGCAACTAAGCTGAGCGGGGTCATAAGCGCCTACGATGTGGAAGGGAGAATCGAGGTCTCCGTCTGCGGAGACCACTCCATTTTCCGCTAGAGGAGGGTAAAGCAAAGGATACCGTGGACGGCCAATACGGTCGTCCCTTTTTTTACGACCCCATTTGGATATATGGTCCGCATGCGCCGGCAGGGGAAGAGCGATCCAGTACCTACCACGGTTCTTGTTTTGCGTGTTCTTGGAGGGGGACTTATTGGTACAGGCTCCTGACCAGGATGCTCTAAACAGAGAACAGGACAAGAAGGCTCGGTTTGCCTTATGTCGTTCTTGCTACTGCTCTCTGAGCGTGAGTCCCAATTCCTCTATTTGAGCTGCTTCGACTGGCATCGGCGCCGCGGTGAGTGGGCAGAACCCGGTTGTGGTTTTCGGGAAGGCGATGACGTCGCGCAGGGATTGTTCATTGGCCATCATCATCACCAATCGGTCAAGGCCGAGGGCAAAGCCGCCGTGCGGGGGTGCCCCGTATTCGAGAGCATGTAGAAAGAAGCCAAATCGCAGCTGTGCTTCCTCCTGAGAGATATTAAGCAAGCGGAAGATCCTCTCCTGAAGCTTGCGCGAGTGAATCCTGATGCTCCCGCTTCCAAGCTCAGTCCCGTTTAGGACAAGGTCGTAGGCATTCGACAGCACCGTGAGGGGCTCGCTCTCGAGCCGGGCCAGATCATCCTCCTTTGGGGAGGTGAATGGATGGTGCTCGCTTGTCAGATTCCCTTCCTCGTCGAGGCCAAACAGAGGAAAATCCGTTACCCATAGAAAGTTCCAGCCTTCGTTTATCAGGTGCTCGCGTTGGGCAACCTCCACCCGGAGTTGGCCCAACGCCTTCTCGATGCTCACCCCAGCAAGGATTAGGATCAGGTCACCGGGTTGCGCCGAAAACTCTTCTCGAATTGCTGTTATCGTGCTAGGAGGGAGGAATTTGGCAAGAGGTGAAGTAATTTCCTCACTCACTTTAATCCAAAAAAGGCCTTTAGCTCCTGCGTTAACGGCGATCTCCTGCAGCCGGTCGATTGCCGAGCGAGAGTAGCCGGCATACCCTGAGGCGTTAATACCGGCCACCTTTCCCCCACTTTCGATCGCCTCGGCGAAGATGCGAAACTCACTTTTGGCCACTAATTGCGAGAGGTCATGGATCTCCATTCCGAAGCGCAGGTTAGGCTTGTCCGATCCATAGCGAGCGAGCGCCTCGGCGTAAGAGAGGCGGGGAAAGGGGGCAGAAAGATCGATTGACAGAACCTCTCCAAAGACCGTGACCAGCATCCCTTCCAATAGCTCGAGGATTTGCTCCTTGCCATGGGGAAAGGAGACCTCGAGGTCGAGTTGAGTGAACTCAGGCTGCCTGTCAGCGCGCAGGTCCTCATCACGGAAGCACTTGACGAGTTGGAAGTAGCGGTCGATTCCACCGATCATGAACAATTGCTTAAACAGTTGCGGCGATTGGGGCAACGCGTAGAACTTTCCGGGAGAGACTCGGCTAGGGACAAGGAAGTCACGTGCTCCTTCCGGTGTCGACTTGGTGAGAAACGGGGTCTCGATTTCCAGAAAGCCGATGTCGGAGAAATAATCTCGAATTACTTTGAAGACACGATGGCGAAGGGCGAGGTTTCGCTGCAATCGCTCACGTCGCAGATCAACGTAACGGTAGCGTAGGCGTGTCTCTTCGGTCGTGTCTGAGCCATCTCCTTCCACGAGGAAGGGAGGAGTTATAGAGCGATTAAGGATCTTAAGCTCTTCCACTTGTATCTCGATTTCTCCGGTTGCCATCTCTTTATTTACGTTTGCCTCGCTGCGAGCGGCCACAACACCGCTAATTGCGATCACGTCCTCGCGGTTCAGTGTATGTCCAGCTTCAAGTTTGGGATCCTCCCCGTCAAGGATAAGCTGGACCACCCCTGAACTGTCACGCAAGTCGATGAAAGTGAGTTTCCCCAGGTCTCGGCGGCGCTTCACCCAGCCACACAGGGTTACCTTGCGCCCAATGTCCTTTGGTGATAGATGAACACAGTAGTCGGTTCGATGCATGGAGTATTCCTCCGGTTGGTCAATCGGATATGGGTTTATTATAGGCTGATACAAAGAATGCGCAACGCCGAGTGACAAGCACTCGACAAGTCTTTTGTTGTCCGTATACGGAGCACGACTGATAGTCCTGTTCTTGTTTTCACATATCGCTCTTTTGCTGCAAGGCAAAGACCCTTATGGATCCAGCGGACGGTTATTTACTGTTTCACTTTAGGAGTCGACTAGTCTTCCCTTGAAGAACTTGCGCTCTAGGAGCTTGTGCCAGTCAGTGAAGTCGCCTTCCTCACTATCTTTAGTGATGTGCATCCGCACCATGTTTAGCTTTGCTGAGAGGTTATCGAAGTAGTAAACAGCGATCGCCTCCGCTGTCTTGGGAACGATTGCTGAACCGAACTCAAGTTCGCCGTGGTGAGAGACAATGATGTGCTCCAGGAGTCCGGGGAGGCGCTCGTCTGGCCAAGCGATCTTACTTGCCTCCTCGTGTACCATATCACGACCGAGGAGGAGGTGGCCGATTAATTGACCGCTAAAGCTGTGGTGGGGTGCGATTGGGTTCTCCAGTTCTCTTAACTTTCCGATGTCGTGCAGGATCGCTCCAGCCGTGGCTAGGCCGTGGTTAAGCTCCGGGTGATCTTCCGCAAAGTGGGCAACGCTTTTCGCGACCTCCAGGGAATGTTCGAGGAGACCACCTAAGTAGGCATGGTGATACTGAATCGCCGCGGGGAACTCTTTGAACCGGTCTGTATTTGCTTCCAGCAGCGCGGTTGTCAGTTGCTGCAGTGGCGGAGGGGTGATCGTCTTTGCTAACTCCAGAAGCTCCCTCCACATCTCGTCGATATCATGCTCGCTTGTCGGTACAAGCAGCCCTGGATCAAACCCTGGGATCTTTCCGGCCTCCCCTTCGTAGGACTCTAGGCGGCGGATCGATCCAACTATGATCTGAAGGGAGTTTCGGTAGGTTTCAGTTCGTCCTTCGATGAAAACGAAGTCTCCTTCATCGAACTGGGTGGCGTAGCGTTGCGCCACTTCGGCCCAGGCGCGGGCGGGGATGGTCCCGGAGCGGTCGGCGAGGAGGATCTCCAGGTAGGGATCTCCGGCACGGGTCGCCCGCTGGGTCTTTTGCTTGACGAGAAAACACTGGGAGATTCGCTGCCCCTCCCGCATCTCCTGAATCAGGACGTGCATTAACGGGTAAGGTACCTCTCCCCGCAGGTACTCAGCAAACTTTTCAGCGGCCACAACCTCCCCTTTCTCATTTTGTAGTCGTCGTTAGTGTAAAGGGGCACGAACGGAAGTCAACCGAGGCTAATGAAAAACGGCCCGCAAAGTGATGCGGGCCAACTTGCTTTTTCGATCTTTGCTCACGGTGCGCGGAGGAGCGGAAAGTTGTCCTGGTCGCTGTCACTTGCGATTACATAAGGTGAATCCCCGATGCCATTCTCATCCGCGTCGATTCCTACATAGTTGAACCAGTAGTTTCCCTCTCCCTCGTAGTCCCACTGGTTCAGGTCATCACTGTGGGCATTGTGAACGTTGTCGAGGAAAGTGTTTTTATAGAGCAGGTTCCCTTCCGAGCCAAGATCAAGATAAACCCCCATATGGCTCTCAGCAAGAAAATTTCCAACGATCTCATTGGTGTTGGATGCATACAGCCAGATCGCGGCATAGTCATTCCCATAGATCGCGTTTGAAAGGACCTGATTGTCTCTTGAAAACCGCAGATGAAGACCTTCTGCGTTGCTGGCAAGGGTGCAGCCACTGACCCGATTGTAGGACGCAAAGTTGAGGGTAATTCCGATCCAGTTTCCAGTGAGCTTGCAATCCTGAACAAGGGCATTTCTTACGTAGCTTAGGAAGATTGCAGCCTTAGCTGCTCCACTGATCTCCACGTTCCGGATGACGAAATAGCGGCTTGTTCGGTCGATACGGATTCCATAATCGTGATAACCAGCATCGATTTGCCACCCCTCGATGATGTACGGGTCATCAACTGTCCCCGACCCCGCAACGACACCGTTCTTCGCGGTAAACTCGTAATCACTCGTAATTACGATGGGGTTTCTGTCCTGCAGGTCGCCGCCAGAGGCGGCAACAACGATCCCGATCAAACAGAGTAAGGCCGCGGTGCAACTGAGAAGCGCACCCTTTCTCATTCCTCATCACCCCTTTATCTCTCGGTCTTAAACGAACAATCTATCATACCCGTTTTGTGGGGGAATGTGAAGGACAGACTTGTCTCATAGAAGATGAGCATGAGAGGATACAACAAGGCGGCTTGTGTTTGTCACGGGCATGTAGAGACATCGCATACCTATCTGCCCTGGTGGCGCGACAGGCAGGCAAGGTGCAACGCTACAGAAAATCCGTCTTGTCGTAGCGTCGGGGGTTATCCCCGACGTTTGGTTTGCGTCGCACACAGGTTGAGACGCTACGAAAGCTGATTGCTAAATCCTACCAGCTCACCACGATTCCAAAGCCGAAGTGGTCGATGCCGGATGGAGTCACCTCAGTGGACTTAAACGGCACGAAAGGGTCGATTACATCAACACTATCGATGAGATGGGATCCGTGCTCCACAAAAAAATAAGTACGGGTGAGAAAGTGAACTACGAGCGTCCCTTTCGCAACATTTGCCATAGGATGACGGGGACGCCGCGGCGCTTGAACAGGAAGACCAGGATTCCTCCGGCGATGAAGCCGCCGATGTGGGCAAAAAAGGCGACTCCGCTGGCCGCTCCGAGCGAGCCAGCACCACTTATGACTTGAAGGATGAACCAGAATCCGAGGAGGAAGACCGCAGGTATGGCGACGAGCCGGATGAAGAAGAAGATAGGGATCAGCGTGAGGACACGAGAGTTAGGGAAGAGCATGAAGTAGGCGGCGAGAACCCCAGCGATCGCACCAGAGGCACCGATCTGTGGAACCCCACTGTTTGGGTTGATCGCCATTTGAGCGAAGGCGGCTATGGCCCCGCATACCAGATAAAATAAGAGGAACTTCCCGTGGCCCATGGAATCCTCCACATTGTCCCCGAAGATCCAGAGGTAGAGCATGTTGCCAAGAAGGTGCATCAACCCACCGTGAAGGAACATCGAAGTGAACAAGGTGAGCCAGATTGGGATCGGGATCGTCGGCGGTAGGTCGATCCTGTTTAAGAATTCGGCGGGGACGAGCGCGTACTGTGTGACGAAGTAGTCATCACGGGAGACCGGATAGAGTCTGGAAGAGCCCCCTGCCAGACGATGGGTATTATAGCTTACAGGATCGAATGCAGGTGGGATAAGCTGACGCTCTTGCCAGGGAATCCCGTCGTTTAGCACGGTTCCTTGCGTGCCCAAGAAGCCTTGATAGAGGAAGACCAGCAGGTTCAGAATGATCAGGGCGACGGTTACCACTGGGAATGTTCTGCTTCGTTGATAATCCCGTAATGGTATCATAGATCAATTTTATACCGTGGTTTACTAGTACCGCAAACAATTGATCCTATGGCCGGTATCGATACAATTGACAGTTACTGACAACTAAGGGGGGTTTTATGGAACTGTTGAAGCGATTGAGTGAGGCTGCTGGTGTCCCCGGGCATGAAGCAGAGATCCGTGCGATCATCACGGAGGCACTAAGTGACTATATGGACACGTTCCGGACCGACCATCTAGGAAACTTGATCGCCCGTCGGAAAGGAGAGGGACCGGTGGTGGCGATCGCTGCCCACATGGACGAAATCGGGTTTATCGTAAGCTTCATCGAGGATAAGACCGGTTTTCTTCGCATCCAGCCGCTCGGAGGTTTTGACCCTAAGACGCTGATATCGCAGAGGGTGGTCGTGCACACGGAGAAGAAGGACTTGGTTGGCTGCATTGGAAGCAAGCCGATCCACATCTTAACGGAGGAGGAGCGCAAGAAGCCACTTGAGTTGAAGGACCTATTCGTTGACCTTGGACTCCCCGAGGAGACCGTGAAAGAGCGCGTGACGATTGGTGATCCGGTTACTCTTCTCCAGGACTTTCTCGCCTACGAGAACGTCGTTTCGGGAAAAGCACTCGACGACCGCATTGGGGTGTACATCGGAATCGAAGCGATCAAGCGGGCGGGTAAGATAGCCTGCGATCTCTATTTTGTTGGCACGACACAGGAGGAAGTGGGGCTGCGCGGGGCGCGAGTAGCTGGATTTACAGTCAAACCACAGATAGGGATCGCCCTCGACGTGACGATCGCCGCCGATATGCCAGGTGTCCCCGACGCGCAACAGGTAACAAAGCTTGGCAGCGGCGTGGCGATCAAGCTGACTGATTCTGCCTCAATCTCGCATCCAGGATTGGTTAAGGCGATGCGCAACCTTGCCGAAGATAGGGGAATCCCCTACCAGATGGAGGTTCTCCCTCGGGGAGGAACTGATGCCGGTGCACTGCAGATGGCCCAGGAGGGAGCGGCGGTGATCACTCTATCACTTCCCACTCGCTATGTTCACTCAGTGGTAGAGATGGCGCATACCGCTGACCTCAAAGCGGCGATCGACTTACTGGTAGCGTTTCTCGAGACGGCAGATCAGGTAGATCTCACGTTGTAATTCATGATGAAAAGAACGCTCTTTGAAGGCTTTGACATCATTGCCACGATGGACGCTAAGTGGCACGAGATCCACGGTGGGTACGTCCTTGTCGAGGGGAATCGGATCATTGATGTAGGGAAAGATCCCCAAAGGATCGCTGCTGATGAGGTGATCCATGGGGCGGGCAAGGTCCTCCTCCCCGGCTTTGTCAACACGCACCATCACCTGTATCAGACGCTCTTTCGCAATGTACCTGGTGCGGCCGATCGTAAGCTCTTCGATTGGCTCGTCTTCCTGTACAAACGGTGGGCAAGAATCGATGAGGAGGCAGTGCGCACAAGCGCAGCGATCGGTTGCTGCGAGCTTCTTCTCTCTGGAGCAACTACCACCTCTGACCACTTCTATCTCTTCCCCCACGGGAGAGGTACGATTTTTGACGCAGTGGTGGAAGGGGCGCAGTCAACTGGAATCCGCTTCCATCCTTGCCGCGGCTCGATGTCGCTCTCGAAGAAGGATGGCGGCCTTCCACCGGATAGCGTTGTGCAGACCGAAGAGGAGATCCTTACCGACTGCCAACGAGTGATCGAGCGCTATCACAACTCGCAGCCCTTCTCCATGCTTCAAGTCGCACTTGCCCCTTGCTCGCCGTTTTCGGTGACTCCAGACTTGATGCGGGAGTCGGTGAAACTTGCTGACGAATACCGGGTATTATTGCACACCCACCTCGCCGAGACGGCTGATGAGGAGGCATTCTGTCTTAAGAAGTTCGGGAGGCGACCCGTCGACTACGTGGAAGAGATGGGCTGGCTACGCGACGATGTCTGGTTTGCCCACCTTGTCCACCTAAGCCCGGCAGATATCGACAAGCTGTCCACGGCGCAGGTGGGGATGTCCCACTGCCCTAGCTCGAACATGACCCTCGGCTCGGGGATCGCGCCGGTCGCTTCGTTGAAGGATACCGGGGTAAAGGTGAGCCTGGGGGTCGATGGCTCGGCGAGCAATGACACCTCGAACATGGTCCGTGAAGTGCGTCAGGCAATGCTTCTTCAGCGGGTTCGATACGGAGCTGATGCGCTCTCCGCGAGGGAGGCGCTCTATATAGCGACAATGGGCGGGGCACAGGTTCTCCACCGCGAACATGAGATCGGCTCGATCGAGGTGGGAAAGGCCGCTGACCTGATCGCCTTTGACCTTTCCCGAATTGAGTTTGCCGGAGCGCACGCCGATCCATTGGCGGCGATCGTCCACTGCGGGGCCGATCGCGTGGATCTTTCTATGGTGAACGGCGAGATGCGCGTGCGCAATGGGCGGTTGGTCGATGAATCACTCTACGAGTTTATTCCGCGACATAACGAGATCTCCTGCCGGCTGATCGAGGGGTGATAAGGGTAGCCCTTGAGATCTCGCGTTTAAGCACGAGGTGGCTGCGTTGCTGCCGGAAGTGTGATACATTGCCACAAGGGACTGGGCATGCTCTACCAGTTTTGTTATAGCGATTAGGAACCGAGGCTTGAGTCTGAGTTGGCTTTTCTGGCCTTTTCTTCGATGCGTTGTTCGAAGCGGTCGGCGTCGATGATGAAGCGTTCGTGCTCGGCTTCGCCGACGCGCTCTTGCTCGTCCCACACCTTGATCCGAAAAAGCAATCGCCGTTTGTCCACTTCGACCAGTTTGGCCCGCACAGTTACGTGCATCCCGGGTGGGGTGGCTGCAAGATGGTGTAAGTTGATAGACATCCCCACCGTCTTTTGACCCTCTTTAAGCAGCGGTTCCACCATCAGCCGGGCACACTCCTCGCAGAATCCGACAAGGACGGGAGTTGCCAGCACGTCAACTAAACCGCTGCCAAAGGCGCTCGCTAGATGCTTACTTTCTACCAGCCACGTCTTTTCGTTTATCAATCCTGGTTTGATCACTTGCGTATCCCCTTCTGTGGTGCGTGTTTTAAATGATATTCGGCCTGGTTGAGCGGCTCAAGAGGCTAGGAGTCGTAGAAGTCCACTCGGCGATCGGCGAGGCGGTCGTTATAAGGATTGAGGGACTTGTCGCGTGCCGCAGTGGGATCGATCTTCACTACCCTTACCTCTTCTTTATCTTTTGAGGATCGTACAAGAACATCCCCGCTGGGGGAAACGATCTGGCTCTCCCCGGTGAAGTGGAGGATCTTATCGCTGCGGGCCTCGGTCCCAACACGATTGGCGGTGATGGTGAACACCCCGTTTTCAAGCGCTCGGGCACGCATCGTCAACTGAGCGTATACAGGCATGACCAGATTTGCTGGGTGGGCGAGGATCTCCGCACCCCGCAAGGCCAGTGTCCGCGCTGCCTCAGGGAAGAAGTGGTCGAAGCAGATCATCATCCCCACTTTGGCTTCACCGATGTCGATTACGGGAAAGGGGATATCGCCTGGGGTGAACCAGCGTTTCTCTTCTAAGAACAGGTGTATCTTACGGTAGCGAGCGAGAAAGCCGGAAGGGCCGACCAGAACCGCACTGTTATATACGTTACTCTCGTGGCTCTCCGCGAGCCCGGCAACGATGTGGCAAAGCTGTTTCCTCGCAAAGGAAATCAGTGCTTGGGTTGTGGATCCCTTAGGCACAGGTTCGGCGAGCGCCGCGGCTTCTTCTTGCGCGGTGAACTGATAACCCGTCGCAAAGAGTTCCGGCAGCACCCACAGATCGGCGTTCTGCTGTTTCATCATGTTCTTTGCACGGCGCAAGTTGCGCTCTGCCTCACCGAAAATGGGCTCCATCTGTACGTAGCCGATGCGCATGGTGATAAATGATAGTTTAAACGGGTAAAAACGGCTAATGAGAAGACCTATAATGGCCCACGTACCATGGCTACACTTGTGAGAGAAATATTGGCTTGCCCTATTCAAGGCTCAGTCAAATCGTTTATATGGGGAGGAGAGAAGGCAAAGAACACGGCACGGCCCCGCCTTTTCCATTTTCATTTCCAGTCGGGCACAATCCATCGTAGTGTCCACACCTTTGTCTCACGTTGACGAGATGGCTGCGCCGCAGTACAAACAGGACTATCGCACACGGGAGGTTGATATGGACGAACGCACCGTAGACATCGTGTTGGTGGGAGTGGGAAACCTGGGTCGGCGGTTCACCCAGCTTCTCGCCGATAAGGCGGCCTACCTAAAGACCCGTTATGGCATTGCATTTCGCCTGATTGGGGTCGCGGACTCCCGCGGCGTGGCCCATGATCCAGCAGGACTCGATCCGGAAATCGTTGTCCGCATCAAGAGTGAGGAACGCTCGGTCGGTGAATATCCCAACGCAGGTCGAATGAGCGTTACGGCCACCGAGCTCGTGCGCGAGGTAAAGGCGGATCTGCTCTGCGAGGCCTCTCCTGTGCACCTTAAGGAAGGGGGAGAACCGGGGCTATCATGCATCCGAACAGCACTTTCCCGAGGGATGCATGTGGTTACTCCCAACAAGGGCCCCATGGTGCTCGCCTACCAAGAACTGGTTGACACCGCTTCAGCACACGGGGTTAAGCTTCGATTCGACGGCACGGTCGCTGGGGGGCTTCCCGCCCTCTACCTCGGCATGCGCGATCTGCGCGGTGCGACGATCGAACGCATCGAGGCGGTGCCGAACGTCGTCACCGGCTACATCCTCGATCTGCTCGCCGAGGGCACCCGGTGGGAGGACGCCCTCTCGCGCTCTCAGGAGAGTGGACACCTCGAGGCCGATCCGAGCTGGGACGTAGACGGCTGGGACGCCGCAGCGAAACTCGTCATTCTCGCAAATGCAGTTCTGGGCTTCCCCGCAAAGCTGGAGGACGTCAAGCAGGAAGGAATCAGTGGAATCTCACCGGAGAAGATCCGCAGCGAAGCTGCTCGAGGCCAGGTAATCCGGCTTCTCGCCGTTGCCGAACGAACAAAAGACGGTTGCTACACCCTTCATGTAGGACCGAAGGCGCTTCCCACGAAGCATCCGCTCGGCCACCTTGGCTCCCACGAGCTTGGCGTCGTCTATTACACCGACATCTACGGAACGATCACCGCGATCATCGATGAGCCCACCCCGCTTCCGTCTGCAGCGACCATGCTGCGCGACATTTTGGACATCTACCTTAAAGATTGAGGCAAAAAAGACAGATCTGTGGCTATCCGTTCAAGGATAGCTTCCTGCCTAACGCGGCGGCCTTCTCCATCAGCGCCTGATCCTTGCTGAATGGGTCGTTATCCCTATAGGTAATTGCGATACCAAGAGAGGCTGTTGCAAAAACTTTACCGCAGAGCTCGCTGAGCACGCAGAGGGCACTATAACTTCCTCAATATTCGATCTCAGCGGTCTTTGCGCCCCCAGCGGTAGAGTAGTTGGGCCAGGGGTGCACCTGAAATCAACTACGAAGAGACTTTATGCAACGGGTTGAAGAGGATCTTTTTTGTCATCAGGATTCTTCCTCCTTTGGACCTGAGATCGCCTGCGGAAATGGAAGATTCCGCAGAGTTACGCCTCTCCGTGCAGCATGTCGAGCAGTCGGCCGAGGACCACCTCTCCGTCGGACCGCAGCCCGTTGTGCTCGTACTGGCTGGTCACCCAGGTCTTGATCCCTTGAATAGATTGGGCGGTCTCCTCGGAGAAGGCCCGCTCGACGTACATATCGTTGTAGTAGATTGCCGCTGCACAGGGCACGGTGTTCTTCCTCAACGCATCCGGATCGTACAGCCGCGGCCAGCCATCGTAGGCGGCCAGGATCTCCGCTGCTTCTTTAAGCGGTTGCAGCACCTTGTACTCGTCGAACATCCACGGATAGATCATCTCTCCGGTGAAGAAGACCGGTTTTCCCGGCGCGAGGTCGAACTCGGGATACTCAGCGCGCACGCGCTGCGCCGACCAGTTCGATGCCTCCTCTTGGCAGTAGATCGCCTCATGCAGGATCGCATAGATCGGAGCGGTGTCAAAGTGCAAGGCATCTTCAAAGCCGTGCAGGAAAACATAGCTTGCCTCACGGCCTGTTGCACCCTGTACAAAGGCGTCCTCGATCAGGTAATGCACCTTCTCAAAACCGTCATCGGCGCCAAACGCAATCCCCAGTTGCTGAAACCGCTGCGGCGAGAGACGGTCGCCATTGGGCAGCCGCGTGTCGTGGCTTTCTAAGAAGTCAACGATCTCGCGGACGCGCTCGGTATCATCGGGATAGCGCTCATAATATCGGTTGTTCTTCTCGATCACCCGTCGATAGGTGGCGCGGTACACATCGTCGGTCGGCCGCTCAAGCGGCGGCAGCCCTCCGGTGAAGACCGCTTCTCTCAAACCCTGGGGGGCAAACGACAAGTAGGTCGCGAGACAGAAGCCGCCGTAGCTTTGGCCCAGGCCGCTCCACGGTTTATCCCGTCCCACAAGCTCTTTTCGGATTAATTCCGCATCCTTCACGATGGCATCGGCGCGGAAGTGCCTTAAGTAGTCGGCCTGGGCCTGTGGCGTGTCGAAACAGGCGAGCGTCTGGTGGGTTATCGGACTGCTGCGACCGGTGCCGCGCTGGTCGAGCAGGAGCACGCGGTACTCCTTAAGCGCCTTTTTTAGCCACACACTCCTTTTTTTAGGCCGTGGCGACGCCCCTCCGGGACCGCCCTGGAAGAAGACGAGCCAGGGTAACTGCGCGTTCTCTTTGTCTGGCTTTACGACCTCGCGGCAGAAGACGGTGATCGTATCACCATCGGGTTGAGCATGATCCAATGGAACGGTGAACTCGTGGTCGGTGAGCACGAGGCCCGGTAAGCGGTGAACGGCTATGCGCATGATCGCTCCTCCTTAGACTTTTCGATCCGAAGATGCGGTCTTTAACAAAGGTACAGGCAAGGATACCGCTGTGAGCAAAGCCTGGCAACCCGGTGCGCTTTCAGAGATTTCCCTGAGATTTGTACTCTCAGGCTAGATGAAAGCGGCTCCACATAGCGCAAGCAGTTCGTCTTCCTCCACTTGTCCGGCAATTTGCAACGTCATAAACTATTACCCACAATGCGGAAGAAATCCTAACAGACAGAGGAGTAATGCCCGCTCCCAAGAAAGTCCTCGAGTTGATCGAACGGTTTGAACGCAATCGCGACGTCTATTGCTCAAGCGAGTACAACGAAATGCAACTCCGCCGAGAGTTCCTCGATCCGCTGTTCAAGGCCCTCGGTTGGGACGTCGACAACGAGCAGGGCTACGCCGAGGCGTACAAGGACGTTATCCACGAAGACGCAATCAAGATCGGCGGCGCGACCAAGGCTCCGGACTACGCCTTCCGCATCGGCGGCGCCCGCAAGTTCTTCGTTGAGGCAAAGCGTCCATCGGTTGGGATTAAGGACGATCCCATCCCGGCTTATCAGCTGCGGCGCTACGCCTGGTCGGCCAAGCTGGCGCTCTCCATCCTCACCGACTTCGAGGAGTTCGCGGTCTACGACTGCCGGGTAAAGCCTTCAAAGACTGACAAAGCCTCCGCTGCGCGTATCCTCTACATCACATATACCGAGTACGCCGAGCGTTGGGACGAGATCGCTTTGATCTTCTCGCAGGACGCCATCCTCACAGGGTCGTTTGACCGTTACGTCGAATCGACCAAGCGCAAGCGCGGGACTGCTGAGGTGGACGATGCTTTCCTAAAGGAGATCGAGAACTGGCGCGACGTGCTGGCACGCAACATCGCGCTACGTAACGCTGATCTTTCCACCCGCGAGTTGAACTTCGCCGTGCAGCGCACGATCGATAGGATCATCTTCCTGCGCATCTGCGAGGACCGGGGGATCGAGGACTATGGACAGCTGATGGCCCTACAAAGCGGGAACCTGGTCTACCCGCGCCTGTGTCAGATCCTTCGCCGCGCTGATGAGCGCTACAACTCCGGCCTGTTTCACTTCCGAAAGGAAAAGGACCGCCCCGAGCCCCCCGATGACCTCACCCTCAGCTTGACCGTCGATGACAAGGTGTTAAAAGAGGTCTTCAAAGACCTTTACTATCCAGATAGTCCGTATGAGTTCTCCGTGCTTCCGGCCGACATTCTCGGCCATATCTACGAGCAGTTCCTGGGCAAGGTCATTCGATTGACCGCAGGTCATCACGCCAAGGTGGAGGACAAGCCCGAAGTCAAGAAGGCCGGCGGCGTCTACTACACCCCGACATACATCGTGGACTACATCGTCGAGCACACCGTGGGCAAGCTCCTCGATGGGAAGACGCCGCAGCAAGTTCGCACCCTTCACGTGCTCGATCCTGCCTGCGGCTCCGGCTCATTCCTGCTGGGCGCGTATCAGCGGTTGCTCGACTGGCACCTCGAGTGGTACTCGGAGCACAACCCGGAAAAGCACGCGAAGGGACGATCGCCGAAGATCTTCCACGGCCCGGGCGGCGATTGGCGACTGACCACCGCCGAGAAAAAGCGGATTCTCTTGAACAGCATCTACGGCGTGGACATCGACCCCCAGGCCGTCGAGGTGACCAAGCTCTCGCTCTTGCTCAAGGTCCTCGAAGGAGAGAATGCGGAGACATTGGTAAAGAGTCTCAGGCTCTTTCACGAGCGCGCGCTGCCCGATCTTGGCGAGAACATCAAGTGCGGAAACTCGCTCATCGGACCCGACTTCTACGAAGGCAAGCAGATGCATCTGCTTGATGAGGAAGAGCGGTACCGGATTAACGCCTTCGACTGGAACGCCGAATTCCCCGCGATCATGAAGGCAGGTGGCTTCGACGCCGTGATCGGGAATCCGCCGTATGTAGACGTGAAACAGCTTGATGTCGCTGTCAAGGATGCCTTGAGTCAACGCTATCGAGCAGCCTCCCGCAGGTTTGACCTCTACGTGCCCTTTGTTGAGAAGGCACTTTCACTACTCGAAATGGATGGTCTGCTTGGTTTCATTGTTCCTTCGATGTTTGCCCATAGAGAGTACGGTGCAGGACTAAGGCGCGTCATAGCTGGCAGTGCTTCGGTCGTCCACGTTGTTGATTTCGGTAGCAACAGGGTGTTTACGGGGCCGATGAACTATGTGGCGATCTACATACTCTCAAAGGGCCCGAAACAAAAGCCAGCTCGGATTATGCGGTTTGAAAGGCCCGGAGAATCGAGTCAAGGTATCCAAGGCGCTCTTCTTGGCCGGATCACTGACAGCGTATCAGTGTTCGATGCCACTCCGCAGACTTTCGCGGGGAACGCACCGTGGCGACTGGTTGGTGGGCGAGAGAAGGAGCTTCTCTCCAAGGCGAAATCGCTCGGTAGTCCCCTTTCTGAACTCGTCTTGCACGCAAGTGAGGGAATACACAGCGGAAAGGATTCGGTCTTCTATCTAGCCGCGCAGGAGGCGCTTGAGCTTGGGCTTGAGACACCACCAACGTTTGCTCTTGCCAAGGGGAAGGATATTCACAGGTACCGGTGGATTCATGAGGGATGCCTGTCAACGAAAGTCATCTATCCATACGACCTTTCCTCTGGTGACGTGCTTGATGAAGCTATGCTTTCAGAAGAGAGCCCTCATGTGTGGGAGTACCTAGTTGGCTCGCGCCAGTCACTCCGAGGCAGACCTTACTTCGATCGATCGAGCAAGAAGTGGTATGAACTCTGGTGTCCGAGGGAACCAGAGTTGTTCCTGAGCCCGAAGATCATTGGGCCGGAGATTGCGAAGCGAGGGGAGTTCACTCTTGCTAGGGACCCTCTGTTCTTCAACAACAAGGTGAAGGGCGTGGTGCTGAAGGACGGTGCCGACCTTTCTCTTGAGCAGCTTCTTGGAATCCTCAATTCAAGTCTGTTGCACTTTCTCCATCGGCTCCTGGCAGCCCCGAAAGGTGGGGGCTTCTTCGAGGTGAAGACCCGGACAATGGGTGAGCTTCCGATAGCTCCTCGTTCGGGGAACGAACAGGTTTTTGAGGAACTCGACGCCTTGGTCATCTCCATGCTTGGGCTAAACAAGGATCGAGACAACACCAAGATCCAGCACGACAGGAAACTCATCCAGCGCCAGATCGATGCCACCGACAAGCAGATCGACCAACTCGTCTACGAGCTCTACGGCCTCACGGACGAAGAGATCCGCATCGTCGAGGAGGCAACGAAATGAGAGTCCGATCCCAGAGAGGCGCGCATGTCGACATCTTGGCATGCAACGATACGATTGTCGATATCTGGACATCCCATATCCTAAGAGATGACAGGAATAGAGTTGACACCCACCGCTCTTCGACATACCATGTTACAGAGTTGCGCGATAATCATTGATGCGAGGACGCTACGCGCCCTCACAACGGGGCTGCGGCTTGCCATCCGCGGCGACGCATGAAAGAAGGAAGATTAGATGACCATATCCAAGACACTCACAGATGAGATCACAACACTTATCCGAATTGGTGAAGAACTCATTGCAAAAGCAAAGGGCAGTGACTCAAACCTCGATGATGACATTGGCAAGGCCGCATCATGGGTCACGCGCACTGGTGAGATGATAAGGCGACTGTATCCTGCGGACAGTCAGCATCTCGCGAGCTACACAACATGTGTGTCGGACTACAATTTCAATATACTGCACAGCAACTACTACGCACACTTATCCACAGTTACTGGCCTGCTCAGAGGAGTGCAGCACGAGTTGGAGCAAGGTCTACTCTCCGACATCAAACAGCTTTTGCAGGCAGACATTTTCGCCGACTTTCTCGAGATGGCCGAGCATCTGTTGAAAGAGAACTACAAAGATGCAAGCGCAGTCATTATCGGTAGCGTTCTTGAAGATACCCTTCGAAAACTTGCAGTCGCAAACGGCCTGCCGACCTCCAAAGGTGGCAAGCCTTTGACAATTGACCCTCTGAACGTCGCTCTTGCAAAAGGTGGTGTATACAACAAGCTTGTTCAGAAACAGATTACCAGTTGGGCTGATCTGAGGAACGAGGCTGCTCATGGACATTATGATAAATACGACGGGAACCAGGTGGAGATGATGTTGTTGTTCACACAGGACTTCTGCTCTCGCCACTTGACCTAGCGTCCAACAAAGCACTGCACGGTACGGCGTACCGCCGCCCGGCAGGGCCAGCATCAGGCCTACACTTGACACTTAATAGCAGCATGAAGCCTGATCTCCATTCCTGCCGTCCACAAGGAGAACGATTTTGCGCTTTTGGCCTGATTATCGCAACGGTGGTCGAGATCGTGGCAATCCTCGGAACTCGAACGTAAGCAGAAGTTATTCCGGGGACGCGTCTCATTTCTTCTATCACTCTCGCCTTATCTGGGGCAACAGCTCGTCCGAGTGGTGACTTGACAGGGTCCCGGGGTCTACCATTGAATTTTACAGGTGACGGGCATACCTTTGTCAAGTAGAATGTCTACTTGACGGGGGTGTGGCTCTAGGGGTCCGCAGGCCTGTAAAGGTACTGCTCGGCTCTGAAATGCCGCCCCCGTCTTCTGTTTCATCCAGTGTGTCTGTTGGAATGATGCGCATCCGTGAGGATGGTCGCTCTGCGCAGTAGACGGGAAGGGTAGTTCCGGGGTCAGACCTTCATTCTTAGGATTTCATCGTCTCGCCAACGCGTTTCGCGATCATGCTGATGGTTGAGTACAACAACCCCACGAAATCCCCCACTTCTCTGAGCGTGTAGTGATGGACTCGCACTGCCTGATAGATCCGCTCGTTGCGGGTCGTCTTGTCGGAGACATCCGTGAATAGCTCTTCCAAACTGGGCCGACCTACGAAGCGTTCACGTCTGCGGTAGTCCGGATCGAGTGGTTTCTCCTTGAGTAGAGGTCTCAGTTGATCCACGAACGCGTCGGTCCCCAAGAATGCACCTGCCCGCAACTCGTCCCACACATCGATCCGTCGTCCTTGCCGCACGAACTTGCGGTATGCGTGGACTGCACGCGCAGGATCTCGATCGAACTGCGAAAGGATCCAGCTGACCGTCAGCAACTCGGGCACCTCAGTCTGGCCAGCCGTGGCGCGATAGCTGCTCCAGGGCCAATCACGAACGCCTCGGATCATCTTCGCACGAACCGGATTTAGCACGATGTAGTGAGCCAGCTGCAGAAGATGACTCTCCTTCTCAACAAGGATTGCCTTGAAGCGGCCTTGAAACAGATGTCCGACGCGTTGGTGTCGACGATTGAACCACTGTGTGTAAACCCCGTTGAGGAGCTGCATCCCGCGACACAAGTTGGCGTCAGGCGTTTCGATGAGAAGATGGTAGTGGTTGCTCATCAAGCAGTACGCATGACAGATCCAGCTGTACCTCTTGACAACATCACTGACGATCTCAAGGAAGCGGGTCCGATCGCTGTCGCCGAGGAAGATCCTGTCCCGCGCATTGCCGCGACTGGTGATGTGATAGAGCGCACCTTCGTATTCCAACCGCAACGGTCTCGCCATGGCGTTCCCAGTGTATCACAAAGAATCCGAAAAATGAAGGTCTGACCCCTGCGCTTCCACGCTTCGCTGCGCTTCCAAAGAATCCGAAAAATGAAGGTCTGACCCCTGCGCTTCGTGACCCCTGCGCTTCGTGACCCCTGCGCTTCCCCGAAGAATCCGAAAAATAAAGGTCTTCCCCCCTGCACTTCCTCACCCACCCCTCCTGGTTTGGTCGAAGTATTCTAGCGGCGAGGAAATGGGATTTCAATCGGTCGTCGCGTGTGCATCTGCTCACACGCTGGAACGAACCGTTCTCTCACTTGCGCTTTCGGTATTGAACCAGGCTGACACCGGTGACCGCCAAAAGCATTGCCACAATTTGAAGCGGAAGCAGACGCTCGCCGAAAGCGGCCCAGGCGATGAGTGCCGTGCCAAACGGCGATAGGTTCGTCACGACGTATGCCTTTATCGCCGTGAGGTAGCGCAGCGAGTGGTAGAACAAGAGATACGCGATCCCTGTGTTCACAATGGCTAGGCCGATGATGATCCCCCACGCGGACAGGGGCATGTGCGGCATCCCTTCCACCCCCACACCGAGGCTGAACAGAAGGACGCCGGAGATGCCGATGGGGTACGCAGTTAAGGTAATACTCCCTATTCGGCGGTGACGCGCTACCTCGCGCGCAATGACCACTCCCGAGGTGTCGCCAAGAATGAAGAGGAGGAGGAGGCCGATTGCCAGGGCCTGTCCGCCCTCCCATCGCGGAGAGAAAAAAAGAGCAATACCTCCAATTGCTAGCGCAAGGCCTAGCAGCTGCGGAAGGCTCGGGTGTTCCTTGAGCCAGAGCACGCCGAACAGCAGCGTGGGGATCGGGGTCAGGCAAAAGGCGAGCGAAGCGGTGGTGGGCGAAAGGGTCTTAAGGGCGAGGAATAGAGACCCGCTCGCGATGGTCATACACAGCCCGATGAGAACAAAACGCACCCAATGGGAGCGGGTTGGGGGTGGTGACGTTTCTCGACGCACGCGAAGCCACAGGAACAGGAAGGCAAAAGCGATCAGGTAACGGAGGCCGGCGGCGGTAAAAGGGCCGGTGTAGGTAAGGACGACCTTGATTACCACTGTCGAGGTGGCGAAGATCAGCGCACTCAAGATGACCGCTCCGAGGGCGAGGCGGTGCTCTCGCTGTGATTGGTCGATTTCCTCCCCCGCGTGTACCATAGGAAAGGCAATCATACCAGAACACGAGGTCCAGCGCCTGGCTTTGGGCCTTGGGAAAATGTAGTCACGGGCACTTGGTTTGTCCATTAGACCGCAGAGTTATACATTGGGGAAAATCTCAAGCGGGAGGTGACAAGACATGGATACCATTAAGATACTGATCATTGTTGGCATATTGGGGCTCTTTGTTCTCGCAGCGCTCACGACAAAGCTTCCAATTGCGAGCACATCGACACCTACGGTTGTGGAGTCAGGGCCTACCATCACGGTCGAACCGGAGCCCGAGCCTGAATCAGCGCCTGAGGTGGAGGTTGAAATTACACCGGAGCCCGTACCAGAGCCGCAAACGCCACCTGCGGCCAGTTAAGGAACCATTTCTGGGCGAGTGATCCCAAAAGACGGGACTGACCAGCCCCTACAGCGCAGGATTGAAGCTCGGAAGAGGCGCGGACAGTGAGGGCCAGGGTAAGGCCTACACTTGACACCTAATAACAGCATGAAGCCTGATCTCCAATCCTGCCGTCTACAAGGAGAACGGTTTTGCGCAGGCAATGAGAAACAAGACTTGAGGACGATTGGAAGCGAAGACCCGACCGCAACATGCGTAGTCCGGCATTCGACGCTCACTGGCAAGGCCAACCGTCGGGTACAAGCCCCGACGCTACGAAAACAAGAGCTGATCGCGTCTTTTTTTCTCAATGGAATTCCGGGGACACGATACCTATTTCTTCTC
>Ga0315541_1001106_pt1 | contig 26114 bp, 22 predicted proteins | sample SalMarSW160190MG_FD_203095 | JGI IMG/M metagenome (GOLD analysis project Ga0315541, IMG submission 203095) | Salt marsh sediment microbial communities from the Plum Island Ecosystem LTER, Massachusetts, United States - Salt Marsh Sediment SW1601-190 ...
CGCGATGATCTCAAACTCTTTCCGTTCGTCCTTGGTGTTTTCATCTTTCGCATAGAGGAGATCCAGCCTCTCGTCAAGTTCCGACTCCAGGTTATCCAGCAGTTCAAGTTCCGTGATGAACAGCTTTATTTCATCAGAGCCGCTATCTTCAAAGCGTGCGATCTCGCCTCGGATCCGTTCCGCGAGGCTCGCGGCTTCCGCGCTTTTCGCCCTCGTCCCCTCGATATTTGCGGGAATCCGTTGGAGTTCTCCGGCTTCCATGTGTTCGAGCGCATCAGCTATTTCCCGATCAGGCGTCTCTTCCCGCTCGATGATGAGCGCGGCTTCATCCGCCTTTTGCTCCGACGCTCCCTTTGGCTCCATCCGTTCAACGACGTCATCGATCTCTTCATCCGTTACCTGCTCCAGATCTTCTTTGGCTTCTCGAATAACCCTCCGGTCTTCTTCAAAAAGCGCGTGGATCGTCTCATGGACATCCTTCAGCGCTTTCTCCGCCACTTCATACGCCACCACGTTCGCCCGCTTCTTCGCTTCATCGACCGAAGCGTTCAGCTCCTCCATGCGCCGTTCGATCATTTCAGCGCGATCTTGGAGCTTGAGTTCCAGTACGCCCCGGGCATCCGCGTCGATCGTCCCCTTTTTGAGATTCCGACGAATTTCAGCCTGTTCTCCAAGCTCGTCCATGAATTCGAGCTGCGCTCCGACATCGTCCGGCTCTTCTTCTCGCGCACGTTGCTCCGTCCGTTCTTCGCTCGCTTCCTCCACGGCTTTCTGAATCTTTTTGAGTACGCGATCAATCTGCTTGCGCGCCGTCGTGATCTCTTCCCGCTCTTTTCTGGCGGGACCAAGGTCGCGTTGGAGCTCCGGCCGCTCGGTCGCCTCATAGAGCGCGTCTTCCAGTTCAACATCATACTTTCGCAACGAAAGGACGAGCTCCCATGCGTCCGCATACGGCTGTTCCATGTGTTTGAAGAGTTCATTGATCCGATCCGCCTCGCGCTTGGCTTCCGCGGCGATCGCCAAGTGGCGATTGAGCGTTTCGTCCTGATGGAGCGACATCTCCGCGGACTTTTGGTCGAATTCCTCCATGAGCTCATCCGGGAGTTCAATGAGATCTCGGGATTCGTCCCCGGCCCCGGCTTCGCGGATATTCGGCTCTTTTGCGTCCGTATCTTCCACGGGAAGCCGCTCGGCTGTTGATCCTTCGAGTTTGGACATATCGCTAAATAGTATACCCGTTTTGGCTCGCCGTGGGAACGGAGGGGGAGTTGAATTGGAAAAGGGAATACGGAATACGGAATATGGACTTTGGAATATAGAATTTGGAATACGAAATGCGAACGATCATCATCTCTTTCCCGAGCGGAGCCGCCTCCGGACGTTGCTTTTTTGATGAGATTATTTGGACATCGTGAAAGAAACGAGACGTTGAGATGATATTCCGTATTCCATAAAAAAACCGCCGGGGCGAACCCGACGATTTTTTCTTACGCTCCGACGATCTTCTTAAAGACTTCCGGATGATGCATAGCGATTTCACTCAGGACCTTGCGGTCAAGATCGATGTTTTTTGATTTGAGCGCGGCGATGAGCTTGGCGTACGTGGTTCCGGTTTCGCGCGCCGCGGCATTAATGCGCGTGTTCATGAGCGCTCGATTCGTTCGCTTTTTGAGCTTCCGGCCCGTGCGCGCATAGACGCCGGCTTTCACGGAGGCTGTTTTCGCGAGCTTCAGTTTGGACTTTCGGCCCCACATCATCCCCTTGGTCCGGCTCAGGATGTTCTTTCGGTGTTTGACGTGCTGGGTTCCGCGTTTGACTCGTGGCATAGTATTGGCTTTTGGCTTTTGGCTTTTGGCTGCTCTGGCCGGATGCCAGATGCTAAAAGCTAAAAGCCAATTCAGAAATTAGCAATGAGGATCTTAATATTCTTCTCGAAGGATTTGGACATCTCTTCGTCGCGACGCTTGTTGCGCGTTACTTTTCCGGGCTCACGGCTGTTGAAGTGGCCCTGTCCGCCTTTGCGGCGCATGATCTTGCCGTTCGGGGTAATGCGGAAGCGTTTGGAGACGGTCTTTCGTGTTTTTTGCTTCATATGGTGAATGTTGACGTGTTAGCGTGTTATCGTGTCGGCGTGTTGCTACGGGAGCGTGACGCGTCAACGGTTATTTCCTTCCGATGATGGCGGAAACGTTTCCGCCCTGCCGTTTAACGGGCTGTTCGACGAAGATGTCATAGGACTCTTTGAGGTCGCTGATGAAGCCTTCGATGCGCTGCATGGCGATGTCGCTGTGCGCTTTTTCGCGTCCGCGCAGGATGATTTCGATTTTGAGCTTCTGTCCGGAATCAAGGAACTCTTTGGCTTTCTGCTTGCGAATGTTCAGATCATGTTCTCCGATCTTCACGCTGAGCCGTACGCCTTTCACTTCCACTTTTCGCGCATGCGTTTTCTTTGCCCTTTGCTCTTTCTCTTTCTGATACTTAAATTGTCCGTAGTCGATAATGCGGCAGACCGGGGGAACGGCCGTTGGCGCAACTTCAACGAGATCGAGTTCTTGTTCGCGAGCCATCCGGAGTGCGTCAAACGTTTTCATGACGCCGAGCGGTTTTCCTTCCGAATCAACGACGCGGACTTCGGGTACGCGAATGGCGTCGTTCGCTCGGAACTGTTTTCCGAGATCGAGCTGAGGCCTTCTGTTTCTGCGGTAGTGGATTCTCATGGCATTATTTCGCATTGCGTCCGCCTGCGGCAGACGGATATTTCGCATTGATAATCGTTCGTCCCGCGCCTTTAGGGCGTTCGACGACATGGTGGAGATGGGGGGAGTTGCACCCCCGTCTGGTCTAGGCAAGACACTTCCTCATTCACAGATCGTAGTCCGTTCTTTGTTTCGAGATGATGCGGTGAGCGGACAAGAACATCATCTTTACGCTGCCGGCCGATGTCTCCGCGCGCAGGCGGCGAGTACGTGCGGATGAGCCCGAGGATATGACGATCGGTCGCTTTTTTACGGGCGCGAAAAGCGGGATCGGAATGGACGTCTCGACTTAGGCGAGAGCCATTGCAGGCGTCGGTGCACGGAACGCAGATGCGACCGTGTCCTTCACCTTATTGAAGACATTGGCAGTTGTCTCGTTCGGGAGTGTTTTACGAATGATCCCGGCATTCGGTCTGCAGAAGTGAAATGAACTATCCATCAATCCTCGGCATCCCCGTTTTAGGGCATCGGGCAAAGGGCATGGGGCATCGGGTCTCTTCCCGCTGCCCATTGCCCCATGCCCCTTGCCCGTCTATTCGCTGAGATGGCGTTCCACATCACGCTCAATGTCTCGCCGCTTGAGAGTCTCCTTTTTATCAAAGGACTTTTTGCCGCGGCAGAGGCCAAATTTGAGCTTTATGTGACGGCCACGAGGATACAGTGAAATGGGTATCAATGTCAAGCCTTTTTGCTTTAATTTCCCCAATAATCGTTCCCGTTCGCTTTTTCGTATGAGGATTTTCCTGGACTTTGACGGATCATAGCCTTCCATGCGGCCGGCTTTGGCGTAAGGGGCGATTTTTAATCCCTTGACCCAGAGCTCGCCCGCATCGAAGCTCACGAAGCTTCCCGCCAGGTTCGCGCCTCCTCCTCGGATGGATTTGACTTCCGCTCCGGTCAGCACAATACCCGCTTCGAATTCTTCGAGCGTTTCGTAGTCGTATCGCGCTTTCCGATTATCCGCGAAGTTCGTCATAGGTAAGGGTGGACGGGTATATTGAGGTACATCGCTCGCGAGCGACGCACTCGAGGGGGGTGGCCGCCGTCCGCCAACGCATAATTCGCAATATGCGATTCACGGCACTCCCGTCTCCTGTCCCGTCATGCTATCCTCTCTCTACCATCCTGTCGATCCCGACGGGAAAATAGAATATATGCCTACACAAGAGCGCGTTATCACCATATCAATAAAGACGATCGTACAGGTCATCTTTACCCTCCTCATCCTCGCATTTTTATGGGCGATCAGGGATATCATTGCCGTGGTTTTTGTGGCCCTCATTCTTGCGGCCGTGATGAATCCGTTCGTGGACTGGCTGGGGAAATATAGAGTACCGGCGGCCGCGGGGGCGATCCTGTTCTATATCATTCTCTTCGGCATCTTTTCTCTGGCTTTTTTCCTCATCGTCCCTCAGCTCATCGAGCAGATTTCGCACCTCGCCGTGATCTTCGGCGGAGAATCGGTGCAATTCGTGAACGCGCTCCAAGGCATTTTGGAAATATCGCGAACCTTCTTGGCGGAACACTCCATCGATGTGCAGTCGAGCTTCGGATCCATACAAGAGCACCTCCCGAATCTCATGCGAACCGCGCTCGGATTTCTCGTGGGCGTCTTCGGCGGCATCGTGAATTTCGTCCTCGTCTTCGTGCTCGCATTCTACATGGTCGTGGAAGAGAAGGAGGCGATGCGGTGGTTTAAGAACCTCCTGACGGAGAAGTATCAGCACTTCGCCACGAACACGCTGGTTCAGGTTCAGAAGAAATTCGGCCGGTGGCTCATCGGACAGATGTTTCTCAGTTTGATCATCGGCACGCTCTACTACATCGGCCTCCTCATCCTCGGCGTCGAGGGAGCGCTCCTTTTGGGCATCTTCGCCGCATTCGCGGAGTTCATTCCGTACGTCGGTCCGATCATCACGGGAATCGTCGTGATTCTCGTTGCGTTTACGCAGTCTCCGGTTACCGCGTTGTTGGCGTTCATCCTGATGATCCTGGTGCAGCAGCTTGAGAACCACATCATCGCCCCGAAGATTTTGCAAAAGGCCGTTGATCTGAACCCGGTTATTATCATCATCGCATTCATGGTCGGTGCGAAGCTCTTTGGCGCGGTGGGAATGATCCTCGCGATTCCGGTAACCACGGCCGCTTCCGTTGCCATTATGGAATTCGCTCGATTGAAGAAATCCGGCGCGGAATAATGAACACTATGCAAAAAGGACCGTCTCAGAAACCCCCGACAGCCTCCCCGCGCGTTCCTCCGAATCCCGCGCAGCCGGCCTCTCCGTTGCCGCAGCCTAAGCCCGCGCCGTTGAGCAAACGGTATTCTCCGTCCAAGCCTTTCTACAAAGAAGTGAAGCCGAAGGTGGGAGAGAACGTGCTCGTCTGTTCCCTCTACGCGCTTATCATTCTCATCGTCCTCGCCGCGGCAATCCTCATCGGCGTGGCGAAGACCGGCTTGTTTACGATTCCGATCGCATCCGGCCTCTATCACGGGCCCGAACCCACGCGCATCGTTGAAGCCGGCGTCATGGACACGGACGCCTTCGTTGATCAGATCAGCCGCTCCGTGAGTTCAGCCGTGTTGCGCGGAGAGAAGGCTCCGTATACGGTGCCGATCACCGAAGCGGATCTGACGGCCATGGCGCGAGGCGGGTTGGCGGACATCATTCGCGAAGAGCGCGTCATACCGGAAGGCACGCAGATCGTGGTAACGCCGGAGTACGTGGAAGCATCCGGAACGTTTTTGATGGATGCGGCGAAGATCGATCTGCTCATTCAGTTCATTCCGGTCATCGAAGAGAATGAATTGCGTTTCGATATCAGCAAAGCGTACCTCGGAGACATTCCCGTTTCTCCCGATCTCGCAAAGAGCATGGAGAGCCTGTTGTTCACCAAGGATTTTGCCGCGTGGAGCGTCAATATGGGTTCCGTGAGCCTCCGGAGCGTGAATCTCAAAGACGGGGAGCTTGAGTTCATTCTGGATGAAGCGAAGTAGCGGAACGTCTGTATCGCTTCGTTTCGCTCGGCGCGACGGGTTCGCCCTCGGCAAGGAATAATGAAATTCGAATATCGAAAAGGAGCCCAAGAGGCTTCTTTTCGCAGAGAGGGGATTTCGATATTTGATATTCGGACGTCGATATTTACGCCGGAGTCTTTTAAAAAATATGTAACAATGGTAAGCAATAGAGGTAATAGAAGAAACGTAAAATGCTCATCCTTCTCCGCATCCTCCCATTCGTGCTCGGCATCGTGAATGCTTCGCTTTTTCTTCTTCAGGCGCGCAGCGCGGAATCCTATCCGTGGTATGCCGTTGCGGCGACGGTTTTTCTGCTCGCTTCGGCGTTTCTCATCATTTGGAAGCGCGGACGCGGCATGTCGGATTTGCGCCTCATCATCCCGTCGGTGCTCGCAGTCGCCATTTCCGGTTACGCGCTCCTGCTCGCGGAAGGGTTCTTTGCGCTTTGGGCCATCCCCCTGTTCGTGGGAGGCCTCTCCTTCGTGAGCCTCGAGCTGTTATTCCTCTCAACGTTCGTGTCCGCATGGTATCCGGTGAACGGGCTCTCGCACGTGAATCTCGCACTCGTACCGATCACCTTTTGGTTTACGGCGTTTACGTCCGTGGGCTTAACGGTTTTTTTGAACAGTTCCCGCATCATTCCCATCATCACGATGACGCTCGTATCCTTCGGCATGTTCTACTGGACGAGCCACGTCGAGGCCGGCATTGCCTCGCGTCGGCGATGGGCGCTCATTGGCGGATGGTTCGGTTTTCAGCTTGGCGTCATCGGAGCGGTGCTCCCGGTGAACCTCATCATCCACGGCACCATTGCGGCCCTGTGCGGCGCGTATGCCGTTCGGACCCGGCGGTACGGCATTATGCCGCCGATTCCGCGCAAGCTCGCGGTGCTCGAGTCGCTAAGCTTCTTCGTCTTCCTTACGGTCGTGCTCGTGACGGCACGGTGGGTGTAAGGGCGGGGCACCTCGCTCCCGCCGCAGACGGACAGGCGCGAGCAACGCGCCGGGTGTACGGGCGGGGGGATGGAAAGAGGCTCACGAATGATCTAAACGTTCAAGCATCGAATTTCGGGGATTTTTAAGGATAGTCAACAATCTCATTCCCGCGTATAATGATCATCATGAAATTAACGGATGAATTTCGCTCAACGCTCTTCACGCTCACGGCTTCAATCATAAGCGGGGCGCTTGCGGGGGCCATCGCCGGGTGGATGTTCGCTCAGATTCCGGCGTCGCCATACGATCGGTCGCCTTTGATTGTGGAATCCGATTCTTCAACGGCCGCGGGAGCGGAACCGCAGGTGGAAGTCGTTTCGATCGACCGAAAGCCGCTCCCATCGCTCGTTCCGCCGGCATTCGCAAACCGCCGGTCGAGTTCCGTGGCCGCGCTCTATCGACGGGAGGTCGGCGCGAGCCTCCTCTCCGAGAGTCAAATCGCCGGCCAGGCCGTTGCCGTAACGTCGGATGGTTGGTTCGTCACGACGATGGATGCCGTCGACGGCCTCAGCCTCGCGGACATTACGCTCTGGCATGACGGTAATGCGGCGGTTCCGACGCGCGGAATCGTGGATGAGCGGAGTTCCGTCGTCTTCCTCAAAACGGATCTCAATAATCTTACCGCTCCGCAATTTGCGCAGTATCGCGAAGTGACGAACGGGCTCGCCGTGTGGATTGAACGAAGATCGGGAAGTTTTGAATCAATGAGCGTGGTTTCACTCGGAGCGGAAGTGACGGATCTCCGCGGCATCTCGAGCAGCGTCGCGGTGCGCGAACCCGAGCTTTCCGGAATAACGAACGTCGGAGATATCGGCGCGCCCGTGTGGGGCGTTGGCGGTTCACTGATCGGACTCGTGGATTCGAAGGCGGGGGAGCGGATTACGTACACCCCCGGTTCGGCCTGGGCACCGTCGCTCTTCGGCATTTTTTCCGAAGGAGCCATCAAGCACGCGGCACTCGGCGTTCTGAGCGTGGATCTCAAGAACGCGCGCCTCTTGGATCGCGATCCGAATTTTCCGGAACGGGGAGCATGGGTCCTGCCGGATAAGCGGCTCGGCCTCCCGGCCGTCATGCAGGGATCGCCCGCGGAAGCGGCGGGTGTGGAAGAAGGCGATGTGATTCAACGCGTTGATCGTGATATCCTAGACGGGTCGGCGGATCTCGGCGAAGTGCTCGTGCAGTACAAGCCCGGATCGCGCGTTACGCTCACGGTGGTTCGCGACGGAGAGACGCTGGAGATACCCGTGACATTAGGAAGTGAATTGGTTAGCAGGGAGTTGAAGTAATCGGGAGCGCAGGTTTGAGAGCGGCATTCTCCGCAATCACAAAACTACCATGGCTCGTCCAAACTACGTTCGTCTCATTACCCGATCGTGGCGTCAGCTCACACTGACGACGCTCATCGGGTTCATATTGGCGCTCGCGTTTTCTTTCGCTCAACCGCTCGTGTACTCGAGTTCGGTCAAGCTCCTCATTACGCAGACGAATACCACGGGGCTGGATCCGTATACGGCGATCAAATCCACGGAACGCATCGCGCAGAATCTTGCGGAGATCATCTATACTTCGGCGTTCTTCGACGTGGTCGTTAATGACAGTTCCGTTGACGCGAGTTATTTTCCGTTTGATGAAATCAAGAAACGCAAGAAGTGGAAGGATACGGTTGAGACGTCCGTTTCACCGGGAACCGGCATCATGACCATTACCGCGTACCACATCGATAGGAACCAGGCCACGACCATCGCCGTTCTGGCGGCAAAGGAGCTGGCTGTTCAGGCGCCGAACTACTTCGGGTTCAGCGTGCGCATTCAAGTGATCGATGCGCCGCTCCCTTCGCGGTTTATCGCCCGGCCGGATTTTGCAACCAATGCGATGTTCGGAGCGATTGCCGGAATTCTCCTGGGGCTTACCTGGGTGCTGTGGAGAGTGAAGGAGTAGGGGGCGGTTTTCGGGAGTCGTTTGTCGTTTGTCGTGAGTCGTTGGTCGTTTGTTGAGATATAAAAAAATGGGTAAAAAAGGCTAAAACAAAGCCTTTTTTTGATATCTAGTGAGTTTGTCTACCCCCCTTGACAAAATTGTTAATTTCTGATATATTCCATGGTTCATTATGTGCATGATTCGGGTGAATTTTGGTGATATCGGGCGTTGTGGTCGCACCGTTGCTCAGCGGGTTTTCCTCCTCCTGCTAAGTGGCGGCGCGTCTTTAGTGCCTGAGTTGCCGGCAGCTTTAGGGAGGAAACAACTTAAGCACACGCAACTTCGACATGAAGCCTGTTTGGACGGCATTTTGTCGTCCTGAGAGGTTAAACCCAGAAACGCAACCGCGTTCCCCAATCGGGGGTCGCACAACAGGCCCCCCGAAAGGGAGGAGGTATACCGTGAAAAATATCAAGCTTCTCTTCGTAACCATCATGGGCGCACTGTTCGTGTTCGCAACTCCGCAGATCGCTTCTTCGCAGATTGCACACGGCCAGGTCGCATTGCAGGAAGGAACGCTCTTGGCTCAGGCCGTGGAGCGTGCGGAAACCTGCGAGAAGGCGAAGGACATCCTCACTCGAGAGCTCGAAATCATGTCCCTCGAATGCTACGGCACGTCCTACAAGAAGAAGAAGGCGTGCGAGGACTGTGGTATCAAGCCCGTCACCAAATCGAGATCGAGGAGTCGTCCTCTGGCCGCCGTGTGCTACGGCGATGCCAAGAAGGTCGGGAACTCCTGTTCCTGCGACCACATGGATCCGCTTCCCGGAACGGACGGCAAACCCGTCCCGGTCAAGATGAAGGGATCCAAATCCTGGATATTGACCATCGTCTGTGCGTACACGGCGGAAGATGTGATGAAGTACGCCATGCGACAAGAAGCCATTCTCGAAGATGTGTGCAAGGCGGGAAGGCTGGTTGGTGAGAACGCCGATCGGATCGGGGAAAGCGGAGCGAACGTCGCTCTCGATAATGGATTGGAAGATCGGTGCAAACGCGCCGGAGACATCCTCGACGCGCTCGAGAGTTGGGCGAGCAGGCTCCAGTCCGGTGAGAACGATGTTCCGGGATTGAACCGAGGCACGTGGGAGACCGTTTGGAATCTCACCGCCCAACTCGAAAAAATGTTGACCGATCTCAACAATGTGATGACCGGCGTCAGCACTCTGTGCAAGCCAAAAGATGGTGAGCCCCTGGCGCTTGCGTGCAGGCGCTTCCTCGACAGTTTGGGCGCAGAGCTCGATGGTCTCCACGAGAGAGACGATGAGATCGAAGATCGGGTCGAGAAGGTCGAGAAGAAGGTCGAAGGACTCAGTGAGAATGTCGATCGTCTTTCCGACAACGAATGGCTCGTTGGCGTGTCTCCGTTCGGCATCTGGCGCTTTGGGGAAGAAGTTCCCCGGAGTCTTGGTGCGAACGCTGTCATCGAGTACCGCTCGTGGGTTCGTCCGCGTTCGGGTTGGCTGGCCGGAGCCCACTTCGGCGTTGCAAGCACGAACAACTCCGAGAACCATGCGGTCCTCGGCGGTCGGGCGGGATACCTCCACGCTCTCGACGCGAATCGCAATACCGCGATTTTCGTTGGAGCGCGCGGCAGTGCGGGAATCGTGCAGAGTGGAACGAATGCCGCTGACATCATGGGTCAGGTTGGTGTGCAGCTCTGTGCGAGTGCGTTCTGCATCGAACCGTGGTTCGCACTTGGCGGATCATCCGTGGTTCGTCGGTACGACAGCGTGGCGGAACGAGACGCTCACATGAAGTGGACCGGAGCAGCCGGCGCTGGCGTGAACGTCACGGTTCGACTCGGCGGCGGATCTTCGTCGGAAGCGGCGGAAGAGCCGCCGAAGAAGGAGGCTCCTCCTCCGGCTCCCGTCGTGCGCGAAGAGGAAACGAGCGAACGCTCCTCTCGCATGCGACGGCGCGTGAACACGGAGTACCGCGACTGAGTACTCTCGCACCTCGGAACGGCGGGCGATCATCTGGCAACAGTTGGTCGTCCGTCGTCCCAAATATTTCTGGGCCTCAAACAGGCTCTCTCAGCTTCCTGACGATTGATATTCTCATCAATCGTCGGACTGAATGAGGGGGCGATCGTAAGATCTTCACATCCTCAATCCGAGGTCGGAGATCACTACGGATCGCTAACTCTCACGTCTGAAAGAAGCAACTCTGTAGCTTCGACAACTCAACACACTGCTCTCGTACGATAACCTTCGTGCGGGGGCTTAGAGATACCCAAAGAAAGGGACCGAATCATGTGGTCTATCAAACGTTTCTGCGGAATGGCGTTCATTGCATCCATCACGTTCGCGTGTGCCGGACACCAGATTGCTGACGATGCTCCCGAAGACACCGGCCAGGCCGGCGCAACGGGTGCGGCCGCGAACGGAGGAGCCACTTCCGGTGGAACCTCGGCAAGCGGCGGTGCGTCGGGCGCGGGCGAAGAGCCTTCGACCGGCGGCACGAATGAGGGCACGGGCGGCGTGTACGCTTGCGTCACCGGCCAACAGCGCGTCTGCCAAGGCGAGAACGGTTGCGACGGCACCCAGATTTGCACCGACAGTCGGTGCTGGGGTGCATGCGTGTGCGACGACTCCGGCTCCGGCGGCACGGGCAATGTGCTCGTGGACAACGACGGGGACGGATACTTCGTGAACATTCCGGATGACGCACTACGGGACTGCAACGACGCGAATACGGACATCCATCCGTTTGCCGACGAAGTCTGCAACGGCGTGGATGACGACTGCGACGGCGATGTTGACGAAGGGGCATGCGGATCCGGCGGAACCGGCTCCGGCGGTGCAACGGGCACCGGCGGTTGCGAAACCGGCGGCACCGGCGGATCGGGCGGGGGCGGAAACGCTCGCACTTACACCATCCGGTGGTCTCCGCATCCACTCGCACTGCCGTACCTGCAGCACGTGTACTTCCAAGCCACCATCAACAGCGGGGAATGGGTCACACTGTGTGGGACGAATCCCGCCGGGAATCCCCAAGCTCCGGTTACGGTCGACGGCAATGAGCGCGTCTGTGCGTTCACTGCCATCCCCGGTAGCACCATGTGCTACAACGTCGAGGGCAGGTACGACACCTCGTCCTTCGTCGTCGAAGGCATGTACAACAACAAGACGTACGCATGCTGGGAAGACTGGGGATGCTCTGACTGCTGTCAGGGATGCGGGCAGAACAATCCGGTCGGGCGCTACCGCGCCTTCGGAGACTCTCTGTTCGAGGGTGCGCACTTCGCTCAGTCTTCGGACTGGGTGGGGAACTACACCCTGGTGCCCATGACCGTCACGGTCGAGGGCAGCGAGTATCAGGTCACCGCACAGCGGCTCACGGGTCATAGCCCCGTCATCGACATTCGATGGAACGAACAGACCGCGGGCGGTTGCAATATCTGCCTCACACTGCCGTAGTAAGATCGCAAGTCCGGTGGCGGAGCGGGATTCACTTCCCGTTCCGCCATCGGCAACATCTTCCGCGGACTCGTTATGCGAGTTTCGCCCAACCCAATTTCAACAGGAGGAGTATCTCATGACTCAAACGAGCCCAGGACCCGGTTCAGGAAACCCGCCACCGTTCAAGGGGCGCAAGAAGACGCATCCCGGCGTCATCATCACGTTCATCGTCGTTGCGCTGGGAGCGATCTCAGGGGGCTTCTACCTCTATTCCTCAGCTTCTCAGAAGGATGAGGCAGCGCCTTCTTCATCGGCATCATCTTCTCAAGCGGATGACGTTCGAGAGACCGTTGCCGCACCGGTTCGGAAGACCGACCAGGCATCGCAGAAGGAGGAGGCAGCGCCTTCTCCGCCGGCAACTTCCGCCAAAGAAGAATCGCCGACAGCCGAATCGGTTGCCGTCGAGGATGTTCCCGTGGATGTCGACTTCAGCCGCCAGTGCCGCGACGACGTCACGATTGCCGATTGTCGTTCGACGACGGTGGAAGAACTCAGCAAGTGCGGGTTCTGCCAGGACGGCAAATGCACGAACGGCGTGAGTTCCGTTCGACTCGTGTGTGAGAGCCTCGCTCTCATCCAGTACGCTCAGATGATCGTCGAAGCCGGAAAGGGCACGGTCAACTTGTGCGACTGTCAGACGCAGAGAGTTTCTGCACCTTCCGCAAGCGAGTAATCTCACTCGCATGCAACTCAACTCGACCTCGATCGTTACACGGTAATGTGTGATGGATCGGGGTCGTTTTGTTTTTGGTCGGCAGCTGGCTATCGCAACTGGCTATCGGCTGCTGGCGGCTGGCGACTTGCTATCGTCTTCCTGCGTACTCAATCATCTGCGCATAACGAACTATGCGTTTGGCTTTTGGCATTTTGCTGAGATGTCCTTACCATCCCCGCCAGTCGCCAGTCGCCAGTCGCCAGTCGCCAGTCGCCAGTCGCCAGTCGCCAGCCGCCAGCCGTTCATATTAAAGATCGTTCACTTCTCGCTCCGTCGCCGGATGCTTTTTTTGATAATGCAACAACCCGAGTCGACTCTGCTCGGGAACGAGACTGTTAAGAGATGTTGCTCGAATGAAATTACGTAACTTCGTTCGGAAACGTGAAACGAGGACGGTTTCAGATATAGACATTCGTCGTTAAAAGCGAATCAAGGAGTATTTAGCGTTTAGCTAACTTGTCATTTCAATTCTGATTCGCTATCAACATCGTCATTGGAGAAGTTGACGATTAGTAGCCATTTTTCGCTCAACAAAGCCCCTCTCTTGACTTTTCCTGTGGATTCTGTTAAATCCATACGTTCCTCTACGCCATTTTTTGGGGGTGTTAAGGGCAAAAATCGGGCATCAACCAGTCATCTTTTGGATCAGATTCAACGGATGGCTCGCCCGACCATCCGTACATTCGAGAATTTGATTCCGAAACTTCAACAACGAGGAGAAAGTCATCATGACGTCTTTGAAGAATTGCCTTTTGGCTCTCGCGTTGCTGGTGGGCGTTCTTTACGTCATCCAGCCGAGTACTGCGCACGCGCAGATCACTCTGAAGGATTTCAGCGGCTGCGCGGCAGCGTGCGATCCCGTGATGCTCCAGGAAGAGCATCAAGCGTGTCTCACCAAGGACAAGCTCAATGCCTGCTTCGAGGAGAAGGAAGAGTGCAATGGATGGTCCGCGAAGTTCAGGACGGGCGTCGTGAATTTCTGCGACGCGTACGGCGCGCGCATGTGCGGCTGCGGAGAGCAAGCGCTCAAGCCCGCATCTCCCTCCGCGCCGGCCAAGGTCAAACGCCCGAAGCCGCCAAAGCGCAAGGGTTTGCAGCCGGATGGCTCTCCTCGCGTTCAGGAACTCTCCGAAGAGGAGGGTTGCGTCGCAAAGGGCGGCGTGTGGGTGAAGATCACGGAAGAACGCTGCGAGATCCAGGGAGACAAGCGCGTCTGCCAGGACTACTCCATGAACGACTGCTTCACGCTCGCACACGCGTATGAAGCGATTGAAGCGCTCAAGAAGCGCGTGGCTGAACTCGAAGGCAAGCCGGCCATGAGCCTGACGAAAGAGGAAGTCATCCTCCTGCGCCAGCTCATAAGCATGGACTTTGCCAAGGGCTTCCCGAAGTATCACGGCTGGGAACAGGAACGCGACAAGATCGTTGCCGCGCTCAACGCGATTTGCCACCTCTCATCCGAGGACGAGGCCGCACTCAGGGCCGAGCTCAAGGACGGCGAGGGAGTGACCTTGGTCGCGCGCTGTGAAGCGGTGCGTCAAAAGATCGAGGATAACGAGAAGCGTTCCAAGGAAGCCGTCAAGAAGGCGGATGAAGCCAAGGACACGGCCGACGAGGCCAAGGACTTGGCGGAAGACGCGATCAAGCTGTCGATGCCTTCGTACCTCCGTTTGTCGGCGGTCGGTGGCCTGCACTTTGTCCGTACGCCGAGGTATAACGATACCGGGAACGACTTCGTCGGGTTCGGCGGCGTCGAAGCCCAGTGGTGGCACCCCATCACGCCAAGCGTGGCTCTGTCACTCGAAGGCGGGTTGGGTTACTCCACCACCATCTACGACAGCAACTCGGTCACAACCTGGCTGGGCGTGGGGCTGGGTACGGAGCTCGGCAAGGACGTTCTGGGCAGCGTGCACCTGTACGCTTCCCACTTCTTCAGCGATGAGGAATGGTCCAAGCTGAATACGTACGGTCTCGCACCGGAGCTCAGTTGGGTGCCGGGCCTCTCCGAAAAGAAGCCGGGCGACGTCGTGCCCGTCCTCACTCTCCGCGTTCCCTTCGGCATGACGAGGACGAGCATCGAGGGACTGGGCGTTTCCCAGGATCCGTACATCGGTGGCGTTCTCGGTCTCGGAATGCTGTTCTAGCGTGTCTCTTTGGCCGGGTGCGGGGTATCCTCTCTTGGATACCTCGCACCCAGGCCGCAACTCTATCAAAGGAAATCAATAGATAATCAGCGCTGATTGTCTGCTGAGTTCCTTCGACTCTTTCACAAGCGAACCAATAACCCCTAGCGAACCTCAGGAGGTCATCATGTGGGGACATAAGACGTATCTATTCATCATTGCAATCATGACCATGGTTGCCTGTTCCGTGCCGTTGTCCGAGAACGAGACGGGCGATGCGAACGGATCGACTGATCAGAACACCGGAGGCGGTGCGAACGCGGATAGCGGCACTGCCGGAAGCGATACCGGAGACAGCGGAGCCGCAGGAAGCGGCATCGGAGAAGGCGGAGCGGACAATGTTCCGTCCTGCAGTCCGGAAGACAACTGCGTGGGCTGCGAAGCGTGCTTCGACATCTGTCGGTGCATCAACCCGCAAAACACGGTCGCGGACTGCAATCAGCTCTGCGGCATCGACGGAACCGGCGGTGCCGGCTCGGTTGACTGCCAGTGTTCTCCGGGTGAGCAGATTCCCTGCGGATGCTCCGGAGATTCTCCGGATGCTTTTTCCGGCGTACAGGTTTGCGAAAGCGACTGTATGCGGTACGGTCCGTGCGATTGCTCCGGTAATACCGGCGGCGCTACAGGCACCGGCGGCGCGTCTTCCGGCGGAGAAACCGGTACAGGCGGCTCGGGAACGGGCGGGAGCGGCATCGGCGGCGCGTCTTCCGGCGGAACGTCCGGTACGGGAGGATCTCCTCCTTCAACCGGAGGCGTAGGAGGTACGTCACCGGCATGTGATCCGTTGTTCTGCGAACCCGGATTCCACGCGCCGTGCGCATGTCCGGGAGATCTCCTCGGTGAGATGAGCGGCGTGCAGACGTGCGCACCCGACGGCTGTTCAATGGGAACCTGTGACCTGTGTCCTTCTGGCACGGGCGGGACAGGTACGGGCGGATCGTCTTCGGGCGGCACCGGCGGAGCTTCCGGCATCGGCGGTGCAACGGGCACCGGCGGATCGTCTTCGGGCGGCACCGGCGGCACGGTCGTGCTCATCGACAACGATGGGGACAGATACTTTGCGAACCCCCCGGCCGGCGTGCCATGGGACTGCAATGACGCAGACGCGAGCATCCATCCGTTTGCCGACGAAGTCTGCAACGGTGTGGACGACGACTGCGACGGTGACGTCGACGAGGGTCTCGTGTGCGGCGACGGCTACGTGGCTGTCACGTACACGTGCGTGAGCCCGGATGGCGTCCACGATGCCATGGAAGTACAGCATGAGGCCAAGAACTACGGGGATGCGTGGGGGAATGATCTCCCGCGAACGTATCCGTACGGACCGTTCCGGAACGGAGCAACGACTCCGTACGCCCTCTCATTCGCCTACGGCGTTGCAACGGACGGACCGGATAACGATCCGGTGTGCCTGAGCTACGGCTTGCACCACGTGGAGTGCACAGTGCACGTTCCCGCGGGATCGCACGTGGCTTACGACGGCCACTATGGCGATCAGGGAGACGTCCAGTCATGGATGTGCACGGGTCCGAACGGCGAAACCAGCGGATACTGCATCGTGAGGAATGCCGCGACAGGCGAGATCATCCCTCAGGGCTGGCACTACTGGCCCACCACGGACGGTTGCCGCTTCGAGTATACGGCGCCGACGCTCTGATCCGGTTTCTCTCCTCCTTGGTTCGCTCGCCACTCGCCGCCTCAAGTTCTTCGGAGCTTGGGGCGGCTTTCTTTTTTCCGGGCAACGGGCATGGGGGCAGCGGGTCTCTTTTTGGATATGTTGCGTCATAAAGGCTGAAACATCCGGAAGCGACCCGTTGCCCCCATGCCCGTTGCCCCATGTCCATTCCGCCGTTGCCCGTTGCCCCATGCCCGTATAGAATGGGCCTCATGAGCAACAAAGACATCTTCCGGGGCATCATCGGCCATGAGGCGGCTAAAACGGTGCTCACGAAGGCGCTGGACCGTCCACAGCACGGATATTTGCTCGTGGGACCGGACGGCGTTGGCTGCCATGCCATTGCGGAGCGATTCGTACGGGCCATGACGGATCATCCGGAGGATCGTCTGCTTTCCGCGCATCCGGACATCATCGTCCTTGAACGCGAGATGACGGATTCCGGGAAGAGTCTAAAGAAAGAAATTTCCGTTAAAGCCGTGCGTGAACTTCGGATGCGGATCTCCAGGAAGCCGAGCGCCGCATCGCGCATGATTGCGTATATTCCGGAGGCGGATCATTTGAATGAAGAGGGGGTGAACGCGCTCCTGAAATCCGTGGAAGATCCGCCGGCCGGAGCGGTTTTCGTACTCGTCGCCCATCAGGAATCGCGCATCCCCGGAACGCTCATGAGCCGCCTTGCCGCGCTCCGCCTTGGCCGCGTCCCGTCGCATGAGATCGATGCGTGGCTCAAGGCGCGCGGCGCGGACGAAGGGGATCGGAGGCAGGCCGTAGCTCTGGCCGAAGGCCGGCCTGGCGCGGCTATCCGGTTCATCGAAGACCCGAATGCGCGCATCCTCGCGCAGGAGGCGGATGGAACGATCGTCTCGCTGCTTCGCGCGCGAACGGCCGGAGATGCGATCGCGGCCGTTGCGGAACGCGCGTCCGCATGCGATTCCTCGGAAGACCCTGTTACAGAATGGAGAAAAACGCTACAATTGTGGGAGACGGCGCTACGCCGTCGTTTAGAAGATGATCCGGTACGCGTCCATGGGATCGCACACGCCTTCCTCATGGCGGAACGCCACCTCAGCGGTCCCATTTCCCCGCGCATCTGGATCGAGCTCGGACTCGTTCGCACGGCCGCCGGAAAGCCGCCCGTGTTTCCGGGATTCCTCCCCGCGCCGTTTCCGTATCCCATTGATTGAATTGAGAATTTAGCATTTAGCATTTGGCTGATCGCGTAGGCGCATCCCAAATTCCAAATCCTAAATTCCAAATTCTCCCTATGCATCGATCACATCTGATATCCGCCGGCATCGCGCTCAGCCTCTTCGTCCTCCTCGGTCAAGGCTGTTTAGGCGGAGGAACGACGACAACGAAAGGCCCGGACGGAGGTGTTTTTAAAACCGCGGACCGCGGAACGACGTGGGTGCAAAAACGCGTCCTCCTCAAAGGGCCGAAAGCCGTTTCGCTGGGGAACGACCTCATCGTGACGTTTGCCATGGACCCGCAGGACCACAATTCCATTTACGCGGGAACGTCTGAACGCGGCCTCATCTACACGCTCGACGGCGGAGATTCCTGGCAGGAAGCGACAACCGCGCCCAAGGGCAAGATCGAATCCATTGCCGTGGATCCCAAGGATAAGTGCGTGGTCTACCTCACGATAAAGAACAAGATCTACAAAACCGAGAATTGCACCCGCGACTGGGAAGAGATGTTCTTTGATCCGAAAACGGAAAAGACGTTTACGAAGATTACCGTCGATTGGTTCAATCCCACCATCGTGTACGCGGGAACCTCCGAGGGAGACATCTTCAAGTCAACGGATGCGGGACTCTCCTGGCTCGTGTCCAAACGGGCGAGCTCGCGCATAACGGCGTTTGAAATCGATCCCGTGGATTCCAGGGTCGTGTACGCGGGAACGTACGGGGACGGCGTCTGGAAGACCATGGACAGCGGGAACACGTGGGTGCGCATTCGGGATCAACTGAAGGACTTCAAAGATGCGCGCCGCGTGGGCATGCTCATGATCGATCAACAGGACCCCGAGCTCCTGTACCTCGTTTCGGATTACGGGATCATTTCGAGTCGGGACGGGGGAGACTCGTGGACGCCGATGCAGCTCACGAGCCAGCCGAACACCGTGGACATTATGGGTTTTGCCGTGAACGCCAGAAACAGCGAAGAGATTCAGTACGTCACGCAAAATACGCTCATGACGTCATCGGATCGCGGAACGACCTGGAACTCCCAGCGGCTTCCGAGCACGCGGAACGCGAGCGCCATGCTCTTGGATCCGGAAGACGGAAATACGATCTACGTCGGGTTTGGCTCCGCACCGAAAGAGTAAGGCGGGCAGGCGGGCGATTAGGTAGGTTCGTAAGTTCGTAGGTTCGTACGTATTCTTCCTGTCGTCCACATGTGGCACGAATGTTGAAAGAGAACGTACGAACCCACGAACCTACCTGCCTAATCGCCTGCCTGCCTCCATTGACGCGAACGTCCGACTTGTGCGATGATCACAGCACTTCAAACGCAATATGTCTTCATTTATCGACGAACGAGCCCATGAATTCGAAAAAGTTTCGACCTATTTGGATTCGGAATTGCATGCGATCCGTTCCGGGCGCGCGCAGAGCGGTCTCGTTGAAAATATCCCGGTCGAAGCGTACGGAAACACCATGGAGATGAAAGGCGTGGCTTCCATTTCCATCCCGGATGCGAAGACCATCCAGATCGAGCCCTGGGACAAGACCCTCATCAAAGAAATTGAGAAAGCGCTCATTGCCGCGGATTTGGGCATGCATCCGAACACGGCCGGAACCATTATCCGCCTGTCCATCCCCGCCATGACGGAGGAGAACCGTACGCGTCTCGTCAAACAGGTGCATGAGAAGGCGGAGCACGCGCACATCTCGATCCGAAACATCCGAGAAGACATTCGAGATGCCATTCAGAAGATGGAGAAAGACAAAGAAATTTCCGAAGATGAGAAGTATCGGCTGCAGGAAGAGCTTGATAAGAAGGTAAAGGAGTGGAATGACAAGATCGACAGCATCGCGAGGAAGAAGGAAGAGGAAATAATGACCATCTAGGTTCGTAAGTGATTAGGTTCGTAGGTTCGTACGTCCTCTTCCAACATCCATGCCAAATACAGACTATCAGGCAGAATACCTACGAACTTACGAACCTAATTACCTACGAACCTGCCTAACCCATGATTGATCCTGCCAGAAAAATGGACCTCCTCGTGTCGCTCGCAAAGCGGCGCGGATTTATCTATCCGGGGAGTGAGATCTACGGCGGATTCGCGAACTCATGGGACTACGGACCGTACGGCTCCGAACTCAAGAAGAACATCAAAGACGCATGGTGGACGCGCTTCGTCACCGGCCGCGCGGATGTTGTGGGCGTGGAAACGCCGATCATCATGAATCCGAGGGCATGGGAGGCATCCGGGCATCTGGAGACCTTCAGCGATCCGCTCGTGGACTGCAAGAAGTGCAAGAAGCGATTTCGCGCGGATCACCTGCTCGAAGAGGCCGGCCGCGACGTGAAAGGTTTGGATATGACGGGCATCGCCTGTCCGGATTGCGGCGGAGAACTTACGGACATCCGCCACTTCAACCTCATGTTCAAAACGTTTATCGGTGTGACGGAAGACGATAAGAACACGGCATACATGCGGCCGGAAACCGCAGGCGGCATGTTCGTCGCATGGAAGAACGTCCGCGACTCGCTCCATCGCCGGCTTCCGCTCGGCGTGGCGCAGATCGGAAAAGCGTTCCGCAATGAAATCACGCCCGGGAATTACATCTTCCGTACGCGCGAGTTCGATCAGATGGAGATTGAGTACTTCGTGAAGCCCGCGGACGCGCCCGCCGCATTCGATGCGTGGCTCAATGAAATGAAGCGGTGGTGTGAAGACGTGTTGAAGCTCGATCCGAAGAACGTGGAATACGTTGAAATTTCGGAAGAAGAGCGCGCATTCTATTCCGCGCGAACGGTCGACGTGGAATATAAGTATCCCTTTGGCCAAAAAGAACTCTACGGACTCGCGAATCGCACGGACTACGACCTGTCAAAGCACCAGGAATTCAGCAAAGAGAATCTTACCTACCTGGATCCGGATACGAACGAGCGGTTCATTCCATTTGTCATTGAACCGACCTGGGGTTTGGATCGTACGGTCCTCGCTGTGCTCATAGAACATTTGGATATCGATGAGGCTTCAACCTCGGAAGGGGACAAGGAGCCGCGCATGGTTCTGCGGCTTCCACCGCGCCTCGCGCCGGTAAAAGCCGCGGTGCTCCCGCTCCAGAAGAAAGAGGACCTCGTTACGATTGCGGAATCGCTGGCGAGCGATCTCCGGAGCGCGGGCATCGCCGCGGAGTACGACGCGTCCGCATCGATCGGGAAGCGGTATCGCCGGCAGGACGAGATCGGGACGCCGTGGTGCATCACGGTCGATCAGGACTCCCTCCAGGATCAGGCGGTGACGATTCGGGATCGGGATACGATGGAGCAGGAACGGGTCGCCGTCTCGGACGTCAGAGGTTGGATTGAGGAGCGGTTAACGAGTTAACGTGTTGGCGTGTTTAGAAACTCGCCAACCCGCTAACCCGTCAACACGTACACAGTTTTTTCATGTCAAAGCCCACAGTCAAAAAATTGAAGAACGGAATCCCCGTCATCCTGAGCCCGCAAAAAGGGGCAAAGTCCATGACGGTGTTTGTATTCTGCCGCGTGGGGTCGCGCTATGAGACGCGAGAGATCAACGGCATCTCCCACTTCATCGAACACCTCATGTTCAAAGGCACTCAGCGCCGTCCGAATACGCAGGTTTTGAGTCGGGAGCTGGATAAATTCGGAGCGAACTTCAATGCCATGACGGGAAAGGATTATACGGGCTACTATGTGAAGATCGATGCTTCGCACAGTGATCTCGCCGTGGACCTCCTCCACGACATGCTGTTCCATTCCAAGTACGATCCGAAAGAGATCAACCGCGAGCGCGGGGTAATCATCGAGGAGATCAACATGTACGAGGATAATCCTCAGATGCACATCGAAGACCTCGTTGAGGAAACGCTCTTCCCGAACTCCACGCTCGGATGGAACATCGCCGGACCTAAAAAAGTCATCCAGAACGTCACGCGCAAGCAGCTCATCGACTACCGCGACCGCTACTACATCCCGTCGCGCCTCACGGTTGCGCTCGCCGGAAAGATTCCGAACAACGTCATGAGCCTTTTGGATTCGACGTTTGGAAGGGTGAAACAGCCCCGGCGATCCAAGGACTCGGATTACAAACCGTTCGTCGCTCCGAAAAAACTGAAGAAGGCGATGAACATTCAAGAGAAAGCGACGGAACAGACGCAGGTTGGCATCGCGTTCCACGGATTTTCGGTATCGCATAACGATGAGCCGGCGGCGAAGCTCCTCTCCGTGATTCTCGGAGGTTCCATGTCATCGCGCCTCTTCATCCAAGTTCGTGAACGTCGAGGGTTGTGCTATTCGATATCCAGCTACCACCAGTCGCTGGAAGATACGGGGATGTTCGGCATCTACGCCGGACTGGACCGGAAGCGGCTTAAGGAAGCCGTAGACACGATCATGGGTGAAGTTCGAAAGATAAAGAAGTCCGGTGTCACGATGGAAGAGCTCAAGCGCGCCAAAGATCACCTGAGCGGCAAGACCACGCTCGCCTTCGAGGATTCGTCGTTTCAGACCGCGTGGTATGGGAAACAGTGGATGTTTACGGGGACATTCGAGACGCCGGAAGCGCGTATGAGGAAATTGAATCGCGTTACGCTCAAGGACATCAAACGGGTCGCGAATGAGATATTCCGTCAGGAAACGATGGTAAATGCGGTTATCGGACCGCGGATCAATAAGGGGGGACTTGAAAAATTTTTCAATTTGGAGTAAAACAAGCACGTATTATGCGCAAACTTATTATCGCGAATTGGAAGATGTATTACGGCCCGGTAAAGGCCGGCGCGTGGGTCCGGGCATTTCGCCGCGAACGTCTTCCGAAAGACATCGATATCAGCATCGCCGTGCCTTCGGTCTCGCTCGCCGCCGCGCGTTCGTCGCTCGGCCGCGCCACCATTCCGGCGCTTGCCGCACAGAACGTGTTCTGGGAGAAAGAGGGAGCGTTTACCGGAGAAATTTCTCCGACCATGCTTCTGGAATTCGGCACATCCATGTGCATCGTGGGACATAGCGAACGCCGCACGTATCTGGGAGAGACGGATGAGATGGTCGCGAAGAAAGCCGCCGCCCTTCAGAAAGCGGGAATCGCTCCGGTCATCTGCGTGGGCGAGACTGCCGTTCAGCGCAAAAAGGGCCAGGCCAAGCGCGTTGTAAAATCACAGGTTGCGAACGCGATTGCGGATCTTAAGCCGGATGGACGCGCCCAGGCTGTTATCGCCTACGAACCGATTTGGGCGATCGGATCCGGAAAGCCCTGCCGTCCGATGGATGCCAAGGAAATGCACGATGTCATCCGTGATGTGGTGTCCAAAGCATGGGGCGCGCGCTATCGGGATGAGATCAGGGTGATTTACGGCGGTTCGGTGACGGATCGAAATATTTACGAATACGGGACGACCACGGGCATCGACGGCGCGCTCGTCGGAGGCGCGTCGCTCGACCCGCGGAACTTCGCGCTGCTCTGCAGGGCATCCTCTCCGGCGTAATGTCATTTTTTTGCCGTACGCTCTCATAGCATATTTGCGGTATGCCTATCGTCTATCGCCTATCGTCGCAAAGATTTTTTAGAGATCGACAGACAATAGACAACAGACGATAGATCATTATGTTCTTCTGGCTCTCCCTTATCCTCGCCCTCGCGGCCGCCGGTACGATCGCGGTGGTTTTATGGCGTCGATGGAAAGAAATTCGTTTGCTTGATCCGGATACGATCCGCACGGAGCAGGAGCGAAAAGCGCGAGATCGCATCGTCCGGGACCGATTTGAACGGCTCATGAAACGCTGGGGGACGCCGCTCCGGAGGACCGGAAAGCACTTCGCATACAACATCTCGAAATCGTTTCAGCGCATGGAGCGGCGGTTGCGCAGAACGGCGGGCATGGCGGATGACCACATCCCTTCCGGTGAGTTGAAACGGGATTCATCCACGAAGATGCAGCGGATGCTCGCGGAAGCGAACAGGCTCGCTGCGGAAGGAAATATTCAGAAAGCGGAACGGACCTATCTGGAAGTGCTCAAGATGGACGCGCGCTACGTTGACGCGTACCGAGGGCTCGGGTTGCTCTACCTCAATGCACGCCAGTATAAGCAGGCGAAGGAAACGTTCGATTTTCTCATCCGCATTCATGGAGCGAATGACGAGGTCTATAAAGGCCTCGGCGCAATCGCGGAGATCGAGGGGGATATGAACCGGGCGGAAGACATGCGTAAACGGGCGCTCTCCATGAACATCCGTTCACCGGAACGCCATGCCGAGCTCGCGAGCTTCTACATGAAGATCGGGAGAGCGGAAGACGCCTGGCGGCATGCGAAGAGCGCGTGTGAGATGAATCCCGAGTCCGCATCCGCCCTTGAACTATCCGTGGAATCTGCTATACTCGTCCGCGATCGGGAAGAGGCGGAAAAACGGTATGAACAGCTGCGACTCATGCGCTACGATCGTTCAAAACTGCAGCGGCTCAAGGAACGCCTCGATGGCATGGAATAGAAGATTATTTCGCATTTCGCATTGCGCATTTCGCATTGATAATCCGGATGTCCGCAGCAGGATAATGCGTAATTCGCAATGCGCAATGCGCAATCCAACACGCCGTCTTAGCTCAGTTGGTACCCGCCGCAATCCGCCGAAGGCGGAATGCAGGCGGGCCCGCCTGAATGGCCGCTTCGCGGCCTTTCGGCGGGGAGCGCATCAACAGAAATGCAGGTAATTTCCACGCCGTCTTAGCTCAGTTGGTAGAGCGCATCCATGGTAAGGATGAGGTCGTCGGTTCAATCCCGACAGACGGCTCCAGGGCAGGTACCGAAGTGGTCAAACGGGGCAGACTGTAAATCTGCTGGCATCAGCCTTCGAAGGTTCGAACCCTTCCCTGCCCACCAGGCAAAAACGCGCATGTAATAGTGCGCGTTTTTGTTTGCTATATAAACGTTTAGCATTTAGCTTTCCCGCCTGCCGACAGGCATATGGCATTTGGCTGAGAGGGTCTTACCATTCCGGCCAGCCGCCAGTCGCCGTTTTGAAAGCGCGGAATTGCTTTTTTGCGGTTTCTATCAGTATAATGTTTTCATATGACTCCATGGATTCTCATCGCGGTTTTCGTCCTTGTTATTTTGCTTGCCGCGGCGGCGCTGATCCTCAAAAAAGGCAAACAGCAAAAGCCAAGCTATAAGACGTTCTTCATCATGGGTATCACGTGGCTCCCGCTCGGCATCGTGCTGGATAACTACGGGATTTCGGCCATGGGTGCCGTGTTCATGATCGTCGGCCTCTTGAACCGCGACAAATGGGAAGACGAGCCAAAATGGGCGGACCTTCCGGAAGATCAGCGTCGGCTTAAGATGATACTCATCGTCGGACTTACGCTCATGCTCGCTGCGGGAGTCGCCGCCTTTTTTCTCGTTGCAAGATAATCTGAATCATGTTGCATGAAAGCGTCGATCGGATACGGTCGGCGTTTTAAAAATTGAAGATTGAATATATGAATTTCCAGTTCTCGTTTTTTAATACTCAATCTTCAATATCCTGTTCTCCGTTGACACCAATCTTTTTATCGTGTATGTTCGATATCCGTACATTCACTTGTCATCCGAGGGGGATGAAGGAGAATATCCTATGGCTAAGAACGGAAAAAAGTGTCCGTTCTTGTGGCGAAAGAGCGGACGAAAGAGTACGCGAAGGCGGCCCGGATTCCATAGTGATGGCGAGCTCGTTAAGGTCTACCTGCACGGAAACCGTTCGGAATCGGCGCGCGCGTCCGCGGAGCTCATGGAAAAGCACATCGGGATGGTGATGAGCATCGCGAATCGCTATTTCAGGAAAGGGGAAATACCGCGGAAGGATCTGATTCAGAGTGGCTGGCTTGGCTTCTTTACGTCGCTTCCGTACTTCAACGAGGATCGCGCGTCGCTCACGACCTACGCGCCGTTCTGGATTATGACGGAGATCATCAATCTTATCGTTGCGGAGTCATTCGCGCGTTCAGGCGTCCGTATTCGGCACGAGAACATTCGGCGGATAACGCACATCCGCAGGGCGCAGGCAAAGCTTTTTTGCCTGGGAAGAAACGCTAACGATCCGCATGAAATACTTACCTGCATCCGTTTGGAAGAAGGGGGATTAGCCGAGTCCACCAG
>Ga0315541_1001109_pt1 | contig 26067 bp, 27 predicted proteins | sample SalMarSW160190MG_FD_203095 | JGI IMG/M metagenome (GOLD analysis project Ga0315541, IMG submission 203095) | Salt marsh sediment microbial communities from the Plum Island Ecosystem LTER, Massachusetts, United States - Salt Marsh Sediment SW1601-190 ...
GATAGCGTGCTGAAGATTGCCGCCCGAGTGGGGTCGTTATCCTACAGGGACTTTTACGAAGGCGCGAAGACACATACGAATCCCGCGAAATCAGATGAACCTGTGCTAACCGGATAGGCATAGTATATCCTTTACCGGTCCAATTGAAAGCACGTAAAGGAATACTACGGAAAATATCAGCAAATACGATATCTTAACCTTATGTTTTAACAGATAAAACCCACTAACTAGAAATACGAAGATAAAAACCCCAGGAGGCAGAATGATGCAAGATACCAGCTTTTTCAGAAAAAACATAAAGAGTTCAACCTTCTTTCCGTCATTCCGGTGAAAACCGGAATCCAGTCTTTAATCTTTCTTTTTTCGTGTTTTCGTACCTTCGTGTTTTCGTGATAATCTTTTCAATTAAACATTTAACATTGCCTTCACTATTCTCTCTGCCACCATTGTGGTATTTTACGAAGTGGTTTCATCCAAAGCGTCCAGGGATAAGGCTTAAGCCCATTAATCTCCCATGCCCTACGATCCATTTTATTTGCTTTTATCCGCTTTGTTAGTGAAGCATTACTTGCACCACCAACTCTCATCTTAACCAGTATTTCGGGAATATAAGCGGCAGAAATTCGGTTCTTAAGGAGAAAACGGAGCATGAGTTGATAGTCTGCGGCAGATCCCAAATCATCATTAAATAAACCATATTCTTCATAAACTGAACGACGAACAAAAAATGTAGGATGTGGCGGCATCCACCCCCAATAAAATTTTTCTGGTTGGAATTCTCCCGCACGCCAATAGCGAAAAACTTGATCGGTATTTTTCGAATCAACGTAAAGCAAATCACCGTAGCAAGAATCGACTGTTTTATCACCAAATACATCGGCAACCTTTTCCAAAACCGTCGAATCAGCATAAAAATCATCAGCATTTAAGATACCAACTACATCCCCGGACACAAGTCGAAGGCCTTTATTCATTGCATCGTATATTCCATTGTCTGGTTCAGAAACAACCAGGGCAGTGTCTGATTTATACTCTTCAATAATTTCAAGAGTATTGTCGCTTGACCCACCATCAATGATAATATGTTCTACCGGTACTGTCTGGCCTTGAACACTTTTAATACAGTCACGTATAGTATCAGCACCATTCAAGACATTAGTTATTATAGAAATTTTTACCATATTTATTAAATGAATCCGTGTCTGCCCTGCTTGCCCAATGGAATCTGCTTTTGCCTTCATTCCATCGGGGTTAGATCTGCTTTCGCTTTTATTTAACCGGGGTAATCTGCGAAAATCTGCGTAATCTGTGGATCAGACAGAAAGACCCTTCTCGCGTCTTCGTAATTCCTTCACCTTAATATCGATCATATACTCATAGATACTGCGGAGAATGCAATAGATCAAACCCGCCTGCCCATCCAGGATTCCTAATCTAAATAAATATAGATAACAAAAAACAAGAAAGGGCCTCCCGGGCATGCGATAAGCTATTTGTTTTAAAATTCTTCGTCGAACTATAGGATCGGATGAAAATATTTTTCTCAGATATAAAGACACCCTAACTTCCTGAAGAAGTGAAACAGCCTCCATTGATGAATAGCGGTTGTGCCGCTCAAACCAGAATGCCACGCCTTTGTTAAAGGGGTAATGAATGAAATGACTTTTTAGATAACCAATATCTCCATCGGTATAATATTCTTCATTAATTTCTCGCGTTACTGATATCCTTCCTAAACGAACCAGCCTTCCGGACCATGTTGGATAGCCACTGCTATGGCGCAGCCATCGGCCCAAAAACATATCTTTGCGGCGTATACGAAAAAGAGTTGCTGATTTAGTATTATTAATAGCTTCCTTAATTTCATCGTATATTTCCTTAGGCCAACATTCATCAGCATCAACCATCAACACCCAGGGATATCTGTATTCAACATCGGTCAAAGCAGCATTCCGTTGATTGGCATAATTATCGAAACTGCGCTGAAATACCCTGGCCCCCGCCTCGCTGGCTATCTCAACCGTTCGGTCAGTGCTATATGAATCATAAACAACAATATCATCACACCACTTCACCGAATCTAAACAACCCGGTAGATTTATTTCTTCATTAAGTGTCAATATTAAGACAGATATCATATATTCAACCTTGAAAGGACCCGGCGCACTGCGTCGTTAACTGATCCATTATTATCCACGGCGATACAACAGGAGTTTTTACTCCACTGAGCAAACAGTTCGCGGCGAGGTGCATAGTTTTTATCATGGGCATGTTCCGGCCTTGCCACTTCTATCAAGGATGTATTCCTTAAAATTACAAAACACTTAGCGTTTCTTGGCACAAGTTTCAAAAATATTCGCCCCCAAAATGAATCAGGTCCAAGATATTTACGTGTATCAACCTGAAGGTCGATCAGAATGTCAACGACCCATCTGTCACAGATGATGATACGCCCTGTGAATAAGACCGGAATACACACCAGAAAGAAAGAGGCAAGCAGCGTGTCGATAAAATTTAAGATAATAGCAAGGGTAGAGATAAGTGTAGAGCGGTAGAATTCATGATATCCCACACGTATGCCGTCATGCCATTCATATCGTGTAAACCCGTTTAAACGGCAAAAGGCATGAAAAATTTTAGTCAGGTAATGATTATAGCGCAGCCAGACATCGTTTGTCTTGTGTCCACGGGTTTCCAATGCCGAACGGACGCCTTCAATAATGGTAGTTTTTCCGCAGCCGTCAACGCCGCTGATAGATATAATTCGGGTCATAAGTGTTTTGTTTGATCAATAGCAGCGATTCGGAGCCACTGCTCAGCAACATTTTCCCAGGTTGGGTGGTCTGCATAGACCCGTGCCGCGGCGACACATTTCTTTTCATACAACTGCTTGTCATTAATCAAGCTCAGCATTGCCCCTGCCAGTACCCTGGAATTTGCCGGCGGCACCATAAGGCCAAACCGGGCCGCAAAATTTCCTGTTCCATCAGGACCGGTTCCGATAACCGGTTTGCCATACCCTGCCGTTTCGATCACAGCCAGCGGAATCTCAGACGGTACCAACAAAAAAGGTTTTAAAACCGCATAACAATTCCGCAAAAAGAGATCCAGATCGGTTTTACTTACCGACACCCAGACACAGATCAATCGATCCCCAAATCCCATGCCTTCGATTCGCGAACGCAACGACTCCGCATCCAGTCCCTTATCCTCCCGGAACAGACAGACAAGGCACACGTCAGCATTTTTACTTGCAACCCGTTTAAAAGCCTTCAATATCTGCTCCACCCCACGAATTGCCTGGGGAGGACCAAAAAAAAGAAAATATGGGCGACCACCGATCTTCTCTTTCATTTCTTCGAAGACAGATGGTTTATCATCTGAACTGACCAGGGGAGATTTCCCGGGTGGTATGGAGAAAACAAATTTTTCAGGATATCCTGCCCTGATTATCATGGCGCGGCTGTAGTCACTCATTATGATCAGCGGACGAGCGCCGTTTTTTATTAACCAGCGCACATAGTAACGCTTTGGTATCACGGCCTGCGCCAGATAGGGAAGACCTGCTTTCAAACCAAGATAAAGCGTAGCTTTCAATACGGGAAGCAGGCGATAATAAGCACCGGGAACATACCAGATAATTCTGAGCCCGGTATTTTCCAATTGTAGCACATCTGTTCTCGGCTTGTTCCAATCAAGGGGCCAGTATAGTACTTGGACTTTTTCATCACAGCAGATAGCGAACAGCTTGTCAAACCCAGACCTGTTAAAAGGCTTTTGCACCGCTTTAATGATGATTCCCTTACTTGCCCAATCCGGTTCATCCCCTTTTTTACTTCCCGATAGCACTATGGCGCTTTGCCCTGATCGATTAAGACACGTAGCAACCTCCAGCACGGTCCGCCACGGCATCAGGTGCATGTTATCTTCATTCAAGTCATTTGTGTAGATTGCAATATTCACTGGATAAAAATGACCTGCCCCCCATCGGCAAGCCACGGGTATTAATAAATTATAATTTCTATCTTAACGCACGCACATTCATTGTAATCTGCGAAATCTGTGGATTAAAACCCTTTCAGCCATGCCGCCATTTTTTCAAGCATCCTGTCTTCTGTAAATTCTACCTCAAATCTTTTTCTAGCTGCTGATCCCAACTGCATACGTAATTCAGGATTCTCAATCATTCTTATAATAGCCTTTTCAAGTGCTTCCGCATCGGCGGGCGGAACAAGCAGACCATCTCTTTCATGCTTAATAGATTCTGCGTTTCCTCCCACATTTGTGGCTACAATAGGTTTCCCCGCACGCATACCCTCCAGCAAGGATACGGAATGGGCCTCTGATAGAGTCGGCAAGACATAAATATCAAATATGTCCAGCCAGGCATCCACATCAGCCTGATAACCTGTAAGAATTATTTTTTGTTCAACCCCAAGGCGCATGGCCGTATTACGCAATTGATTCACATAAGGGCCATCACCAACTATGACAAGCATTGCTTGTGGGTAATGTTTAGCTATATACGAAAAGGCCTCAACTAAATAATTCAAGCCTTTCTTTGGGTCAATCCGAGCTACGACACCTATAATGAGATCATCATCATTAAGCCCCCATTTTGATTTCGAAAGTGAATAGCTCGATTTTATCCTGTCCGGCAAGCCATTATACACAACTTCAATCTTCTCCAAAGCGACAGTTTTCTGAACAAGATACTCTTTGCAGTGTCGGGCTACAGCTAAAACACCCAAAGCATACCTCCTATAAATCAATTCCATAACTCTATTAAAAACAGGTTCAAGCGGTACTCGTGACCAGCGCGGGGCATAATATTTGCCATGGTAGGAACAAACAAACGGAAACTTATATTTAAGTTTCTTCTGACACAACCACGCCACAACAGGTCCATTAAAGCCATGGACAAATACTATATCCGGATTGTATGATTTTATTAATATTGAGCAACGGGAAATCCACGAAATATCCAACCTGCCTTGAATCGGAACCAGGGTTGCGCCAATAGCTTTCAAAGGTTCTAGATCACAATTCCAATTAATTCCATAGATACAGACAGTGTCAATTTCAATGTCGGGAATCTCATTCAACCGCGAGTATGCCAACGCACACTTTCCCACTCCCCCAAAGGAAAAACCCCATAATATACTTAGAACTTTCATATTATTAGTTACGATTAAAAAACTCCATTTCATTCAACTGGTAATCACTTAAATAAATACTACTGGGCTCAACATTTTTCCATCGTCCTTTTACATCCTTGACCAATAGCAGTGTCTCATCTGAATCTTCTCCCACATAATCATCTGGATTATAAAAAGACAGTTCAATCGGAATTTTCTGAAGAAAGGCAATGCTTCTCTCACGTACTCCAAGCGCATAAGCCCATAGACCGTTAAGAAAACCCCTTCTCTTCGTAAACCACACATCCAAATCAGAGTATTGATGGAACTGTCCCCTAGTCAAACTACCGGAAAAAACACAAGCAGTAATTGATCCTGATCGATCCAACCGCTGTTCTAGGCCCGCTATGTACCCCTTGATTCTCTCAGGCGCATTTTTAATTAGACGCACGTCCTCACTGATTTTCAACGCCCAAAAATGCCCATTAAATGTCCACATCAAAGTATGAACAAGCAAAAAACTAAGAATACCAGCAATGAGTGACCCAAACCAGTTAGAAAAAATAAGCCACAAAATAATAATTAAAAATAATTCAAGCGTTTCCCGAAAAACCAATTCAGTCCAATGCATCAGTGCTACACCCTGAAATAGCCAGTTTCTCAGCAAGCAATAAGTAATAGTTTTAGATATTTTTATTGGTATACAAGAGGATAATTTTTTCTTAAGTTTTTTTATTAGATTTTCTTGGGTGATATTTATATTGGACATATTTACTCCCACTTCTCCAATAGCCTAACTTAAGATTGACAATAGCGATGATTCCAGAGTGTGACCAACGACCGACTCCTGATGAAATTGCCTAACATATTTCTGCGCTCTTTCACCCATAGATATTCTTAGTTCAGTGTTATCGAGTAACCTGGAAACAACGGGGACCAGAGAGGCTGCCAATGAATAGAAGTCCCAAGGATCTATACCCGAAATTTGTTTGTCCAAAACAACACCCATTTGATTTTTGGAAAGTATGTCATCTGGATCAATATTTAAAGAAACGACAGGTATCCCTGCCTGCCAAGATTGAATATAAGTATTTGGGAACCCTTCAAATGTTGAAGTATTAATATAAAGCGCACTCTTAAAAAACCAATCTTCCATCTGACGTGGAGGGACAGACCCCAAAAATTTTAAATTCGGAATACTGCCAGCGGCTTCCTCAGCTTTTTTATATCGTGTAACATCTGCTATCCCCATCGCCATTATAAATGAAACATCCGGCATCATCCGTGCCAAATTTAAGGCAATTTCATGTCGTTTATGCGGACCAGAATTACCACACCAAAGAACCAAGCGAGTTGAATTTAGATCTACCTTTTTTGTAAAATCATCACTACCCGCGCCCTTAAGCGTGGAAGCTATACTTGGTATGACTACTGCATCATATCCAAAGTTAGCTTTCAATTCGGATGCCTGAGATTGACTTTGGGTAATAAAAAGCTTTACAGCCTTCATTCCTTGATTTTGTGCCCAAGATAATATTTTGAGAACATCGTCCCGTTTCCTGCGGCAATCTCTATCTAATTGAGCCCAAAAAACAACCTTTTTCCCCAATAATATAGAAAAAAAGGACATTGGTAATAAAAGAAATGCCTGAGTTTTAAGTACAAAAACATCTGCCGTACTGTAACGCATAGCATTATAAAGGGATAATATGCCAGAAACAATATTCCAATTACTCCCCCCCAAATAAGAAAAGTTGGCCTCATAAATCTGATACCAAGAGGATATTTCGGACGACTCAACTTTTTTTTTGGCATCTACGATATATGAAACGTTCCATCCCTGCTTACTCAAAAAACGACCAAACAGAACAAATTGACGTTCCGCACCACCTGAACCTTGAGAAGCGTTTTTTAGGACTGGAAGCGCATAAGGCGCTAAAAAGCATACTGAAGGCTTTTTGTTATTATTTTTAATGGCGATATTGTTATCCAGCATCTTCATTGATGGTCTCGTAAAAAGCTCCGCTATGCCAACACGTCGGCATTATAATTGGAAGTAACTTACGTTTTTGACAAATTCGTTATTTCGAGAGATACTGTGAAATATTAGCAAGTTACAACACATTTACAAATTTAAGTTACTTGAAAGTCGGAAAATGGCCATTTTTTGAAATCAGCACCTAATGATTCCAATAAGTTACAAAGATGATTTTAGTAAAATTTGACTTTTTACGGGTTCATCTTCATTGAGTCTTCCACAAAAGGAGTACATCGATCTGGCTAAAAAGTTAATTGTGATTAGAAGTACGGAGGGATCTACAGGGAAATCCATGGCGAAGTTTCTATACTTCAAATAATCCTTTCTACTTGCAATAAATGAAACTCGTCATCCTCTTTTTGCCAATTCTCTGCCAAACAAAAAAATTGTCGTTCCGCACCGCCAGTGCTGTCGGCACAATCTTTCGAGAGCAAGGGATAAGCAAAAGGTGCAATAAAACAAATGAACAAAGAATCACTCATCAAATTTCTTTTATCTGCAAAATCTTTTTCCTTTAAAATTGGCAACGATATGCCACGCAGTTTCCACTTTGACTATGCTTGTTTTTTAATACAAGAAAAAAGAAATGAAATAATACGGCCATAGGTCGCTTCAAAAGAAAATTTTTCCTCAACCTGCTTGCGGGCAAGAACACTTTGTCTTTTTGCCAATTCTCTGCCAAACAAAAAAATTGTCGTTCCGCACCGCCAGTGCTGTCGGCACAATCTTTCGAGAGCAAGGGATAAGCAAAAGGTGCAATAAAACAAATGAACAAAGAATCACTCATCAAATTTCTTTTATCTGCAAAATCTTTTTCCTTTAAAATTGGCAACGATATGCCACGCAGTTTCCACTTTGACTATGCTTGTTTTTTAATACAAGAAAAAAGAAATGAAATAATACGGCCATAGGTCGCTTCAAAAGAAAATTTTTCCTCAACCTGCTTGCGGGCAAAAACACTTTGTCTTTTTGCCATATCAGGAGAATTAAGGAGCGCAATAACTGCATCAGCTGTTGCATCATCGCTGTCGTGGACTGTGATCCCTTTGCCCTCCTCAAGACCCATCCCATATACAGCATCCGATGTTACACACAGAGGCACACCAAGAGCCATCGCCTCTATAAGGCGGCTTCGAAATCCATACTTGCCCTTCAGCGGGCATAGCATTATCGAAACCTTAGATAACACATCCTGTACCTGCTCAACAAAACCCGTTACTTTTATACGTGGATTTGTTTGCAAAGCAAGCAGGTTGCCTGTTGGATTTGCCCCTACCAGCCACAGTTCTGCGTCGGGAGCACTGGACCAAACCAATGGCATTATCTGGTTTGCACATCGTAGTGCGGCTATTTCATTTTCTTTGCCGGAGAGCGAACCATAAAATACAATCCGAGGTGGCCTAACAGGCTTCCATGAGTAAAACCACTCCTTCAGGTCAACACCCATACCAGCAGTTATAATTGAAACATTGGAGGACAATTCTTGTCGAACGTATTTCTCTTCTGCCATATTTATTGATATAAGATGATCAAAGCGCTTCCACATGGCCTCTTCAAACAAGCGGTATCGCCTGTCCAAAAAGTCTTGGTGTTTCTTTCTTAACATATTGCTTGCATTGCGGTTTCCAGACGTAGTTTTCTTTTGCCATAGGATATCATGCATATCGAGAACACACGGGATACCCATCCTTTTAAAATGTTCTACTGATGCCGAGCCGTACCAGTACTCGGAGAGCACGACATCAAATAAATTGTTGGCAAGCGCGTTTTTCACTCTCTTAGGGGAAAGATTGAGAATGCCTGAATAATACAATTCGCGTGGTACCCCAGTTGCGTAGTAGGTTAAGCTGGAGATAGCCCTGTGCAAGACCCTGGTGACAAGATTTTTTCTGTTACGAGGAGGCAAAAGAACGATATGTTCACAGATGGATTGCAGCTCCCTTTTGTTCCTATCAATATCTTTCTGATCACATAGGGAAAGAAACGTTATTTCAAATTTATCCGATGCGGCCTTCAAGATGTTAAGCATTCGCACCTTGGAAGCCATGTCTTGCGGGAACAAAGCTCCAGGCGATATCATTAATAATTTAGGAAGGTTCACTGTATTTCTTTCTCATGGCTATATATGTTTAAACCACTCGAGCCACAGCATTCAGTATGTGATCCACAGGGATCAATTCCGAACACTTCGGCGATTTATCACAGTCGGTCCTGTAGCAGGCAATACAGTCCACAGGCGCTATAATTTTTTCACCCATCCCAAACAGATCGACCTCCCATGGCGCAGTAGGTCCAAAATAGGCTACAATCTTTTTTCTCAGGGCAAGTCCAATGTGCAGCGCAAGGGTATCACCTGTAATCAAAACATCAACCAGATTTATTAATGAAGCAAACTCAGAGAGGGAATTATGACAACCCGCATTTGCAACATTTGAAGGTACTCCAGCAAGAAGGGTATCATTTTGTTTCGCTTCTTCCGGACCGCCAAATAGCATTATCGAACCATCAGTATAACGCTGTGCCAATTCGCGCAGCAATTCCTTCTGGTTGGAAAAAGACAGCGCTTTCTGAGGCCATCGTTTCCCTGCGCCGGAAAAAAATCCGATGACCGGCTTCGTATCTGTTATTCTTGTTTTCTTGGCGAATGCCTCTGCCTCTGTTTTGAGAGTTTCCGGAAGAACGATATCCGGTGGGCTGGTCGGCTTCGGCAATTTACATATATCCCAGAGAATATCCTGATAAGTGCGACAATTGGCACGCTTCAAATCATCCCATAGGCCCATCTGAAACCATGCCTCAGCCTCCGAGGATAAGGGATTTAACCAGCCTGAATCAGCCAGAGAAAAGCCCAATTTTTTATCTCCCCTCGACAGAAACGCAAGTGCCGCGCTATCCCTGGAATTGTCTAACCCCAACACCAGATCAAAGGGCTCAGTCAGCAACCGTTCCGGCAAAAATCCATCGTGGAGCCATATCTGGTCAATACCCGGTACCAATTCAAAAAGCGGCGTCGCTTCCGGGTCAGTTATCCAGGTAATATAGGCGCCCGGATATTTTGACCGCAATGCCGGAATGATACCAGCGGTACGAAGCACATCACCAACGGCGTTTAGCTTGATGACAAGGATTCTCGCTTTGATAGGGTCGTATTCGTTGCAACTGTCACAATGTACTCCGGTATTTTTATGCGGTGAGCATGGTCGGTCACCGTTAAAATGTTTACAATTGAACCTGACAGGTGTCATACCTTTATTGTCTTTCGCCATTTTTCTTCAATGTCTGCGGCCATCATTTTTCCTCGGGCATCCCATGACCATAATTTATAAACAAAGTCGTTTGTAGCTGGACGTTCCTCAGACTTTAGCGTTTTGATAATTTCTTTTGTGCAGGCAGCAATATCCCCAACCGGGAAAAGTCGCCCCAGGCCTGATTCCTGAATCCATTTTCCAACGCTGCCAACTGGCGTCATTACCACAGGTGTATTGGTAGCCAAAGCCTGCTTGCATGATGCAGGACCTCCTTCAACAGCGGAAAGGTGAACAAATACATCTGCCGCCAGATAATATTGCACCAGGTCGGATTCAGAAACATAATCCGTAAAAATAACATATTTATTAAGATTCAATCGGCCAACTAAATTCTTTAATTTTTCTTTCTCGGATATCTCACCATAGCCATTAATTATTAAACGCAAATCACCCGCTTCTTTTTCCACCAGCAAAACGGCCTTAATTAATTCATCCAAACGCTTCTTGGGAATAATAACGCTGGATGAAAGTATGATAGGAATATCCACCGGCAGTCCAAGATACTTTCGCGCATCTATCTTGTCACCAGGCTTCCAGATATTTGAATCATAACCTCCAGAAGTTAATGTGATAGAACAATCAGTACTTTCTTTCCAATGATTACGGCTCTCCTCAGTTGGCACCCAAAAATGAGATATTTTTTCATATAGATTACTCTCATTTTTCTTGTTAATTAATCTAATCCCAAGTCGTTTTATAAATCTCAACTTGTCCTTTAGATTCAGACTACGGGCCAATTGAACAAGCATCGGCTTTGAGTAAATTCCCGGAACATCACCTAGAGCATGGGCAAAAAGAAAGCCTGGATGGACAACATCATTCACAGCACTGAGAATCCCGCGCCCGAAACGCGAGCCGGGCGCCATGACGATAACCGTAAAAGCCGGCGATAATTTACAGGTATTTTTTAAGAAAGAATGCAGGCTATCCGATTCTTCTATACAATCCGCACCCTTAAAACGCTGAATCATCAAACTTGGAAAGTGGATCATCAATAAATTATTTTCCAACTGATAGCCCACCGGTTCAAGGGCGCGCTCATCAGGGCGAACACAAACAAAGCCCAATTTCACGCTGGCTCTTGCCATAGACCTTGCAAAAAGGACGTGCCAGTCAAACTGTGGCCAAAAACAAACAGAGTCGCTGCCTCTCCTCTCATATTTAGCAAGAGGTTCCGGCAAGTTGGGGAAATGGTACGCCGGGCTGTGACTTCCCACAGAAATAACAGGTATTTCATAATCAGCATGAATTGATTTAATCGTTTCTGAGAGATGCCTGCCGGTTAAGACTTTATCCATCGTGTTTCTTTCCATTCCTTATTCAGTGTAAAATATTCAAGACTATTACCGGATCACGTGAAGAAGAACCCCACATATCTCTTTAATGTCACCCTCTGACAGATCATTGCCGGATGGCAAATTGAGACCCCTCGATGAGACTTTGTCAGCAACAGGATATTTCATTGCAGTCAGTTCTTCATAATATGGTGGCAACTGATGCATAGGATAGAAAAATGGGCGTGTCTCTACACTAGCTTCCGCCAAATGTTTTGCAACATCATCCCTTGCAAAAGGGCACGAATCCGCAAGAGTTATGCTGTACATCCAATAGGCATGTTTGACGTTATCGAGTTCAACGGGACAGTTTATGAGTTTTGAATCGGCCAGGTAATTATTATATGTCTCAGCAGTTTTACGTCGTCTCTCCAGATGCCAGTTAATGTCTTCCAACTGTGCCAGGGCAATCGCCGCCTGTAAATTTGTCATACGGTAATTGTAACCCACAACAGGAAACCAGTAACGTTCATTTGGATCTATTCCCTGGCCTCTTAGCATCCACATTTTTTCAAAGAGCGCTTTATTATTTGTGGTAATCAAACCTCCTTCGCCGGAGGTTATTATCTTGTTACCATAAAGACTGAATGTAGCAATATCCCCGAGCGAACCCGCCACGTGAGCATAGCGCATAGGGTCTGGCGCACGGCGTTGAGCGCTTTGAGCTTTGCCCTCTGTCCTCTGCTCTCTGTCCTCTGCTCTCTGTCCTTTGCCCTCTACTGTATAGTAAACCGCCCCATGCGCCTCAGCGGCATCCTCTACAATTTTCAGACCGTGCTTTTTTGCAATTCCCCATATCGGTTCCATTTCACATGGATGGCCGTAAAGATGAACAACGATTATAGCCTTTGTTTTCTCAGTTATAGCATCTTCGATCAGAGTTTCATCGATATTCCACGTATCCTCTCGGCAATCGATAAAAACAGGGGTTGCCCCGCAGTAATGAACCGCATTAGCAGTAGATACAAATGTCAAAGTTGGAACAATCACTTCATCGCCCGGGCCAATATCAAAGGCCAACAACGCTAAATGCAGAGCAGTGGTACCATTGGAACAGGTCAGCGCATATTTTGTGCCGCAATAATCGGCAAACTCAGTTTCAAGCCTGTCAATAAACTCTCCGCTAGATGATATCCAGGAACTGTCAAAGGCTTCAATCAGGTATTTTCGCTCATTTCCATGGAACACAGGTCTGGCAACAGGGTATTTCATATTTAACATTCTCCTTAATCAGCTCGTTTTCTGAGAATTGGAATCAATGCTATTGTGGGTCTGAGCACTGTTTATATGTGCACTTAAATCGAATTCTTTTGAAAATTTACCGACCAAGGCATTCACGCAAACGTTGTGTTTATCCAACCAAGAAAAATGAGATGCAAAAAGCTCCTCTCCAGGTGTAAGTATTCCGGAACTATCTCCAATTTTGGAAATAAGCCAAAAATGATAACCCTTTGATGTCATAAATGCGAAAAGGTCTGAAGGAAGGTAATTGAAACTTTTCATAGCCTCAGTAAAAATTTCTAATTGCCATATTGGAGAATGTTTCGATGACAGAAGCTTTTCACTTCCCTGAAGTACTGAAAATTCAGCACCTTCTACATCACATTTAATGAAAGATATATTGCTAATTCCTTTACGGTAGCAATAATCGTCCAAGGTGTCCGTAGCAACTTGCACTGTAATGGGGGGACGAAGGTCAGAACGCAGCTAAGTTTGCCATCTTGTTCCTGCGGTTGCTCCGCCATGTCCGCGTCCGTGATCCGGAATAGTCATAGTTATACTGTCAGACACGTTGTCTAACAATTCGGTATTATTCAATATTTTTATTAGCCCCGTTTATATCAACTACTTGCTTAAGTTTGCAAAAGGTTGAGGGAACAGGTTCAAAGGCGTGTACTGTGCCAGATGGACTAACATGACGGGAAAATAGAGTTGTATACTATCCTATATTAGCTCCTATATCGAATACAGTATCTCCTTTTCCAATCAAGCTTTTCAAAAGCACGCTTATCTCAGGTTCATAATTGTATTCGAACTTACCTGTCAATTTATTGTAAAGATCGGCGCCACCTGGAACTGGCCCTCCAACCAAAATCGACGCATCGAGAGCGCCACAAAAAAACATTTACAGGAAAAAGACGACCGTCAGGGGCAGGAAATGCATAGGAATCGAGTAAATCGGATGATTTCCTTTTTAACTTCTTCTCCATTAATGCTCTGACTCTGCTCCTTCCAATTTTGTTCCATTGCGGTGTATACCTTAGATAAAGGTAAACAATTTTAATAAGTTGACAATCCCTCCACGGTAAGTCAGATAAGATGCATCGCCAAAGACCGCGTCTGATAATTTTGTTATCAGTTATCATATCTTCCAATCTCATTAGAAACTCTCAGCCATGATTATTTCATGTTGTCCTGAAAAATTTAATCAATAATTGTCGTATCGGCCCATTCTCCCCTTCGATCTGGCTTAATCGGTACTTTGCCATAGCGGAAAGTTGTCCTTTTAATAAACGTAAATAGTATTTACAAAATGGTCTCGCCCAGAATTGCGGAGCGTGGTGGCTGTAGAAGCGATACCGGGTTGGGAGGTGTGACAGAGATTTTATGTTATTCAGCTCTTTAATAAATCCCCCGAATGTTGGTGTTACGCCTGTGCCGCCTTTAATATCAGTATCATCCCATACGATACTTCGGGTATCGACCACGACCTTAAAGCCTGCTTTCCTGGCGCGTAAGTAAAAGTCGGTATCACCTGAATAATGTCTAAATGTTTTGGCATCAACCATGCCAATCCTCTCAAAGACCTCCTTGCTGACAAGCACGCCTTGGAATCCCAGAAAATCCACATCGACTATCTCATGCTTAACATCTTTAATGCGCATTCCATTATGGATAAGAATATTATTCCCCTTCTTCCAGTCAATCAGCTTGCCGGCATAAGAAACGGTGTCAGGTTTATGCAGATAACCAACGAGTGACCCTACTATGGGCGCATTCAAGGATTGGCGGGTTTCAACAAGATAGCCCAATGCATCAGGCGCTATCACATTATCGTTATTCAGAAGCAAAAAAAGACCGGAACCGTTTTCAAGACATCTCTCAATTGCGAAATTAAAACTTCCATTACACCAGAGGTTTCCATCGCCTTTTAGAATCTGTACATCGGGGAACACTTCGGCAATTGCCTCCGAGGAACCATCTGTTGAACCATCGTCCACCACAGTAACGTCATAGTTAGGATAGTCTAACAAGCTCACGGATTCAAGACAACGAAGAGTCTGTTCTTTACCGTTGTGAAAGACAATCACCACGGAAACCCGCGGCTTTTCTGAAGTGTGAGGTTTAAGAAACATAATCAACAATTACATAAAAAATGATTTTTTCGTTCCTTGCCATTACCAGTAAGCAATAGAACTTCTATAATTTAGATTTCATTTCTTCTGTTATATACCGCCCCATTTTTACAGGATTTGAAATATAAACAAATAGCTTCACATCATCCTTTGTGAACTCTCTTAATAAGACCATCGTACCTAAGTATATTCCAGCTCCAAGAAAAGCGAAAAAAGCGAGGTGATATAATGAAATTACTTTTATAAAATTGGACATATTATATAATATTATTCCCATAATGCATCCGCTTAAAACATGGATGAGTATTCGCCAGTTAAAATTGGATTTCGATATCGTGTATGCATAGTACCTATACACTACCGATCCAACACCTATGGAAATTAAAGTCGCTACAGCAGCTCCAACTGGCCCCATGCCGGGAAGATCTAAGCCGAGGAAATGTTCAGGCACCAGCAAAAAATTAAGAATGATGTTTAATCCAAGGACACTACAACTAGTTTTCGCCTGAAGCATCACACGGTTTGTAGCGACTGGCTGTTGCGCATAAGGTTGCGTGATGCCATTTACAACAGCAACGGCCGAAAGAGCGACAAGGATTGCTGGCGTTAGTTTAAACTGATTTCCTAATAATAGGCGACAGAGGGGTTCAGAAAATACCAAAATATAAAAGAAGGCGGGGAAAAGAATCATTGAATTGAATCTCTCCGCCCTTTGGGCAAATGCTCTAAAGTTCCCCATATTCCCTTCTGCATGAAGCGAAGAAAGCTTTGAAAATGTCAGCATCATGCTCGCAGACCAAACAAAAGTGAGAAGCGAAGAGATCGATTGGGCCGCAGAATAATAACCAACATTGGTAACATCCCAAAAATGTTTAATGATAACCTTATCTATGTTCAGCGCTATAGAGGTCAGAACTCCTATGAACATAATTGGTATGGCGAACTTTGTGTAACTTTTTAAGTAACTAAAATCAAGTTTGCGAATCGGGTATGCCCTGAACAGCAAGATCAGTATTACGAGTAAAACTACAGTAGATATGAAATCTGCCGCTGCAAGATATACAACGCTGAACCCCATAACTGCCACAAACACTTTTCCTGAAACATTTATGATACTTTTAATTACTGCGGGCAGTTTTTCCTTTGCAGTTTCTCGTCTTGCCGTAAAGGTTGAAATAATAACTGTAGAAAGATTAACGAGAATAGTGGAAGCAAGTACGATATATAGAACCATCAACTCATTCTCACTAAGTGATTTTTCCTGAAATAATTTAATCGATATGAGTACTATAATGGCCATTACCGCAGTCAAAGATACTTTGACTACCAGAAATGTCCCGTTGCACTTTCCAAGGTCTTTACCTTCAGAAATCCTTTTTACATGAGCAGTTCCGAATCCCAAATCCGAAAACATTGCGAACATACCTATATATGCGGTCGCATAAGCAATTATCCCCAATGCCTTTGGCCCCATATAATGGGCAACATAGTAAAGGGAGAAAAAGCCGATCCCTTTCTGGAATATAGCTAAAAAGAAAGCAAGCGATGTTTTTTGTGCTATCATATTGAATAGTCAGAGATTGTATAACTTGCCGACATTAAACACTAAGGAAGCCTTCGTATGAACATGGCATCGCCATAAAGCAAGCGGCCATCTTCCCCTGAATGCAGATCATACAGTTGATACAGATAGAAGCCCCGTTTCATCAGAAAAGCTTCTATCTCACAGAATAAAGGGGCGGTGTCTTTTAACTGAGCAAATGAAACTTCGCATAATATTAGCTTAACACCTTCTAATATCCTTTCCGCTCCCTTTAATGCTTCAAGTTCCCCCCCCTCAAGGTCTAACTTAATTACGTCAACTGAGGATACCCTCGCTTGCTCAGACCATTCGTCTATGGTCACTGTATCAACCTCTTCGATACCGGCATGCCTCGTCATTGAAGAATAGTACTTCATAGAAAGATCACTCGCGTGAAACAGGGAACTACTATGCAACGCCTTGGTCAGGTAAAACTTTTCATTTCCCGAACGTGAATAGAGCGCACAATTGATCGCCTTAATGTTGGGAACATCTTTAACATTACGGCACAGGTCAGTAAATAACTCTCTTGATGGTTCAAATGCATATACTATTGCTTGGGGAAATTTCTCTAAAAGCACTGCCGCAGTATCACCTTTCCATGCACCGCCATCAATAATACTTCTTATTTTCAAACCAAGAAGCAGTCTTTGCATATCCTTATACGGAAGCATCTCACATTCTCTTTTGTCGTATTCCCTATTTTTTCTTAAAGAATGCCTTACCGCTTTAAGTCGCTTTGCTATCCTTTCTGGAATCCAATCAGTCTTCATACCATTTCCTCTTCACTCAGCGCGTAATATTATACTATTAAAGCCGTCCCCACTTCGCAGATGGTTATCGACAAAACTTTTACTCAACATACGCATATCTTTTATGGAATAGAAACTATATCCCAAATCTGACAATAAAGTAACCAAATCAAATACGCTGTCACCTATCTCCTCATGAGTATATGAAAACAGCTCCATTATTATGATCGGTTGGTGCATTTTGAGCATATTGAGTGCACCCTGAACAATCCTATACTCGAATCCATCAACATCGAGCTTAATAATATCCACCTTGTTTAAATCATTTTGTTTTACAAAATCATCAAGCCTAACAAATGAAACGATATCTTTTAATTCCATCTGTCCATGATCAACCGGGTGTATGCCGCTACGATTTTTATGATCCAGTGGCCAACTGCTACGGAAGGAAATTTCCTGCTTGGTTTTATTTTCATTAGACAAAGCTATCTTTTCAAGAACCACATTATCGGCATTATTTAACTGCAGTTTCCTTTCCAGCTTTTTGAACGCGAAAGAAGTAGGTTCAAATGCAATCACCCGTCCTTTGGATCCCACTAATTTTGAGAACCGAAACGTATGGCATCCAATATTTGCACCAATATCCAGAACCGTCATTCCTTTCTCGCATAGCTTGTCAATGGCTTTTGTGGTATCTGGTTCAAAACAGCCATTGTAGAATATTTCAGAATCAATTAATTCGTTGAGGTCAAGCTCGTAACTTATTCCATCGACAGTACAAATAACCGTTTTTCTTCTGTTACGTTCTACATAACTATCGTAAGCTTTTCTTAATGCTTTCTTAAAAGGCCTAAAAGGTGTTTTTCTATAAACAGACACTAAATTTGGTATAATTCGATACACTTTAAATACCCCCTACGCTAATTGCATTTATCTTTGCATTTCCCTTGTATTTTCGTTCTAAAAACGCTAGATTAGCCAGCGAAAAGCTGAATGAAAGTATCCAGCATTGATGAAAAAATTGTGATGAATAAAATGAAACCGACATAAATATAAGCACATAACAAATACTCGAAGTCGCAATCCACAAATCAATTTTATCTGATATGTTGTTGGCATTTTGAATAAATTGTTTGATCGGAATGTATAAAAAAAGCACAAAGGACATGAATCCCAACAAACCATAATTAATGTACACACTTAAAAACCCGAAATGGATTTCTCGATCCATATCAGCGTACTCCCTAAACACAAAATTTCCAGCACCAAAAAACGGGGCCTCAGCAATTTCCTTTAGGGCACCTTCTGCTTCAAACAATCTACTTTCAAGACTCCCGGTTCTATGTATTAAATCGACTTTCAGTTCTCTCGCTCTTATTTTAAACGAACTGGAAACCTCAGGATAGAATGACTGGAAGACAAAAATTACAAGCATTCCTAAACATAATAATATGAACGCAGTGGAAATTTTGAAATGATAAGAATTTTTTTTGTAAATATAAAACGTAACCATAGCGATAGAAAAAGGAATGAGAATCCAATAGCCCCTTGTAAATGATAATGCCAATACGATAAAGGCACTGATGACAAACAAATAAGTACAAATTCTATATCCAGTAAAGGGTTTCAAGATAACCACAAAATAGAAAAACCCTAAGCCTAAATAAACATATCCTATATATGGGAGTCCGAACTGGCGTGCTCCAAAATCTTCTATCTTTGTTAAATTAGTAAAGTCATAGTTCGATCCGCCAACGGCGTAACCTCTTAACTCATCGATTTCAGGAAACAAATGTGAAAATAAGACAAGCAGTATAAAAATAGCAGTAATTGATAAAACAATATAGTTTGACTTGTAAAATGAACGATCATTACTCATTAACCCGAAAAAAATGAAAAATGAAAAATATAAAAAAAAACTCCTTTGATTCATCATTAAGAGATGCCAATCTGTCCCATGCGTAATTCTTGTAAAGATAATTGCTATTATTGCTGATATCAATAATAGCAACATTGCTTTTGCAATGGGTGTTCTTAAGAGTGCGCCTTTTTCTTTGAATATAAATAAGGCAAGACCAAATATCATAATAAGTTCATAAAAAGTGAACCCCCCTAGTCGTTCCAGGCTCGAGAAATCTCCAAAAAAACGCGAATATAATAGGAATACGATAGGAATGAGAACGAGTTTCCATCGTAAAGTAAAAACTATTACAAAAAATACAATCAATCCAAATACGGTTGCGCTAACGTCTTGATTAACAATAAATTGTCCAACTTTGCATGCAAAACAAACCATCATAAAGAAGCTGATGAAAGTGAATAGTCTTTTTTTTAAATCTATGCTACTTTTTAAGTGCATTGTTTTTGTTCCCACTAAGCAGCCTTAAGGTTTTCAATGACAGTGCCCCCTTGTACTATTGAATAGTTATTCCGTTTTTTGGAGCTTATATTGTTTGTTTGGTCTATTAGGTTCATTTTGGATATCATGTCTTCCAGTAACTTAAACGATTTATTTTCCACTATAATGTCGCAAAGCAGCGGCATAGTGAATCTTATTATGATATCACCCATATCCACTCACTTAAAAAATACTGCCTGAACCATGTATATGAAATTGTAAGCTGGAATCATCATCACTTGGTATACAGATAGTTGGAGTTCACGAATCGTCAGGGACAGCAACGGAATTAATAGAAAAAACATTCCAATCAGGTACCGGCTTGGAGGGTTTGGGAAAATTACATAGCTGTATACAACTAATGCGATTATGCATGCTGCCATCCATATGTGAGTAATCGAACCTCGCATCTTGGCCAACCGACCTATCGAAAGAAATGTTATCAATAATAACGGGATACTTATAGCAATAAAGCCTGCTACTGAGAGTAGTAGATTTCTACTATATCCCAAGTTATAGTAATAAGTTACTTGTGCACCAGTCAAACAGGTCAGCCATGGATAATATCCCAAGATCATAAAGACAATGACCACTATTCCTTCCCCGATTACAAAGGCAACCGGTAGCTTTTCCCGCCATGCTTTTTTTGACAGAATAAGAGCCCCAGTAACAGTAAGACCGACAATGACAAAGCAAAAATTTATATATCCTGCCATCGCAAGTAACATGCCGGATAACAGGTATGTAATGAATCGCCGGTTAGTACTTTTACGGGTGCCAATGGCCACAGCGCCCAGTGCCAGCAGCGTAGCCAGTTCATTTGGATGAGGGATTATGACCGTTAACATTCGAGGTACAGTGGCCAGCAAGAAAGCCGATGCTATGCGGTTCAGGGTTTCATTTGCGGGGATATATCGCCATACCCATATAATCGTTACGACAATCAGGCAATACCGGATAAACAATGCATAAGCAGTGGCTGCGAAATGACTTGTGCCAAACAGTTTCAACCAGAAGCTCAAGACCACCGGACCACCCGGAGGATGCATATGCATACGATTGTTGTCCTGGGGTAAATCCCGGCGATCCCAGCGTGAACCCACAAACCAACCTAAACCAAACCTGTCAATTCGTGCGAGTAATTCCCGTGGATTGCGGAGATAGTTAGATTCGACATAAGGATTTGCACGCGCGTTCCAAGTGGCAATTAATTCGAAAGGCCCTTCATCAAGGGCAATTAGAGCTGCTCGATAGTTGTTAATAGCTACATCACTGCCAGGCCATGACAAATCTCTGTCTGATTGTAATCCTACGCTTATACTAACAAGAATGGTAATGGTAGCAAGCATCCAGGCCAACCAGCGCGCAAAATACTTATGCCTCCAAACCATGATAAGCATACTCATAAATGCCAATATCAAAACCAGCACAGCATCCCAATGCACATGCTCCAGCTCCAGCTTTCCGTTGTTTATAATATGAAAAGCCATCTGTAGCAGCAACGGAACGGCACACAGAAAATACCAAAAGCGTTTAACAAATTGATCAATTATCAACTTAATGCTTCCTGCCATCATTTTATGCAAAATTAGAACTTGAATACCCCGTTTTGTAAACGGGGATGAAAAGTTCTCCTGCTGAAGGCAGGAGAAAATATGCTATACTTAACGCATGGAACTTAAAAGAACGAGCCATGCGGTCTATGACACGAAGTACCATTTGGTATGGGCTCCTAAGTATCGAAAATGGATATTGCGTGGTGATATCCAAAGTCGTGTGAAAGAAATATTTGAAGAGATTGCTGAAAACTACGATTTTGAAATAGACACTCTGGAAGTTGCGGAAGATCACGTTCATATATTTCTGTCTTTTCCACCGAGGAAAAGTATCTCTAAAGTCGTAGGAATATTGAAGAGCATAAGTGCGAGTGTAATATTTAAGGAACACACAGAAGTAAAGAAGGAGCTTTGGGGTGGTGAATTTTGGGAAGATGGCTATTTTGTCCGCACAGTTGGTGATAAAGTAACTGCAGATGTGATTAGAAAATATATTAAGTATCATCGTGAACAAGAGCAGTCTCCAAAACAGTTAAAATTGTTTTAAGATGCCCCGCCCTGTGGGCGGGGTAATTCACTTCCTTGGTTAAATTTATCAAAGATACAACAAAAAAACCGTGGGTTATACGCATTTTTCAAGAACCACAAAGGTTCTAAGAGCAAAGATGAAACCAAATGGCCGGAATATCTTCTCAATGAAACCAATATATTTTACCATGCCAGCAGGCACAAAACTTTTTCGATCAAACCCGCCGCTTAATGGGTAGAGTATAAAGGTAAGTAGCTCATTTTTTATCACTTTAAGGTTGGAAAATTCCTTGTGAAATCTCTTGATTTCCTTTGAAAACATTATAGTTGGAATTGCAGAGTTACCGTCAAAGGCCTCCTTTTTGTTATTTGATGCAATTCGTCTGTTCCAGACATCTATCTTAAAGTCCACATCTTCCTGGTGGAAGTAGTTGTAGATGATATAGGAAAAGGGGGATATATAAGGCTCCAGCATGATTAACCTGCCGTTATTCTGCAAAACTCTTTGGGCTTCACTCAAAAAAAGGACGGGATTTGCGAGATGGTGAAGAACATCGATAAAGATTATGTTGCCGAGAGAATTTGTTCGGAAAGGCAGAGTATGGGCGTCTAAATTCAGATCAATCCATTCGCAAAAAATAAAATCGGAAGATATTGCGTCAGGAAAAAATTCCTTAAAGTTCCCCCCCCCTGAACCTATTTCAAGGACAGGCCTATTATCCGCCATATTTTCTATAATCAACCTGTACCAGTCATGATAGATATCCCTCAAGACCTTTTTCTTTTGCCAGATTTCACGATGTTTTTTCAGGATTTCGTATGACATTTATTATTCTTTTGATGCGTAAATCAAAAGTGATCCCGCAATTTCTCTGGCATACGGAATTTTTTCAACAAAATTGCCAATATTACTGATAAACGGTATTAACATGCTTGGGGTAAAGGGATGTAAAAAGTCGAAAGGTCTTATTGAAACATTATTAAAGCCAAGATTCTTAAGCTCCTTTTTCAATCTCCACCTTACAAACGCAGTTTCGTCAGAAGAATTATTCGTTAATTTTCTAATGATAGGAATATTTCGTTCTAACCATATCTGCGGGTTCAACATATTAGGTTCAGTAAAAACTACCCCCCCCCGTATCTTTAAAACCCTATATATTTCTTTGAGAGCAGGGTTTAGATTGAGATGATGTAAAATCGAGCTTCCGATAACTACGTCAAAACTTCCATCTTCAAAATCCAATTTTTCCACATTTTGTATATGAAAACCGACAGTTGCATTTGGGATAGTCTTTCTTGCGATTTCCAATAAATCCGGTGATATATCGATAGCTGTGATATCTGCCCCTGTTTGTGCAATCCTTTTCGTAAACTCACCAGTCCCGCATCCAATTTCTAAGACTTTCTTCCCTGCAGTAATATCACCATGTCGGATGAAATATGACGCTCTTCGATCGGCCCTTACCTTTCCGGCAGGGGTTCCCCATCCCCAAATATTAACGGCATTGCTTGCGATTTTCCTGCCGTGCTGAACTTCATTCAAAATTCTATCTGCTTTCAAAAGCTTCCCCTATATAAACTTTATTTTACCCAAGGCGAAAAACATCATCTTGAACAGGAGCAGTCCATGCCGGAAGCGGCTTATCTGTGTTGTTCCATAAGTTCGATCACGATATTTAATGGGGATTTCCACGATCTTCAGATTTAGTTTTGATGCGCCGAACAGGAGGTCAAAATCTCCGAAGGGGTCAAAATCTCCGAAATATTTTCTGCTTTCAGCTATTTTAAGATAATCTTCCCTCCAGAGAACTTTTGTGCCGCAGAGGGTGTCTCTTATGCGCTGTTCAAGAATATACGTAAAGGCTCTGCTGAAAAACTTATTCCCCAGAAGGTTCAAGAACCGCATGGCCTGCCCTTCCATCTGGTAGACCAGCCGCGTCCCGTTTATAAACTCACCCTTTCCTGAAGCAATGGCATCAAAAAACTTTGGCAGGTCTTCCGGCGGAACTGTAAGGTCTGCATCCAGAATCATCAGAATATCATTTTTGGCATGAGCAAACCCCTTTTTAACCGCATCATATTTCCCTTTTCCGTCTTGAACCAAGACAGTAATATCTTTTTGCGAATATTTGTTCTTTACCCTCTCACATTCTTCAAAAGTCCCGTCCTGAGAATGACCTTCGACAAATATAATTTCCGTTTCTTTACCCATTTCCGATGTTTCTAAGATGGCTCTTTCAATATTGCCTTTTTCGTTGCGGCAGGGAACGATAACCGAGCAGCTTGTTTCTTTTGGTGATTTTCTCATGCTTTTGGGACGTGCAATCAAGATTTCGTTTAAAGAAAGCTTCCAGAAAAATGGCATGTTCGCCAGGAACCTGTTAAGAAATGTTGAAACAAGCGGGATATAGATAGGCAATAAAAACCGGTATCCCTTCTTTACTACCTCAAAATCATTTAAGTAGAGCAGGTTTGAGATATCATCAAGGGGCAACCAGTGCTGTAACGGCTGCTTCATCCTGAGCCCCACGGCCTCTGCAAATTTCAGAACGGGCTCCCACAGATAATTGTAATATACGATAATCACCCTCGTTTCAGGCTTGCAAACCTTGTGCAGTTCCTTGAACGCCGACTGAATATCATCGACATGTCCTATCGTCTCAATAACAATCACATAGTCAAACCTTTTTTCTATTTGAAGATTCTCAAGATCGCCTGTTTCAAATTGAAGATGGGGGAATTTCTTTTGGGCGATTTCCACCATCTTTGAGCTTATATCTATACCGAGTCCCCTTCCTGGATTCAGGACGGCAAGCAGGTCACCTGTTCCACAGCCAATCTCAATAACGGATGAATTGGCCGGGATCAGATACCGCAGATATTTTTCAAGCTGTCCGTGATAGTAAGCGCCCCTTTTTCTCCACTTTTTTCTATCAGTGGCCACTGAATCGAAATATTTTATTCTTTCTGTTTTAGTCAATTACTCAGACTCCTTAAATTGATAGTAATTCAATCCTGTTCAGAATTACCGGCCTTTTTACGAAGGCTTTTAGCAAGAGAATAGGCCATGATATAAAAAAAGATTAAAAATAACACTCCCATGAAAAACATATTTTTATCTATGCTCATAAGAGATTCCCCCAAGAATGTCAGCCCAACAACCCAAGGCAACATTCCAATCAAAGACCCTGAGATATAATTGGACATACTCATGCCTGTAATACCGCCAAGATAATTCTGAATGCCAAAAGGAATGCCTATAGTTCTGATAATAAGCATCGATAGAAATCCATTATCTGATAATTTCTTATCCACATCTGCCCATCGCCCCCGAAGAAAATAAGCTCGGATAGTCTCTCTCCCAAGAAACCGGGCGACGTAATATCCCACAATGGCAGAAAGAAAACCTCCGATAAAAGTTAAGATCATACCCTTAACACAGCCAAAAACAATACCTCCGGTCATAATAATAACAGAAAATGGAAACATTAAATTCGGGACGATAATGCAAATACCAATATATATAAACGGCCTCGCGTAACCTGTCCCGGATAAGATATTTCTATAATATTCCAGATTCATTTTTTGATTGAATCCAGTTAAATCAAGGTAAATTATCAAACCGGCCAAGGCTGTCAGTAATATGATTTTTATGATGATATTTTTCATGGGGACGCCAAGTACACTTCGTCATAAATATTGTGACATAAGCTGTTTAGAAAAGATTCTTCGAGGGCTCCAAGGGAACGCCCATGCGATTATGCGTTTCTATTGGTCTCTCGCCCCGGTTAAACCCTTCGACAAGCTCAAGGTAAACAGAAGACAGATGCAGGATGCAAGATACTTGGTGAAATGCTATGCATATAGTTGCTAACTCGAAACCAATATGAAGAGTGAATGATAGACGGTGCATCTCAGGTATTAAACATAGCGCGAACTGCCCGTAACTTGCGGGACATCCTATATTCCCCCTGTCAAGAGAAAAAATGAATAAGCTATAATTGCTGTAATATCAATAGGATATAAAGCTCCACTTATTTTAAGCATACCTCCCCTTTAGCCCATTAAAGGACTTTT
>Ga0315541_1001110_pt1 | contig 26066 bp, 28 predicted proteins | sample SalMarSW160190MG_FD_203095 | JGI IMG/M metagenome (GOLD analysis project Ga0315541, IMG submission 203095) | Salt marsh sediment microbial communities from the Plum Island Ecosystem LTER, Massachusetts, United States - Salt Marsh Sediment SW1601-190 ...
AAACAAGATCCCTTCTTCGTCTGCGAAAATAGGAACCGCTCCCTGCCTCCGTAAGAACGCCCCGAAACCCCCGTCCTACCGTCCCCTATCGCCCCCGCGACTCTTCAGGTTCCGAAATGGCTGCCACGTCGGCAAGCCGGAGATCGACCTCGACCCCTCGGTTCCGCTCTACGACGATCGCGTCTACGCGAAGGGGGTCGAGAACCTGAGGCGGCTCATCGACTCGGGCGAGTTGGTCCGCGATCCCTCGCCGTGCCTCTACCTCTACCAGCAGCGGATGGGCGACCACGCGCAGGTCGGCGTCGTCGGGGCGTGCAGCGTGGAGGAGTACGAGAGAGATCTCATCAAGAAGCACGAGATCACACGGAAGGACAAGGAGGACGACCGCACCCGCCACGTCACCGAGTGCAACGCCAACGCCGAGCCGGTCTTCCTCACCTACCGGGCGAGTCGGGAGATCGATGCCGTGGTCGACCGCATCCGCGAGCGCCGGCCCGTGTACGACTTCGTGTCCGACGATGCCATCGGCCACACCGTCTGGGTCGTCGACGACCCGGCTGAGACCGGAGCGCTGGTCGGTCTTTTCGCGGAGGTGCCCTGCCTGTATGTCGCCGACGGACACCACCGCACCGCCTCGGCGGTTCGGCACGGCCAGATGATGCGCGCTTCGGGCCCGAAGCGTTCGCCCGACGCCCCCTACGAGTGGTTCATGGCGGTGGTCTTCCCGCACGACCAGGTCCAGATCCTCGACTACAACCGGGTGGTGCGGGATCTGAACGGCCTCTCGACGGAAGCGTTCCTCGCGCGGGTGTCGGAACGGTTCGACGTCCGAACGGCGGACGATCCCAAGCCGCCGAGGCCCAGAACCTTCGGGATGTTCCTCGGGGGGAGGTGGCACCGCCTCGAGGCGAAGGCAGGCACGTACCCGGCCTCCGACCCCGTTCGCGGCATCGACGCGTCCATACTCCAGGAGAATCTGCTCTCGCCGGTCCTCGGCATCGCCGACCTGAGGACCGACAAGCGCATCGATTTCGTCGGCGGGATCCGGGGGATGGGTGAACTCGAAAAGCGCTGCCGGGAGGGGTGGGCGGTCGCCTTCTCCCTCTATCCGACCTCGCTCGACCAGCTCATGGCGGTCGCCGACGCAGGCACCGTGATGCCACCCAAGTCGACGTGGTTCGAGCCGAAGCTTCGAAGCGGGCTCCTCGTCCGGATCCTGGACGAGTGAAGCCCCTCTGGACCAGATCTGAATCCGACAGAGAGGAAGCACCATGAAGATCCTGATCGCGGATGCCTTCGACGAGAGCCTGCCGAAGCGCCTGGCTCCCTTCGGTGAGGTGTTCACCGACATGGCGAGGCTCGCCGAGGCGGACGTGCTGCTCATCCGATCCAAGACGAAGGCAACCAAGGAGTTCCTCGAAGGGGCGCCGAACCTCGAGCTGATCATCCGGGGCGGCGTTGGCCTGGATAACGTCGACCGGGGAGTCTGCCAGGCCCGCGGCATCGAGGTAATGAACACGCCGAAGGCTTCGTCGGTGGCGGTGGCCGAGCTCACCATGGCCCTGATGCTCGCCGTGCCCAATCGGCTGGTCGAGGCGCACCAGAGCATGAAGGAAGGGCAGTGGCTCAAGAAGGAGCTGAAGCGGACGGAGTTGTTCGGGAAGACGCTTGGGATCGTCGGCGTCGGCCTGATCGGTACGGAGGTGGCGCGCCGCGCGGCAGCGTTCGGGATGAAGGTCCTGGGGTTCCGCCGGCACGTGGCCGAGCACCCCATCGCGCGGATCGTGAAGAGCCTCGACGAGCTGTTCGCCCAGTCCGACTATATCAGCTTCCATACGCCGCTGACTCCCGAAACCCAGGGGATGATCGGGAAGGACGCGCTTGCCAAGATGAAGAAGGGCGTGATCCTGGTGAACACCGGGCGGGGCAAGATCATCGTCGAGGAGGACCTCGCCGAGGCGCTCCGGTCGGGCCACGTCCGGGCGTACGCCACCGACGTCTGGTACTCCGATCCTCCGGACCCGTCCTGCCCGCTGCTATCGGCCCCGAACGTCTTCATGACGCCGCACATCGGCGCATCGAGCAAGGAGAACCTGCTGAGGATCGGCGACACCGTCGTGGAGATCCTCTCCCAGCGCACGTAACGAGTCCGGCCTCACAGCGGACATAGGAGAACGAAATGGCCCGAGTAATCAACTTCTACGCCGGCCCAGCGGCTCTGCCGCTCCCGGCGCTCGAGAGGGCGCAGAAGGAGCTGCTCGACTTCGAGGGGACGGGGATGTCCGTGATGGAGATCTCGCACCGCGCCAAGGAGTACGACGCGGTCCACAACGAGGCCCTCGACCTGGTCCGGGAGTTCCTCGACGTTCCCGACACCCACAAGGTCATCTTCCTCCAGGGGGGTGGGCACCTCCAGTTCGGGATGCTGCCCATGAACATCCTCCACGGGGGGCGCGTCGCCGACTTCATCGTGACCGGCAACTGGGCGAAGAAGGCGTACAAGGAGGCCCAGGTCGTCGCCAAGGACGCCGCGAAGCTCGCCGCCTCCACCGAGTCGGAACAGTTCACGCGGCTGCCGTCGCAGGAGGAGTTGAAGCTGACGCCGGGGGCGGCCTACGTCCACTTCGCGAGCAACAACACAATCTTCGGCACCCAGTGGTTCGACTTCCCGGAGACCGGAGGCGTCCCGCTGGCATCCGACATGTCCTCCGATTTCCTCTCGAGGAAGTTCGACGTCGCCCCCTTCGGCTTCATCTACGCCGGGGCCCAGAAGAACCTCGGGCCCTCGGGCCTGACCGTCGTCCTCATCCGGGAGGACCTGCTCGCCCAGTGCCGCGAGGACCTCCCGAGCTACCTCCGGTACAAGACCCACGCCGACAAGAACAGCCTGTACAACACGCCTCCCTGCTTCGGCATTTATATCCTCAGGAACGTGCTCGCCTACAACAAGTCCATCGGCGGGCTGGTGACCATCGAGAAGAACAACCGGGAGAAGGGGCATCTTCTCTACGGCTGCATCGACAAGCACCCCGACTTCTACCGCGGCACCGTCACGGTCAAGGAGCATCGGTCGCTCATGAACGTCACGTTCCGGCTGCCGAGCGAGGAGCTGGACGCGAAGTTCGTCGCCGAGTCGAAGAAGGCGGGAATGGTCGGGCTAAAGGGATACCGGGACGTAGGGGGCATCCGGGTCTCCATGTACAACGCGGTGACCGTGGACAACATCCGGACGCTCGTCTCATTCATGGAGGAGTTCGTCCGCACGAACGGCTGAGACGGATGAGGGAGGGGAACGGGGCGGCCTCGCCGGCTGCCAGCCAGAGGACGGCGACCCTTGCGGCTAGGCCCCGTTCGCCCCAGCCGACCAATCCTCCACCACCAGCCCGGGGACACGTCCGAACTCCCTGACGTTCCCGGTGGCCAGCGAGAGGCCGCGGCCCACACAGGTGGCGGCGAGCCAGAGGTCGTGGGCGCCGATGAGCTCACGGCGCTCGGCCAACTCGGCCCAGAGGCGCGCGTGGGTGCGCGCGGTGAGCACGTCCACGCCCAGGAGCGGGAACTCGTCCAGGATCGCCTCCACGAAGGCGGCCCTCCTGGCGCGTACGCCGTGGTCCTTGGCCCGGGGCACACCGTGAAGAAGCTCGCTCGCGGTCACCACCGAGAGGAAGACCTCCCCGTCCTCCCGGCCTGCGATGTGGGCATCCAGGTCGAGGCGCCCCCGCTCGTGCTCGATGAGCACCGAAGCGTCGATCAGGATCCCCACGCGTCCCTCCCGGGCCCGCCCAGCTCCACTCGTGCCGCGTCCAGGTCCGCGCCCAGCGCCTCCGCCTCGGCGGGCCCGAGGCCCGGAAGCTCCGCCAGGAGCGCCCCCAGCTCGCCGAGGCGCCGGCCGCGCGGCGCGGGGATGAGCTCGGCCACCGGCCGGTTGCCGCGGACCACCGTGAACCGCTCTCCCCGGTAGGCGACGCGGTTCACCAGGTCGGCGAGGTTGCGGGCCAGGTGGGTGATCGTGACATCTGTCATACTATATGATTATCAGATTTCAACATCATCGCAAGCAGCCTGCCCCGTCCTTCCCCCACCCGGCCGGATGGCCTCGCCCCTCCAACCCTCGCCACCCGTGGTGCCCGCCGTGCACCCTCGCCGGCGCCATGCGAATGAGGCCTATCCTCCCTGCAGCGAGCGCTGGTACGCCTTCCACCCCGGGCAGATCTTGGTGTGGAGCCTCCACAGGATGCCCAGGAGGGAGCGGGGCTTCTCCTCGGCCTTCCGCCTCAAGGGGCAGTCTTCGCAGGGGTGCTTCTTCTCCTCGGTCATTCTCTCGTCATCTCCCGGATCTCGTCGTCCCGGCCCGTCATCTCCCAACGAATGAGGGAGACGGGGATGAGGCCCGACGCTTCCATCTCGTCCATGAACCGCTTGAAGGAGTAGTCGGCGCCGAGCTGCTGGGACCGCTCGGCCATGAGCTGCTCGAGCTGGTGCTTCCCCGTGAGGTAGCTGGCCCCGTAGAAGGGCTGCACCAGGTAGAGGTCCTGCTCCCCCCAGACCGTCTCCGAGTCCTCGGGCATCCAGCCGCGCGGTGTCCAGCGTGCGGCATAGGCGCAGGCCTCGGCCTGAGGCCACTGATTGGCGTGCATCATGAGCCCGGCGATGGAGCGGGCGGCCCGCTGGGCCACCAGGATGTAGATAAGCTCCCTGGAGCGGGGCCGGTCGTCGAAGAGCCCGGCGTTCATCGTCCACTCCTCCATCCCGGTGGCCACCCCCTCGGCCCGGCTGTCCCAGATGTTGTACAGCAGCGGCGTGGCCCGGACGGGGCTGGGGTGGGGAGCGGTGGCCATCATGGCCAGGTCGAACCAGTGGTGCCCGTGGGTCCGCATGGTGAGGGGATCCCGGTAGCTCACCTCGCTGAAGAACCCCCGGACGGCGTCGGGCGGATCCACGGGCTGGAAGCTCCCGATGCGCTCCCGCAGCGCCTGGTCCATGTAGTCCCGCATGGTGAGAAGGCCGTTGCCGCCCAGGAAGTCCAGGTAGTCGGTGACGGCCTGGTTCAGCAGCCGATCATACTCCTGCGCCGAGGCGATGCGGGTTTGAGGGGGAAGATCCCGGTTCCGCTCCTCCTCCAGCTTCAACGCCGCGTGGGAGCGCGCCAGCTCCCTGCGGGCGATCCCCACCACCTCCTCCCAGGTGTAGGGGACGAGGTGCACGTTCCTCAGGTACCAGTCGTAGCTCTCCACGCCGATCCCCGAGGACCCCGTCTTCGACGGCGCCTCCTGCTCCAGCCAGGCCACGAAGGCGTCGGTGGCCTCCTTGGCCTCCTCGATGCCGCGCTCCAGTTCGGCGCCGGCCCCCTTCGCCTCGGCGGCCAGCGTCATCAGGTCGCGGGCCTGCCCCTGCATGGCCCGGATCCCTCCCAGCCAGAGGTCGCGGGCATCGCCGGTGAGGTTCGAGCGGGCCTGCTCCAGGATGGCCGGGATCCGGCCGACGCGCTCCGCGAGTTCGGCGGCGTCGTCGGGAGACAGGGGGTAGTCGTACATCCAGGTGTCGATCCACCCGGCCAGGAAGGGGCCCTCGTGCGCCGGAACGTCGCTCTGCGCCGGGTGGATCATCCTGTAGAAGCCGGGGATGCGCTCCCAGGGCTTGAGCACCCGGTGATCGAAGTCCAGCCCGTTCATCTCCGCCCTCACCAGGTGCCAGTCGATCTGCTCCGCCACCGACCAGCCGGTGGTGTCCATGGCGGCCAGGCGGGCCTGCCAACGAGACAGCTCGGCGTGCTGCCGGGCCATGGCCGCGGAGGAGTAGTCGGGAACGCCGTCCACGAAGCGGGGCTTCTGGAACTCCCGCCACTCCTGGTGAAAGGCCACCAGGTCGGCATGGGTCGCGGCGGTCATTCCGGCTCCCGCGGCGACGCCCTCACCCCTGCGGGCATCCCCCGGCGTACAGGCGGAAGCCGCGAGCAGGAGGAGCGCGGAGAAACCGACGAGAGGGACGAAGCGCCCTGCGGAGGGGGCGCTCGCTAAGGGGCGGCGTGGGAGCGACATCCTGGTACCCTGGCGGGTTGGAGACGGGAGGTCGGAGCGGCGGCCGGTGCGGGGCCCGAACCACCGGATGCGCGGCCCAGGACGAGACCGCCGCCGTTTCCTTTGGATACTACCCCTCCCTGCCCCGGGACGAAATGCCGAGGGTCTCTGGGGGGCGCGCGAGCGCACCTGGCCCCGCCGCTCCCGCCGTGCTACATCCGTCGCGTCACCCCGGATGGAGCGAATCATGGCTGACACGGCCTCGTCCCCCCCTGCCGGCACTGCCTCCCCCGCCGCAGCCGATCCCTCTGCCGACCTCCAGCCCTGGCAGTGGCCCGAGGAGCGCTGGCGCTCCCTTGTCGCTCAGGTCCGGGCCGGCCGGCGCCTGAAGCCCCGTGCATGGAAGGGAGGCGCCCGCTGCGCAGTGGCGCTCTCCTTCGATTCCGATCACGAGACCAACGAGCTGCGTGACGGAGGGAAGTCCATCGGCAGGATGGCCTGGGGGGAGTACGGCACGCGCCAGGGCGTGCCCCGGATCCTGGAGCTGCTGGCGAAGCACGACGTGCGCGCCACCTTCTTCGTTCCAGCGGTCTCCGCCCTCCTCCACCCCGACGAGCAGCGCAGCGTGGTCGCCGAGGGACACGAGGTCGGCATCCACGGATGGATCCACGAGCTGAACTCGGTCCTCCCCTACGAGGTGGAGCGTGACCTCATGCTCCGCTCCGCCGACGCGCTCGAGCGGATCACGGGGAGGAGGCCCGTCGGCCTCCGCACCCCCTCCTGGGACTTCAGCCCCTCGACGCTCTCCATCGAGCGGGAGATGGGGCTCCTCTACGACTCTTCCCTCATGGCCGACGTGGACTGCTACGAGCTCCTGGAGAACGGTGAGCCCACAGGGATCGTGGAGCTTCCCGTGGAGTGGATCAGGGACGACGCCGTCTACTTCGGGATGCACCGCTTCCAGGCGCTCCGCCCCCAGATGCCCGTGGAGGCGGTGTTCCAGATCTTCCGCCGCGAGCTGGAGGGCGCGTGGGCAGAGGGTGGCGTCTTCCAGCTCACCATGCACCCCCACCACACGGCGTACCGGTCCAGGCTCTGGATGGTGGAGGAGCTCATCCGGCTGGCGAAGGCCATGGGTGAGGTCTGGTTCGCCACCCACGCCGAAGTGGCGGCCTGGGCGAAGGGCCACTCGGAGGGGGACCGATGATCGCGAGACGGGTGGCCGCATGAGTCGCGCCGGCGGTGGCGATGACGCCCACCGACGTGCAGGCGCCCTTCACCACGCGCTGGTCCGCGAGGCGCCCGACCCGGAGACGCATCTCCGGCCCTCGGCGGAGCTGACCCGGCTGCGCGATTTCGTCCGCGCGAAGATCCTGTCCCCGGCCCCGGGACCGCGTTAGCCTTCATGGAGTGGCCCCCCAGCCCCTCACCATTCCCACTTCTTCTCGATCCATGCGCCCCGCGTGGGGCGCCGGGTGTTCGGTATTCACGGAGGAACCATGCCCGCTACCGGCCACGACAGATTCGAGGATGAATGGCTCGTCCCGCTCGTCCAGGACACCGCGGGCCTCACCGAGGAACTCCTGTCCGAGTGGAGGGCCCAGGGTCGGCGTTTCGTTTCCCAGGCGCTGGTGGACCAGGGGCTACGCACCTTTGAAGAGCTGGGCGAGGCCATCCTCCGCAAGTACCGCATCTCCTTCGCCGCTCCCGACCTGGACAGCATCGACCGATCCCTTCTGTCGCTGGTGCCGGAGAAGGTCTGCCGGAAGCACGGGCTGGCGCCGAGCAGCCAGGCGAATCGCTCCGTCTCCGTGCTCATGCCCAACCCCATGGACCACGAGGCTCAGCAGGAGGTCGAGTGGGCTTCGGGCCGGGACGTGGTCCCGGTGTTCTGCCTCCCCGACCACCTGGAGCGGCTCCTCCTCAAGCTGGTCACGCCCGACGCGGTCATCTACGACATGCTCGAGCGGCTGGAGTTCGAGGGCCACGTCGAGGTCGTCGGGACCGACGAGGAGGAAGCGGCGGTGGTCGAGGCGGCGGAGGTCAAGGCCCCCGTGGTCCGCTTGGCCAACGCCATCATCGCCGACGCCGTCACCCGGGGCGCTTCGGACATCCACATCGAGCACGACGAGCAGGCCACGGCGGTCCGGTACCGGATCGACGGCCTCCTGCGCAAAGTCATGGTCCTGCCCCGTTACGTGGGCGCGGGACCGCTGGTGTCGAGGATCAAGATCATGGCCGGGCTGGACCTGGCGGAGCGGCGCCGGCCCCAGGACGGGCGCGCCAAGCTCAAGGTGAACGGCGCCGAGGTCGGGCTGCGGGTCTCCACCCTCCCCACCCGCATGGGGGAGAAGGTCGTCTTCCGGATCCTGGACGAGCGCACGGCCCATGTCCCCCTGGATCACCTCGGCTTCCACGGAGACGTCCTGGAGCGTCTGGAGCACCTCATCGAGAAGGAGGAGGGCATCGTGCTGGTAACCGGGCCCACGGGCTCGGGAAAGACGACCACCCTCTATTCCGTGCTGAACCACCGCAACGCGGAAGACGTGAACATCGTCACCGTCGAGGACCCGGTGGAGTACCGCCTTCCCGGCGTCGGGCAGGTGCAGGTGAGCGACCGCCAGGGCCTGACGTTCGCGACCGTGCTCCGTTCCGTCCTGCGCCAGGATCCCGACATCATCATGCTGGGCGAGATCCGCGACGCGGAGACCGCCGACATCGCGTGCCAGGCAGCACTCACGGGTCACCTGGTGTTGTCCACGCTCCACACCAACGACGCGGTCACCGCCGTGGCGAGGCTCGAGGACATGGGCGTGGAGCGCTTCAAGCTGGCCAGCGGGCTCAACGGGGTCACGGCCCAGCGCCTGGTGCGCAAGGTCTGCCCCGCCTGCTCCCGGCCCATCGAGGCCTCCCAGGTCTCCGCCGACCTGGATGCCGCCCTGCGCAGGCGCCGACTCCCCACCACGATCCGTCAGGCCGTGGGCTGCGCCGAGTGCGGCCACACAGGCTACAAGGGACGGATGTCCCTCATCGAGCTCCTGGAGGTCCCCGAGGCCCTGAAGGACCGCATCGCCGCAGGCGCGGGAACCGAGGAGCTCCGCGACGAGGCTCTCGCCCTGGGGTGCCTGCACACCATGACCGAGGACATCCTCCGCCATCTGGTGAACGGGCACACCACCTGGGACGAAGTGAAGACCCATCTCGACCTGGGCGAAGCCGGAGGTAGGGAGACGACCGCCCGGCGCACGCGGGAGCCCGCCGCTGAAGTGCCGCATTCCGGGGCTCCCATCCCTGCGGCTGCGCCGGCCCTCGCAGCGGAGCCGGAACCCACCCCACCCAGGCGCCCGGCCAACGCAGTCCTCGCGGTGGCGGACGCCGCTGCGCTGGAGTTCCTGCGAGGGACGCTGGCGGAGGGTGGAGTCGCGGCCACCGACGCTCCCAACGGTCAGATGGCGATCGCGCTGGTCGCCAGTCAGCAGCCGGACCTCCTGGTCGTCGGCCCTCCTTCCTCCGGCCTGGACGTCGCCGGCCTGATCCACCTCGTGCGCGGCGTTCTCGGGATGAGGGACCTTCAGGTGTTGGCCGTCGTCGCCTCGGAGGAGGAAGCCGACCCTCTTCTCGAGGCCGGCGCCGACGACTTCCTGGCGCTCCCCCTGCGGGCCACCTCCGCTCGGGCCAGGCTCAAGAGCGTCCTGAGGCGGCAGGACCGCTGGTCCGAGCCCGAAGAGGTCATGCGACCCCGCGCGCCCGCCGACGAGGCGGATCGCCTGGCGGACCTTCGCGCGACGGGGGTCCTGGACACGCCTCCGGAAGAGGGCTTCGACCGGCTGACGCGCAAGGCGGCCGAGTACTTCGGCGTGCCGGTGTGCATGGTCTCCCTCGTGGACGCCGACCGGCAGTGGTGGAAGTCACACTATGGGACGGACAGTACGGGAACGCCGAGGGACGTGTCGTTCTGCGGCCACGCCATCCTGGAGGATGAGATCTTCGTGGTGGAAGATGCCTACCTGGACGCCCGCTTCGCCGACAATCCCCTGGTCACCGGCGAAGACCAGGTGCGCTTCTATGCGGGCTACCCCCTCAAGGGTCCGGGGGGGCACCGCGTCGGCTCGTTCTGCATCGTGGATCACCAGCCCAGGGCGTTCACGGAGGCGGACGCCCAGGTGCTGAAGGAGCTGGGACAGGAGGTGGAGGCCGAGTTGGCGCGCTGAAGGACCGGGAGACCGAGGCAGGGTGCCCGCTACCCGTGCCTCCACCGTGCCGCGATCTTTCCCGCCCATGGCCCTCCTCTCCTGCCAGTCGCTCTCCATCGCCTTCGGCGGTCCACCCCTCCTGGACGACGTCGCGCTGCAGGTGGAACGGGGAGAGCGTGTCGGGCTGGTGGGGCGCAACGGCGAGGGGAAATCCAGCCTCCTGAAGATCTTGGCGGGAACCCTCGAGCCCGACAGGGGCACGCGGGTGATGGAGTCGGGCACGCGGGTGGCGCTCCTCGAGCAGGAGGTGCCTCCGGGACTCGGGGGGACCGTGGCGGACGTGATGGCCGCCGGAGCCCGGAGCCAGCGCGACCCGGAGCACACCGTGCGCCGCCTGTGCTCGCTGCTGGAACTGGATGGGCACCAGCCTTTCGACGCGCAGTCGGGCGGGCAAAAGCGCCGCGCGCTCCTGGGGCGCGCGCTGGCGTGCGAGCCCGACCTCCTCCTCCTGGACGAGCCCACCAACCACCTGGACCTGGAAAGCATCGAGTGGCTGGAGGCTTTCCTGATGCGCTTCCCGGGGAGCCTCCTCTTCGTCACCCACGACCGGGCGTTCCTCCAGCGCCTGGCCACGCGCATCGTCGAGCTGGACCGGGGCCGCCTCACCTCCTGGGCGTGCGACTACCCCACCTACCTGCGCCGCAAGGAGGAGCTCCTCGCCGCGGAGGAGCGGGATTGGGCGCTCTTCGACAAGAAGCTGGCCGCCGAGGAGACGTGGGTCCGCCAGGGGATCAAGGCCCGCCGCACCCGCAACGAGGGACGCGTACGCGCCCTGGAGGCGCTGCGGCGTGAGCGCGCCCAGCGCAGAGAGCGGGTGGGCGAGGTGCGGATGTCCATCCAGGAGGCGGAGCGCTCCGGCGCCAAGGTCATCGTCGCCGAACACGTGGACTTCGCCTGGGAGGGCGTCCCCCTCATCCGCGCCTTCTCCGGCACGGTGCTCCGCGGAGACAAGGTGGGGATCATCGGTCCCAACGGGTGCGGAAAGACCACCCTGCTGAACATCCTGCTGGGGCGATTGGCACCCCGGGCCGGCGAAGTGAAGCACGGGCTCTCTCTCAAGGTGGCGTACTTCGACCAGCACCGTGAGCAGCTCGACGAGGCCCGCACCGTAGCAGAGTCCGTGGGGCACGGGAGCGACCACGTGGTCCTGAGCGGCGAGCGCCGCCACGTGCTCTCCTACCTCCAGGACTTCCTCTTCTCCCGGGACCGGGCTGGCCAGCCCGTGCGCTCCCTCTCCGGGGGTGAGCGCAACCGCCTTCTCCTGGCGCGCCTCTTCACGCGCCCGGCCAACGTGCTCGTGCTGGACGAGCCCACCAACGACCTGGACGCCGAGACGCTGGAGCTGCTGGAGGCCCGCCTGGTGGAGTTCCCGGGGACGGTCCTGGCGGTGAGCCACGACCGCCAGTTCCTGGACGAGGTGTGCACCTCGACGCTCGTCTTCGAGGGCGGAGGCAGGGTGAAGGAGTACGTGGGCGGGTACTCGGACTGGCGGCGCACGGCTGAGGCGCGGGGAGCAGACAGCACCAGGCCCGCATCGGCGCCGTCCAGGACGACGCCCTCCGTCGAGCGCGACGCCCGACGCCGGCCTCCCGACGCCCCGTCGCCGGCGGCCCCGAACGCCATGGCCCCGGCCCGCCCGAAGAAGCTCTCCTTCGCCGAGCGGAAGGAGTGGGAGGCCCTCCCCGGACGCATCGAGGCCCTGGAGAAGGAGCTGGACGCGCTGCACGCCCGCATGGCGGACCCCGGGTTCTTCCGGGAGGGGGCGGACGCCATCCGCGCGGCCACCGAGCGCTCCCAGGCGCTCCCCGCCGAGATCGAGGCGGCCTTCGCCCGCTGGGCGGAGTTGGACGAACGGGCTTGACCCACACCCCGACGCCGCTTGATCTTCATATATGGAGGCGTATATGGAGAAGCTCACCAAGAAGACGACGATCCTCCTCCAACCGGAGCTGCACCGGCGCCTGTCCCGGCTCGCCGACCAGCGGCGGACCAGCATCGGGGACCTGATCCGATCCGCCGTCAAGCGCCAGTACGGCCTCGGGGGAAGCGAGGAGCGCCTCCGCGCGGTGCGCGCCCTGTCGGCTCTATCGCTCCCCGTGGCATCGCCGAACGAGATGAAGCGGGAGTCGGTTCCGTCGCCGGAGGAGACCCTCCCGTGATCCTGGTGGACGCCAACGTCCTCATGTACGCGGCGGGTGCTCCTCACCCCCACAAGGAGCCCAGCGCCGCCTTCCTCGAGCGGGTGGCCACCGGCGAGGTGGAGGCCGTCGTGGACGCGGAGGTCCTCCTGGAGATCCTCCACCGCTACCGCGCGCTGGACCGGTGGGAGGAAGGGCGTCGGGTCTTCGACCTGGCCAGGACCCTGTTCCCGGTGGTGCTGCCGGTGACCGCCGAGGTGATGGACCGGGCCCGCCTGGTGCTGGACGCATATCCCCACCTGATGGCCCGTGACGCCCTCCACGCAGCCGTCGTCCTGGAGCACCAGCTCGAGGCGGTCTGCTCCTACGACCGGGACTTCGCCCCGGTGGCCGGGGTCGTGCGCGTGGAGCCCTGAGGGTCTGGCCTGGATCGCGGAAGCACCGTACTCTGCCCCCTCGCATCGGGAACACCCGCCGGCGGCACCCCCTCCCGTGCCGCGAAAGACAAGCGATGACGAAGCGACAGGCTCCGGAGAAGGCCCGCGCCCCGAGGGGGAAGCACACACACCGGGAGACCACCCCCGAGGACATCCTGGAGCCGTGCTCTCCCCGGGTGCGCAAGATCGCCGAGGAGATCCGCTCGCTGGTCCACCTCGTGGTCCCCACAGCCACGGAGAAGGCATATCCGGGGTGGCACGGGATCGGGTTCCACGACCCGCAGGCCGGCTACGTGCTCGGCCTCTTCCCTCAGGCGGACCACGTGCGGCTCTTCTTCGAGCGGGGCGCCCAGTTCGAGGACCCGGACGGGGTGTTCTCGCCCCCCGACGGGCTGAAGCAGGGACGCTATGTCGAGCTGCGCACCGTCATCGACGCGAAGAAGCCCTCGCTGCGCCGGATGATCATCCGGGCGGTGGTGAACCAGTCGGCTTGAGGGCAGGACCGCGAAGTCCGCTCACGGGGCCGCGGAGGCCGGGGCGTCCAGGGTCCGCAGAACGTCCAGGATTGCCGACGCCAGAGCCTCTGCGGCATCATCGAGGCGCTGGGAACTCAGCGTCTCGCCACGGAGCCATTGGGCGGCCACCTCACGCTCTTCGGGGAAGACACCATCCACCCTGACCCCCAGTTTCTCCAGGGCAGAGCTCAGGTAGGCCTCGGCCTGGGCGTCGGGCGCGCGGTTGCGCACCGCGAGCACACCCCGGACTCTCGCCTCCCGGTAGACGCGCTGCGCCATCTCCACCAGCCCCGGTTGCTCCAGGTGGGCAGTCGCCGGCTGGACCCCGGCACGGATCGCCTCCACCATGGACGTCAGGTGATTCGCCATCTGGACGGCGGCGGTCGTAGGATCCACGACCACGACGGCCAGATCCACCGAGGTCACCGCCCCCCGGGCCGCGTCCTCGAACCCCGCCTTGAAGTCCACGAGCATGACCGGGTCCGTGGTGCGGCCCCGGACCCGCAGATCCCGCGCGATCTTCACGATGGGGCCGTCACAACCGGCGCCTGGCCCCAGCACCCCCAACTTGCCGGCCGCCACCAGAGAGATCCCTTCCTCCGTCTCCCCGACGAAGGAGCGAGGAAGGTCCGGGAGGAAGACTTCGGCGCCCTCGAGGGGGGTCGGGTCGTCCACGGGACACGAGACGGCACCTCCGCTGAACACCATGCCGCCGAAGTGGTTCAGAAGAGGCTCGGGATTCCGGTCCACCCCCAGGGCGGCGCTCATCCCCAGGTTCGTCGAATCAGCGTCCAGCACGACAACCTGGTGCCCCCGGCGACGAAGGGCGCGCGCGAGAAAGACCGTGACGGTGCTCTTGCCGGAGCCCCCCTTCCCGAACATCCCGATCCGAACCCCTGCCAGCGACTGCCTGTCCATGTCTTGCCTCCCGAAGCGAGCCCCTTCGGGTCAGCTAGGTTCGAACCGACCGAGGGGCTTCGGACTGGAACATACTCATGAGTATCTTCTTGATGAGAAGCTATCGTAATGGGGTCGGACCAGCAACAAGAAGCCCGAAACACCGACGCAGGAAACAGGAATCAGCAGGGTACTTGCCGCCGCGGAGGGAGGGAATATACTCATAGGTATGCCCAAGACCGACGTTCGCATCCCCACGGAAACCGACGCCCCACCCGCTGCCCTCATGGAGGCGGCCTTCCGAGTCTTCGCGGAACGCGGCTACCGCGCCACCCGCCTCGAGGAGGTCGCGGACGCCGTCGGAGTCACGAAGGGCGCGATCTACTACTACTTCGAGAGCAAGGAGGACCTCCTCCGCCGGGCCGTCCAGAGCCGGCATCGGGCCATCTTCAAGGAGATCACCGAAGTCCTGGCGGCGGAGAAGGCGCCGGCATCGGCGAAGATCCGTTTGGCGCTCAGGAAGGTCTGGCGGCACTGGATGGAACCCGAGTGGGGGCACGCGCTACGCCTCATGCTCGGAGAGGTGAGCGTGGAGTTCCCCGCCCTGTTCCGGCACTGGGCCGAGGTGGGCCCCATCGAGGGATGGACCCTGTTCGAAGCCCTCATCGAGGAGGGCAAGCGCAGCGGGGAGTTCCGACCCGAGGCGGACGCCGCCGTGTCAGCCCGGCTGTTGTTGTCCGGGCTGATGCTCCAGGCGGCCCTGCACGTCCACATGGCACTGGCGGACCTCTCACCCTGCGACCCGGACCGCATCTTCGATTCCTCCGTCGAGGTGGTCCTCCGCGGCCTTGCGGCGGCTCCGGCCCAGCCAGGGAAGGGAGCACGACGGGCCCCGTGAAGCTCCGAACCCTACCCAACATCGGCCCCAGGCCGACCTGCTAGGTGTCCCTACCCTATCCGCGCATCTCGCCGGAGATCCTGGGCATCGGCCCCTTCTCCCTCCGCTGGTACAGCGTCATGTACCTGGTGGGATACCTGGTCGGCTTCCGGCTCGCCGGAAAGCGCATCAGGCGGGGTCTGGTGGCCATGAGCGAGGTCGATCTCGACGCGTGGATCGCGTATCTCGTCCTCGGGATGTTGCTGGGCGCCCGACTCGTGTACGCCATCGTCTATCAGCCCAGCCACTTTCTCGACGACCCGCTGGAGTTCGTGCGTGTGTGGCACGGGGGGCTGTCGTTCCACGGTGCGGTGCTGGGCATGGTCACCGCGTGCCTGATCTTCGCCCGTGTGCACCGCGTGCCCTTCGGGGAGGTGGCGGACACCCTGGCCTTCGCGGGCACGCCCGGACTCTTCTTCGGGCGCATCGGCAATTTCATCAACGGTGAGCTCTACGGCCGGCCCACGGACCTCCCCTGGGCGATGGTCTTCCCCGCCGACCCACTCCAGGTTCCGAGACACCCGTCTCAGCTCTACGAGGCCGTCACCGAGGGCATCGTGCTCTTTCTGTTGCTGTGGGCTGCGGAGCGGTGGGCGCTGCGCCGTGGCTCGTACCGGCCCGGCCTTCTCGCAGCGGTGTTCCTCATCGGCTACGGCACCCTGCGCTTCCTCGTGGAGTTCACGCGCCAGCCCGACGCTCAGCTCGGCCTCCCGCTCGGGCCGTTCAGCATGGGGCAGCTCCTGTGCGCGGGGATGATCGCCCTGGGCGTTGCTCTCGGCATGTACCTGTATCGCCGCGGCTCGCCGTCCTGGCGACCTGCACCGGCTCCGGCCCACGGAGGGAAGAAATGACCATCCTGGAACAGATGCACGAGCAAGCTGCGGAGCTGGTGGGCGTGTTGCGGCTGCAGAGCATGCCCATCGCCTTGAAGATGCTCCGCACCGAAGAGGATATCCCCGGGGATGCGGTGCGTCCCGTAAGGGACATGGGGCACCATCTCTCCTTCTGTCAGGCCCTCGCGCTGACGCGTCGGCGCGGGCTCACCATCGCCGAGACCAAGGAGGACATGTGGTGCTTCGAGCCCGTGGTCGGATTGGGGTTCGCCCCGCCGCCCCAGGCGTTCCTGGACGGGCACAATCGCTTCCCCGCTTCGGCCTCGACGCCCGAGGCAGGCGCGACATGGGCCCGCAACATGCCTCGGTTCGATTATCCCACCTACTCGGCCGTGGTCACGGCGCCGCTGGAGACCGCGAGCTTCGAGCCCGACATCTTCATCCTGTACGGAAGCCCGGCGGTGATGACGCAGGTCATGCTGGCCAAGAACTGGCTGGACGGCCTGGACATCGTCACGACCATGTCCGGCCATGCGGCGTGCGTCTACTACGTGGTGCCGGCCGTGGCGCGGCAGGAATGGCGGATGAGCATTCCCTGCGGAGGTGACCAGCGGAGGGCCAGTTGCGACGACTACAGCATGGTGTTCTCGGCTCCGGCAGGGGCTCTGGCCGGCCTCCTGGCCGGCCTCAAGGCCATCCGGGACACGGGCTGTGGGCTCCCTTCGTCCCCTTCGTTCGCGACCGAGTATCCCCTCGAAGAGAGCTACGTCGAACTCGCCCACGCCGTGGGCATGGACTGGGTCAGGTAGGAGGTGACATGAGCGCCCCGGACAGCAGCAGAGGCATGCACCGAGAGAGCGACCTGTACCACACTCGCGATGCGCCACCTGGAAGCCCCGCCAAGATCGTCGACGCGGTGTCGGCGTCCGCCTTCAATAACGACCGCGCGTACGAAGGGTGCGCCCGCTGCGTCCTGGCGGCCCTCGACGAGCACCTGCGACTCACGCCGCCGGGCGGCTCCCGGCAGGCCCTCCTGGCCAGCACGGCGCTCTCCGCAGGGGTGGCGAGGATGGGGGAGGTCTGTGGTGCCCTCCTGGGCGGGATCATGGCTTTAGGCCTGGAGTTCGGCTCCGACGACCTGTCCCGATTCGACCGGTACACGGACACCATGGCCCGGTCCCGGGACCTCTTCCAGGTGTTCCGGGAGCACTACGGCTCGGTCCGCTGCGCCGATATCCAGGAGAAGCTCTTCGGTCGCCGATATGATTTCTTCAACGAACGGGACCGGGAAGCCTGGTACGAGGACGGCGGCCTGGAAAAATGCCCGGGCGTGTGTGGCACCGCGGCGGGGATGGCCGCGCGGATCATACTGGAATCGCGTCAGAGCACGGAGGAGCCCCCGGCGATCCGGTGAGGGGCTCCGGGGATGGTCCCCTTCCCTCAGCGTCCCGGTTCGAGTTCCGAGAGAGCCCGGTCGATGAACGCCGCTGCCCGCCTCCCCGACAACAGCATCCCTCCGAAGATCGGCCCCATGCGGGGGCCACCCAGCGCCGCCTGGACGCACATCCCGGAGATCCAGAGTCCGGGATAGACCTCCGCGACTCCCGCGACCACGGACGATTCACCCTCGACGGCGTCCATGGGACCTTCACCCAACGCCTCGGCTCGGCCTTCCAGGAGCCCTCGCCTGCGGAGCATGTGCACCAGCGCCGCCTCGTGCCCGGTGGCGTCGACGACGGCACGGGCCTGGAAGGAGATGGGGTCCACCGGGAGTTTGTCCCCCACCCCGGTTCGGTTCGCGACGACCCCGTCCACCCGCCCGTCGTGCACGCAGAGGTCCTCCGCGAAGGTCAGATTCAGCATCACGACCCCGGCCTGAACCGCTTTCAGGCAGAGGGCGGACGCCAACCCCACCGCATCCACGACATGGAGCCCGGCCCCGGCCGGCCGCGAAGGGCACGCGATCCCCTCCAGGGCGGACAAGGCCTCCTCCTGGATGACCACATCGTTCATGGCCATGGCCCCACCCCATATCCCGCCTCCCAGGGACAGCCGCTTCTCCAACAGCGTCACCCGGCGCCCGCTCGCCGCCAGATCGATGGCCGCCCGCAGTCCCGCGGGCCCGGCTCCTACGATCAGGACATCGCTGACGAGGGACCTGGAGAGCTTCTCGTGATAGGCATCGAGAATGGCTTTGGTGATCCGGGTCTCATAAGCATCCACCACGGAACCTCCCTCGATCCTCATGCGCCGACCTCACGATGGACTTCGACGAAGCGCGCCAGCCCCGGCGGGCACCTGACGAGTTGCCCATCCGGCGTCCGGAACAATAACGCAGGAGCGTCTCCTCCCACGACAGTGAAGGGATTCTCCCCCACGACGCTGAGGCGGTCTCCCTCGCGCACGCCCAGCTCGGCGCAGTGTGTCTCCAGGCAGTCGAAGAAGATCCGGCGGACGGTCACGACCTCTTTCGGCGCGACCTCTGCGAGACTATGAGCAGCTGCTTTCATGACTCCAACCTCCTCAGGTATGCCCAGCCTCACCATCCGGCCGCGAGCAGGATCGCGCCCACGGCCAGGCCCACAGTGAGGTTGATGGCCTTGATCCGGACGAACTCTCTCCTGGATTGGGCCAGGACCGGAAGCATGCCGTGCCCATCCTGCACGATGGAGCTCGCGGCGAGGATGCTCATGGGAATCCCTCCCGCCGCGTAGAGCGTCAAGAAGACGAGATGGGGCCCGGATTCGGGGATGATGCCGAGCAGCGCAGCAAATCCGAGCATCGCCCACGGGTTTTCTCGCACGAGGACTTCCAGGTCGGTGACCTGTTCGAGGAGCACCACGCCGACCAGCACGCCCGCGGTCCACGCGAAGATGCGTGGCACGTGGCGCACTGCCACGTGCCTCCACAGGTGTTCCCGCAGGAAGTGGTCGGGAACCGTGGTCACGACGAAGGTCCCGAACACTCCGACCAGGAGCAGCGTCACCCGGACCCAGTTCCACGCAGCCGGCAGCCCGGCACCACCCCACACGACCCAGGCGCTGTAGCCGACCGTGCCCACCGTCAGCAGGACCCGGGCGATGCCGGGCTGGCGCCACTGGTCGAGGAACCGGCCCCTGGGAAAGCACTCACATTCCCCACCGTGAACCGTCAGCTCTCCGCACGCGCCCCGGCAGTAACGGGAATCCCCCGCGAGCCAGTCCACCAAGGGGGCGACGGCGAACCCCAGGACCGCGAGGCCCAGCATCAGCAGCACCGCCTGCCGGGGGATGAGCGCCAACATGACGAACGACTCGTCGCCGCTGGTCGCGATCATCGTGGCGACAACCGCCCCCACCGTCACGACCCGGTGGGAATAGAGCGCCACCACAGTGAAGGCGCCGAGGCAGCCGGGGGTCGCCCCGAGCAGAGCAGCCGCCAGGTACTGGACCCACGGAGAGCCCCTCAGGGCGGTCTCGAACGTCCCTCTCGACAGGACGTTGAAGTACTCGACCGCCATCATCATCACGGCCACGAAGGCCGTGATCATGACCGCGTGGCCGAGGGCGTGCGAGAGCTCCACCAACATGACAGGTTCGTCCGTTCCCGGGTCCAGAGATACTTAAAAGTATCCCTTGTCTGAAGTCTAGGGAACCTGTCAACAACCCTGAAGAAGTAAGCACCTGCTGAGATCGACACACCCAACACCCATCTCCGCATCCGATCTCTGACGGGAAGAACATACCAATAAGTATGTATTCCCGGGCCCATGGTCGGCGATGGGGGAGGGAGCCGTGGCCGGTGCCGTGTCAGCCTGGCCGGGAGGCCCGAAGGGTGGACGGGGACGCACGCAAGCCACCCATGCCCCGCGCCGACATCTCACCACGCATCGGGGCTGCTTCGGCATCCCGGTGTCCGGCGGAATGTGGAGCGCCGGAGGCGGGTGGCACACTACCGTACCGAGTCCAGTACGAGCCCCACCGCCTGGACGGCACTCCCTACGTAGACGACTCCCCTTCTCAGCGACTTACCAGCGGAAACCCCACCCGGCCCCACGACCGAACCCGCGTCCTCCCCACGCCATGCCCCGGGCGGCCCTGCCGTATCCGACCCCGGCCCTGCCATAGCCATAGCCGTAGCCGTAGCCATAGCCGACCCCGGGCCTGGCATAGCCGACCCCGGCCCTGCCGTAGCCGACCCCCGCCCATCCGTAGCCCATCTGCGGATAAGGCCTCGTGTCGAACATCATCAACCGGAGGGTGTCGTGCTGGCTCGGGGTGAGGACCTCGTTCACCCCCGCCCTGTAGGGCTCCGCCGCCGTCTCGTATCTGACGAGCAGATCCTGGAGTCGGGTCTGGCCTTCGGCATAGCCCACGTTGCCGGTTTGAAGGCTCGAACGGATCGCCTCGATCTCGGTTTCCAGAGGCATCACGTCACGCTCGACCCCGGACTGGAGTTCCTGCAGCCGGCCAACCTGGTCGCTCGACAGGCCCAGTCTGTCCTGGTTCTGGAGAGCCAACTGGATGTTCTCACCCAGCCGTGGCCCCACACCGAAGATTCGCCGCCCCACTTGCGCCGACGCCGGATTGGCTGCCCCAGCCATGGCGAGAACGATGAGTCCCGTCGCCACCCGCTTCGCGAAAAACATGACCACCGCCTTTAGGTTGCCTACCTTGTTTCGCCAGGTTTCATACTCTGCGGTAGGTGACCCTGTCAAATAGTATCGAAGTCCAGATTTCACAGCAATATGACGCTGCGATTCCTCGTTCGTTAATCCGGCGCACCGGAACCTCGGTTCGACCGCCACCCGGTATTGCTACGCCGGAGTATGTAGGCAGCTCGCCTCCGGTGTGGCCTGAAGCGCCTCAGGCCGGCTTCAGATCGAGCACCGGGGTTCCGTCGATGGCGTCCAGACCCTCCACCTCCAGGACGTAGCCGGTGCGGGAGCGAAGCTGCACCACCGTGGCTCCGATGGGATTCGGACGGTGAGGGCTCCGCAGAGCGAACACACCACGGGCGGGTCGGTCTGTGTCTCTCCGTGGGTGCTGGAGCAGGTCTCCCGTTTCCGCTCGATGAAACCAGAACAGGACCAGGAGGCGCTGGCCGGGCTCCAGACCAGTGAGCCCCGTGGCGAGATCCGGATCCAGCACGATCCGTGAAGGCGCCCCCTTGATGGTGTCGGCTCGAGTGGGCTCGCTGAATGCGTTCTCCACGTGCCCGATGGGGCGCATGACCAGGGGGGGGCGCAGAACTCTCCGCTTCCTCGCGGTGCGGCACCGGGCATGCGTCGGAGACGGTGATGCTCATCACGGCTGGTCCCCGGGCGACGGCAGCCGCGAAGACGGCCTCCAGTGCGCGGAAGAGCGGGGCGCGGGCACCCGTGACCACGGTACTCATGGCCCCGGGCTGCACGTCCAGGTCCGACCCCCGGAGAATGCTCATGGCTTCGTCGATGGCCGGCGTCAGGACTTCCTGCCGCAACGGATACAGGGACACCTGAGCCGCGACCGCCCCATGGTCCGCCGTTTGCTGTGCTTCGGGCCGCGATGCTGCGCTCATGGTCACCTCCGGTAGGCCACCACCACCGCCATGCCGATGAACCCGCCCCAAGGTAGGGGAAGTGATCGCTCGAACCAGGGCCACAGTGTGGTTCTCCACGTGATGTCCGCATCCGGGCCAACCGCCTCGAGGACGGCTTCCTTGAGCTCGCCGGGTGCGAAGAAACGCGCGGCGTCCCAGAGCCCCCCCGTGCGCCTGTACCGCCGGCCCACCAGGCTGGTCCGGTTGATCACGCCCAGCACGAGGCCGCGGCGGGCGACCCGGCACGCTTCGCGGAGCACCTGGATGGGGGAAGCCACGAACTCGAGGGTGGTGACCAGGGCGGTGACGTCGAAGGCGCCGTCGGGGAAGGGGAGCGCCTCCGCCTCCGCGCACGCGCACGCGCCGCTGTCCAGCCGTCGTGCCTCGGCCAGCATGGGCCAGGAGGCATCCACACCGAAGGTCCGAAGCCCCTCATGGCGGAACCATCGGGTGAACTCCCCCGTTCCACATCCCACCTCGAGGAGGGTGGCGGGCGCAGGGAAGTGAGCCAAGACCCAACGCAGGAGCGACCGCTCCGGACGGACCGAGGCCAGGCCGGATCCCGCATACCATCCCTGGTACCGGGCGGCCAGGACAGGATCCTGGAAGGGGTTCGAACGCTGAACGCTCACCATGGATGCGGTGGTTCGGTCCCCGAAACGGTGGAGCCGGTTCTCACCGGGCAGACGCCCGGCGAGATACGCGTGAGGGACCCTTGGGCAATGACATACTGATGGGTATGTTTGATCTGGAAAGGGTAGAAGCAAGTCATGCCCCCTGCAAGTCCATGGGTCGGTTCAACCACGGCGCAGCTGGTCCCGGTGCGCTCGTCGGAATCCGCTGGAGATGTTTGCGCTCACGAGTTCCTCGGCGATACGCCGGCGCCCCAAGGAGGCGACCATGCACGTCCTGAAAGAACTGACGGTCGAGGGTATCCCCAGGGCGTTGTGGAAGGCGGAGCGCTATCGGCTCCTCGGAGAGCCCTGCGAGGCAGAGAGCATCTACCGCGATATCCTCGCGCTGGATGCGCAGCAGCGAGAAGCCCGCATCGGCCTCATCCTCTCCCTCACGGACCAGTTCCGCACGGACCTCGGCCGGGTCGCGGAGGCGAAGGCTCTCGCCTCGGAGATGGAGAGTGAGTACGAGCGGTGCTACTACACGGGAGTGGCGGCGGAGCGCCTGGGCAAGGCGCAACTGAACCGAGGCTCCCCCGGTTCGGACGACTACGCGAACCGAGCGATCCGCGAAGCCATGACATGGTACGAGAGGGCTCAGGCCCTCCGGCCGCCCGGTGACGACGACTCGCTCCTGCGGTGGAACGCCTGCGCCCGGACCCTCGACCGACTGGGATTCGCGGAGCCTGCGGACATGCTCGTGCCGGACGTGCTCACCACAAAGTGACGGGCTGAGGGCTTCGCACCCGGCCCGGAGGCGGCGCGGTGGCGCCGCGCTTCAGTCCGTGCGGATCTTCCTCCGCTCTATGTCGAACCGGACGCCCTTCATCCGCTTCACGCCGTCGGAGGTCTGCTTGTAGACGGTCTTGAGGCGCTTGTCGCCGGGCTCCTTGTCGGTCCAGAAGTACGGCGACGGGCTTCCATCCGGTCGGGTGATGGCGATTCGGGCCATATCATGCCCCGCGTGAGAGAGTGGTGGGATCGGAGGGCGCAGCGCCTTTCGGTCCGTTTGTACAGCCTAATAAATACCCAGGAAGGCTCCGGGAGGTCCCTGCCAACGGGTCTCCGCCCCCGGGTGCCTACGCCACGTACGGGCCGGGATCGCGTTTCCAGAAGGTCATCGCCCCCGCAGCTCCCAAGGCCACCCGTGGCGAGACCACCGGTCCGAGTATGCCGTGAACTGCCAGAAATTCAGGAGGGTGGAGCGGCGCATCCCTACGTGGACGGCCCCGGTGCGAGCCCCGTCCTCCCGAATCCCGAGGGCCGGAACGAAACACGCCGACGGGGCGTCGGGGCGGGCGCCGTCTCCCACCCGGTCAGCGCCCGGGCCACGGCCCGCTGCAGGAGCCCCACGTCACGGTACAGGCCCCGCTCGTCCCCTCCCAGGTTCTGCCGGTTGGTGAGGAGGACCACGGCGAGATGCTGGGACGGGACGCCCAGGACCCAGGTCCCGGTGAAGCCGGTGTGGGTGAAGCTCCCGGGGGACGCGTACCCGGGGATCTGCCACCCCAGTGCCTGCCCCTCCACCACGGGGGCGAGGAACGCGTCCACCGTCTCCGGTCGCAGGTAGCGCCGGCCCCCGCCCTCGCCGCGGTCCAGGAGCAGCTGGAGCAGCCTGGAGAGGTCCCCGGCGGTGGAGAAGAGTCCGGCGTGGCCCGCCACCCCTCCCCACGCATGCCAGGCGTTCCCGTCGTTCACCTCGCCCACGAGAGTGTAACGTCGCCACCCGTCCCAGGAGTGGGGATCCCCGCGTATGAGGTACCCGAAGGTGGAGTCGTGGACCATGCGGTGCTCGTACGGGTTCCCGTGGGACGTAGCGGCGACGGGGCCGGCCGCCACCGCACCCGGACGGCGGAACCCGGTGTGCGCGAGTCCCAGCGGCCCGTAGAGCTCGTCCTGGAGGAAGGCGTCCAGCGGCTTGCCAGCGACCCGCTCCACCACCCGTCCCAGGAGCATGAAGCCCAGGTCCGAGTAATGGCGCCCCTCCCCCACACCCCACCCAAGGGGGAGGTCACGCACGTAGGCGTACGCCGCGTCCGCTTCGGAGGCGTGGAAGAACGTGGGGACCCACTGCTCCAGCCCAGCCCGATGGGTGAGGAGGTGGCGGAGCGTGATGCCGTCCTTCCCGCCGCCGTGGAAGTCCGGGAGGTAGCGCCACACGGGGTCGTGCACGTCCAGATCTCCCCGGTCCGCCAGCAGCATGACGCCGAAGGTCGTGGCCATGACCTTGGTCACCGAGGCGAGGTCGAACACCGTGCCCAGCGTCATGGGGACGGGCTGGGCCAGGCGTCTCAGTGCCCCGGCGCGTGATTCGCCGGCCTGGGAAGCGCCGTACTCCCCCTCCGCGTATTCGAGGAGCTGGGCGTGACCGTATGCCTTCTCGAGCACGGGCCTCCCGTCGCGCAGCACCAGGAGCACCGCGCCGGGGATGCGCCCCGCGGAAACCCAGGCAGTGACCAGCGAATCCGCCCTCCCCAGGGAAGGGTCGGCCTGGGCGGAAGCCCCCCCGGGGGCGAGGAGCGCCACGGCGGCCGCGATCAGAATCCGGGACATGGCACCAAGCTGAGTCGCCCTTCCGCGGCGGGCCAGGGTCGCGGCGCAGGCGCCCTCCCTCTAGACTTCCGGGCCGCGACCCCCATGCCTCACGAACCCATCACCCTGCCCACGGAAGTCGGCGCCCGCGCCCTCCTGCGCCAGCGCGACTTCATCGTGTTCCTGGGCACCCGCGTGGCGGCAGTCCTGGGGACCGTGGCCCAGAGCGTCACCATCGGATGGCAGGTCTACGACCTGGCCCGGGCGGAGCGCGGAGTCGCCGAGTCGGCGCTGTACGTGGGACTCGTCGGCCTGGCGACGTTTCTCCCCCTCGTCGTCCTCGCCCTCCCCGCGGGCGTCGTGGCCGACCGGTACCCGAGGAAGGCGATCCTCATGGGGTGCTTCGCCGGCCAGTCCCTCCTCGCCGGCACCCTGGCGTGGACCGCCGCCACCGGGATGCTCTCGGTGCGGGCCCTCATCGGGTTCGCATTCATCTTCGGGATCACCCGGGCGTTCTTCGCGCCTGCGAACGCGGCGCTGGCGCCCATGCTGGTCCCCCCGCCCCTCCTCCCCAGGGCCATCGCCTGGAACTCTCTCGCGTTCCAGATCGGCACCATCAGCGGGCCGGCGCTCGCCGGGCTCCTGGTCGGGCACTGGTCTTCCGCCCACTCCTACGCGGTATCCCTCACCCTGTACCTGCTGGCTGCGGCAGGGCTGACGACGCTGCGGCGCTCCACCCGCCCCACCACCCAGCCCGGCTCCCGCATCGAGCAGGTACGGGAAGGGCTCCACTACATCCGGGACAACAAACTCGTGCTGGGCGCCATCTCCCTGGACATGGTGGCCGTCCTGCTGGGTGGCGCCACCGCCCTGCTCCCCGTCTTCGCCCGGGACATCCTCCTGGTGGGTCCCCAGGGGTTCGGGCTCATGCGCTCCGCGCCGGCCGTGGGAGCGGCAACGGTGGCCCTGGTGCTCGCCAGCCGCCCCATCCAGCGCCGCGCGGGGCTCTCCCTCTTCACCGGCGTGGCCATCTTCGGTGTGGCCACGGTGGTGTTCGGCCTCTCACGCTCGCTCTGGCTGTCGCTGGTGGCGCTCGCCGTCCTGGGCGGCGCCGACATGGTCTCGGTCTACGTGCGACAGACGTTGGCCCGCCTTATTCACCACGAAGCTAGCCGAGACATAGTCAGGGCATAAAAAGCCCATGGCGTATCCTCTTGCGCCGCAATAAGATGGGGGTGCGACGCCACACCTTCATCGCGACAGCCGAGAGACAC
>Ga0315541_1001114_pt1 | contig 26045 bp, 20 predicted proteins | sample SalMarSW160190MG_FD_203095 | JGI IMG/M metagenome (GOLD analysis project Ga0315541, IMG submission 203095) | Salt marsh sediment microbial communities from the Plum Island Ecosystem LTER, Massachusetts, United States - Salt Marsh Sediment SW1601-190 ...
ATAACACTTTTAACCCTGACATACCACCACCATGGGAGTTTCTGGGTTATGATGTAGGAGCACATCATACTCGATACGATATTATAGTTGAATACATGAAAACACTTTCTGAAGAAAGTGACAGGGTACAATTCGAGGTAATAGGATATTCAGTAGAATTAAGACCACAGGTAATGCTTACCATCACTTCTCCAGCCAATTTAGCCAGGCTTGAAGAAATAAGATTGAAACACCTGGAGCTTGCTTCGGCCTCAGGATCTGAAATCACTGACCAGGACAAGATCCCACTGATTATTCAATTTGGTTTTAACGTGCATGGCAATGAAGCCAGCGGTGGCGAGGCATCAATGCTGGCTGCATATTATCTTACGGCCGCAGAGGGTGGAGAAATAAATGAAATACTCAGTAATTCCATTATATTCATTGAACCCGTACTGAATCCTGACGGCCGTGACCGCTTTGCATCATGGGCAAATATGAACAGGGGCTATCCTGCTGTAACCGATCCTAATGACCGCGAACATAACGAGGACTGGCCGGGGGGAAGAACAAATCATTACTGGTTCGACCTTAATCGCGATTGGCTGCCACTGTCACAGGTTGAAAGCAGTAACAGGATAAAAAGGTATCATAAATGGCTGCCCAATGTAATTACCGATCACCACGAAATGGGTACTAACAGCACATTCTTTTTTGAGCCAACAAAAAAAGGATCTGAGAATCCAATAATAACTCCCGAGAATTACGTTAAACTGAATAATCTTTTTGCCGGGGAATATGCAAAAGCGCTTAATGGTATAAATCATTATTACGATTCTGGAAGATCCTTTGATAATTTATACCCCGGTTATGGAAGTTCATATGGTGATGTGCATGGCGGACTGGCTTTACTATTTGAACAGGCATCATCACGGGGACTTGTACAGGAAACAGATCTAGACTATGATCTTACATATAGCCTTGGTATAAGAAACCAGCTGTTCGCCGCGCTTACAACAGTACGCACAGCAATGAATAACCAGGCCTTGCTTAATGACTATATGAGAAGGTTTTATAATGATGCAGTTGATGAAGCAAAAAAAGACGCGGTAAAAGCATATGTTTTTGGTGATACCAACGATAGAAACAGGACAAAGTATTTTCTTGATCTTCTTTTGATGCATAATATAGAAGTATGGATAAACAACAATGAAATTGTGAAAGATGGCCATAGATTTCCAGCAGGTAGATCCTGGTTTGTTCCAACGAACCAAAGACAATATAAGATGGTCAGAACTATATTCGAAACAAACCTCAGTTTTAATGACAGCCTGTTCTATGATGCCACTGCATGGGCTATGGTTTATAGCTACGGGATGCCATTTGCAGCCTTGGGGAAAACCCCTCCGGGTGAAAAAATAAATGAATTACCTTTATTAAACTATATAAAACCAGAATACAGTGATTACGGTTATGTGTTTGACTGGTCAGACTATAATTCAGCTAAAGCTCTTTACTATATTCAATGCAGAGGCCTTAAAACAAGAGCAGCATGGGATGAGTTCAGTATAGAAATATCTGAGGGAATAAAAGAATACTCCAGAGGTTCAGTGTTCATACCCGTTCAGTACCAGGATATAAGTCCGCAGGAAGTATACACTATAGTCAATACTGCAGCAGGGATGGCTGAAATAAGCATAGAAGCTATTACAGGTTCTGTAACACTCGAGGGTCCATGGATGGGAAATGGTAGCTTCAGGGCAATAATTAAACCAAAAGTCTTAATGATTACAGGCGATGGTGTCAGCAGTGCAAATGCAGGTGCATTGTGGCATTTTTTCGACACTAAATTATCTATGCCTGTTACAAAAGCCAAAATAAGTCAGTTCAGCAGAATTGATCTTAATGAATATACAACAATCATACTTCCCTCGGGAAGTTATGATGAGTTCTCTGAGCGTGATGTAAACACTATTAATGAATGGATCAACAGTGGGGGAAACCTTATAGTAGTAGGTAACGCTTTCAGGTTCCTTGAAAATTCAAAGATTGCCACTATTAAGTATGACAGTCGGAGGCCGGAACTTCCGGACAAACGAATTGATTATGATAAAATAAGAGCTGAATCAGGCAAACATTCTATAGGAGGAATATTCTGTGAAGCGGACCTGGATACCAGTCATCCGCTTGGTTTTGGGTATAAGGATCGCAAAATAACAGTATACAGGAACCACACACTTTTTGTAGATACGGACGAAGGGCAAACATCCAATGTTGCAATATATACAGATGATCCTCTTATAAGCGGTTTTTGTACTGATGAAAACATACAGAAGATGAAAGGCAGTGCCAGCCTTATATCCCTGTCGAAAGGAAGAGGAAATATCAGCATATTTGTTGATGATCCTGTTTTCAGGGGATGCTGGTTTGGAACCAATAAACTGCTGATGAATGCTGTTTTCTTTGGTCCGGAAATCTGACCATTAAATTTTTAGTCACAGGTTAAGTAATAGTATTAATATTAACTCTTATGAAAAAAAAATATTCCAGATACAGGATATACCGGATAAGATTAACAAAATACATAGCAACAGCAATATTTACCCTTTTGCTGATAACTGTATACAGTTGTGTTAAACAGGATAAAGAAAAGATCATGGATGATAATATGAAAGCAAGAGCAGTATCAGAAGTAATTCATTCGCGCAAAAGTGTAAGATCATTTACTGACCAGAAGGTAAGTGATGATGATCTTGAAACGCTCGTAAGAGCAGGTATGGCAGCACCCACGGGCAAAAACCTGCAACCCTGGATTTTCTATATTATTACTAATAAGGATCTTCTGGAAAAGCTTGGGAATGAACTGCCAACAGCAAAAATGCTGGGATCAGTTCATTCAGCTATCATGGTATGCGGTGATATCAGCAAAGCAGATACTACCACTTACAGGAATTACTGGGTAATGGATTGTTCTGTTGCTTCTGAAAATATATTACTGGCAGCAGAGTCGATGGGATTGGGTGCATGCTGGACAGCTGTTTTTCCTTATGACAGCAGGATTAGCATTGTCAGGAGACTAACAGGGCTGCCTGAACATCACATCCCCCTAAATATTATCCCGGTTGGATACCCTACGGGAGAGGACAGTCCGAAAGATAAATGGAAACCTGATAATTTAGTTAGAATAAAATAGGCCAGATTATAAACCTGGCAGCGATGATTTAATCGTACTGAGTATTTTACCGGTATCTTCAAAACCCAGTGATAATCGTATCATACCGGGATCTGGATACCTGTCACCCCAGATAGGTTCAACGGGTATAAGTATAGTATTTGAATCACCCAGGGTGGGGACGAGTTTTATATAATCTGATACTGCATTGATAAATTTATCCCTGCGCTGACGTTTCTGCTTATCGTCCTTTCCTGCAAAGCTGAAGGTAACAATTGCACCAAAGCCTCCCCCACTGAATATTTCTTTAGCTATTCCATGCGTATGATGACTCTCGAGTCCCGGGTAGTAAACCTCTTCAATCAATTCTGATTTTTTCAGTTCAGTGGCAACAGCTGCTGCATTATCACACTGTCTGCTAAAACGCAGGGCAAACGACTGCATCTGCGTATTCAGGCGGTATGCATCATCCGGACTGATCATATGACCAACATACTTACGGTACTCAATGGCATCTTTCATTATCTGTTCATTATTACCACAAAGAGCGCCTGCAGTAATATTGCCATGTCCCCCGAGGTATTTGGTAGCAGAATGTACAACAATATCAGCTCCCATTTCCAGGGGCTTCACAAGATGAGGAGTTGCAAAAGTGTTGTCCACTATTGCTACCGCACCATGCCGGTGAATTATATCAACTATTCCCTTTGCAGGAGCAATTATGAGCATCGGATTTGATACTATCTCAAAAAATACCAGTGAAGGTTTAACATCCTCCATCTTTCTTTCAAATGCATGCAGATCATAATTCATCCCATCAGGATAAAACCGTTGTAGGCTTATCCCCCTCCTGTCTGTGAGAACAGAGTCAATATATGAATTTGTGCCTCCGTATATCTCTGAGAAAAAAAGCCAGGGCCTTTTTTCACCGGCTTTCTGGAATACCGAAAGAGCAATATCAATAGCAGACATACCAGACTGTGTAAGTAAAGCCCATTTACTTCCCTCTATTTTCATTAAAACTTCCTCCGCTTCAATAACCGTTGGATTCCGGTATCTTGAATAAATATAATTATCCGGACTGTGTTCATGATCTGCTTCCCTTTGAAAAGCTTCATAGGTAATATCAGCATCAGTAAGTTCAAAACCTGTATTCCTGTAAACAGGCATCCTGGTACTTTTAATTATCTTCTTCTTCATTTATATTGTTGTTTTTTTTCTTTTGAGAACTTTAAACCTGTCCTTGCCGGGTGAAATCAAAATAGAAAATAATTCTCATCCCCAGTTCAAATATCAATAATAATGTTAAGATTTCTGCAAAGTGAATTTCAGAAAGTGAAGTGAATAGAGTGTATGAAACAAATACCAGGTAAATAATGTATGCCAGGCTAAAAAATTTTATATAAATACGACCTTGTCTGAATATCTTAAATACCATCAGGTATAAAGTCTTTATAACACAGATAAAAATAAATGGCAGGGGCTCTGATATAAGAAAGGATGCCAGCAAAAGGCCTGTCAGGAATACCTGTGCGTTATGATACCTTATTGTGTACCGCTTATCTGAATTTGCATACACAGTATCGATAGCAACCAGCATTAATATCCCGCTTATAAAGGACAGTATCCAGAATAATTCAATGTCTGTGAACATTGCTACTGAGGAAAAAATGGAGAAAAAAGTGAAAGAAAGAATTTCCCTGCCGCGCTGAGAAGCCCGAAAGTTAAATATTAAATGATGCAATCCTGATGACCTCCAGTAGTGAAACAGGAATATAAGTCCTGTTGCCAACAGGCCAGATATATATATTGCCGGGCTTATCATTTTTGAATCATTCCATACTGAGAAACAGAGTGCGAACAACACCGCGGAGGACAAAGAGGAGATAATTAATGGCCATTCGCGCATGGAAATAATTTTAATACCGTTAACTGCAAATCTAAGAAAAAATAAGGGGAAGAACAGGGATAAAAAAAGAGTCCCGTGGGACGGGACTCTTAAAAACCAACCAACCTAACCAAAAAACCTAGTTTTTGGAAGACTAATAATGAATTAAATTATATTAGTCATATACTTAACGAATGAGATCAGAAAAAGTTCGCAAAAAAAGCGATTTTTTGATAATTATTTATCATCAATAGGTCCTTCGAGAATGACATCCACATCAAGTTTTTTCAGGGCAGGATTAGAGATGTATACTACATATGTTATTTTATCGGGACCAATATATGTTGCATATGTATAATCCTGCTCTCCCGTTGTATATTCTTCACCATTGATCATAACAGTTATTTCAGCATCGGGATACGCTTTATCGAACCTGTGATAATCTGTTTCGGTACCGGCTGGTATATTCCCATAATTATAATTTCCACCACCGGTATCAACTATTACATTGTTGAAATCCTGGTCGGTAATGTTTCTTATCCTCACATCTGTAGGGCCTTCAGGAGTATGATTTGGTTTTGTGCATGAAACAACCAGTAGCGTGATACTTAGAAGTGCAATAATAGATCTCATCATAGGTATTTTTAGTCCGTAATTTACAGACAAAGTTATTAAATATATGGTTGCTCAGGGAATGATATTTTTTACAAAATTCATTGGTATCCAGCCTACTGTACCATCAGACAGTTTTATTTCGTACCACTCACCCAGTTTATCCTCCACTTCAACCTTTGTTCCTTCATGTATAACGAATAGTTCATTACCCCCCGTTCCGGGCGAACTGGTTCCTGTAACCACCGGTTCAAACACAATAGCTTTCTTATTATTAGTAGTAAGGGATTTATTGGTTAAAGCCAGGGTAAATGATGCAAGGCTTATTACAAATAATGTTACTGCAAGAATAAATGCCAGTTTCTTCAGTTTATACCTGGCCGAAAAAAGAAAAACAGCAAGCAGGATTAGTGTCATGACAAAACAGCCCAGGCTTATTGCCGACCAGGTGTTTGTATGTAATAAAAGTGAGAAGATCTTAAACCACCTGATAAAGAAAATCTCAGGAATAACTTCAAGTTTATCAACAGTATATGTCTTTGCTATTTCAAGATTATACCTGGCATCCTCATTAAATGGTTTAAGGAGTAAAGCTTTTTCATAATTCAATATTGCTTCAGGTATATTACCTGTTTTAAAGGCAGCATTACCTGTATTATAATATAGCTTATAAGAAGAATAGCCACCGGCTATTAATTTTTCAAAAAGTTCCAGCGATTCCTCGAAATTGTTATTCTGATACTCTGTAAGGGCCTTATCATACAGGAGTTTTTCCTCATTAGTTTCATCAGCCTGTACTGCAAAGAGAAACATCAATAACCCGCCTATAACGCAAATGACATGCTTCATATTAACAGAATATTATTTGTTTTCAATACTTTTAATTATTTGCTCTGCTTTCCTGTAAATCTCATCTGCAGTCGACATATCGGAATCGGGTGAATACCTTGAATACTCACATTTACCAATAACTTCCTGAAGTTCATCTATCAGGTCTTTATCCAGTTTATTACTTACAAGTATCCTGTTTACTGTGTCAATACTCAATTCAGACAGTGGTATATTGTATTTATCACTCAGATATCCCCATATGGCTTTCAGCAGTTCGGCATAAAATCCTTCGGTGTCTGAATCCTTTAGACATTCCGTAGCACGCTTAAGCCTTCTGGCAGCTACTCCCGCAGCCTTTCTGTTTCTAACCCTGGCTATGTCTGAATTTCTTTTTATTTGCTCACGTCTGAGTATTATTATTATCAGGAACAGCAGTAGCAGGCCCAGGTATGAATACAGGAATACATTATTTCTTACAAGTATATTTTTTGCAGCCCTGAACTTTGGTTTACCTGTAATGATATATCTTATATCCTTACCCAGAAACCTCACGTTCTCTTTTGATACCCCACCATATACCTGGGCTCCTTCCTGTTCTTCATCACTTTTTAATGCAACAAATTTATGCTTACCTGTATTCAATGTACGGTACCGGCCTGATGATGGATCGAAATAACTATATTGCACTGATGGAATGGTAAATTCACCATGATAGCGCGGTATAAGAACATACTCAAATATTCTTGATCCTGATGTCCCCGATGCAGACGTACTAAGATCTGAGCTTATTTTTGGTTCGTATATTTCAATATCAGGTGGCAGGTCAGGTTCAGGAGCAGATGTCAGCATCAGGTTACCACTGCCCTGCAGTATAATCTTATATGTAACAGCATCATTTACATTAACCGTATCAGCACTTATTGATGAACTCATTGAAAAATCTCCCACTGCCCCATTAAAACCCGGGGGAGCTCCCGCCGGCAGTGGTTTAACATTTATCTCAACAGGGAGAGTGGCTATCATTTTGGGAACTGTAGTGAATGTTGAAAAGAAATCACCGAAGAAAGGGTCATTGGAACGTGACTGTTGCTGGAGCAAAACGGTTAGATTAGCAGGATCAATTGAAATTGTTCCTGTTCGCTGTGGATACAGGAGGAATCTTTGCAGTACACCTGTCCCATAAATACTACCGTTCACATTCTCCCTTTCAAGTGCCCTCAGTGGAGCCGTTTCAATATCCTCTTTAAGGAAGCTTTTGAAATCAGGATATTTAACTTCCTGTATACCTGAAAGTGTAACGCGTGAATATATTTTAAGGCTTGCAACTATATGTTCTCCCAGATACACGCTATTCTTATTCACCAGCAGCCTTACATACATGTCAGAGGAGCTGACACCTTCCTGTATACCTTCTTCACGGACTGTAGCCTCGTCGCCGGGTCTGTTCACATTATTTCCTTCACTTACTACTTCTATATTTATTGGTTCAGACAGATATTCATCTTTCTTCAGTATATACTTTCCCGGTGGTATGGTAAATTTTCCTTCTTTAGTGGCCTGCAGGTAATATATATATGTGTTTGAAATAGTAGTAGTAACCTTACCCTGGATTATATGTGTACTCTGGCTGAAAGATGTCTGAGGTCCGGAGAGAACATAAAAGTCATTAATTTCAGGTGCCACAAACTCACCACCTCTTGAGTTAGCAGTCCAGCTTATCCGGAATTGTTCACCTACGGCAACAACAGATGGTGCTTCCACGGTAAGACTTATATCCTGTGCCTGCAGGCTGCAAAAAACAAAGAGCTGGGTTAATATTATAATTATCCTTTTCATCTGTATTTACCAGTTTTTTAATGTTCTTACCCTGGCTTTTGCTGCTTTTGCTTTTTTTACTTTTTCCTGTACTTCTTTCTCATTCTCGGCCAATGCCTGTAATAATCTTTCAGCATCCTCCTTAGATATCTGTTGCTGTTGTTGTTGCGGCTGATTATTATTTTGCTGATTGTCCTGTTGTTGATTTTCCTGTTCCTGCTTCTGTTGCTGCTGTTGTTCCTCCTGCTGTTCATTATTCTCACCCGAACCTGACTGCTGATCATTTTGCTGATCCTGGCTCTGATCCTTATTCTGCTGTTGCTGTTGTTGTTGCTGCTGCTTAAGCAGGTCTTGTGCATAGGCCAGGTTGTACTTGGCTTCCATATTATCAGGGTCATTCCTCAGAGCATTTTTATACGCTTCAATGCTCTCTTCTATCTTACCTGATTTAAGTAATGAATTACCCAGGTTATAATATGATCCTGAAAGGCTCTCTTTATCCAGCTTCTTCTCTGACACTTGTTCAAAGTTGTCAATGGCCCCTTCGTATTTTTCCTGTTTATAAAGGGCATCGCCCAGGTTAAATGCTGCTTTATTGAATAACGGATCAACATCAATAGCCCTGCGGTAAAGGATCTCTGACTCCTCAAAATTATTTTCAGAATAATCCCTGTTTCCCTGCCTGGTATACTTCTTCTGCTTCTGACCCGCAAGAGGCAAAACGGTTAAGAAGATTAAAGCAATGATAAATAAAATTCTATGTATTGACTTACACTCGTACATCATATAGTTTTATTTTACTCAGTTTCCTGTTCCTCCGTTCCATTATAGTTACATCCACTACGAGAAGAAAAAGAACCATGGCTACAAGAACCTGGAACTGGTCATCGTACTCGGTATACATTGTCCCTTCAAGTTCCTGCTGTTTCATACTACTAATTTCGTTAAATATTGTATTCAGACCAATGTTTGTATTACTTGCCCTGACATATTTCCCTCCTGTAGAAAATGCTATTTCCTTCAGGATATTTTCATCAAGCCTGGTAATAACTGTATTGCCTTCATTATCTTTTAAATAGTCTCTTCGGCCATTAATTACTACAGGTACAGGTACTCCTGAACTTGAACCTATACCGATAGTATGTATTATGACTCCTTTTTCTGATGCCTGTTCTGCCAGAGGTATAGGATCTTCTTCATGGTTCTCCCCATCTGTAATAATGATAAGTGCTTTACTCTCATCCATGGCAGGGCTGAAGGAGCTTACACCGAGGTTTATGGCTGATGCAAGTGAAGTTCCCTGTTTGGGGACTATCCCCGGGCTTATCGATGAAAGAAACATCTTTGCCGACACGTAATCTGTTGTAACAGGTATCTGTGTATAGGCATCACCGGCAAAGACTATCAATCCTATCTTATCGTCCTGAAGCCTGTCTACAAGGCTTGATATCGCCTGCTTTGCGCGTTCCAGCCTGTTAGGTTGTATGTCTTCAGCTAACATTGAATTACTGACGTCAAGGGCTATAATAACTTCAACACCTTCCTTTTTAATCTCTTCCAGTCTTGATCCAAACTGAGGCCGGGCCAGAATGAGTGTCATAAGCATAAACGCCATTAATTGAAAAAAGAACTTGAGGTTTTTCCTGAAAAACGAGAATTCCGGTATTAGCCCTTTAATCAAATGCTGCTCACCTGCTGCCCTGATTTTCTTTTTCGTCTTTTTGTTGTTAAGTATCATAATGACAATCAGTACCGGGATCAATATCAACAGGTACAGGTATTCTGGATTATGGAATTTAAACAGTTGCATATTCGCTCTTATATAAATTTTCGCAATACTGTATACCTGAGAAGTATTTCAAGCAGTAACAGGGCAGTTATTATGATTGCAAGAGGCATATGTTCTTCTCTTTTCCTGCTGTATTCCTGCACACTTATTTTTGACTTCTCGAGTGTATCTATTTCTGCATATATTTTATTCAGGCTTTCATTATCTGTTGCCCGGAAGTACTTACCGCCTGTCATACCTGCAATTTCCTGCAATACATCCTCGTCTATCTCCACCTGCATATTCCTGTATCGCAGCCCTGCTGCTGTCTGCACCGGGTAAGGAGCCATTCCCCTGCTGCCAACGCCTATAGTATAAACACGTACACCTAGTGTTTTAGCTATTTCAGCTGCAGTAACAGGAGCAATCTCTCCCATGTTATTTACACCATCGGTAAGCAGGATAATGACCTTACTCTTTGCTTCTGAATCTTTTATCCTGTTAACAGCTGTAGCCAATCCAAGGCCAATAGCCGTGCCATCTTCTATCATCCCACTCTGCATTTCCCGCATCAGATTTATCATCACGGCATGATCGGTAGTCAATGGACACTGTGTGAAGCTCTCACCGCTGAATATAACCAGTCCCATCCTGTCATAAGGCCTGCCACTGATAAATTCGGTCGCCACATTTTTGGCTGCCTCCAATCTGTCAGGCTTAAAATCGCGGGCAAGCATGCTGCTGCTGATATCCATTACCAGCACTATGTCTATTCCCTCCGTTGATACATCTTCCCAGTAATCGGTTGACTGGGGGCGTGCAAATATTAGTACCAGCAATGCAATAATAATCATTCTGAAAGCGAATAATATATGACGAAGATAAGGACGCACAGATCCTGGTATATCCCTCAGCTGCTTTACTGAACTGAAGGTTAATGAAGGAGATGTTTTTTGCTGCCTGAGGATATAGAATACTACCAGTAACGGTATTACCAGTAATAACCAGAGGTATTCCGGGTTTGCAAATGTTATATTACTCATCATCACTGACCTCCTCTCCTTCCTGTATGACTCCCTCAGTAGCCCTCTCATCCTCATTGTCTTCAACACGCTGGTAAGTAGCCTTCACAAACTCCCGTGCGTTTGCCATTGCTGATTCATTTGTTTCATCATCATGTTTATACTTTGCAAACTTTGACAGGTCGGCATTGTGCAATATTTTTCTTAATAGTGACAGGCTATCAGGTTCAATATTTTCATTCCCGAGTCCTGACAGGATCTCTTCAGAAGTCATTTCAAGGGCCCGTATACTGTATCTTACCTCAATATAGTATCTAAGTATTTCAGTTAGATCTGAGTAATATTCCTTTATTCTTCCTGCCTGCCAGAGCTTCTTCTTTTCAAGCTTATCAAGCTCCCTGAAAGTAATTATATGGATGGGTTCAGCAGGTATTTTTGGCCACTTCTCTTCTTCTTTCTTTTTCCTGCGAGGCATGTATTTATATATAAGCCAGGCAGCAATTACCAGCCCAACTGCCATGAATACCCACGGCAGTATCTCTCCCGCACTGTAGCCAACCCTTTCGGGCCCGACAATATCAAAAATAACATCAGTTGAATCAGGCGGAGCTATATCTACCCTTTTAACCCTCAAAGGTACATATTCACTGAAATACCGTTTCCTCCCCTGCCCGGTTTCATATTCAAGGTAATAGGGTGGTATCTGGTAATAACCGGTATCGAACGAAGTAATGGTATAGCTTTTCCTGAGTACCATTTCACCGGAGTCCTCATATGTTGTATCAACAGGTGACTGCGATAATATCTCCAGCTTGTCGTACAGTGTATCAGTGTACTCTGGCATATTAAGGTGTATATCCGGTGGTTGGGTTACTTTTATAGTATATTCCACCTGGTCACCAATATATATATCAGCTGAATCCAGGCTTGCTTCAACCAGCACGTTTTGTGGCAGGGCTGACAGGCTTATTATAAGAGATAATATGATTAATAACAATTTTCTCCTCATGACCTTTTCTTAAACAGGTTAATAAGAGGTCTTACGTAATCTTCTCCTGTGAAAATGGTTACATTATCCACACCACACCTTGTAAATACTTCATTCAGCCTTTCCCTGTCAAAGAGCCAGTTATCCCTGAATCTCTGTCTTACAGACTTTAACGAAGTATCTATCCATAAATTATCACCGGTCTCAGGATCATTAAGATAGAGAAGGCCAATATCAGGAAGCTCCTTCTCCATAATATCATTTATCCTGAGTCCTACTATATCATGCTTATTGGATGCTATCTGCAATGACCGTTCAAAGTCAGGGGCGATAAAATCAGATATTATAAATGCTGTGCATCTTTTTTTCAAAGCATTGGTAAGATACCTTAGCGGTTCATTAAGGCAGGTCCTGGTGCTTTCGGGTTTAAAATCCAGTAATTCCCTTATTATTCTCAGTATATGCTTTCTTCCTTTCTGCGGACTTATAAACTTTTCCACCCTGTCAGAAAAGAATATTACCCCTATTTTATCATTGTTATTTATTGCTGAAAAAGCAAGCAAAGCAGCGATCTCTGTTATTTGTTCCCTCTTATATGATCCTCTTGTTCCAAAATTACCGGAGCCTGACACATCAACCAGGAGCATTACAGTCAGTTCCCTCTCTTCTTCAAAAACCTTAACGTAGGGATGGTTAAACCTTGCAGTAACATTCCAGTCGATAGATCTTATATCATCACCATACTGGTATTCCCTTACTTCACTGAAAGATATTCCCCTTCCCTTGAAAGCACTGTGATACTCACCTGCAAATACCTGTCGTGTAAGGCCACGTGCTTTTATTTCTATCTTTCTGACTTTCTTTAGCAGCTCAGTTGCTTCCACTACTCATTCCTTTTTTCCGGTTCAATCGTTACTGTAAAAAACCATTCTTCATTAACCAGTTTTATTACTGCCTGTATCCCTTTGTGCCTGTCTGACCAGGTATTCTCCCCTTTTCTGGTGTACAGACTATCAAGCTCTTCTATCACTTCGTCCTTCATGCTGTGCACATGCATCCTTTTAATCCTGGTGCATTTATTATCATCTGAAAGGAAAAAATAAATAGTAGTTGTTCCACTTGTACCATCTGTATATTTAAGATATTTATAGTATTCATTTTTACTGTTACTGTCCTTAACCAGGTACTTATAATTACTGCTTAAATATTTCTCAATCTTATTTGGTTTATAGCCCAGCAGGTTTTGACCTGAGAGATTCACTGTTAGAAAAAGGATTATAATATTGATAAGTACTGTTTTCATATCTGTTTTTATGGCACTTCCACTGTATTAAGTATGTCCCTGATAATATCTTCCTGTATTATATTTTCCGCTTCTGCCTCGTATGTTAAGCCTATCCTGTGTCTCATCACATCAGGGCATACAGCACGAACATCTTCAGGAATTACATATCCCCTGCGGCGTATAAAGGCGTATGCTTTTGATGCAAGTGCCATGTTTATACTGGCCCTTGGTGATGCACCATAGGAGATCATATTTTTGTATTTAACCAGGCCATTGGCTTCAGGATTTCTTGTGGAGAATACTATATCAAGTATATAATTCTCAATCTTCTCATCCATATAAACCTCTTTCACCAGTTCCCTTGCCTTTATAATCTGTCCGGGTTTAATTATGGCAGAAGCAACAGGGAAAATTTTAGCAAGGTTTTCACGCATTATCAGCTTCTCTTCTGACTTATCAGGATAATCAATCAATATTTTTAGCATAAACCTGTCGACCTGTGCTTCAGGCAGAGGGTATGTTCCTTCCTGTTCAATAGGGTTTTGGGTGGCCATAACAAGGAATGGATCATCCAGCTTAAATGTCTCCTCCCCTATTGTTATCTGCCTTTCCTGCATAGCTTCGAGCAATGCACTCTGTACTTTGGCAGGTGAGCGGTTTATCTCGTCGGCGAGAATAAAGTTGGCAAAAAGAGGTCCTTTTTTTACAAGAAAATTTTCACTTTTCTGGCTGTATATCATTGTTCCAAGAAGGTCGGCCGGCAGAAGATCAGGAGTAAACTGTATCCTGTTGAACCTGGCATCTATAACCGAGGCAAGGGTTTTAATTGCCAGTGTTTTTGCCAGGCCGGGAACACCCTCAAGCAAAATATGACCGTCTGTTAGAAGACCTATTAACATGCTCTCTACCAAGTGTTTCTGACCTATTATCACTTTGCCTATTTCGAGAGTTATAGCCTCAGTAAAGCCACTTTGTTTCTCTATCCTTTCATTTAATTCCTTTATGTCTACGTTCAGATCCATAATATTTATGTTTTTAAAAAAAGCAAATATACAAATTAGAGTATGTTAAGAATAACGAAAACCACATACAAAATAAAATATGATAATGCTACAAGCTTGTTAAAGACTGTTAAAATATTGTTAAATGAACTAATATTTTATTCTGCCAGGCGGTAATATGAACGTATGATTATCATTAAAATAACAGGTATGAAAGCAGGGTTTATGCTCTGATTTATCAGCACTATAACGAGCATGAAAATTACTGCCAGGGCTATCTGGGCTCTCCAGAACCAGTATAGCTTGTATTTAGAATATATGGCATAGAAGGAAACAGGTATGAGAGGGTTTAACCATATCATGTTGAAGTTCTGTCCCATTGCTTCATGATCGGTTATATAATTAAGAAAGATCATCAGCAGGGCCAGCAGGGTAAGAATTGACCAGAATACCAGGTCAAAAGCATTCTGGACGAGCCTGTTACGTATAAATATTGTAAAAAGGAATATAACAATGAAAGCTACCGAAAGCCAGAACCAGGGTTGTTTTAATATGCCCGTATCATAAACAGGTCTCTCGTAATCGAATATCAGTTCCGTTGGGCCCAGTAACATAACGCGTTTATCACCGTCAATAACATGAGCCTGACCAAGGTTTTTCATAAGATATTCGGGCAGGAACATTGATTCACGGAATCCGCATTTTTCATCTGCAGGACTACCCAACAACAAGTCCATACCGGCATCCATCCACAAAACACCTTTGTGGAATTCGTCTAATCTCTGCCTGAATGTTACCTTTATCTCACCTTCCTGTTCCGGGTAAACAAGCTTATCACCATATACCTCTTCTATTATATCACGTATTCTTGTTGCACAGTTATCCCAGAAAAAATCGTACTTATAATATACGTTTTCGGGTTTTAGGTTATCATTCAGCATCCGCTTGAGTTTCAGTAACTTTTCATCAGGTATATAAATCCTCTGTGAATAGACACTGCGTTCTGTGGGACCGTATTCATTAAGGAAACTTTTATATGAGTATGCTGCAAGCCTGTAGTTCAAACGTCCCTTAGCAAACTTATAGTTGAAATTAGGGGTATTGAAATCGAATACACCCCAGTTGTATACGACATCTGTTCCACTTAAGCTGTCATACAGGCGTAATGCACTGTGACCATACAGTGTATATGATTCAGGCCCGGGATCACATGTCAGAAAGTATACCTCGGTAGCCGGAGATTGAGCAAATACAACAGATATATTTATAAGAGAAAATGCAAAGATTAAGGTAAATCTGGTCTTCATAATGTATATTATCATGTGAAATAAATGTTAAAAATAGTAAAAACTGTTTTACTCCTCACTCAATTTATTAACTTTTGTACTTATTATCTTTTGAAAGGTAAAGTCTTATAAAACCCTTATAAATAATCTGACAAATACTTTATGATATGAAAAAGACCACTACTATTATTTTTACTCTAATCCTGTTATTTTCTGCTGCTGACAGTATATACGCACAGCTAAACAGGAAGCAAAACAAACCCGCTGACGACTATACTTTTCTGTATAAAGATCTTGAATACAGGCTTATCGGGCCTTTTCGCGGAGGAAGATCAGCTGCGGTTACAGGTATCCCGGGTAGCGAAAAAGTATTTTACCAGGGAGCAACCGGAGGAGGAGTATGGAAAACCACCGATGCCGGTGCATCGTGGGAAAATATCAGCGACGGTTTTTTTGGTGGCACCATAGGTGCTGTTGAAGTGGCCCAATCTGATAATAATATTGTATATGCCTCAGGTGGTGAAGTTACCGTAAGGGGCAATGTATCGCATGGTTATGGTATATGGAAATCACTGGATGCGGGAGAGACATGGTCCTATATTGGTCTGAAAGAAGGTCAGTATATACCAAGATTACGGGTAAATCCTGATAATCCTGACCTGGTTTACGCCGCTGTCCTTGGTCACCTGTTCGGACCCAGTGAAGAACGTGGTATTTACAGGTCGAAGGATGGAGGTGAAACATGGGAGAAAATACTTTATGTAAGCGGAGATGCAGGCACTTGTGATCTTATTCTTGATCCTGTAAATCCTCGCATATTATATGCCTCTACCTGGCGGGTGAGACGAACACCATATAGCCTGGAGAGCGGAGGAGATGGATCGGATCTCTGGAAAAGCACTGACAGTGGAGATACATGGACAAAGCTTACAGGCAATAATGGTATGCCCTCAGAGCCCATAGGTATAATTGGTGTAAGCCTATCAGCAGCAAACCATAAAAAGATATATGCCATTATTGAAGCAAAGGAAGGGGGTCTTTTTGTCAGTGAGGATGCCGGTGAAAACTGGGAAAGGGTGAATGATGACCGCAGCCTGAGACAGAGAGCATGGTATTATACAAGAATATATGCTGATCCGGCTGATGAGGGCATAGTGTATGTCCTGAATGTGGGTTTTCATAAGTCAACAGACGGAGGCAGGACCTTTGAAAGTATAAGGACACCTCACGGTGATCACCATGACCTGTGGATCGATCCTCTCAACAGCGATGTTATGATTATAGGCGATGATGGAGGTGCACAGGTCAGCCTGGATGGAGGATCTGACTGGTCAACTTTGATGAACCAGCCTACAGCCCAGTTCTACAGGGTAATAACTGATGATCATTTTCCGTACCGCATTTATGGAGCACAGCAGGATAATTCCACTGTAAGGATTGAATCACGCGCTTTTGGATATGGAGGTATAACTGAAGAAAACTGGGAGACAACGGCAGGTGGTGAAAGCGGATGGATAGCACCTGACCCTGAGAATAATGATATTGTATACGGCGGTTCTTATGGTGGTTACCTGGAACGAGTCGACCATGAAACAGGTGAAATGCGAAGAGTGGACGTCTGGCCAGACAATCCCATGGGATGGGGAGCCGACAGTATTGAACAGAGATTCCAGTGGAACTTCCCGATAATGTTCTCAAAGCATGATAATAATACCCTTTATGCAGCCTCCAATTACCTGTTTAAAACAACAGATGAAGGGCAGAGCTGGGAAAATATATCCCCTGATCTTACACGTAATGACAAATCGAAAATGGGCCCTTCAGGAGGACCAATAACCAAGGATAATACAAGTGTGGAATATTACGGGACAATATTCTGTTTAGCAGAGTCTGCGGTTGAAGAGGGTGTAATATGGTGTGGATCTGATGACGGACTTATAAATATAACAAGGAATGGTGGCAGTACATGGACAAATGTGACACCTCCTGCAGATATCATGCCTGAATGGACAATGATAAACAGTCTGGAAGCTGACCCTTTTAATGCAGGTGGTCTTTATGTTGCTGCTACCAGTTATAAGAACGATGATTATAAACCATACTTATATAAAACAACTGATTACGGTGAAACATGGAAGAAAATAGTCACAGGAATTGATAATGAGCATTTTACACGCGTGGTGCGGGCCGATCCTGTAAGACAGGGACTGCTGTTCTGCGGCACAGAATCTGGTATGTATATCTCATTCAATGATGGTGATTCCTGGTCACTTTTCCAGCTTAACCTTCCGGTGGTGCCGGTTACCGACCTGGCAATAAAAGAAAATGACCTGGTGGTCGCAACCCAGGGAAGATCATTCTGGATATTTGATTATATGCACCTGTTGCGTAAGTTGGATAACAGTATGGGTTCAGATAATGTTACACTGTTCAGACCTGAAGACACTTATCGCATAGGAGGCAGACAGGGAGGCAACCTGTTTGCGGGCCAGAATCCCCTGCCTGGAGCCGTGGTGTGTTTTTATCTGAATAATAAACCGGGCCAGGATGACAGTGTACAGCTGGACTTTATGGATAACAATGGATATATTATACGCTCATTTTATACTAATACCAAAGACCTTGAGATAGAGCCTCATACACCATATGCCAAACTTGAGGTTAAGCAGGGAATGAACATCGTTTCCTGGGACCTTTCTTACCCCGGGGTGCTGAGAGTCCCCGGAATGATCTTCTGGGGTGGCTACCTCGATGGACCTGTAGCCGTACCCGGACAATACAGGGTAAGCCTCAATGTCAATGGTGAATCCTATGAACAGGAATTTAAGATACTGTCCAATCCTAAATCGTCATGCAGCATTGCAGACCTGCAGGAACAATTTGATTTTGTTATTGGTGTAAGAGATAAACTTACAGAAACACACCAGGCTATTCTTGATATCAGGAAGCTCAGGGACGACATAGTGGATGTGGAATCAAAACTCAATAGTGATGATCATGGCAGTATACTGGAAATGACCGGGGAGATAAAGAAAGGCCTTACTGCTATTGAAGAAGCATTATACCAGACGAAGAACCGCTCACGCCAGGATCCGCTGAACTATCCAATAAAGCTGGGTAATAAACTTGCAGCACTGAACGGTGCAGTTGCCACCGGCGACTGGAAGCCTACCGACCAGTCATATGAGGTGAGAGATGAGTTTGTTTCTGCAATAGATGTGCAGTTAGCAAGGCTTAGGAAGATTATTGATGGAAAGATACCTGAGTTGAACCGCATTCTGCATGAGAATAACATTGAATACATAAAGCACTGAGGTTCCCCCTTCAGAAGTGGGAAGGACACGCAAAGCGGGGCCAGAGGGATGTTTTACTGGATTAATGGATTATTGGAATAATGGAATAATGGGTATTCAGGCTAGGTTCCACCTTTGAAGGAGGCCAGGGGGATGTTTTACTGGATTAATGGATTATTGGAATAATGGAATAATGGGTATTCAGGCTAGGTCCCACCTTTGAAGGAGGCCAGGGGGATGTTATTCAGGCTGAATGGTTGATAACGTTGATAAGGTTGAAAAGGTTTATAAGGTTCACAATGAAGAGGTGCCAAGCTTGGCGCCTCAATATTTTCTATTAAGATTAAAACAACCTAAACGTAGAGACGTACCATGGTGCGTCTCTTTTGTTGCAGTCAGTCAATTACGAATACAAAGGGTAATTTGACAATCCTGCTTGAGGAATAAGAAAAAAAGAATTAATTTTGCACCCTGTAACTGGTTCAGTAGCTCCCTCCTTCGTCCCGATTTCTCGGGACTACGGCGGGCAGGATACGTAGGAAAAGATATTAAAACTGGTTCAGTAGCTCAGCTGGATAGAGCAACGGCCTTCTAAGCCGTAGGTCGCAGGTTCGAATCCTGCCTGAATCACAAAGAAAAAGCCCTGTCGGCCGAAAGGCTGACAGGGTTTAATTGTTTATGACCCGACAGAAAGCTCGCTTTCGTGAGGGTCATAAATAGTTAAAACTTTATGAGCGAAGTGATTAAAGGGCTTTTTCTTTGTTGTATCCTCCCCTTACGGATCAAGCGTAGCTTAATCCTGCTCCCTCATACCCCCTTCCCCCTGCCATAAATGCCCTAAGGCATTAGAATAGTTGCAGGATTTTACTTGACAAGTGACGACCTTTTATTTAAATTGTATAAGATTAATAGTATTCACTTCAATCTTACAAGTTTATGAAAAAGTTATTTGCTGTTCTGACGATTATGCTAATTTATGCAGGGTTTTCAATTTCAGTTGCCCAGTCCAATCTTGGTTATGGGGTAAAAGGAGGTATAAATGTCGCTAACCAGACTTCACCCGATGAAGCTGAGAATGTTTATGTTAAGAATCTTATTAGGTTTCACGGAGGTGTATATCTAAACTATTTTTTCCTTGATAATTTGGCCATTCAACCGGAATTATTGGTCTCGGGTAAAGGATCAAAGTGGGATGATCCATATACCGATACCAGGGATCTTCTGACTTACATTGATATGCCAGTATTAATAAGGTACCAGCCTGTAAAGATTTTAAATATACATGCCGGACCTCAGTTTGGTTATATGATTAGCGCCCTTCAGGATGATATTTCAGGTGATGATAAGATTGATATTAAAGACTGGTATAATAATCTGGATATTGGTTTGGTGGTTGGTGCTGAGGCAAACCTTCCCCTCAGGATTAATCTTACGGTAAGATATATTCTCGGACTTTCGGAAGTCACAAACGATGTTGAATATATTGATCCCTGGAAAAATAACTTCATTCAGGTTTCAGTCGGTTACAGGATCAAAGGAAGATAAAGATTATTGTTATTTAACTTCTAAGGCTTTTACCGGGACATTCCTCGGGACAATGATACAGATTAGGTATTTACATTTATTTATTATTCTTCAAGGGCATATTTTTCTATCAACTCCTTATACCTTGGATGTGATTTCAAGGGTTCAAAACGAAAATCCATGTCTAACCATGCAGGTGACGGCCAGCTGGGTACAGAAAGAAGGTATTCAACCTGGTCGAGGGCAAGATCATATTCTCCCAGCATGGTGTATATAATGGACAGGTCATATACCCATGTGGTTCCGTATGTGGCATCTTCGCTCATAGATAATAAATTTGTAGCCTTCAGACCTTCATTTATGGCTTTATCCTTCATGCCCAATCCTGCGCAGGCGATGCCGAGTGCACTGTGGTAACGTGGATCATCCGGAACCTCTATTACTTTCTTTTCTAAAATTTCAACCGCTGCTACATACCCCTGTTCGGCTAATTCCTGTTCACCCAGGTAATCATATATAAATGCAGCCATCATTGTCCTGGGCATTGCCCACATTTTATGATGTACGCCCCAGATCATTGCAGTATCAGACATAAGTTCCAGAGCGTTTTCAAAATTATGTTCCCCCACTTCCTGAAAGTACCATGAAAAAAGACACCATTCATGTTCCGGATCAATATGTTTTAGGGCTTCCCGGGATTTATCATTGGGTCCTTTCCAGCTCCAGTAAATATATGCTTTGTATATATAGGGCCAGTTACCATCGGGAGCCATTGCAATGGCGCGGTCGCATATATCAATACCATCATTGTAGCGACGTGTACACCACAAACATAAAGCCAGTTCTGTAAGTACGTTTACATCACGCGGACTGACCTGCCTGGCCTTTTCAAGCAATTGAATAGCCTCATCCCACCTGCCCTGGGGTAATATAATGTCTGCTTTTTCTATAAGGACTTCAACATTATCGGACATACTCTTTTCCGCTATCTCAAGATGCTTAAGAGCCTGGCTATTATCCCTGGAAGCATATAAATAATAATACCCCAGTGCCAGGTGAACCCTGGGATCTTCAGAACCATATTGCAATGCTTTCATTGCAGCCTGGTTTGCTTTTTCAAGGCGCGATTCAGACAGATCCTGCCTTAAATAACGGAGCCTCCCATGGGCCCTTGCGAGTTCGGCATAAGCCAGGGCAAATGTTGTATCGATCTCAACAGCTTCCTGGAAGTTTTCTAAAGCCTTGATCCAGTTACTTAGCGTAAAATGTGGCTGCCCGGCGTAATAGCGTCCTCTCAGGAAGGCCTCGAATGCTTCCACGTTATCCGTTGGTTGTTTATCTATTTGCTCTATTTCCCCGGGAGACAGAACCACTTTTAATTCGGATGCAATCTTTTGTGCAATTTCACTCTGGATAGAAAATATTTTGACTTTTTCTTTTATAAAGTCGCCCGCCCAGACGTGTTTATCTGTCCTGGTATCGATCAACTGTACCCATATTCTTAATTCATTTCTCTCACTTCCAATGCTTCCTTCCACCAGGTAATTAACATTCAGTTCATTTCCAATAACAGAAGTGGTTTTATCGGTATGCCGGTAATGGTCTGCAGACGTTCTTGATCTGACTGAGAAAGCATCAATCTTTTGAAGATGATACAGAATTTCTTCCCTTATACCTTCACAAAAATAAGCCTGGGTGGTGTCATTGCTTAAGTTATTAAAAGGCAGAACAGCAATGGATTTCTCCAGGTCCGAAGCCAACCCTGACCTATACCTTTTACCGCTAAAAATATTCAGCGCAATCAGGGAAATTATTATAACAAGGCTCACATAGGTCGCTATCTTCCAGCCTGTTGTTTTTGAAAGCTTTTCAACATATGGTTTGGGTTCTGCGTCAATGGGTTTTGTTTTTTTCACCCCCTCCGGTGTTAGGTCATATACCCATGACAGGATAACGGAGATAACCAATCCGATACACAAAAGGACAAATATAAACTTTAATGTCCAATCAGGTAGTCCAAATGGTTCCGCAATAATATCCACAAACTCCAGGAGAGCAAAAGAAGCTGCGGCATATACCGGTATGATACGGATGACACGTCTGCGTTTTATTTCCTGCCAGAATTTGAAAGGATTGTCAGCCATTAGTTATAGATTATAGGATCTTTGTTATTCAAATATACACAAAATGCAGTTCAAAGTTAAACGGTTAGACATGAGTATATGACAATGTTCAGACAGTGTCAGTAATTTCAAATAATGTGATGTCACTGTTGATCACTATGAGTCAAATCAGTTAAGATCTGAAATATAGAAATTATTCTGGTCATCAACTATCCAGAGTTGACCATTTATGAATTCTATAGATAGATTACCTCCTGAATGTGTAATGTTTTGTATTTGATAGTTTTCAACTGCCTGAAAGGTGTTTGTATTAAACTTAACGATATTGTCGTACATAGCAATCCACAGAAATCCGTTTCCATAGGCCAGGTCATCAACACCGTTATTGAAAACGGCTGACTGGATAATATTTCCACTAAAATCACATTTCACCAAAGCAAATTCGTAACCAGAACCAATCCTGGCAAAAAACCAGAGATCTGAACCATCATAAGTAATAGCATCAATTGTACCATATGTGCTTACTGAAATATTACCGGTCTGACTTCCATTTACCGGGTTGCGGAAATATAAAGCACCATTATAACCGGTAATAAGGGTGTTATTGCCATACGCAATAGATCCATGACAATAGTTAATATATAAATCCTGAAGTACAGCTCCATTGTTAATATCTATTTCAACTAACTTACTGCTCCAGGGCCAGTCTACAACCCACAACTTTTGACCGGTCCATGCAAGTCCATCAATTCGATCATCGATAAATACAGTAAATTCTGGATATCCCATTTCAAAATCTATTAGCCATGTCTCATAATCAACATCGGCAGTCTTTTCAAATGTTGCAAAATAAGAATGACCATCATACAGAATTTCAAAGGTGATTTCATCATTCTCTACTGTAAATCTCATTAATTCAAATTCCAGTGATACTACGTCATCTACGACACAATAAAGTCTGGACCATAAATCCCTGATTCCAAAATCATCTTCATATAATTCATAAAAATGATCATCCGCGGTGAATATCCAGTATTTAGTTTCATCAAACCTGGATAATCCACCATCATCTGTTAATTCCCATGTTCCAATCAGCTTATCTCCGGAAGAAGTTTTTTCATTATTTTTTTCGCAGGATGATATTAAGACAACAAGCCCCAGTAAAAGTAAAATCTTTTCCATTTTGTTAAATTTTTGCTTGTGGATATTTGTTACTCAAAGTTACGTTAAATGAAAACCAAAGTCAAGTAATCAGCAATTGGATAATTGAACCATACTGATGTATCAAATAACTCTAAATTCTCTGGATTGAAAGGAATTTACTAGATTTGATATAATACCATCAATTAATAATTAAGAAGGATATATAGTATGGCAAATAAGAACTCAATTAAAAGAAGGAAATTTCTACAATTATCATCAACTGCATTCTTAGCCGGATTGGCAGGTACGCTGACAGGTAAACCTCTGCAGCAGGAAGGCCTGTCATTGGTTGAGGAAGCTGCACGACAAGTGGGCAAATTGCCCCGACGCAAACTGGGGTACAGCCAGAGAGATATATCGGTCATCATAGGATCCGGTGACCTCGCAACGCTTCCCACAGAAGCAGGCATTCTGTGCGGAATGAACTACTGGCATAAGGCAAACGGATGGATGCGGGAAGGAACACCCGAATCCATCTTAAAGAACAGGGAGGCTCATTACTGCCAGGTAACGGTCGACCGCGTGGGCCTGGACCATTACCAGGGACATTTCGATGAAGAGGAACATTACAGGTATGTGAAGGAAGTTGTAAAAGAAACAGGCCTTGGTTACTTCGATGATATGCAGTTACACTATGGCTATCACAATGTTGCCGAACTCAAGAATGACAGAAGCTTTATCCGGGCTTTTGAACGACTTAAGAAAGAAGGGCTTGTAAAACATCTCTGCCTGTCACAGCACAGTTATGACGGCAGTCCCAGGGTAAAGAACGGTGAAAGTGCAGCGGAAGTACTCACAGCTGTTGTGGAAGACGGTCTCTTTGAGCATGCCCAGTTTATGTATTCATATGGAGGTGATCCCGAAATGGATAAATTCATGGAGTTTGCCCGTGAAAGGAATTTCGGCACCATTGCCATGAAGACGGCAAGGGGAATAGGACGAATGAGGGAGGACCAGACGTTCATGAACAGCCTGCCCGAAGGCACAGCCCCGCATAATGCACTGGCACGCTGGCTTACCACCGAGACAAATCTGGATGCCGTAGTAATGCGTATAAGGAACCTTGAAGAATTTGTAGAAACATTATCGGGCGCCGGGAAAAAATTACGCACCTCTGATGCCATGGCTATTCAATTAATGACAACAGAGGCAAACAGGACAACATGCCGCCTTTGTGGTAAATGCCAGTCGCAATGCCCTCAGGGTATACCAATAACAGATATATTGCGGTTCGAACGTTATGGAATGGATGATCACGACTGGGAAAAGGCAAGCAGTCTTTATGCGGGTTTACCAACAAAGGGAAATGTATGTATCAGTTGCAGAAATTGTGTTCAGGCCTGCCCCCTGAGCCTGCAGATCCCTGAAAAACTGGTAAAAGCACATATGTTACTTGCTTAAGCTGCCGGGGGTTTGTAGCAGGGAGCAGGGAGCGTGGAGGATAAAAAAATTTGATACAGTTATCTGCCTATTTTTCTGACAACTGTTGCCTTAAATTGTATTCATCAAAGACAATCCATGATTCAAATGCAAGTATGTATTTTCTCATGGACTACTGTTTTTGGTTTATTTTTTACTTTTTAGCTGAAGCTCCATACCCAGTTGCTCATACATACCAAGCAGGTCAGTTATCTCTCAACGGTTTTTGATTTTACCGTCTGAAATATGGCAATGGCACTCCATTCAAGTTCTTTACCCGTTGAGGGCGCACCGAACATACGCCTGTCATGAGTTACTTTTGCCGAGAACCTCGCAATCACTTTATCCTCTTTTGCAATGATATCATGAATTTCATGCGTTATAACAGGGTATTCCTCGTACATATGGTAGATCATTTCTTTAAAATCATTATACTCCACTGCAACATTGCTGGAATTAAAATATTGTTTACAGTCACTTGCCCATAATTCATCAAACAGCTCACCAAAATTGTCCTTGTTGACCTCCATGAGCCATTTCATTACAATGGATTTGTTTTGTTCTTCATTGATATAAGAGTTTATATCTTCTTGTGAAAATGCAGTTAAAGGAATTAGCAGCATAAATATTGTCAGGAGGTATTTAGTGTTTTTCATAAGGTGGTGGTTAGTTAGGTTACTGGTTGATAATCAAATTTAAATTATTTTTACACTACTGTCCCGTTAAAAGTTGTTGTTACTGAACAAGTTAGGAGAATCGTCAATTGGGACTGAAATTGAAGATTTGCTAAAGAGTTCATTTAGAGGTACTTTCTCAAAAGGAGTAATGCCACATAA
>Ga0315541_1001116_pt1 | contig 26041 bp, 22 predicted proteins | sample SalMarSW160190MG_FD_203095 | JGI IMG/M metagenome (GOLD analysis project Ga0315541, IMG submission 203095) | Salt marsh sediment microbial communities from the Plum Island Ecosystem LTER, Massachusetts, United States - Salt Marsh Sediment SW1601-190 ...
CGGGTACTCTAGCGGTGAACGAGTTCGAGTTTCATAGGCCGTTCCTGAAATTGTGGCGAGTCTTTGAAATCTCAAACACGATACAACCGGCGATGGAACATTTGGGTTCCCTGGAGCCTCTGAAACACTTGCTTAAGATACAGGTAGCTTCGGCACCCAAATGAACTGTGAAAAGGGGAAATGGGATGCACGCGACGATTCAGAAGTCACTTGACGAGATTCTGAGTTTCTTAGAAAAAGGCGAAAAGGTGTTCGTCGTCGGATGCAGCAATTGTGCTGCGAAGGCCAAGTCCGGCGGGGAACCCGAAACCAGGGCGATGAAGGAGCGCCTCGAAGCCAAAGGCGTTCAGGTGACCGGTTGGGCGGTAACGCCTGATGGCCTGTCGCTGTGCAAGCTGTCTTTGGCCAAAGAACTACTCCGAGTGGAGCACAGACGCGAGACCGAACAGGCCGATTCCTTCCTGGTACTTGCCTGCGGGCAGGGAATTCATACGGTGATCGACGCTACCGAAGGGGGCAGGGTCCATCCAGGCTGCGATACTATTTTCGGCGGCGAAACGGTCACGGATGATTTCATTACCGAATACTGCAGGCTGTGCGGCGAGTGCATAGTCGAGCACACCGGCGGTTTATGTCCGCTAACCTTATGTGCCAAGGGGCTGCTGAACGGGCCCTGTGGCGGCGCGAAGGACGGCAAGTGCGAGGTGGATAGGAACCGTGACTGCGGGTGGATTCTTATTTACGAAAGGTTGAAGGAATTGGGAAAGCTGGACCTCATGCGAGAATACCGAGAGCCGAAGAGCTGGTCGAAATCCAGGAGTCCCCGCAGCCTGACGCTGAGCGGACAACGCGCTGAGTTCGCCTTTGCCGGCAAAACCATATCGGCCTGGTCTGGCGTCGAGGAACCGCCTGATGAACAGTAGCGGTATCTTGGCCATGCCCGCGGTTCATTATTCGAAGTTGGGACCCAGGTGTTGATCGCCGAGAATCTAAAGCGGCCGCATGAGCTGATCGACGAGGTCGGCCGCTTACTGAACGGACTTATTCGCTCATTGGGAACTAATAACCAGCAACCAGCAACTAACAACTAAAGCATGGCGTGTCAGGCTGACGAACATCGAGACACACTAGTCGTTGGCGTAGGTAATGAGCTGTTGCGCGACGAAGGTGTCGGTATCCATGTCCTGCGTGAGCTGCAGAAACGCGACTTGCCGCCGGGAACAGCGTTGATCGAGGCCGGGACCGCGGTCGACACGTTGTGGGACGAGTTGGTCTCGGCGCGCCGTTTGATAGTAGTGGACGCGGTCGAGGGCGGCGGGCCGCCCGGGTCGGTTTACAGGTTCCACTACGAAGCGTGTCCAGAGCCGGCCGGCGTGGGCTTATCGGGCCATGAGGTCGGGTTTCGGGACAAGCTGGCGGCGCTGGGATTGATAGGCTGCCAGTTGCCTGAGGTGGTGGTCGTCGGCATCGAACCGGCACGGATCGAGCCAGGTATGGACTTGTCGACCCAGTTACAGGAAAGATTACCTGCGGTGGTTGAGTTTGTGCTTGGAGAAGTTGGCAGCCCGCTGGCCGAGACGGCGGCCGTCTCGGCCAAGGACGTGCATAATCGCCAGGGCGAAAGATACAGGGAGGGGCAGAGATGATCATCTCCGAACAGAAGCCCATGGAGGAGGTCCTCCAGATGATGGAAGGTGAAAGGGGCGTTTTCATTGTGGGCTGCAACGGGTGTGCCGAATCCTCCGGGACTGGCGGCAAGGCGCAGGTCGCCGAGATGAAAACCAGACTCGCTGAAGCTGGTAAGACCATTACGGGGTCCATCTCGATCGATGTCCTCTGCGACAAGGCCCTTGTCAAGACGCGCCTGGTGCGACGCGAGGAACAGATACGAGATGCAGATTCGTTGCTGGTGATGACGTGCGGCATTGGTGTGCAGGCAACGGCAGCGGTGGTCAACAAAGTCTGCCATCCGGCGTGCAATACATTGTCCACGGGCGGTGCGGTGGGCGAATGGCGAGGAAGCGAGCGGTGCGCGCAATGCGGGGACTGTTTGCTGGATTACACGGGCGGGCTGTGCCCGTTGACCCTCTGCACGAAGGGGCTGTTGAATGGCCCTTGCGGTGGCTCGCAAGACGGCAAATGCGAGTTCGAGCCCGAGGTCAGGGACTGTGGCTGGATTCTGATCTACGAGCGGCTGAAGAAGCTCGGGCGGTTGGACAAGCTTAGGGAATTGCCCGAGCCGAAACGACGGGATAAGGCACAGCCACCGGCAGAGCTGCGGACAACCTCGCGCTGGGCGTTGGAACAGCGGGACGCATCATAGGAAGGAGTGACGCAGATGAAGGTAAGCGAACTCTTCGAGTCAGGCAAGTTCGTGGTGAGCTCGGAGATAGGCCCGCCCAAAGGCGTGGACGTCACCGGAATGATGGAGGACGCCGAGCTGCTTAAGGACCGTGTCGATGCCATCAACATCACCGATCAGCAGAGCTCCGTGATGCGGCTAGGGTCGCTGGCGGCGTGCAAGTTGCTCAAAGACCGTGGTATCGAACCGATATTCCAGGTGACCTGTCGCGACCGCAACCGCATTGCCCTGCAATCCGACCTGCTGAACGCCGCTGCCTTCGGCATCGAGAACGTACTGTGCCTGACCGGCGACTATGTCTCGCTCGGTGACCATCCTGACGCGATGCCTGTGTTTGACCTCGATTCCGTGTCGTTGCTGCAGGCTGCAAGTAAATTGATGGAAGGCAGGGACATGAGCGGCGCTGAACTGATCGGAACGCCAAATTTCTGCCTGGGTGCCGTCGTCACGCCCTGCACCGAGCCAATGGAACCCCAGGTCCTGAAGATGGAGAAGAAGGTCAAAGTGGGCGCCAAGTTCATCCAGACGCAGGCGGTGTACGATCCGAAAACCTTTGAGAACTTCATGAGCCAGATCAAACATCTCGACGTGCCCGTTATGCTCGGCATAGTCATGCTCAAATCCGCGGGCATGGCGCGTTTCATGAATAAGAATGTCGCTGGCGTACACGTGCCTGACACGCTCATCGACGAGATGGACAAGGCTGAAAAGAGAAGCGACAAAAGCATCGAGATCACCGTCCGGCTGATTAACGAAATGAAAGATATGTGCCAGGGTGTGCACCTGATGCCCATCGGTTGGGAAAAGAAAGTCCCCGCCGTGCTCGACGCCGCCGGGCTGTGACCGCGCTGTAACAGATGTGCCGTCCGAGGAAAGCTTTCTTGCGCACCATAAGATGGCTGTTTGCACCCGAGCATGGCTCAGCGACCCCGTAGCCTTCCCGATGTACTGACCCATTGCTATCACATATATACTACCCAAGCGCTCACCAGCCTTTACCTTGGAGGCGGCTGACGAGGCATTCGGAGAGGACGATGACGTCTTCGAGAGGGAGGAAGGTGAGGATATTGTCGGGGTAGAGGAAAGTCGCGTTGGGAGGGAACTCGTCGTCGCCGCGGTACCATGCGATGGCGATGGCCAGGTGCGGGAAGACCTGAAACCGGAAACCTTTATCGCCCAAAGCCACTGGTTCCGCGCCAAGGCGACGGCAGGCGTCGGTGAACTTGCCTTCGTCGCGGCCGACGGTGGCGCAAAGCCGGCCCAACACGCGGCCGCGGTAAACGGATTCGTAGCCGCGGATTTCGACAAAGTCGGCGAAGGCGAGCCACTGCGCCGCCTCGGGGCACACGGAGGGCGCAGCGATGTAATGCAGCGCCATGACCTGCCACGGTAACCCGACGCTGCCGTCGTCGGCATCGTCCTCGCGGGCGGACACCGGGCGCGTGATGGTTCCCTCGGGCAGGTTTAATGTGAGCTGCGTGTTCAGTACAGGTAGGTCATAACACCCGTCGGCCGTTCGTCGCGCCCCTAGGGCCACGATCGATTCCGGGGTTCGCTTCCGTGCGCCCTCGAGCGCTTGGTCAAGGGCGATTTGGTAGTTCGTCTGTTTTGGTGGGAGGTCCATCACCCAATACCCCAAACACGAATGAGGGCAAGCTGTTGCTGCGTGACGTTCAGGGAACTAGCCGCGCATGCGGTGGGCGTCCAGGAACGAGTCGCAGTAGATCGCCTTCTCCTGGAGCAATTCTGTCGTGATCGCCGCGTTCATGAGGTCCGTATCGAGCGGGTCCGCGATCGCGGCGTCGAGCCCGGCGGTCATCGCCATGACGAGATAGGTCCGATTAATCAACGGGCGCTGGGCGCAGTTTTGAGACACGTTGGACAATCCGAGTATGAGGTGTGGGGGCGGATCGCTGAGCAGTTTAAGTTGCTGAAGGGCCCCCAAGACGTTTTCCGGCTCCTTGGGCGCCACATTGACGGGCAAAATGATGGGATCGATGAACAACCGGTCCATCGGCAGGCCGCCCTCCATAGCCATGGCGCCGATCTGTGCCCCGAGTTCCACCCGCCTTTCAACATCCGCCGGGACCCCCTGCTGATCCAGAGTCAAGGCCACCAGGCTCGCGTTATTCTCGACGGCGAGGCCCACATACTTGTCGAGTTCCTCTGGGTCTGCCTTGGATGAGTTGATGATTGGCTGGTCGCCTGATTGGGGAATCACCTCTTTCTGGACATCCCATTTTGGGCTGTCGATGGTGAGTGGGACATCCGTCACTTCGCGCACGGTATCTATCAGCCATAGCATCGCCTTGACAGGGTCGACCTTAGCCGGCCCCACGTTCAAGTCGAGGGAGTAAGCACCCGCCTCGACTTGCGATCGGGCAAGTTCTTGGATCACAGTCTTGTCGCTTTCCTCAATGGCTTTTCGCACGTTCTTGAACATGCCGTTGAGCCGTTCCCCAATGACAAACATCGATTTTCTCCTTCCTACGCCGAACTGACTGACGGTGCGGCCGTGGCGCACAACCTGTCCAAGGCCTCTCGCACGTTGCTGATAGCCTTGGGATGCCTCATGATAAGCAGGTCGACACCTGCTTGCAAAGAGTTTGTTCCGGTGATGGTTTCCCACAGTGGGCCACGCTCCTCGGCCGGACCGAACCCCGGCAGCGCCTCGGCCGGCGCTTGCGCCTCCTTGGCACGCCAGGCCTCCAAACCCACGGTGGCCACCACAGGCTGCTGCAATAACGGGTCTCCGCCCAGGCCCGCCAGCCGGCCCCGCTCCAGGATGCTGTACACGTATTCGGAACCATATCCCACTGCTGACGTCTGGGGGAAAATCACAATGTCTTCCAGGGGGAATCCTACATCGTGCGCCAGGATATTGAGCTGTTTGGCGATGTTGATGTCCAGAGGGGAGTCGGCGATCAGCTTGTGACCGTCGGCCAGGCATGAGGCCACCAACGTGCGATAGTTCTTCTCCTCGATAGCGCCGAACAGGCAATTCTCTCCTTTTGCCGCCTCACAACACTTCGGTAGTACGACGTTGTCTTTTTCGTACACACCGCACCCCCAGACAATAAGAGGCAGGTCCATTGCCGAAAGGACCGCTTTCACGGTATCGGCCGCTTGGTCCGCGCTGCGATCGCCCATGTCAGGATGCGTACCCATTAGTTTCAGGCATAGGAGATCAGGTCCCAGTTCGGTGGCCCGCCGCGCCCAAGCCACGGGATCACCAATCACCTCGCCGTATGCATTGCGCAATTGCTCGGGCCAGCTCTCGGCCCCGCTGTCCCATATTTCGACAGCGATGGCCGGTCGCCGCCCGACGTCGCCCTCGTAGGCAAGCCAGGGGATGGACCGCGCTCCACCGATGGTCACGGTCCTAGCCCGGGTTCCACCTTGGGCAGAGGTTGCGCCAATCGTCACCTCATTAATCGCTGCCGTCCATTTCTGTGCCGTGTCCTCTGCCTTCATAACTATCCTTTCACCTTGGCAAGGCTTGCTTGCGTACCTGTAACACATGCATCAAAGAGCTTGGTAAATGGCTGCGGCATCTGGGCGGTAAAAACACTTTGCTCCATTGCGCAGAGTTGTTCTACCTGCTCGTCAGCAGGCAGGATGACGGTGTCGTCGAAGGAGTTGCCCGCCAACAGTTCCTTGACGCCCTCGGGCACGCCTGAAGGACGCACTTTGTTCCAAACCAACACACGCCGGCGCACTGCTATAGAAAGGCTCTCAGACAAGTTCAAGATTCTCTCCGCGGCCCGCGCGCTCGAAATGCTCGGTTCACATACTGTAACCAAGCAGTCTACGTTGCTGGTGTTCATGCGCGATAGGTGCTCCATGCCCGCTTCATTATCGACCACGGTGACCTGGTAGTTGGACCTGAGCGTGGAAAGAGTACCTTGAAGCAGGCTGTTGACGTAACAATAGCACCCGGGCCCCTCGGGTCGGCCCATGGTAAGCAGATCGAATCCCTTGGCCTCCAGGATGCACTCTTCGAGCTTCATTTCCAGAATTGTCTTTTTGGGAATCCCGCGCGCCTTTTCTTTTTCCTTCAGAACGTCCTCACGGATATCACCAATCGTCGGTCCTGCCCGCAGGCCCACGAGCGGGGCTAGCGAGCTATTGGGGTCGGCATCCACTGCCAGCACCGGCCTGATTCCTTTCTCCAGCAGCAGTCGCACCAAAAAGGCGGCCACAGTGCTCTTGCCCGTCCCGCCTTTGCCTGTCACAGCCACGAAGTACGTCATCGGCAAGCTATCCCCCCTGCGAGAGCGCTGACAGTACTGAGGGGAACTCTTCAATATTGGTATGTGGGAAGAAACACGCCGCGGTGAACTCCTCCATGAACGTAGGATCGGTGCTGAGCTCGAAATAGGTCATGCCGTCGGCAATTTGCCCGGCCTCGAGATAGCGTTGTCGGCTGAGCGCGGCGACCTTGGCGCCAATAATGCTGGCGTTGCCTACAAACCGGAGATTCTCGCCGGGGATATCGGGCAATAACCCGATTAAAACGGCGTTCTCGAGATCAAGGTAATTCCCGAAAGCCCCTGCCACCAGGATTTCCTTAATGTCAGAGAGGGTCAACCCCAACGAGTTCAACAGTACTTTAGCGGCAGCGTATATGGCTGCTTTAGCGCGCAGCAGATTGGTGATGTCATCCTGTGCAATGACCAAATCACGTCCGGCGCCTTTCTCGCCCGCTCGAACCAGGACAAACTCCGGTGTCCCGTCGGGCCCTTCCCGTAAACGCTTGGAGCGGGTGTTCATGTCGAGCCTACCGGTCTTGTCCATTATCCCCAGACGCAGCAGTTGCGCCAGCAGGTCCACATAGGCCGTGCCGCACAGGCCGTTGGGCGCTTCATCGCCGATTGTCGAAAAGCTGAGGTTCTGGCCGGAGTTCCAACCTCGCACGTGGTCGATGGCGCCCCGGATCGCTCTCATGCCGTCGCGGGTCCCTGCACCTTCAAAAGCCGGCCCCGCCGACGCACTGGCGCAAACCATCCAGTCCTTATTGCCGATGACGATCTCGCCATTTGTACCAACGTCTATGAGCATGCGTGGCTCATCCGTTTCGTGCATGCCGACCGCCAGCACCCCCGCTGTGATGTCAGCTCCGACAAAGCCACTGACACATGGCAAGCAATAGAGCAAACCCCGTGGGTTGATGGTTAAACCAATTTCTGCCGCCCGGAACGGCGGTGGCCGGTATGTGACACCCACATAGGGCTCACGTCGGATCCACTCGGGGTTGAGCCCACCCAGTGTGTGCATCATCGTCGTGTTGCCAGCCGCTGTTACGACGGTGCTGTAGTTTCGGCTCAGTCGGAACTTGTTCTGAAGCTCCTGGATAAGCAAGTTGATGTCGTCGACGATCATATTGTGCAACTGCAGCAGTCCATCGGGCTGATCGGTGCACCACATGATACGGCGTATGACATCGGGGCCGTACACCGCCTGCGAATTGTACTTGGCCGCTGTGCCCAGCGTCTGTCCTGTGGACAGGTCTACCAGGTGGACCACGACGGTCGTCGTGCCCGCGTCCACGGCGACGGCGAGGTTCGGCCTGCTGCTGTCGCCACTGACGACCTCCGTAATCTCGGTCAATGACCCGCGATACGCGGTGGTCGCCGTGACCGTGCCTTGAGCCTCTCTGACCACCTCCGAAAGTCTGCGCGTCACCTTCAAACCCATCTGGTACTCGAGCGACCCGTCCAGCTTATGTAACTGCTGCTCCAGCCGTTCCAGATCGGCCCTGTTGTTTTCAAGCGTTGGGGCCGGCACTTTGAAGCAGTACTTCTTTACCAGTGGGTCGAGCTTGGTAGGCCGCCGCTCGAGCACGGCGATTTCGCTAAGCCGCTGCTCCGCGATGTCTACTTCCCTGACGCGGTCGCGCAACTGGGACTCTGGCGGGACCTCGACAAGCAGGTCGCCAGCCACCCGTGCTTCGCAGGCGAGGATATACCCTTCCCGGATCTCTTCGCGCGTCAGCAAGTCGGTTGTGCCCCCGTTGACGATGCCCCGCCGTACAATCACCCGGCACTTCCCACAGACCCCGTCGCCGCCGCACAGGCTCTCGATATATACCCCGGCCTTTCGCGCCGCATCCAGGATAGTGGTGCCTGCGGGCACTTCCAGCTTCACCCCTGCCGGAGCGAACTGCACCGTACACTTCTTGTCTTTGAGTTCCTTGGTCATGGTTTCCATTGGGTCTTAAGGAAAGAAACGATCCCCGATGCCTCCTTAGGCCCCACCTGCACGTCCCACCCCGATTCCTCCTTGACCCCAGCGCTCAGCACGGCCACAAGCCCGGGAAGGACCAGTTTCTTGTGGCCGACCTTCGACTCGAGGCCGCTGTTGGCCAGCGCCTGGGCAATGGTTTCGTCGGTCAACTTGTCCGCCGCCCATGCGGTCAACACACTGGTGCCCTCCGTGTCGATCGAGAGGATATACCCTGGCATCCTCGAGGCCTCTACTTCCGATTCGACCGAGTAGTAGGAAAGGGCAAAATTCGTCGTCACCAGCACGGGCGCATCCGGCCCTGGCTCGCCAATGACATGTACGCCCGGTTCTACCTGGACTGGCACCTGGGGATTGGTATAAATGTCCTGCCGCGCACAGAGAATGCCCAGGATGTGCTCAGGTCGCGCAAGGTCGACCACCACCAGCCCCGCGTACTTGAGCACGTACCAGCATGCTTCCACCACTGCCTGCAAGGGATCGTCGGCCAATACCTGCATCGCGATGGGATAGCCCAGTGGGCGGAACTTCTTCATGATAGCTGCCCGCCGGCTCTGGGTCAGAAACTCTATTGCGGCCGCGCCGTCCACTTTGCCTGGTGAGAGCATGAGTTCTTTCAGGCCGGCTTCTCGCGCCTTTTCCGCGAGTGCCACAATTCCGTCGAAGCCCGTCGCCTCGAGGCATAAAGGCAAAGAGAGTTCCTTGGCCGCTTCGATAGCCTGACCGTCCTCGGCGCTTCCGTCCAACGCCCAAAGTAAAGGACGTTCGGCTGCCAGGACTTGGCCCGCGGCGCGCAGACTCTCAGCCTGAGAGCTCACCAGGGCCAGCGTTTTACCTGAAACCTTGCTCGCCACTTGGGCCACCTCGGCAAACCGTTCCGCGCTCCCCGAGTCGTTGTAGACGGCCGCCATGTCCACCATTGTCGTCGTACCTACGCGCTCGAACTTCAGCCCGGCCACCTCCTGGCACCGCGCCTCGACGGCGGCATTATCCAACTCGTCGCTCACGCGCACCGCCACGGCGGTTGGGTGGTGGAAACGTTCTTCGTGCCGGAACAATACGGTCTCCTGACCCAGTTCGATGGTCTTGTCGCCAGCGCCGATCTTCACTAACTGCTGAGGAGGAGCGCTTGCCTCGCCCAACGCGGCCTTCGCCTCGTCACTGAGTGGTGGGCATTCGTCCAACGCCGCTTGACCAGCCGCCACTTTCATGGCGAAAGCAAGACAGGTGGCCAAACCACATTCTTTGCAGTTCGTTTTAGGCAGATGTTTGTAAATCTCAAGTCCGGACAGTGCCATAAGATAATTCTCCTTTTGGCCCTTGCTAATTGTCCACGGCCAGTTGTCAATAGCTGGCAACTAACAGCCAGCAACTAGATCAGCGGCTCTAATGACAACGCCGGATGCCCCACCTCCTCGAGGTGGGCCAATAATCCCTCGCTGTCCGTCGTAATAGTCTCATCAGCAATCTTATCGACAAAATCTTTCAGGCCCATTTCCTCGGCCCGCGCCTCGAGCCGAGGTCGAACAGCTTCTTTGAGTTCCTTGGGCAGCCACACCAGCCGAGGCAGCCCCCCTTCGTGAGAGATGAACTTCCGGGAGCTTAAGTACAACCGCCCGACGCCACAAAAGCCAGGCGTCACCGCCCCGCCGCCTACGGACCCGGCCAGGGTGCTGAACCGCATACCGATGGGCGTTTCGCCCTGGTACTCCCGGTTCACAGCCATCACGCCGTTGCACTCAGGGACAATCGCCACGATGCATTCGAAACAGCCGCACGAAGTCATGGGGTTGTCCATGAGCGAGTAGGCCGAAAAACGCTCGACCGTACGGTTGGAGTGTGTGTAGACGAATTTATTTACGTCTTCCCATTCTCCCCGGCTCTCGTCGATCGTGCGGCCCTTCTTAACGGGCTGGTTGGCCCCGGTGGGATTGATCTCATAGTTCGCCTGGCCGTCGATCCAGCTATACGCGCCGCAGAGTCCGAGCCGCTCGGGGGTGATGATGCACACGTGATTGGGCGCGAACGATTGGCATAAGGTGCACGAGTAGAACGTGTCAACCGATTCATCGGTCATGCCCAAGACGCGTTCGTCACGTGCGTCGAAAACCGGGGCCGCCTCAGCCAGAAGCTTGTCCACCTGCGCGGGGTCCGCGTAGACCGTTATCTGCACTTTGTCAACGATACTCCCATATTCATCATGGTATTTTGCATGGAGGATAGTGCCCAGGTGCTTGAGTCTGAACCCGGCCCTAAACGTGTCCTTGCTGATCCTCAGCCACATCATGTTGCGCTGCGCTATGTGCATGACACCCATCGCGTGGTTCAGGTATAGGTGGATCTGCCGCTCCAGGATCCCCTCGAAGTCGGGTTTCATCTTGCGCCCGGCGACATCGACGAGTATCCCGAGGTCCATGGCCGAGCCCTCCTCGACCGTGTCGATGTCAGGACCAACCAGTTCAATCTTTCCGTCCTCGACCTCGTCCATGTCCTTCATCTTGAGAAACTCGACACCCTTCGAGTACTTCCCACCGAATTGGACATGCAGGTCGTCGCGTCGTACCCGTTCGCCCTCGAGGGCCGCCGCGAATGGAACCGGAATGTCCACCTCCTCGACCTTGACTTTCACGCCACGTACCTGGATGGCCCGCGGGACCATCTTGGCCGGATCAAGCTCGCGGACAAGCGCCTCGTACGTGGTCACGCCCGTCGGGAGAACTTCCGGCGTCGAGGCGTGGTCCGAGATGACCGGGAAGCCCATAAGAATTGCCGCGCCCCCAACCGCGTACCAGTCGTCCGGAATGGGCCCGAAGGTTAGCCCAAAGGCAAAGATACGCGCGCGGGTATAGTCCAGACACTTCATGAACTCCCCTTTCTTGTGTCCCCCGAACGTCAGGGCGCCCCGCATTGCCCAGTTCAGCACGTAAATCGCTGACACTGTGTCCCTGCCCACCGGCACGATGTACGTGTTCCAGCCCATCTCGACACCTTCCTCGACGAACTGGTCGTACATGGACTTCCCGTCGCGGCTGCATATCAGAAAAGTAAGAATATTTCGCTGCTGAAGCTGCCTCACGATGTTCACCGCAATCTCATTTGTCGGCGCCGGACCCAGGATGGCCGCAAACCCTGGCATGCGGCCATCAACCAGTTGGATCCCCAGCTCGCGCAGAACCGTATCGGTAATGAATCCCTCGTGGTTTTCCTCTATGGGCTCGCCATTGAGATACCGGATGGCGCAAATGACCTCCTGCGCGAACAGCGTCGCAGCCCCTGCGTCCAGCCCTCGCCCTAAATAAGGCACCCAGAGCTTATCAGACGGCTCCAGACCAACCAATGACTTGCAGTGATCCACGATGGGTCTGAGGTCGTCCAGCTTCTTGGCCTCGATGCCCATCAGCGAATACGCCATGGGAAGGTAGAAGGCCGTTCCTGGGAAGCCTACCTCCTGGTCCGGACCCTTAGCCTCGAGGGCGCCATCGAGCGCCTCGTCGGCCTCACGCACAAAAGCGCTTGCGCCCCGTATCACAGCGGACATGACTTCACGACTCATATCTGTCCCTCGCTTCCTGGTATTCTCCCAGGGAGCCACTGGCCCGGGCAAGGAACTCTCTTTCCGCCTTCCCGCTGGCCTATGCTCCCCTTCTGCTTAGGAATCTCCCTCTCCCAATGCCGTATCTTTGCGTTTATTAGAAGAAGCTAAACACTTCTTCGTACTCAGGCTCCCTGAACTTGTCCTTGTTTTCCCTAACCAAGGGAAGCATCGTAGAGAAGTCATACTTGCCGGAGAAAAGTTCCTTTTTCACCTTTCCCACATCGACTTCTTTTGTTATGAGCGAAGTAAGGACACCCGCGTGGGCGACATCCCCAACCAGGGCAAATCCGACAAGGCGATTGTCCTTCAGGATAAACCTCTTGGAATCCCACTTTCCGGGCCCTTTAACGGTTGTCACCTCGGCGCCTTCAACTTCTTCTCTAGCGCCCGTAAGCCCACAGGTGATCATGGCAAGGTCCTCAATCCTCAAGGAGTTCATTGAAGTCCTAGCACGCAGGACCGTGTCCTTGCCGAGGGCATTCTCGGCGGCAACCCGTCCTTCCTCGACAGCGAACGGCCATAATGCGTTCATCCATTTCTCTTTTCTGACATTATCCGGGCTTTGCGCAACGTCTCCGGCCGCATAAACGTCGGGGACGCTTGTCCGACAGTGTTCATCGACGATGATGCCGTACTCAGTCTTAATATCCGCGCCTTGGGCAATGTCCTTGTTGGCTCTGACGCCCTTTGCGACGACCACCATTTGGCACTTAATCTTTTTGCCCGTGGTGGTCTCAATACCTTCGACCTTTTTCTTGCCGAGTATCTTAGCGGGCGAGGTTCTTGGGATGATTTCCATGCCCATCTCTGTTAGATACTCTTCAAATATCTCTGCCTCTAAGGGGCCGGCAATTTGGCTGAGGACATTCGGCGAGCCAACCACGACTTTCACCTTTTTGCCGCGGCCGTGCAGTCCCATGGCCGCCTTGAGACCGACTAAGCCACCGCCGAGAACGACCACCGTATCGACGTCGTCGCAGTACTCGATGATCTCTTTGGCATCGTTCAGGTCCCGGAAGCCGAAGACCCCTTTGTTGCGGATACCGGGTATGTCGGGCATCGCAGGTGTTCCCCCAGTGGCGATAATAAGAACGTCGTAGTTGACCTTTTCGCCATTGGAAAGGAGAACCGCCTTTTCGTCAGCGAGTACCTTTACCACTTCGGCCCCGAACAGGGCGTGTATCGAGTTTTTTTCGTAGAAATCCGCCGCCTTGAAAAAGATATCCTCGACTTGTTTTTCGCCTGAAACAATATAGCCGATAAGGGACCGCGAGTAGGGTGGGACATCCTCTCTTGATATCATGGTGATATCCCAGGACGGGTCTCCCTTACGCAGCGTTTCCGCCGCCGATAAACCGGCCGCGTGGTTTCCAATAATGACCGCTTTCATATTGGTGGCTCCACTTTCGTTGTTTTTTCCTTCCTCTTGGCGATTTCCCGAAACTCTTCGGGGGTAGCTACGAACAGTGCCCCCGTTGGGCAGGCTTCAATGCACGCATAGGAATCCTCCCTGTCCGGGCACATATCGCACTTTATGGTAAAGAGCTTCCCGGGTCTCACCGCATCAAACGGGCAAACCATCACACACATCCAGCACCCGATGCATTTGTCCGTGTCGCATTTCACCTGGCCATCCTCTTTTTGCATTGCACCCGCAATACACGCCTCAACACATGGGGCCGGCTCACAGTGACGGCAGGCGAGGGTGAGACACATTCCATCGACAAGTTTTACATTTCTACGCGGGATGGGCTTTTCGTCTTCGAGATGGGCCTTGGTCGGGTCCTTGCTCTGCGAATGCTCCACCGCGCAGGCGAACTCACAAGAGTGACAGCCCAAGCATTTTCGGCTGTCAAAGTATACTTTTTCCATCTTTCAGCGCCTCGTTCACAGGCGAGCCGCCTGTGCTGCTATTTGGACATCACACCTTTCGTGCTACCTTGGCTTTCATCATTTGGCTGCTGCGACGCTGGCCTCGAAGTCCCATGGTTGCCCGACCATGTCAGCAGGACGTGGTTCAAACATCATGGGCGCCAGATGAAGCGCCTCGCGCTTGCTGTTCAAATGGTCAATAATGAGATGGGCCGCCTTCATCGGGTCCTTTTCGAAGGCGAACTTGCCGCCATAGTCCTCTTCCATTCCATCCGTGAGGTACTCGGTTACCTTCTTACTGCCCAGCACCGGCAGCGGCTCGCCAATGACGGTGAAAATACCCGAGGTAACCACGTAGAACGCGATCGAGATGGCCTTCTCGCTCATCCATTCCGGGGCCGCGCCTGCAACCGGCAGGTCGGCGATGTCCTCACCCAGACCGCCCTCGCGGACCATCTCCGTGCAGGCCATGAGGATGCGGGAATTGTCCACGCACGAACCCACGTGAAGACAAGGAGGCAGACCGACCGCGTCGCAAATCTCCTTGAGACCACGGCCGGCATAGAGGTCCACGGCCTCGGGTGCAAGCAGGCCCGCCTTGGCGCACGCAATGGCCGAGCAGCCCGTGAGCACGACCAGGACGTCGTGACGCAGCAGTTCCTTGACCAGTTCGAGGTGGGCCCAATCGTGAGTGATCTTGACGTTGTTGCAGCCGACTACACCGGCTACGCCCCGAAGCCGGCCATCAATAATTCCGTTGTTCAGGGGCCGGTACGATGGGCGGTAGCGGCCGCCTAGATGGTCAAAGACACTTTCCGCCGTAAACCCGGCGACCAGGGGGGATTTCTCGTCAGGGATATGTACCTTGGCCGGGTCACGGTTGGCAAAATTGCGGATGCCGGTGAGCAACAGCTCTTTGGCGCTGTCCATGGCCTTATTCTCATCAAACTGGATATGCTCGAAACCTTCAAACATGGCGTTCGGTGATGTGCTGAGCAGCTTGGTGTGGTACTTCCCGTCGACAAGTCTGCTAAGGGCGGGCATGATGCATTGCACGTCAACGATCATCATTTCCACGGCGCCTGTGACCAGAGCGAACTCCTGCTGGAGGAAGTTGCCGACCAGCGGGATACCGTGGCGCATAAGGGCCTCGTTGGCCGTGCAGCACATGCCCCCGAGATTCAGACCCTTGGCGCCGACCTTATCGACTTCGGCCTGGACCTCATCGAGCTGGGCAGCGGCCACAATCGCGTCGGACAACGTCGGCTCGTGACCGTGGATGATAATGTTGACCTCACCTTGCCTAAGCACACCCAGGTTTGCCTGGGAAGTTCGGGGCATGGGCTCGCCGAACAAAATATCGCTGAGGTCCGTGGCGATCATTGACCCACCCCAACCGTCGGAAAGCGAGGTTTGAACGCAGGTCTTAATTAAATGTTTCCACTCGTTGGATACACCGATGTGCGTCCTGTGCAGCGCCGTTACGACCTCCCGGTCCACGCCACGGGGCGTCACACCCATCTCCTTCCAACGCGCCTGGACCTTCTCCGGCGCCCGCTTGGCAAAGCGCAGCTCACCTTCCTGTCTGCCGAACTCCTTAAGCGTGGCTTCGGCGACCTTCTCAGCGATCTCTTCGGGACTGGCGCCGTCCACTTCGACGCCCAATTCCTGAGCCAATGCCTTGAGCTTGGTGATGCCCTTGATGCTGTATCCCTGGGCTTCTCCGCGGGCCGTGGCAAGAAACGCGTGGGTGATATCCCGGCCGTGATCCGAATGGGCCGACGCGCCCACTGCCGTGCCTCGAACCAGGTTCCGCGCCGCGATGACATCGGCCGTCGCTCCGCAGATACCTTGCTGCGGTCCTTCCCCGAACGGGTCGATCCGGCATGGCCCCATCGCACAGTTACGGCAGCATATACCCAACTGGCCGAACCCGCATTGGGGCTGCATCGCCTCGAAACGGTCGAATACCACCTTTTCCCCGTTCCGATCAGTAATCTCGAGCATCTCGCAAACTGCGGGATCCACACTTCGCCGGTTCGATCCAGCCATCTTCCGTCCTCCTAATCACCGCGTCATTCGGTTTACTGGACACCAGGCCCCGCCGTCAGCTACGGGGTTCAATCGAGTCGTGTCTGTTCGCACAAGACACTTCCCCCATTTTCGATAAGCAACTCACGTGCCCAAGCCCCGGAACACGTTCGAGAAGCTCGCCGCCCATCACGCCAAGGGCACACAAGTCATTTCAACACTTACACATACAAGCGGCTGTGCCGCCGCCGCGTACCGCCTCCCACACCCAATCTCCTGAGAGACGCAACCTCGCACCATACCACATCGCCCAACCTTATGCGAGATTCCGACAGGCGGCGCGCGGAATGTCGCAGACCTTTTCAGGGAAAATGCTTTTTTCGACAGGGCAATAACAAGATTGACCAGATGAATAGGCCGAAAAAAGGCTGGGATAATCCCGTCAATCCTGTTATGCTATGAAAAAGTCGCGTCACCGTATTTACGAATCGGAGAGGTGACATGAAACTTGCGATTTCTGGGAAAGGGGGAACAGGTAAAACTACCCTGGCAGCCCTGCTGGCCCGGACGCTGGCTCATGCCGGCAACCCCGTCATCGCCGTGGATGCGGACCCCGACGCCAACCTGGCTTCCGCACTGGGCCTTTCTCCAGAGGAATGGCCCGAACCGATCAGCCAGATGCGAGACCTCATTCGCGAGCGAACTGATTCCAAGGGCGGATACGGCACGTACTTCAAGATTAACCCAGACGTCCGCGACTTGCCGCAAAAGCTCAGTCGCGTGGTGGATGGGGTGCGCCTGCTTACTCTGGGCGGAGTCGCTACGGGAGGGAGTGGCTGCATCTGTCCCGAAAGCGCGCTGTTGAAGGCCTTGGTAACCCATCTCTTGCTGCGGCCGGGCGAGGTCGTAATCCTCGACATGGAAGCGGGCATCGAGCACCTCGGTCGAGCGACCGCCCAGGCGGTCTCGATGATGATTATCACAGTCGAGCCCGGCATGCAAAGTGTGCAAACGGCTCAGACGATTTGCAGGCTGGCGGAAGAGATCCATATTCCCCGGCTTGGGGTGGTCATCAACAAGGTCCCACCCGGAATGGATTTGGACCTGCTGACGTCGCATCTCGCGGGCCTGCCCCTGTTGGGCACGCTGTCGCTCGATCCCCAGATTGCTCAGGCCGACCTCGAGGGACGTTCGCCGTTTACCGGCCGTGACCCTCAGGCCGCCGAGATTCGAACCATCCTCGACAGGGCCCTTGCCCGGACCGGCGAGGACGCGCCTGCATAGAACCTTCCCTCATCACAACCAAAGAGGAACGCAGCTACGGACCGCTATTTTGGGGACCTTGGCGGTTGCTTGACCGCAGTTGAATGTCATATTTCGCCAGCTTATCCCGAAAGGTTGACAACTTCATGTCCAACGCTGCGGCTGCTTTGCTCTGGTTGCCGCCCGCGGCGTCTAACGCTTTTGCCAGCAGGTTCTTCTCGCTGGTTTCAATCGCTTCCCGAAACGATTTCGGTTTGCTGATGCTGCGTGATCCACGCAAAGCGGCGAGACGCACCTCCGCCGGAACGTCACTGCGTGTTACGGTCGGACGGTCCCCGATACCCAAGAGGATTCGGCGGATTACGTTTTGAAGCTCGCGTACATTACCGGGCCAGTCACAATCCCACAGAATCGCCATCGCTTCTTCGTCGACCTCCGGGGGCCCTCCGGGCCCGGCGTAGGCACGCAAGAAGTGGTCGACAAGCAGAGGGATGTCTTCTCGCCGTTCCCTCAACGGGGGTATCCATATCGGGAAAACGTTCAGCCGATAGTAAAGGTCTTCGCGAAACGCGCCCTTGACCACTTCTTCCTGCAGATTGACCTTCGACGCAGCGATGAATCGTACATCCGTACGGATCGACTTGATCCCGCCTACCCGCTCGAAGGGGCACTCCTCGAGCACCCGCAGCAGCTTGACTTGAAGAGCTAACGGAACGTCGTCTATCTCGTCCAAGAACAGGGTCCCCTTGTCTGCAAGTTCAAAACGCCCGGGCTTGCTTTCCAACGCACCGGTAAAGGCCCCTCGTTCATGGCCAAACAGCTCGCTTTCCATCAATTGAGGAGACAGAGCCGCGCAGCTTACACTGATGAACGGTTGGTCTTTTCTGGCCCCGCAGTTATGAATGGCTGTTGCGAACAGCTCCTTGCCTGTCCCGGTTTCCCCGCAGATCAATACGGGAACCTCAGAGGCAATGGCAAGATTAAGCGCCTCAAACGCGTCGTGCATGGCTGCGCTCTGGCTGATAATATCTCCGTGCCGCGTGGCTTTGGCGAGTTCCGCCTTGAGGCTCACATTCTCGCTGGTCAACGCGCGTATTCTTGAGATCTTGTCCAGCACCATAATGAGCTTGGCGCTCTCGAACGGTTTCGTAATGTAATCGAAAGCGCCCAGCTTCATGGCTTGCACCGCATTGTCAACGGTGGCGTATGCGGTGATCATGATGACCTCTATGTCAGGCCATTTCTCCTTGATCCGCGCCAGGAACGCGGTGCCGTCCATTCCCTTCATGCGCAAGTCCGTCACGACCACATCAAAGCGTTGTGCCTGCAGCACTTTAGTGCCTTCGTCCGCGCACGCCGCAGTGTAGGTTTCGTACCCCGCTTCCGTGAGGTCATCGCGCAGGACAGTGCGCTTGATCCTCTCATCGTCCACCAAGAGCACTTTCACCGTCCAGACACCTCCTCGCCAACCAGGGTATCTAGACTGTCCTGCCCACTGACCGGTAGAAAAACGCGGACCGTGGTGCCGGCGCCGGGAGTGGACTCGATCACGATTTTGCCTTGATGGTCTTCGATAATACTCTTGACGATCGCCAGGCCCAGCCCCATGCCCTTGCCAGGTTCTTTGGTAGTGAAGAACGGATCGAAAATCTTGTCCAGGTTAGCAGGTTCAATACCGAGCCCGGTATCGATAACATCCACTTCCACGAAACTTCCGGCGCCGCCCACGGAGCCATTCATGCTCGTGCGAAAAGTCACGGTACCGCCTTCTGGCGTTGCCGCCATGGCATTCAATGCCAGGTTCAAGAATGCCTGCTCCAGATAGTATGTGTCACCCAGTGTCAACGAAACGGCGTTGTCGAACTTGAACTCAATGTCTACAGCATTCTGTCTCGCCGACGTTCCGATTAGCGCGACAACCTTCTCAATGACCGTATGAATGTCGGTGGACTCAAGTTGTAACTCGTGCTTTTGCGAATATTCGAGGAGGTGCTGAACCACCACCGACATCCTCTTGAGCGCGTCGTGTATCAGTTTCAGGTACTCCATGTTCTGGGTCAGATTTGCGGGGTCACGTTCCAATCGGGCCACGCAGCTCATAATTCCATCCAGAGGATTGTTGATCTCATGAGCAATACCCGCGGCAAACTTCCCGATCGTTGCGAGTTTGCTGGCCTGTTGCGCATGACGCTTCGTTTCGGCAAGCTGCTCCGCCTCGCGCTGAAGCATCGCCAGCATATTGTTGAACTGCTCCGTGAGTCTGGTCAGAATGTCGGGCCGAGCAAGCTGGTAGACCTTACACGACTCACATTTCATTATTTTCTCAAACAAGTTCTGTCCCTCGGGCTCGGGGCACAAGGTTCCAGGAAGGTGCCAGCAACGCAAGTCGGGGTTTTCGTACGCTACACACTCAGTGTTATTACATTGCAGAACGGTCCAACAGGGGACAAGATGGCGGTTTTCGCAGCGCACAGAAAAGCTCTGCGTCTTCTCAGCCTCCCTCATCAACTCGGCGATGCTGTCTATTGCCGCCGAAAGCTGGCGGTTCGTAGCCTCAGCGCGGCGCTGTCTCCCGCGTTGTAACAAGATGATAACGCACAGGACAACACAAGTGACCGCCAGAACTAAAGCTACATAAACTCCGCCCGAAACCATCAATCCACGCCTCCACTGCTGTCCGGCACTTCGGATACTCAGCAGCAACTTGGGCCAAGGTGCTCAGCAGCCTGGTATACGCAAGGTCAGACCAGGCCTTATCCTATCATCTTAAGAAAACGATACTTCCTCAGAACTTTACTGCTTTCAGTAACCGCAAATATTTTCTAAAGAAAAGTTCTCCTTCAAAATTTGTGAATCCTTGACTAGAAAGCATTTCTCTTAAATCAAGTTGAAGAAATTCCGCTGCTAGTTCACATTCTGCGTGAATAAATACCCAACGAATAGGAAACCATAGATTTGCAAGGTCAAACTGATTATAGTCGAGGATATAAAAAGCGCCCCCTGATTTTAGGGCTCGATAAGCATTATCAATAATCTTTAGCTTCTGGTTATCTTCAAACCCATGCAAAACAAACGAAATAAACTGAACCTGAGGGTAAAGCTGGCAAAGCTTTTGGGCTATGCTTATCATTTCTTTACTAAGGTCTAATCCTAGAATCCTACCTTCAGGTCCTACTTTCTTAGCCATAAAGCAATCGTTCTTGCCAGTACCTGAACCTAAATCCAGAATGGACTGCCCAGGCTTAATATTCATTTTTTCAACCACCCCTTTAATAAAATGAGAATAACGGCCCAAAGAAATCAAGTTTAGCATTAAATCATAGTGACGAGCTCCTCCTGGTCCAATTTCTACTTTTGATCTCTTAGGCGACATTTTTGCCTCCTACCGCTGGAATGCTAACATGACCTTGTTTTCTGACAACCCAACCGTTCATGAAGCGCAACTGCCTTTACTGCGCCTTTGTGACTTGTGCCGCGCACACCTTGAACTCCGGAATCTTGGCGATGGGGTCGAGTGCGGCAATTGTGAGCGCGTTGGCAGGGTGTTCTTTGAAATGAAATGCCATGAATACGGTACCAGGAGCCACGCGGTCCGTGACGTTGGCAGGGACTTCGATCCTACCGCGTCGTGAGCGGACGGCTACTGCATCGCCAGCGTTCACGCCGATAGTCTCAGCATCCAGCGGATTGAGCTCGAGCGTACCGTGCGGAACGAGATCGTCGAGTATCTCGCACCGCCGTGTCATGGTGCCGGTATGCCAGTGCTCGAGCACACGGCCTGTCGTGAGCACGAACGGGTACTCGTCGTCGGGCATCTCTTTCGGCGGCAGGAAACGGACCGCATGAAACTTCCCTTTTCCCCGCGAGAACTTGCCTTGGTGCAGGAACTTGGTGCCGGGATGGTCGCTGGCCGGGCACGGCCATTGCAGCCCAACACCGTCGAGCCGGTCGTACGTAATGCCACCGTAAATGGGCGTCAGCGCCGCGATCTCGTCCTGGATCGCTGAGGCGCCACGATACGTCATGGTGTACCCCATACGCTCGGCCACATCGCATAGAATCCGCCAATCGTCACGGCCTTGGCCGGGCGGCTCGACAGCTTTGCGGACACGCTGCACGCGCCGTTCGGTATTAGTGAACGTGCCGTCTTTCTCGGCGAAGGTGCGCGCAGGCAGCACCACGTCGGCGAGCTGCGCCGTCTCGCTCAGGAAGATGTCTTGGACCACAAGGAAGTCAAGCGCTTCGAGCCCCTCGCGGACGTGGCTGATATCGGGGTCGCTCAACATGGGATTTTCACCTATGATGTAGAGGCCGCGGATATTCTTTTCGGCGGCGGCGTTTATAATCTCGACCACCGTCAACCCGGGTTTATCCGACAGTTTTGCATGCCACGCCTTCTCGAACTTCTTGCGCACCGCCGGATCGGCCACTTTCTGGTACCCGCTGTAGACGTCTGGCAACGCGCCGAGGTCACAGGCGCCCTGGACGTTGTTCTGTCCGCGCAACGGGTTAACGCCGGCGCATTCTTTGCCAACGTTGCCGGTGAGCATCGCCAAGTTAGCGAGGGACAGCACGTTGTCGGTGCCGGTGGTGTGTTGCGTGATACCCATCGCGTACACGATAGACGCGCTCGGCGCGGAGGCGTACAACTTCGCGGCGCGGCGGATATCTTCTTCCGGCACACCGGTGATCTTCGATGCCATTGCCGGCGTACTCTCGGCGACCGCTTCGCGCAGCGCGTCAAAGTCCTCCGTTCGCTGCCCGATGAATTCCTTGTCCTCGAGGCCATCTTCAAGGATCACGTTCATCATAGCGTTGATAAGTGCTACATCCGTGCCTGGCCGCTGTTGCATATGGACCTCGGCAATGCCGGCAAGCGAGATCTTGCGCGGGTCGGCGACGATGAGCGTGGTGTCTCCGGAGGCCACGGCCTGGCGAATCAGTATGCCGATCACGGGATGGCACTCGGTCGTGTTCGAGCCGATCACGAAAATGAGCGGGGCGCGGCGGAATTCTTCAATACTGTTCGTCATCGCGCCGCTGCCAAAGGCGCGCGCCAACCCCGCGACTGTCGATGCATGGCACAACCGCGCACAGTGGTCAACGTTGTTGGTGCCGAACACCGCGCGCACGAACTTCTGCATGATGAAGTTCTCTTCGTTGGTGGTCTTCGCCGAGCTGAGACCGGCCAGCGCGTCAGGTCCGTATTGACTCTTCACGTCGGTGAACCGGGCAACCACCAGGTCAAGCGCTTCATCCCACGAAGCTTCCCGGAACGAGCCGTTCTCCTTGACAAGCGGCGTGGTCAGACGGTCCGCCTTAGCGACGAACTCCATACCGAACCGGCCTTTCACGCAGGTGTTTCCGTCATTGGGCACACAGCCCGCCTCGCTGGTGACGCGGACGATACGGCCGGTCTTACGGTTGACGTTGAGGTCCAGTTGGCAGCCGACACCGCAGTACGGGCACGTCGTACGGGTTTTCACGAGGTCCTTCACCTTGCCCTGGCCGACTGCCGCACGTTCGTACAGGGCACCCGTCGGACAGGTGCTCACACACTGCCCGCACACTTCACACGGGGAGTCGTAAAGGCCGACATCGAACCCGGTCGTGACCTGCACATCGCCGGCCCGCTCTTTGAGCGTGAGCGCGTTGGCCATTTGCACTTCGGCGCAGACTTTCACACAACGCTGGCAGCGGATGCATTTCGACGGGTCGTACACAATCGCCTTGTTGTCGGCCGTGTAGTTCTTGCCGCCTGGCGGGATCATGACTGGGGGGAACCGCTTCTCGTCCACCTGGTATTCGTACGCGTAATCCTGCAGCAGACAATCGCCGTCCCGGTCGCAGGTGGTGCACGTGGGGTTGTGCTCGCTCAGGAGCAGTTCGAGCGTGGTCTTGCGCAAGGCTCGAATCTCGTCCGTGTTCGTCCGTACAACCATGCCGGGCTCGGCGAGCCGGGTGCACGCCGTATGCAGGCCGACCTGCCCCTCGATCTCGACCAGACACAACCGGCACGCGCCCGTGGGGGTGAGCCTGGGGTCGTAACAAAGATGTGGAATGTCGACGCCGTTTGCCAGGGCCACCTGCAGTATCGTCTCCCCTGGCTGCGCAACCAACTCGCGACCGTCAATCATCAGTGTAATTTGATCCATCTGCATGCCTCTTGCTATGAACCATCATGAGTCAGACTGTGCGCGAAGCTGCACCGTTACGAATACAAAAGAGATCGTCACCACTTCTAAATTGCGCCCACGCCAAGCGCCGCGAGCTTTGCCACAACAAAATCCCAGGTCTCGCGGGCCATTTCGGCCGCTTCGCGCATCTCCTCTTCCGTGGGCAAATAGAAGTCATCGGCGTAGTGGATGTCCACGGCATATGGCGTAAGGCCCTCGACATGCCGCAGCCTCTCAAAATCCGCGTCGATTTTCTCGCAAGCGACCAGAAGGACCTCGATGTTATGCGTTGGCCTGAATTGAACGTCATGCCAGATAAGCCAAGCCTTTAAGGCTTTCTCGGCAGCCTGCTGAAAATGGAAACAGACAGCGTCGGTTGCCGGATCCTCGGCTTCCATCTCTCGCGATGCAATCTTGAGATCGTTGCCGGCTTTGGCAAACCAGTCCCGCACATACTCAAGCTTGCTTTTCATAAAGCACGGTCCCTTCGTCCAGCGCCCGCCGGATCAGCGAAGCCCTCAAATGCCGGTATTCTTCCACCTCCTCGGGGGTGTATACCAGAATATCTTTCGAGAACGGATAATCCCGGAGCAGAGAATAGAGCGGTACGCTTCTTTTCGGTTTTGGCAGTGAACTGCGGGCAACCACCAACAGATCCACATCGCTGTTCTCCGTAGCGTCGCCGCGCGCATACGAGCCAAACAGCACGATTCGATCCGGGTCAATCGCTCGTTCGATACGTCGGCCCAGTTCTTCTATCTGTTCACTGGTCACCACGGCCGTTCCCTTTCAGCGCGTCTCATCCCGGCAATTTGTCGTCTCCAATCTGGTCCGATATCGGGCGCTGTCAGGATTTGGCCCCGGCCAAAAGGGCATTCACGTGATTCACCAAATCGGCCACCCGACGCGTCACTTCCGAACGGTCCAACAGTTCCTCGAACGAAGGGTACGACTCGTATCGGAACCGCACCGCATACATCGTGAAATCCATCAAGTCCCAAAATCGATCCACGTGCTGTCCCTCGTGTTTCAAAGTGCCCAGCAGTAAGCTGAGGTCCTTTTGCGCCATCTCCATGAGGGTCCGCGCTTGGTCAGTGACGCTCATAGAGGACTCTTCCTTCCCGGAGACCAGTCGCAACAACGTGGTCAGGCGAATCTTTCCAATGTTCCAGCCAGCGACTCGCAGACCGATGCGCGGCAGCGTTTCTCGCGGATGTGTTCCTCGTACTCGTCGCGGAAATAGTCGAGACTTGATAGCACGGGGTTCGGCGCCGCCTGGCCGAGGCCGCAGAGCGAGGCGTTCTTCATCACGTTAGCGAGGCATTCAAGGCGCTCGATATCGCCCTCTTGCCCATCGCCGTTGCAAATGCGAGTAAGTATATCGACCGTCTGTCTCGTTCCGATGCGGCACGGCGCACATTTACCGCAGGATTCGTTATGGAGGAACTCGGCCAGGAATCGCGTAATATCCACTATGCAGTTGTCCTCGTCCAAGACGATGATCCCACCCGCAACCATGACCGAGCCAATCTCATTGACGGAGTCGTAGTCAATAGGCAAATCAAGGAACTGCGCCGGCACGTACCCCCCGGACGGCCCACCCATCTGTACGGCCTTGAACTCGCGGTTCTCCGGGATACCACCGCCGATGTCGAAGACGATCTCCCGCAGTGTCGTACCCATCGGGACCTCGACTAAACCCCTGTTCTTGACCTTCCCGACGAGCGCGAATATCTTGGTGCCCTTGCTCCCCTGGGTGCCGATGGATTGGTACCAGTCTTTCCCTTTCAGGATGATCGGCGGCACATTGGCAAGCGTCTCCACGTTGTTGATATTGGTTGGCTTACCTTTGTAGCCAATTTGTGCCGGGAACGGCGGTCGCGGTCGTGGCATACCGCGCTCGCCTTCCAGCGACGCAATGAGCGCCGTCTCTTCGCCGCAGACATACGCGCCTGCCCCTTCGCGGACTATGATGTCGAAATCGAACCCTGTGCCCAGAATGTTCTTGCCCAAGAGTCCTGCGTCACGCGCCTGCTGGAGGGCGGTCCGGCAGGTGCGGACGGCGATCGGGTATTCCGCACGGACATAGATGATGCCATGCGACGCGCCAATGGCATAGGCGGCTATGATCATTCCATCGATCACGGCGTGCGGCGCGCCCTCGAGAACGCTGCGGTCCATAAACGCGCCCGGCAGGCCCTCATCGGCGTTGCAGATCAGATACTTCTCATCCCCCGGACTCTTGCGGCAGAAGCCCCATTTCACACCCGTGGGGAAACCTGCGCCGCCGCGCCCGCGCAGGCCTGCCTCGCGCACCTCATCAATCACTTGCTCGGGCGACATCTCGGAAAGGGCTTTGGCCATTGCCACGTATCCGTCCAGGGCGACGTAGTCCTCGATGACAAGGGGATCAATTACGCCGTTGTATCGCAGGGTCACCCGCGTTTGCTTCGAGTAGAACGGCACGTCTTGTTCACGCTGTATCTTTTGCTTCGTTGC
>Ga0315541_1001121_pt1 | contig 25999 bp, 15 predicted proteins | sample SalMarSW160190MG_FD_203095 | JGI IMG/M metagenome (GOLD analysis project Ga0315541, IMG submission 203095) | Salt marsh sediment microbial communities from the Plum Island Ecosystem LTER, Massachusetts, United States - Salt Marsh Sediment SW1601-190 ...
CGGCGCCCTCGACGAAGAAGGGCCGCTTCTCCTGGTAGCGCGTCTCGTAAGCCGTCAGGTTCACCACCGCCGGATCCACCTCCACCTGGCCGAAGTCGGGGTTCACCGTGCCGTTCAGCGTGAGGTTGGAGCCGAGGCGGTACTTGAGATCGACGCCCAGGCCGTAGAAGAAGTCGGATCCGTCCCGGTAGGGGTTCTCGAACGAAACCTCGTCGCTCTGTTCCAGGGGCACGAAGTCGGCCCGGCCCAGGAAGTAGGGGAGGATCTCCAGGCCCCGCGACTGGTGGATGCCCCGGAGGCCCAGCAGGTCGCCGTAGCGCGCGATGCCGGAGCGCTCGTCCTTGGGCGTGAAGGAGAAGACGGCGGTCTCCCGGTTGCGGGCGATGACCCGGGTGAACTGGACGCCCCAGACCTGCTCCGGGCTGCTCCGGAAGCGGAGCTGGGAGAGGGGGATGCAGGCCTCCAGGCTCCACCCCTGGCCGCTGATGTGGGTGGCGGTCTGCCAGACGGGGTCCCAGGAGCTGTCGCCGTGACGGTCCTGGCCCCCGGATAGGGCTTCGTCGCCCCGGACCCCCGAGGGATTGATCTCGAACTTGAAGCCCGTCCGATTGTCGTTGTAGCTGTCGAAGGAGATGCCGAACTGGTCCGAGTCCATGAGGAACCCGTCGCGGCGTCCCAGGCGGGTGGACACGGGGCTCCGGTCGTAGAGCATGGCCCCCACGTAGATGGCATCGTCGTCGAAGAGGACCCGGACCTCGGTCCACTCCGTGACGGGGGTGGCCTGGGCCCAGGCCCCTTCATCCAGGATCCCGTCCATGTGGATGGGCTGGGTGAGGCGCACCGCCAGCATGGACGGAAGGGGTCTGGCGCCGTCGCCCTGCCCCACCGACTGCTGGGCGAGAGCCGGCGCCGGGAGCGTCGTCTGCAGCATTCCCAGAAGGACGGCGACAGCACTGCACAGGGCCTTTCGGTCCAGACCGCTCATGAGCACCCTCCGGGACGGGACCCGGGTCGATTCGGAAGTCGTGCGATGTGAGGACCTCAAGTCCTTAGGACACGTCAGGGTAGGACAATGTTACGGCGACGGCGTCGGAGCGGGGGCCGGCGACTGGCAGATCTCCCCATCGGTGCGTAGTGTTGCGTGAATACCCTCGCGCAGCGCCCCGCGACCGAACGACATTCCCACGGGCTTGCTGCTCCGAGGCGGAGGCCTGATCCCTGCCTGTTCGCCCGACCACAGCCGGAGGAGGGTTCAGCATGGCGACATCCCTCCCTTCCCAGTCTCAGCCCCGTGAGGCTCCCATGAGATCCATCTTCGCCGCCGTCCCCGTGTCCTTCCTGCTCCCCACGGTACTGAGCGCCGTCCTCGCGGCACCCAGCCCCACCCAGGCTCAGGCCACCTCCGAGGAATGCACCGCCGGCGTGGCCAGCGGAAAGGCCACCACCGATGGACGGCCGCTCCTCTGGAAGACCCGGGACGCCGGCGCCACCAACAACGAGGTCATCTGGAACACGTCCGGGAAACACCACTTCGTCTCCGTCATCACGGCCGGCGACCCCGGATCGTCGTGGATGGGGGTGAACGAGAAGGGCTTCGCCATCATCAACACCGCGTCCTCGGACCTGGGATCGGGGCGGCCCACAACGGCGAGGGCAGCGCCGGCCCAGCCCGGCTTGGGCAACGGCACGCTCATGGCCCGGGCACTGGCGGAGTGCGCCACCGTGGAGGAGTTCGAGGCGCTGCTGAAGGCCACCAACCCCATCGGGAGGCAAACGGCCACGAACTTCGGCGTCATCGACGCCACCGGTGCCGCCGCCTTCTTCGAGACCGCCGACGACCGGTACTGGCGCTACGACGCGGCGAACACCGAGAAGGGCTACATCCTCCGGACCAACTTCGCGATCCACGGCGCTCGCGAGGGGTTGCTCGCCCGGCCCTACAGCATGGATCGCTACCTGCAGACGGACGAGCTCGTGCGGGACTTCTTCCTCACGGAACGAATCGACTTCAAGGAGATCGTGAAGCACCAGATCCGCAGCTTCGGGGATGCCGACGGCAACCTCGTACCCCTGCCGATCACCGGGAGCTACGACGGGCACCCTCGGGGCTACTTCCCCCACGACCACAGCATCAACCGGAGCTCGTCGGTCTCCTTCGCCGTCATCCAGGGCGTGCTCCCGGGAGAGGACGCGCGCCTCAGCACCATGTGGACGATCCTGGGCCAGACCTCCACCGGGATCCTGGTGCCCTACTGGCCCGTGGGCGCCACCCCTGCCGAGGCCGACGGTCCCGAGACCGCTCCCCTCAACGACGCGGCCAACCGCATCAAGAAGGAGCTGTACGAGCCGGTGCCGGCCGAAGCCGTCGGGCCCGAGGGCCAGCAGGCGCGGCCTACGTACATCAACACGCTGGCCCTCCAGGACGAGAACGGGGATGGGATCTGGAAGATCACGCTCCCCGTGGAAGATTCCATCATCGCCGAGGCGGAGCGAAAGCTGGAAGCCTGGCGCGCGTCGGGCCCGGACGTGGAGGTCATGCTGGAGACCGAGCGGACCATGACCGCCCGCGCGTTGGCCACACTGGAGAGGGCGTACCAGTATCTGACGGGTAGGCGGTAGAGAAGAGGCGGGCAGATGGTCCCCCGCACCGCCGCCCTCCTCGCCGCGGCGGCGCTGGCGGTCGCCGCCTGCTCCCCTCCCGACCACCCGGGACGACTCCACGAGGTCACCGTCGGCCGGTGGGTGGACCCGTTCATCGGCACGGGCGGGCACGGCCACACCTACCCCGGGGCCACCGCCCCCTTCGGGATGGTGCAGGTGGGCCCGGACAATGGGCGCTCCGGCTGGGATTGGAGCTCGGGGTACCACTGGTCCGACTCCGTGCTCACCGGGTTCAGCCACACGCACCTCAGCGGCACCGGGATCGGAGACCTCCTGGACGTGCTGGTGATGCCGGTGGCCGGCGGGGTGGACCTGGGCGCGGAGCGGGGGCCCGACGGGATGCGCCCCTACGCCGACCGCCTGGACCACGACGCGGAGATGGCGGCGCCGGGCTACTACGCCGCGAGGCTTCAGCGCAGCGGGATCGGCGTGGAATTGACAGCCACACCCCGCGTCGGCCTGCACCGCATCCGCTACCCCAAGGGTGCCGAGCCAGGGCTGGTGGTGGACCTGGGCTTCGCGGAGAACTGGGACGAACCCATCCATGTGGAGCTGATCCAGATCGCCGACACCCTGTTCCTGGGGCGCCGCTACAGCAAGGGATGGGCGGTGGATCAGCGCGTCCATTTCGCTCTGGCCACCTCGCGGCCGGTGCTGGCGATCACCTGGGCGGGAGAGGATCCGCGCACGCGGGCCCACCTCGCGTTCGGCGCCCTCGATGGCGAGCCCCTGCTCCTCAAGGTGGCGCTCTCGTACGTGGACGAGTCCGGGGCGCTGTCGAACCTGGAGGCCGAGGCACCGGGTTGGGACTTCGACGGCGCCCGGGCCCGGGCCGGCTTCGCCTGGGAGTCGGAGCTCTCGAAGGTGATGGTGTCCGGCGGGACCGCCGACGACCGGACCATCTTCTACACAGCGCTCTACCGGACGCGCCTGGCGCCGGTCCTCTTCCAGGACCTGGACGGGCGCTACCGCGCGGCGGACGGTCGCATCCGGGAGGCCCAGGGGTTCACGAACCACTCCATCTTCTCCCTTTGGGACACGTTCCGGGCGGCTCACCCGCTGAACACGCTCCTCGACCCCGAGCGCGTCCACGACCTGGTGGCGTCCATGGTGGCCTTCCGCCGCGAGTCGGGGCTCCTCCCCGTGTGGTCGCTGGTGGCCAACGAGACCAACACCATGACCGGGAACCACGCCGTGCCGGTGGTGGTGGACGCGGTGTTGAAGGGGCTGACCCGGGTGCCGGCCCGCGAGGTCCTGGCCGCGGTGATCGCAAGCCAGTCCTCGGATCTCAGGGACCTGAATGACTACCGCGCCTTCGGGTGGGTCCCCTCCGAGCTCGGCGTGGAGTCGGTCACGAAGACGCTGGAGTATGCGTACGACGACGCCGCCGTGGCCCGCCTGGCCGAGCATGTGGGTGCCGCGTCCACCGCGCGCAGGTTCCGGCAGCGTGCCCAGGCATGGCGGGAGGTCTACGACCCCGGCACCGGCTTCATGCGCGGACGCCACGCCGACGGGAGCTGGGTGGAGCCCTTCGATCCCCTCCTCTCCGACCACCGCCAGAACACCGATTACACCGAGGGGAACGCCTGGCAGCACTCCTGGTTCGTGCCCCACGATCCCGGCGCGCTGGTGCAGGCCCTGGGAGGCGAAGGCGCGTTCCTGCGCCGCCTGGACGAGCTCTTCGAGCAGGACACGGTGGTGCGCGGGGGAACGCATCGCCGGACATCTCCGGGCTCATCGGCCAATACGCCCACGGCAACGAGCCCAGCCACCACATCGCCTACCTCTACTCGTGGGCCGGGCACCCCGAGCGCACTGGCGAGCGGGTACGCCAGATCCTGGACACCCAGTACCGCGCCGCGCCCGACGGGCTGGCGGGGAACGAGGACTGCGGGCAGATGTCGGCATGGTACGTCTTCAGCGCCCTGGGCTTCTACCCCGCCGATCCGGCGTCGGGGGTGTACGTGCTGGGCGTGCCCCGCTTCGACACCGCGGTGCTGCGGGTGCAGGGCGGGACCTTCCTGGTCCGCGCCCTCCGCGAGGGCCCCACGGACCGCTACGTGCGTGCCGTGCGCCTCAACGGGCGTCCCTGGCCCTTCACCTACATCCGCCACGCCGACGTGGCCGGCGGCGGCGAGCTCGAGTTCGAGATGGGCCCCGAGCCCGATCCCACCTGGGGCCGCCACCTCTGGACCCGTCCCCCCTCGGACTCGGACCTGGGGATCGTGGTGCAGGCACGGGAGGAAGCCGAGGCGGCGGCGCGGAGATGAAGCGACGGGGCCTCCTCGCCGGGATGGCCCTCCTCCTCGCGGCGCTCCTGGCCGGGTGTGGGAGGAGGCCTGAGCCCGCCGTCCGCGCTCTTGCGCTGCAGCAGGGCTGGCAGGTGCGCGGAACAACCGACACCTCGTGGATCTCCGCAACGGTCCCCGGCACCGTCCACACCGACCTCCTCGCCGCCGGGCGCATCCCCGACCCCCTGGCCGGGAACCGGGAGGCGGAGCTGGCCTGGATCGAGGACGAGACGTGGACGTACCGCCTGGACTTCCACGCGGAGCCGGCCCTCCTGGAGGAGGAGCGCCTGCAGCTGGTCTTCGAGGGGCTGGACACCTGGGCCTTGGTGACGCTGAACGGAGAGCCCGTCCTCGAGGCCGACAACATGTTCCGCACCTGGCGGGTGGACGTACGCGGCGCGCTGCGCTCCGGAGCCAACCGCCTGGAGGTCCGCTTCGCGCCTCCGGCCGCGAAGGGCGCCGAGCGGGCCGCCGCCCACCCCTGGCCCATCCCCCACCAGGAGCCCGACGTCCGGGCCACCCGGGCCTTCAGCAGGAAGGCGGCCTACCACTTCGGCTGGGACTGGGGGCCGCGCTTCGTCGCGTCGGGGATCTGGCGCGCCGTGCGTCTCGAGGCGTGGAGCGGCGTGCGCATCACCGACGCGCGGGTGGCGTCCTTCGAGCTCCGGGGCGACACGGCCCTGGTGCGCTTCACCGTGGAGATGGAGGTGGCCGGTGACGGCCCGGGAACAGGCCCGGACCGCACCGTGCGCGTCGGGATCCGAAGCCCGGAGGGCGCGTTCCGGCCAGTCGTGGAGGATGTGGCGGCCCCTGCCCTCGGCGGGTCCGTCACATGGGAGACGACCCTGGTCGTCCCCGCCGCCGAGCTATGGTGGCCCCGGGGCGCCGGACGGGGCACCCCGCGGCTCTACGCCCTGGAGGTGGACGCGGTGCGGGGGCGCCAGTGGGACCGGCGGGCGGTGCTGGCGGGACTGCGCACCGTGGAGCTGGTGACCGATCCCGATTCCCTCGGCGAGAGCTTCCTCTTCCGCGTCAACGGCGAGCCGGTCTTCGCGCGCGGCGCCAATGTGGTTCCGCCGGACCACTTCACGCCTCGCGCAGATTCCTCAGCCTATGCGCGCCTCGTTGCCGATGCCGCGGCAGCGAACATGAACATGCTCCGGGTGTGGGGAGGCGGTGTGTACCTCCCCGACGTGTTCTACGACCTGGCCGACGCGGCCGGGATCCTGGTCTGGCAGGACTTCATGTTCGCCAACGCCCTGGTGCCGGGTGACTCCGCCTTCGCGGCCTCGGTGGCGGCCGAGGCCGAGGACCAGGTGCACCGCCTGCGTCGCCACCCCTCCCTGGCGCTCTGGTGCGGAAACAACGAGATCGCCGAGGGATGGGCGAACTGGGGATGGCAGGGGGACTACGCCCCGGACGTGCGCTCCGAGGTCGAGGCGGCTCAGCGCCGGATCTTCGAGGAGATTCTCCCCGCAGTGGTGTCCCGGCTGGACGCCGGACGGCCCTACGTGCCCTCCTCACCCCGCCACGGGTGGGGGCGCCCCGAGAGCCTCACCGAGGGGGACAGCCACTACTGGGGCGTGTGGTGGGGGATGGAGCCGTTCCGGGTCTACGCGGAGAAGGTCCCCCGCTTCGCCAGCGAGTTCGGCTTCCAGGCGCTCCCCGACCCGGTCACGCTGGCGGCGTTCGGCGCGCCGGAGGCGGGAGCGGAAGCCGCCGCGGCGCCGATGGCCGCCCCCCGCTCCGTGCACGATCCGGTAATGCGCGCCCACCAAAAGCACCCCGCGGGCTACGAGACCATCCGGGCGTACCTGGAGCGGGAGTGGCCCGTCCCTCCGGACGACTCCCTGGACGCATGGAGCCACGTGAGCCAGTTGGCCCAGGCGGAGGGGGTGGGGCTGGCGCTGGAGGCGCACCGGCGTTCCTGGCCCCGGACGGGCGGCACACTCTACTGGCAGCTCAACGACACCTGGCCCGTGGTGTCGTGGTCGAGCCTCGACCACGCGGGACGCTGGAAGGCGCTGCACCACCGGGCCCGCGACATCTTCGCGCCGGTGGCGGTCCTGGCCGACGCCTGGAGCGACACCGCCGCCGTGTGGGTAGCCGCCGACGGCCCCGTCCAGGGGCACCTCGACGTGCGGGTGCTCAGCTTCCAGGGGACCCCGCTGGCCATGCGCGCCGCCGGCGTGTCCGTCTCACGGTCGAGCGCGGCGCTCGCGTGGCGGGAGCCCCTGGACCAGCTCCTCCCCGAGGGGACGGATCCCCGCTCGGTGGTGGTGGAGGCGAGCTTCGCCACCTGGGACGGAGCGACGTTCCGCGACGTCCAGTTCCTCGTCCCGCCGGCGCTCCTCGCCCTCACCGACCCCGGGATGCGCATCCTGGGGGCCTCGCCCGAGGCGGACGGGTGGCGTGTCTCGCTGACCGCGGACCGCCTGGCCTACGGCGTGCGCCTCTCGGTGGAGGGCGCAGGCGCGCGCTTCTCCGACAACTTCTTCCATCTCCTCCCGGGGGACACGGTGACCGTGCGCGTGACTCCGGAGGCACCCGTCCCCGGCCTCCCCACCCGGCTGCGGGTCCGCTCGCTCCGGCCGGATTGAATTCATTATAGCATTTGCTAAATTCACACCTATGGCCGATCGAGTGCGGGAACCCATCCAGGTGTATCTCACCAGGGCCGAGCGCGCCGAGCTGGACCGGCGCGCTGCCGAGCAGGGCGTTTCGCGCTCCGAGGCGCTGAGACGAGGAATCCAGGCGCTCGGACGCCCATCGACGGCGGGTCCGCTCGACAACCTGGCCGCTCCGGACTTCACTCCGCCGGTCCGCTCCACCGGCATCCCCCCGCGAGGGAAGCCGGTCGCACGCCTCCGCGAGATCCTCGGCGAGCTCGACCGTGACAGGGGGGACCGGTGATCTACCTCGACACGTCGGTCGCGCTTGCGCATCTGCTGGCCGAGGACCGGGAGCCGCCTGCCGCGCTGTGGGACGCCGACCTGGTCGCCAGTCGGCTCCTCACGTACGAGCTGTGGGCGCGCCTGCACGCCCGGGACCTCGCCCGGAGCCACGGTGACGCCGCCCGCCAACTGGTCTCCCGCGTCGGCCTTCTCGAGCTGTCACCCGCCGTGCTCGAGCGCGCGCTCCAACCATTTCCGGCCCCCGTGCGCACGCTCGATGCGCTGCATCTGGCGTCGGTTACCTTCCTGGCGGAGCGCGGGCTCGACGTCGCCCTCGCCACCTACGACGAGCGCCTGCGCCACGCTGCCGAGACGATGGGTATCGCGCTCCATCCACTGTAGGGGGACATCGGGAAGACGCGCGGGATCCGGGACCTCGAACCTACGGCCTCACCCCGCTCCAGTCCTGCGGCGCCTGCACGATGAGGCCGGCGAAAAGCACGGTTCCCGAGAGCCGTTCGCGGATCGCGAGCAGGAACGGTCGATCCGCCCTCAGCCACGAGGGCGCCGACTTGATGCCCATCTCGACCGACGTCACCGCGGCAGCCTCGGTTCCGGCCTCGTCCACCTTCAGGAACGTCTTCTGCTTGACCTTCTTCACGTAGAGCCCCACCTCCAGGGCCCTCCGGCACATGGGCGTGAAGTCGGCGACGTCCGGATCGAAGGCGTCGCGCATGCCCAGATCCTGGAGATCCGGGTTCAGCTCCCGCTCCCATTCGAGCTGGAACCGCGGGAGCGACACGGTCATCGTCCGGGCCGGCCAGAACGCATCCGGATCCAGGATCTCGCCGAGGGCGCCCAGGACGGCCGCGAGGTCGTACCCTTCCCGGGGCACCGCCACATCCATCACCCACGCGCCGCCGCCGTACGACAGCTCGGCCGCGTGCCAGCCGGCGCCCTCGCGGTAGCCGACGCTGTCCTCCTTCACCATGAAACGCACGCTCGCCGTCCCGCCGTCCCGCAGGTGGAACGTACCCGTGACCGTCTTCGTGGCGTCGAAGGACCGGGTCCAGTCCCCCTTGAAGTAGACGGCGTTCATGAGGAAGGCCATCGTGAGCGGATCGATGGGAGCCTCGACGATCTCCCCGATGCGGCCTCCGGTGGACTCCTTCACCCAACCGTTGATCGTCGTCACCGCCGCGGGCGCGGCGAAGTCCAGCCCCTGGACGCGGGCATCGAAGTGCCGGCGCACCGTGTCGAGAAACGCGGTCTCCATCGCGAACTCGTTCCTGTGGAAGAGCGCGTTGGCGAGACGGAAGTCCACACGCGGGTCCAACCCGCGCAGGAGCTCGATGAGCTCCTCGTACGACCGGTTCACCTCGTCCATGGACAGGGCGCCGAAGCCCAGCGTGGACCGCATCTGGTCGCGGGTGGCTCCCTGGGCACCGTTCAGGGTCATCCCCAGGGCCATGGACGCCGACAGCGGTGACAGGAAGACGGTGGAGTCGGGGTTGGACTCGTGGACGGTCCGCAGGAGGGAGACCGCGAACGAGTTGCCTGCGGAAACGAGGGCGAGCTCCCCCGAGGAGAGCGCCCGGGGAAGCTCGGTGATGCGTTCGGGCGACGTGATTCCGTCTCCACAGGCCGACAGGGCGACGGTGAAGGCGAGCGCCAGAGCCCAGCCGTACGGCCGGGTCCGGCACGAAAGCAGGGCACTCATGGTGCCTCCGTGGCTGCGTTGCGAGGTCCCAAGGTAACGAGCCGGGGAATCTTCTCGTGACGCGCCGTGGACCGTCGGGCCCCTTCCGCCGTAGTATGGGAGTGCGGCGATGCTCTCACGAGGAGGCTCGACATGGCCCAGTGCCAGGGTACGACGCGGAAGGGCGAGCGGTGCAAGCGCGAGGCGAAGAAGGGTGAGGCGTACTGCGCCATCCACATGGATCAGGCCGTGCGCGCGCCCAGGGCCAAGGAGCTGGAGGTGTGGGACCAGGAGGCGATCATGGCGGCAGCGCTGGGCTTCGCGCTGCTCGGCGCCATCGTCCTTCTCAGGATCCGCCGGTAGCCGGAGGGTCCCCCGCCGGAGGGGCGGCGGCGCCGCCCGCAGCCAGGCCCCGCAGGTACCGGACGTTCTGCTCCAGGAGCTCCCGTCCTCCCACGGGTCCGTGGGCAGGTACGACCGTGTGGACCCGTCCGCCGCCCAACCATCGCTCCAGCGCCAGCGCCCACTTGGCCACCGCGCGCCCGTCGTTCACCACGGGGAGGGGCGTCTCCACCGTGTCCCCGGCCAGGAGCACGCCCCACTCGGGCACGAAGCCCACGATGCAGTCGGGGGTGTGGCCGGGGAGCGCGTGGAGCTCCAGCGTGGCGCCCCCCAGCGCCAGCGCGTGCTCGCGCTCGAAGAGCACGGTGGGCGCCACCAGCTCGACCGCGTCCCAGACGCCCGGCTCCCGCTCCCGACGCGCTCGGAGCTCTTCCGGCACGTCGCTACGGAAGCGTTGGTCGGCCCAGGCGTGGGCGACCACGTCGTCCACCTCTCCGAGGGCGCACGTCCCCCAGGCGTGATCCCAGTCGGCGTGGGAGTACACCACGGTGAGGGGGAGCGGCGCCTCAGCGGGTCGGCCCGCCGCCGCCGCGGCCGCCGCCACGATTCCGGGGACGCCCTCCATCTGCGAGGGGTGCGCCAGCGTGTCCCACACCACCACGCGCTCGTCGCCTGCCAACACCACGGCGCGCACGTCGAAGTCCTCCACCTCGGCCTCGAGGAGGTGGAGGCCGGGACGGAGGGTGCGGACGGAGGGGACGCTCAGCACGGCGTGGACCCGGCCGCACCGCGGTGCGTCACCCTGCCGGTCACGAGGCAGGCCCCGCGTCCCCCGGTGCCTTCTCCCACGTCCACGTCCGCTCCATCACCCACTTCTCGAACCAGTCCAGCTCCACGTTGGCCTTGAAGAGCCTGTGGCGGAGCTCCCTCCATCCGTGGGGCTCCCGCGGCGCGATCCAGAGGCGGGTGGGCACGCCCTGCTGCTTCACGCCGCGCCACATCTCCACGGACTGGGGCGGCGGCACGCGCACGTCCTCGGCTCCCACCAGGAAGAGCGTGGGCGTCTTCACGTTGGCGACGTACTTCAGAGGCGAGTGGTCCCAGTACGTGTCGATGGGCGCGTCCTTCTCCCAGGGCGTCCCGCCGAACCAGGGGGTGCGGTACGTGCGCACGTCGGACTGGGCATACATGGAGATCCAGTTGGCCGCGCCGGCCCCCGACGAGGCCGCTTTGAAGCGGTCCGTGAAGGTGATGATCTTGTTCGTCATGTGGCCGCCGGCGCTCCACCCCATCTTGGCCATGCGCGCGCCGTCAACCAGCCCGCGGGCGATGACGTGGTCCACGCCGGTCATGACGTCCAGGTGGGACTGGTCGAAGTAGCTCCCCACCATGTTGCGCATGAAGGCGTCACCGTAGCCCGTGCTCCCCCGGTAGTTGGGCTTGAGCACGAAGTAGCCGAGCGATGCCAGCACGGGAATGTAGTTGGACGACGAGAACAGGCCGCCGAACTGGTCGCTGGACGACGGACCCCCGTGGGTCTGGACCACCAGCGGGTAGCGCTGCCCCTCCCTGTAGTCCAGGGGATAGTAGAGGAGCCCCTCCACCTCCACGCCGTCCTTCCCCTTCCAGCGGATGGCCTCCTCCCGGGGGAGGCGGAAACGCCGGGCGATGTCGCCGTAGAGGTGGGTCACCTTCCCCGACGACCCGTCGGAGGCCAGCACCCAGATCTCGCCGGGATCCTGAGCGGTGCGCCGCGTGAGCAGGTGCCGCTCCAGCGCCGGGCTGTACTGCCACGCCCCGAGTGCCTCGTCGCCGGTGGTGAGGGGCGTGAGCTCGCCGCTGTCCACGGAGAGGCGGAAGAGCCGGTCGCGGACGCCGGTGTTGGCCAGGACCCACACGCTCTTCCCGTCCGCCGACCAGGTGGCCTGGTCCAGGCCGTGCCCCACGCCGGGGGAGAGCTCCCGGGCGGCGCCTCCCTCGGCGGGAACCAGGAAGAGGTTGTTGTTGAAGTAGCTCTCGCCCAGGTCCCCGCGGGAGCCGGATGCGAAGAGCACCCGGCGGTTGTCCGGGGACAGCTCGGCGCCGCTCTCCGCGACGCCGTTGTCGGTGAGCTGGCGCGCCCTCGAACCGTCGGCGGCCATGATCCACACTTCGCCCTTCTCGTTGTCGCCGTAGAGGGGGTTCGGTCCCCGGTGGTGCGCGACGGTGGCGCCGTCCCTGGAGAGCCGGTACCCGAGGACGGAGAAGTCGCCCTCGGTGACCCGGGACTCCTCGCCGGTGGCCACCTCCGCCCGCCACAGGTGGCGCTGCTGGAAGTTCTCGTCGTAGGCGAAGACGTCGTCCCGGGCCTTCTCCCGGGCCTCCTCTTCCTCCGGCTTGTCGTCGGAGGCCAGGAACCAGATCCACCGCCCATCCGGGGACCACTGGATGTTCCCCACGGAGGTGACGTGGGTGGTGAGCGGCGCCGCCTCTCCGCCCGCGACGCGGATCAGGTGGATCTGCGTGGGCCCGTCGTCGGAGCGGTCGGCCAGGAAGGCGACCACCTTCCCGTCCGGAGACCACCGCGGCGACGTCTCGCCGTCCTCGCCCCGGGTGAGCTGGACGTCGTCGGAGCCGTCGGCGTCCACGCGCCAGATGTGCGTGACCGTCCGGTTGCGCGCCCAGTCGGTGTCCGTGCGCGTGTAGAGGACCTGGCTCCCGTCGGGTGAGAGCTGGGCGTCGCCCACCGTCGGCAGGTCGACGAGGTCCACAATGGTCATGGCCCGCGGCCCCGATTGGGCGCGGACGGCCGGCGAGGCCACCAGCGAGAGGGCCAGGGCGATGAACAGAAGCGAGGGAACGTGGCGATGGGAAGACATGGGGCGGACTCCAGAAGATCGGTGACGATCCCCACATGATGCGGGCCCCGCGGCCGCGTGGCGAGCCCCGCCGCCACGGCAGCACCGGCCGCGAGCTGGCGTGCCCCCGACGGGGGGCCGCGCGGGCCGGCGCAAGGGCTGGAAGTATCAGGGCAAAGGATCCACCTTTATCGCTTATGATCGACTTCCAGACCGGACTTCAGAGCATCGTCGAGGGCCAGGGCGTGCCCATCGCCATCGCCGGCATGGCCATCGTCTTCTCCTCCCTGGCCATCATCGCCTCGTTCATCACCATTCTGCCGCACTTGCTGCGCTGGGTCACCACCGTGGTGCCGGAGTCCACGCCCCAGCTCCCCCGCCCCAACGGCGAGGACGGTGCGGCGCTGGCGGCCGCTGCCGCCGCCGCCTACCACGCGGCGAGCACGGGAGCGGCCTGACGACATGGACGTTCTGTTCAAGTTCCTGAACGCGAGCGGCTTCGCGACCATCAGCGGGGGCAACCTGCTGATGATCGTCATCGGGCTCGTGTTCATCACGCTGGCCATCGCCAAGCACTACGAGCCCCTGCTGCTGCTCCCCATCGGCTTCGGCGCCATCGTCGGCAACATCCCGGCCATCCCGGGGATGCCCCTGGGCGTCTACGACGAGGGCAGCGTGTTCAGGTACCTCTACTTCGGGGTGACCTCGGGTGTCTACCCGCCCCTGATCTTCCTCGGCATCGGGGCCATGACCGACTTCTCGGCCATGCTCTCCAGCCCGCGCCTCGTCCTGCTGGGCGCCGCCGCCCAGGTGGGCATTTTCCTGACCCTCATCGGCGCCCTGTACCTGGGCTTCACCCCGGCGGAATCGGGCGCCATCGGCATCATCGGCGGCGCCGACGGCCCGACGGCGATCTTCCTGTCCGCCAAGCTGGCGCCGCACCTGCTCGGCGCCATCGCCATCGCCGCTTACTCCTACATGGCCCTGGTGCCCGTCATCCAGCCGCCGATCATGAGGCTGCTCACGACGCGCAAGGAACGGCTCATCCGCATGCCGCCGCCGCGCGTGGTGTCGAAGCGCGAGCGCATCTTCTTCCCCATCGCCGTGGTCCTCATCGCCGCCGTGATCGCCCCGGGGTCGCTCCCCCTGGTGGGGATGCTGATGTTCGGCAACCTCCTCAAGGAGTCCGGCGTCACCGACCGCCTGGCCGAGACGGCGCGTCACGCCTTCGTCGACATCATCACCATCCTGCTGGGCTTCGCGGTGGGCGCCAGCACCCAGGCGCAGACCTTCCTCACGCCCCAGTCACTGTCGATCTTCGGCCTCGGCGCCCTGTCTTTCGCCATCGCCACGGCCGGCGGCGTGCTCTTCGCCAAGCTCCTCAACCTCTTCACCCGCGACAAGATCAACCCTCTCCTGGGCGCCGCTGGCGTCTCCGCCGTACCCGACGCGGCGCGGGTCGTGCAGACGATGGGCCACCAGGAGGACCCCCACAATCACCTGCTGATGCACGCCATGGCACCCAACGTAGCCGGCGTCATCGGCTCGGCCATCGCCGCCGGCGTCCTGTGGTCGTTGATGGTCAAGTAGAGGCAAGATGACGAAGAAGGTCCGCTTCATGTGCACCGCGTTCCGCGACGGCTTCCAGTCCGTCTACGGCGCCCGCGTGCTCACCGACGATTTCCTCCCCGCTCTCGAAGCCGCCCGCCATGCGGGCATCGACTACTTCGAGGCCGGCGGCGGCGCCCGCTTCCAGTCCCTGTACTTCTACTGCAACGAAGACGCCTTCGACATGATGGACCGCTTCCGGCAGACGGCTGGCCCGGACGCGGACCTGCAGACCCTGGCGCGCGGCGTCAACGTCGTCGGCCTCGATTCGCAGCCCTCGGACATCGTGCGCCTGCACGCCGAGCTGTTCCGCAAGCACGGCATCACCACGATCCGGAACTTCGACGCCCTGAACGACGTGCAGAACCTGGTCCACTCGGGCCGAAGCATCACCGAGGCGGGCCTCAAGCACCAGGTCTGCGTGACGCTCATGGCACTGCCCCCAGGATGCACGGGCGCCCACGACGCCGACTTCTACATGGCGACGCTGCGCCAGATCCTGGACGCCGACATCCCCTTCGACTCGGTCTGCTTCAAGGACGCCTCCGGCACCGCCGTGCCCTCCGTCGTGCACGACACCATCGCGCGCGCGCGCCGCATGCTGCCGGAGGGAACCTTCATCCACTACCACACCCACGAGACAGCGGGCATCAGCGTCGCCTGCTACCTGGCCGCCCTCGACGCCGGCGCCGACGCCATCGACCTGTCCCTGGCCCCGGTGTCGGGTGGCACCTGCCAGCCCGACGTGCTCACCATGTGGCACGCGCTGCGCGGCAGCGACTACGACCTCGACGTGGACGTCGAGAAGGTCCGCGAGGCGGAAGAGGTCTTCAAGGAGTGCATGGCCGACTACTTCCTGCCCCCCGAGGCGACGAAGGTCGAGCCGACGCTGCCCTGGAGTCCCATGCCGGGCGGAGCGCTGACCGCCAACACGCAGATGCTGCGGGACCACGGCGCCATGGACCGATATCCCGACCTGATCCGCGCCATGCGCGAGGTCGTCGAGAAAGGCGGTTTCGGCACCTCGGTGACGCCGGTGTCCCAGTTCTACGTCCAGCAGGCCTTCAACAACGTCCTGTTCGGCCCCTGGAAGAAGATCGCCACCGACTACGGCCGCATGGTCCTGGGCTACTTCGGCCGCACCCCGGTGCCGCCCGACCCCGAAGTGGTGAGGCTCGCCGCCGAGCAACTGGAGATGGAGCCCACCGACCGGTCGCCCCTGGAGCTGAACGACGCCAACCCCGCCAAGGGCGCCGCCGCCGCCCGCCGGCTTCTGGAGGCCGAAGGCCTGCCGGTGTCGGACGAGAACATCTTCATCACCGCCACCTGCGGCGACAAGGGCATCGCCTTCCTGAAGGGCCAGGGCGAGCTGGGCGTGCGCAAGCACGCCAAGGCCGCTACCGAGCCTGCGGCCGCCACCCCGGCGCCGGCCGCCTCCGGTCCGGCGAGCTACGCGGTCCGCATCGGCGGCCGCAGCCATTCCGTCGTCGTGGACGGAAACAAGGTCCGCGTCGGTGACAAGGTCTTCGAGGTTTCGGTGCAGGCTGGTGACGCGGTGCCGGCGGCTGCCAAGCCTGCCATCGCGGCTCCTGCGGCCGCCAAGCCCGCCGCCCACGCCGAGGGGATTCCCGTCACGGCCCACATGCCCGGGAGGGTGGTCCGCATCGCCGCGGAGCCCGGCACGCCCTTGTCCGACGGCGACACCATCGTCGTCATCGAGGCCATGAAGATGGAGGTGCCCGTGCCCTCACCGATCGGCGGCACCGTCGATAAAATCCTCGTCGCCGTCGGTGATCAGGTCGCTGCGGGCGACGTGCTGGCCACCGTCTGGCCCTGATGAGGCTGATCCAGGGCACACCTCGAGGGTGAGACGATACACGAAGGCCGACCCGTAGGGGTGCCGTGAGGAAGCGCGGCGCTCCTACGGCCCCGGCCGCCTCCCTATCTGGTACTCCGGGGGCGGCTCGGTACCCAGGAGGTGCTCCACGAAGTAATCCCAGCGCCGGCGCTGCATGTAGGGCTCGTTGCCGAACCCGTGGCGCCGGTTGGGGAACAGGATGAGGTCGAAGTCCTTGTTCGCGGCGATGAGGGCGTCCACCACGGCCAGCGTGTTGTTGGGCGGCACGTTGTCGTCCATGGTGCCGTGGGCCAGGAGGAGCTTTCCCTTCAGGTTCTTCGCCACGAGCTGGTTGGCCTGGTTGTCGTAGCTCGTGGTCCCGTCGGGGTGTGTCACCAGCAGCCCCTGCCACTTCTCCCCCCAGTCGTCCTCGTAGATGCGGTTGTCGTGGTTCCCGGCCTGGGACACGGCCACCTTGTAGAAGTCGGGGAAGCGAAGGATCCCCGCCGTGGAGGCGAAGCCGCCCCCCGAGTGCCCCCAGATCCCCACCCGGTCCAGGTCCATCCACGGATGGCGCTGGGCAAGCTGGCGGATGGTGGCGACCTGATCGGGGATGCCGTTGTCCCCCATGTTCCCGTAGTAGGCGGCGTGGAACGACTTGGAGCGCTTGGGCGTCCCCATGGCGTCCACCTCCACCACGATGAAGCCCAGCTCCGCCAGCGCCTGGTGGTCCCGGCGCGCGGCGCTGAAGGAGCGGCTCCCCACCGAGCCCGACTGCGGCCCGGGATAGAGGTAGTTCACCACCGGGTACTTCTTCGCGGCGTCCAGGTTCGTGGGGGTGTACATGAGCCCGTGGAGGTCCGTCACGCCGTCCCGGGCCTTGGTGACGAACGGGATGGGGGCCTTCCACCCGGCGGCCACCAGGCGTGAGATGTCCGCGGCCTCGAGCTTCACCACCTCGCGGCCGCGCATGTCCCGGAGCACGCTCACCGGGGGCTCCACCGGCGTGGACCAGGAGTCCACGAACCACCTCCCCGAGGGCGACACGGTGATGGCGTGGTGGGCGCTGTCCGGCGTGAGGAGCCGCGGCTCTCCCTTGTCCAGCGATACGCTGTAGAAGCGGTCGAAGTAGGGGTCCCCGGGCTCCCGGCCGGCCCCGGTGAACCACAGCGTGCGGGCCTTCTCGTCCAGGTGGCGAAGCTGGAGGACGTTCCACGAACCCGAGGTGACCTGCCGCTTCAACTGTCCGGTGGCGAGGTCGTAGAGGTACAGGTGCCCCCAGTCGTCGCGCTGCGACCACCACAGCACCTCGTTGGACGCGAACAGCACCCGCCAGTTCACCGCGTCCACGCCCGACTCGAAGAACGTGGCCACGCGCTCGTCCAGGACGTCGCGAACGGCGCCGGTCTCGGGGTCGGCCAGTCTGAGCCGGGCCTCCTTGTGGTCGCGGGACGACGACACGAAGGCGAGCTGGCGTGCGTCGTCACTCCACTGGACATCGGAGAAGGTGCCGCCGCAGAAGATGTGGTCGCAGATGGTGGATCGGTGCTGGTCCGGGGGCATCTGCAGGCGCACCACCCGGGGGCCGTCCAGATGCACCACCAAGCGCGAGATCCGGAAGATCACCGTGTCCTCGGGGAGGGGGTACTTCCAGACGCTGATCTCCGGGTGCCCGGCGGCAGTCCCCACCAGGCCCATCTCGCCCACGCCGCGGGCGTCGTGCTGGAAGGTGGCGATCTTCTTCGAGTCCGGGGACCAGAGGAGGACGGGCCGGTCGCTCTTCGTCCAGCCTGCGTTGTCGGTGGCGTAGCCGTAGTCGGGGATCCCGTCCCGGGTGAGCTGGGTCTCGGCGCCGGTGGCCACGTCCCGCACCCAGAGGTTGTGCGCTCGGATGAACGCCGCCTTCGTCCCGTCCGGGGAGAGGGCCTCGTCGCGCCCGCGGCGGGCCTCCTCTTCGCTTCGGCCGGGCTGCTCGGCGCAGCGCGCGGCACCGGGGTCGCACAGGTACGCCTTGCCGGCTACTTCCACCCGGATCCCGCCGGCGACCGCCTCGAAGCTCGTGAACGGGACGTCGAAGGGCTTCACCTCCTTGCCGGTGACGGCGGAGAGCCCGCGGGCGACGGCCTCGTGGTCGAAGGCGCGGGCCCGGGTCTTCCTCGAGGGGTCCACGACGATGAACTCGGCGCCTTCGGCGAAGTCGTTCCGGTACCAGAACCGGTCCGCCTCCAGCCAGGTGGCGCGCACCGCGCCGCCCAGAACCAGGGGGTTCATGTTCGCCCCGAGGAAGCGCTCCGCTCGGGCGTAGTCGTCCGGGGAGAGGGACTGGGGGCGGTAGGGCATGGCCTGCTGGGCGCGCACGGGCGCGACCGCGGCTAGAGCGAGTGCGAGGGAGAGGAGGCAGGCGCGGAGACGGGTCGGGCTCAGGACGGGCATGGTACGTTCCTGGTCTGCAACGGGAAGGACGCGGCCGCTCCCGGCGCACGGCGCGGGCAGGGCCCCCGGGATGATAAGCCTCCCACAGGGGCCCGTCATGTGCCCACGCTGCGATCTCCGACCCTATGGCTCCCGCACCGGGAACACCCGAACCCGCTCCAGGAAGTCCCGGAGCTGCGCCAGGAGGTACGCGATCCGCGCGGAGTCCCCTTCCTTCGCCGACGCCTCGATCTCCTTGCCGACTCGCGCCACCTCGTCGAGGCCGTAGCCTCCGCCGCTCCCCTTCATGGTGTGACCCATGCAGCGCAGCGCTTCGAAATCCCGGTCCTCAAGAGCCTTCCCGGCGGTCTCGATGTCCTTCCAGCGGTTCGCAATGTAGGTGGGGAGGAGGTCGATGATCTCCTCATCCACCCCGATCGCGATGGGGTCCTTGTCCATGTCCGCGCCTCCTCCTGCTACGTCGCGCGTGGCGTGTCCCGGCTCTCCAGCACCCTGCGCACCCGGTGCAGGAGCACCTCCTTCTGAATGGGCTTCCGGATGAAGTCCGCGGCACCCAACTGCAGCCCCTGCAGCTCCACCTCCGGGTCGCTGTCTGCCGAAAGGAAGACCACCGGCGCGTTCGAGCCATTCTGGTTCACGATCTCGAGGAGCTTCAGCCCATCCAGGTTGGGCATGTTGATGTCGGACAGGATCAGTTCGATGGGATTGCGTCCCAGCTTCAGCAGGGCGTCCACCCCATCCTCGGCCAGGAGCACGTCGAACCCCGCGTTCTCGAGGAGTCGAGCCAGGAGGGTCCGCGTGTCGGGGTCGTCCTCCACCACGAGAATCCGCGCGGCGCCGTGGTTGACGGCGCCGGTCGGGGCCTCCGCCAGGGCGGGCGCCGGCCTCGGGATCTCGACGGCAGCGGCAAGCGCCTCGTCGGCCTCTCTGAGCGCCACGGTCTCCTCCACGAGGATCTTCTCGTAGATCATCCGCACCGGGACCAGCAGGCTCCTGATCTTCTCCACGCCGTGGTCCGAGATGAAGAAGTCCCCGCGCGAGCGGGCGAAGCGCCGGATCTCGCTCACGGGAAGGCCGCTCCTCACCTTCTCCGCCAACGCGGAGTCGAAGCGCAGGACCTCGTAGACTCCCTCCCGGCCGTGGAATCCGGTCTGACGGCACGCGTCGCACCCGCCAGGGTCCGCCACGTGGGTGGGGATGTCGTCGGTGTAGGGAGCCAGGAGTTCCGCCTCTTCCGGGGTGATCTCCCTGACCACCTTGCACGCATCGCAGAGGCGCTTGACGAGCTTCTGCGCCACGATGCCGATGAGGGCTTCGGACATGTCGGACCTGGACACACCCAGGCGCTCGAGCCTGAAGATCGCCGTCGTGGAGTTCGAGGAGTGCATGCTGGTGATGGTGAGGTGCCCCGAACTGGCGAAGTCCATAGACGCCTTGGCCGAGAAGAGGTCGCGCATCTCGCCCAGCAGGAGGATGTCCGGGTCCTGGCGCACCGCCGACTTCAACAGGGACTCGAAGGTGACGCCGGCACCGACGTTCACCTGCTGCTGGTTGGCGAAGGCGATGCGGTACTCCACAGGATCCTCCACCGACAGCAGGCTCCGCTTGCGGGTGTCCAGGTGGGAGAGAAGGGAGTAGATGGTGGTGGACTTTCCCGAGCCGGTGGGCCCCACCAGCAGGATGAGTCCCTGGTTGCGGCCGGCCAGATCGCGAAGGGTCCTTGCCTGCTCGGGCGCCATGCCCAGCTCTTCCAGCGACTTCGGGTCGGCAGTGGGCTCGAGAAGCCGGATGACCATGCTCTGCCCGTGGGGGGTGGAGCTGGTGGCCAGCCGGAGCTTGAAAGGCCGGCCCTGCACCTTGACCTCCATGCCTCCGTCCTGGGGTTTCCGCCGTTCGGAGATGTCCATCCCGGCGAGGGCTTTGAAGCGGGAGATGAGCATGACGCACGTGGTGGCGTCGATCTCCTCCAGATCGGCCATCTCCCCGTCGATGCGACCGCGGATCAGCGCCTTGCCGGGCTTGGGCTCGATGTGGATGTCGCTGGCCCGCTCGACCACGGCCGTGTTCAACAGCGCCATGGCCAGGCGCGCCACCGGGTGGTCGTCGCTCACGTCCCGGGGCTCCTCGACGACCGATCCGGCGGCGGACTCGCCGTAGTCGAAGATCTTGCGGACGGCCTCGGGGGCCGCGATGAAGACATCCAGCTCAGATCCCTTGAAGGGCGTGTGCTCCAAAGCGTCCCAGAGACTCCAGTCGAAGGGGTTCGACACGATCAGGCCCGGCCTCCCGGCCCGGCTCCTCACAGGCAGGGCCAGGCGCGAATAGCAAAACCGCCGGGGGAAGATGCCGAGCTCGAGGTCTTCGGCGATGATCCGGTGCAGCACCGGCAAGCCGGTGAACTCTCCGATCCGGCGGGCCAGGACAGCCCCGGGGAAGCCTGCGGCCTCGGCCCAGGAGTAGAGGGTGTCCGGCTCGACGGGCCACTGGAGGAGATCTCGCTTCTCCGCCGGCAGGGTCTCGGCCAGCCACGTCGTGAAGTCGGGGAGGGAGGGGAAGCGGGCGCGTCCCTGCGGTCCGTCCGCGGCTCGCGGCTCCTGGGACGGCAGGACCACCAACGTGTGGGTGCCGGCGAGGAAGCCCTCCACGGCGGAGAGGAAGGCCACCCGCTCGAAGGGCTTCGAGATGAAGCCCGAGCCCCCTGCGGCAAAGGCCCGCCTCCTGTCCTGCTCGCCCGAGTGCGCGGAGACGAACACCACCGGCACGTCCCCGAGTTCCCGGTCGTCCCGCACGCGCCGGCACACCTCGTATCCGTCCATGCCGGGCATGCCGATGTCCAGGAGGATCAGGTCCGGGCGCAGCGTCTCCAGGCGAGCGAGGGCTCCCTCTCCCGAGCTGCTGGAGAGAACTTCGAAGCCCCTTTCCTCCAGGATGGCCCCCATCGAGCGCAGCATGGCGGGATCGTCGTCCACCACGAGGATCACGGGCTTCCTTTCGGTCTTCGGCGCGCCGCCGGTGCTCGCGTCCATACGACTCACCCCTCCCTCACACGCTCTGATTCACGGATCTCAGCACCTGGGCCTCCGCGATGGCCTCCAGGATGCGGGCCTTCTTGATGGGCTTGGTGAGGTGGTCGTCGCATCCCGCGTCCAGGCTTTTCTGCACCTCCTCTTTCATGGCATACGCCGAGAGCGCCACGATGCGCACCGGCCTCTCCGTCGTGGTGCTCTCCCGCCTGCGGATGGCCTTGGTGGCCTCGTACCCGTCCAGGACCGGCATCTGGATGTCCATGAAAACGAGGTCGAACGGGTGTTCGCCTGAGCAGGCCCTCACGGCCTCCTCTCCGTTCTCGGCGAACTCCACGACGTGCGGGGTCTTCTTCAGGTAGGCCCGCAGCAGCATCCGGTTGTCGGGAGAGTCGTCCACCACCAGGATGCGAAGGGGAGGAAGGGGGGCGGCAAGGGCGAGGGAGGTCGTCGGCGCGCTCGCACCGGCGGTTGGAATGGCCCGGGCCTCCGCCCGCGGAGTGTCGGCAAGCGCCCGGGTGATGGCGTGGAGGAGAGTGGAGCGCCGGACCGGCTTCGTCATGTGACCGGACAGTCTGAGCTCCGCCTGGAACTCCCGGGACCGACCCTCGCCGTGGGACGTGAGCATGATGACCTTCGGACTCCCCAGCTCGGGATCGTCCCGGATGCTCCCTGCCAGAGCGTAGCCGTCCAGCTCCGGCATCTCTGCGTCCACGAGACAGAGGCGGACGGGGCTGCCCTGGAGGCGCCGCTCCTTCAGGAGCGACACGGCCCGCGCGACCCCTGGGGCCTCGTCCACCTGCGCGCCCCGCGCGTGGAGGATCTCCCGCAGGATCAGCCGGTTGATGGCGTTGTCATCCACCACCAAGGCCCTCACTCCCTTAAGGTCCACCGCGTCGGGCTCATGGGGCTCCGGCGCTTCGGTTGCGGGAAGGAAGAGATCGAAGGAGAACGTGGACCCCGCGCCCACCCGGCTCTCCACCTGCATCTTCCCGCCCATGAGCTCCACCAGGCCCGAGCTGATCGCCAGGCCCAGGCCGCTCCCCCCGAACCGACGGGTCGTCGAGGAGTCGGCCTGGGTGAAGCGGTCGAAGATGTCCGCGAGCTTCTCCCGAGGGATCCCGATCCCCGAGTCGGACACGGAGAAGCGGAGGCGCACCTTCCCCCCGGCGCCGTCGCTCTGCTGCTTCACCCCCACGAGAACCTGTCCCTTCTCCGTGAACTTCACCGCGTTCCCCACCAGGTTGGAAAGGACCTGACGGAGGCGCCCGGGATCGCCCGTGACCCAGGCCGGCACCTCCGGCCCGAGCCTGGCTCCGATCTCGATCCCCTTGCCGTGGGCCACCGCTCCGAACGCTTCCACGGTATGCTCCACCACCTCCCTGAGGTTGAAGCCCACGTTTTCGAGGTTCAGCCGCCCCTCCTCCACCTTGGCCAGATCGAGGATGTCGTCGATGAGGGTCAGCAGCGTGTCCCCCGCCGTCCTGAACACCTGTACGTAGTCCCGCTGCTCCGGCGTGAGGGGCGTGTCCCAGAGGAGCTCCGCCATCCCGATGATAGCGTTCATGGGAGTGCGGATCTCGTGGCTCATGTTCGCCAGGAAGCGCTGCTTGGCCTCACCGGCGGCTTCGGCCCGCCGCACGGCGTCCACGAGGCCCTCTTCCAACTCCTTCCGCGCGCGGATGTCCTTGAAGATGACCCCGATGGCCACCGCCTCGCCGGTGGCCTCGTCCAGCATGGGGAAGATCCCGCCCTGCACCGGAACGGCGTCGCCGCCTCCGTGGTGCACGAGCCGCAGTTCCCCGTCCCAGGACTTCCCCCCATGAACCCGCACGAGAATCTCGTCGCGGAAGCGCTCCAGGTCGTCCGGATGGATGAAGTCGAAGATGCTGCGCCTGCAGGCCTCTCCAAGGTCCTCGAGTCCCACCATCGCGAGCCCGCCCGGGTTCACGAACTCACACGAGCCGTCCAATCCACCATAGCCGATGAAGTCCGTGGTGTTGCCGATGAGCGCCGCCAGGCGCAGCCGGGCTCCCTCCGCCTCCTTCCGTTCCGTGACGTCGGAGCCGATCCCCACCAGGGTGGACCCGGGCCCGGGAAACTCCCGCCAGCGGATCCACCGGGTGCCACCACCTCGACGACGGACGGGCCGGTCGTACCCCTCGGGGTCCGGCGCGCTTGCACCCTTGGCTTTCGCGGCGGTGGCCCGCTTCTCGGCCTCCCTCTCCGCGTCCGTGGAGCAGGTCACCCGCCACCACCCCTCGCCCACGACCTCCGACGGCTGCCAGCCCAGGACCCTGTCCACGGAGGGGGAAGCGTAGACGATGGATCCCTGCGCGTCGGCGACCAGCACCACGTCGCCGATGGCGTTCAGGATCCGGTCCGAGAGTGCCAAGCGCTCCTCCGCTTTCTTGCGCTCGGTGATGTCGCGGAAGGTCCAGATCCTCCCGTAGTGATGCCCGTCTCGTCCGACGACCGGAGCCGAGTACCGGTCGAGCACCGTCCCGTCCACGAGCTCGACCTCGTCCCGGCTGGTCTCGTCCGGGTGATCGTAGAGGTGCGTCACCAGCCCGACGAAGCGCTCAGGGTCCTTGGTCGAATGCATGACGTATTGAACCTGACGCTGGTCGTCAGGGCCGTTGGCCATGTCGCTTGGAATCTTCCACAGGTCGACAAATCGCTGGTTCTTCAGGATCTGCCTTCCCTGTCCATCGACGATCAGAATGCCGTCGATCGAAGCTTCGACCTGAGCGTCCAAGAGCGCCCTATCGTGGCATAGCGCCTCCTCCGACCGCTTGCGCTCGGTGATGTCCCGCTCGATAGAGATCGCGAGGCGCTGCGCGCCCATCGTGAGCTCATGCACGGCGGCTTCGACAGTGAAGACCGAGCCGTCCTTGCGCCGGTGCTCTACCTCGAAGGTGGCTTTGGTCCCCTGGGCGAGATCTGCTCTCGCCCGAGCCTCGTCTTCGGGCTGAGCAGCTGCATCCACGAAGGATGTGGGCTTGCCGACCAGCTCGTCCCGTAGATAGCCAAGAGCGTGCAGGGCGGATTGATTGACGTCCCGGATGATGGGCGGTCCGTCGGGGACCAGCTCCAGCACCAGAATGAGGTCGTTCGCCTGGTCGAACAGCGACCGATACCTCTCCTCACTCTCCCTCAGCGCCGCCGCCGCCGCCTTGCGCTCCGTGATGTTCCTCACCGCGCCGGCGCAGAACCGCTCTCCTCCCACGGTGAAGGCGGCCAGGGAGATCTCCACGTGGAGGCGTTCCCCTCCCTTCCGGAGCGCCGGAAGCTCCAATACCTGCCCGATGGCCGGGCCCTCGCCGGTGCGGGCGAACGTCCGGAGGCCCGCCGCGGCCGCGTCGCGCAGCTCCGGGGGGGTGATGAAGGCATGGAGATCCCTCCCGAGGACCTCCGCCTCGGAGTATCCGAAGATGGCCTCCGCGCCGGGGTTCCACTGGCTCACGCGGCCGCAGGCATCGACCACGATCATGGCGTTCTTCACGGCCAGGGTGGCGGCGTGAACCAGCCCCTCGCGCGCATGGAGGGCCCGGAGGGCCTCCTCGCGGCTCATCCGGGCGTCGGTCCATGCCCACAGGAGGAACCCCAGCGCCACCAGCACCATGCCCCCGAACCCCGCGACAACGCCCCGTCCGTCGGCCACCAGCATCTCCGGGGGCGCGAGGCTGAAGATCACCCAGTCCTCTTCCGCATCCACCGCGTTGCCGGTGATTTGGAGGGAACGGGCCCCCGCGGCGAGCTCCAGGGTTGCGTAGGTCAGGAGGCCTTTCCTCCCCAAGAAGCTCCCGGATCCTCCACCCCCCAACGTGGGCCACTCGTCCGGGAGGACGTCCTGGACCCTCGCGGAGAGCGGTTGAACCGGCACGCCGGCCTTCGGAAACTGAATGAGCCACACGCCGGCATCCGTGGCCAGCGAAACTTGGTGCTGGTGGCCCGACTCGGTTCGCCTCAGGTCCTCGAGGAAGGGCATCAGGGAGAAACGGAGAAAGATGAAACCCGCTCCCTCCCGCGGAATCGCCCGGGTGATGTTGAGCTCCCGGCTCCGGTTCCCCTCCTCTTCCGGGGCTGCCAACCGCGCATCCATGGGAGAGAGCCAGGTCAGGTCCCCGGTCGCGGCCGCAGTCCGGAAGTGGGTGTGGGCTCCGTGGTCTGCGAGATCCGCGTCCGGCACCCGCAGGAGAGCCGTGGGAGTTCTGTCCACCCGCAGCCTCTCCATGCCCAGTGGGTCCAGCCAGGCCACGCGGTTGAAGGCCACCATGTTCCGAAGGAAGGCGAGGAATTCGCCCGACAGGTCTTCCAGCGACGCCCGGGAATCAGCGTCGAGGGAGCGCTGCTGCAGAACCAACTCGGACA
>Ga0315541_1001123_pt1 | contig 25954 bp, 22 predicted proteins | sample SalMarSW160190MG_FD_203095 | JGI IMG/M metagenome (GOLD analysis project Ga0315541, IMG submission 203095) | Salt marsh sediment microbial communities from the Plum Island Ecosystem LTER, Massachusetts, United States - Salt Marsh Sediment SW1601-190 ...
GGCGGTGAGCTGCCGCCCGTCGTGAAATTTAACATCCTGCCTGAGGTAAAAGGTGTAGGTGCGGCCGCCGTTAGTCAACTCCCACCTCTCGGCGATATCCGGCGCCAGCTCCATGTTATCGTCAAAGCGCACCAGCCCGCTGAAGAGCTGCATCAAAAAAACGTGGGAGGTCATCTCACCGGAGAGCGCCGGGTCGAGGGTATAGGGGTCAATGCCGTAGAGGTTAAGCAATCCCCCCTCCCCGGTGGGAAGTGTGGGTGTCAACCCATCACAAGAGCAACCGCTAACCAGCAGGCTGCCCAATATCAGCAAAGAAATAACTATATATAGAATTCTTTTCATCTTAGATAATCCCCCAGTCGCGGTAGCCCTGCTGAATAACCGCCAGGTATTCTTCAGAAGGCTTTGCATCGTCGGCGCGCTTAGCTCTGATATAGGCAACCGCCTCTATCAGCTCACCGAAGTCATCGTTCACTCCCACATTAATTCGGCTGTAGCTGGCGGGGCAGTCCTCATATTTGTCCAGCCGCCTCATGTCCTCCTCGAAAACCTCATAGATAGCCCCCAGCACCCTCTCCCCCCTAAAAGGCTGAATGGTGGCAACCCCACCCCGCCACTTCCGCGACCACCCCCGGAAAACCAGCCTGTAGTGGTGCAGGGTAACGATAGCCGCCGGCTTGGCCGCCGGGCAGCGCTCCCTCATCTGCTGCTTGTTTAAATTAGAGGCGTAAGCAAAATAATACACCGTTCCCCCGCCGTGGCTATTCCCGTTAATAATAGCACGCTATCACGAAAATAGGCAAAGAAATTAGACAAAATCGTGACAAAACTTACTCCGAAAGTATGATAAAATAAGGGGAGTTATGTAGTACAATAGAGGCAGTACTAAAGGGTCAATATGGAACAGGTCAAGACTGCACAGGAGCTAGGACTCGGCAAACCCAGGCCCGGCTACGAGTGGGAAGCCGGGGGAACACCTCCCGGGGATTCGGCACCGGGGCGGTGGGCGGCAATAAAGCGCACGCGGGATTGGGCAGTCATTTTCCGCTCCGACAAAGGGGCTGAATACGTTATTCACACTTTCCCCTTGAGCGAAGCCGGCGAGAGAGCCGCCAAGAACATGGCGATGAAGCTGGTGGATATCGCCTGGGGGAAAAACGCCCGGGTGGAACAGGCAAAGACCACCCCGGCAAAACCATCAGTCAAACAGGAAACAGCATCCTGACCCCGTCACCCCTGCCAGCCGCCGAATAAACCCTCCCGCTTCAGACTGAAGTGCTTTTTATCCCCGATAATGATGTGGTCTAACACCTCTATGCCGATAATCTCCCCCGCCTCCACCAGCCCCCTGGTCAACCTTATGTCATCTTCCGAGGCGGTGGGATCGCCCGAGGGGTGATTGTGGACAAAGATAACCGCAGCGGCGCTAGCTGAGATGGCCTCCTTGTATACCTCCCGGGGGTGGACGATGCTGGCATCCAGGCTGCCGATGGAGATTTCAGCTATCTTTATCAGCTTATTTCTGCTATCCAGCAGCAGCGCCAGAAAATGCTCCTTCTTCTTGCCCCCCAACCTCCCCCTTACCAGAGCGGCAACCGCCTCCGGGTTCTCCATCACCGGCTTATCCTGACTTTCAGCGTAGCTGCCCAGACGGCCGGAAAGCTCAAAAGCGGCTTTAATCTGGGCCGCCTTGGCTAAACCGATTCCCTTCACCCCCGATAGCTCCTCCACCGAGGCGTCGGCGATACCCTTTAGGCTGCCGAACTGTGATAGCAATCTCTGGGCGGTGACCATCACCGATTCCCCGGAAACGCCCCGCCCCAGCAGCACCGCCAGGATTTCCTGGGCAGACAGCGCCTCCGCCCCGAACCTCTGCAGCCTCTCCCTAGGCCGCTCGGCAAGCGGCAGGTCGCGGATGGTAAAAGACTTCTTCACTTTACCCGTTTTCAAGAGCCCACCGCCGCCTGGTATTTATCGGTGACATATACCTGCCACAGGCTGTCCAGTCCGTCCATGTCAAAACCGTAAACCGCTTCCAGGGCGTCGTCGTAGCCGCTGCCCTGCCTGAAAACAGTCAAAAGCTGGAACATCTCTTCCTGCCCGTAGCTGGTGATAAGGAACTCGACCAGGCTGTGGCTCTGGGCGTAGGAGAGAACGGCCTCCCCGGAGTAAGCCGAAAAGGGGCTTGAGAGGCTCTGCACCGAGATAAGGCTGCCAGTGGCTATAGCCTCCCCCAGAGCCGTGCTGAACTGCGGCTCCAACAGTGCCTCGCTGCTCATGGCCAGGCCCTCATCCAGCCATACCGGCAGGCTGTTATAAGGGTTAAGGGTTATCTGGTGAATAACCAGGTGGGTCAGCTCGTGGGCGATGGCGTCCTTGCCCCAGCCGATATTACCGGGCGATATGCCGATAGCCATGGTGCCGTAGCGGGTAAAGGCAACCCCACCCGTCCACTCCTGGGGGTAAATCATCGAACCCTGCAAATCCCCGGAACTGGCGTAGATATAGAGCCGGGCCGGTCTCTCCAACTCGGCGCCGGTGCCCTCGGCAAGCTTGGCCAGGGCAGTCTGGGTAGTCTCCATAAGTTCCTGAGCAAAATTATTACTGCCGCTGTACCAGTAAAGGGTAACCTTCCCCTCGGTAAGAGTCTGCCAGTCATAGCGGGTGTCGTCGAAATGTACCTGCGCCGGCTCCGTTTCCACCCTGTCACCACTGTCATCGGCTATTTTCCACCAGTACTCCACGACGGAGCCGGGCGGCAGCCCGCCGGTCTTTACCATCTCCAGTGCCCAGCCGACATCAACGGTGGTATCAGGAACAAACTCGATATAGGCCTCGCTGATAACTTCAGCAAAGCCGGCACGGTCAATGACATAGCACAGGCGGATATCGGTGATATCTACATCGCTGCGGGCGGTTAGATTAAAGTTCAGCCGGGAGGGGAACTCGGCCTCCGCCGAGCTTTCCAGCACGGTCAGCCCGCTTTGAGCCTGTACCAGGCTCGGGCTCAACACAGTCAGCAGCAGGCATAAAACTAAAGCTAATGCGCCAATCTTTTTAATCATTATTATTTACCTTTCCCCTCCCCCATTTATATCTTTCCCCGCCCGCCGCCCTTAATGTAAAAGGGCTACTCCTCGCCCACGGTTGACCGCAGGTAAGCGGTGATAAAGTCGTCCAGCTCCCCGTCCAGCACGGCTTCGGTATCGCCGGTCTGGTAATCAGTGCGGTGGTCTTTGACCATCTTATAGGGATGGAGGACATAGCTCCGTATCTGGTTACCCCAGCCGGCGGCGACATGCTTGCCTTTTAGCTTGGCTCTCTCCTCAGCTCTTTTGACCAACTCCAGCTCCAGCAGGCGGGAGCGCAGTATCTTCATGGCGATTTCCTTGTTCTGGTGCTGGGAGCGCTCGCTCTGGCAGGAGACCGCCAGCCCGCTGGGCAGATGGGTCAGCCTCACCGCGCTGCTCGTCTTCTGCATATGCTGCCCCCCCGGCCCGCTGGAACGAAAGGCTTCAACCTTCAAATCGTCGGGCTCTATCCGCACGTCAACATCGGCTTCGGCTTCGGGCATCACCTCCACCAAAGCAAAGGATGTGTGCCGGGCATGGTCAGCGTCAAAGGGGGAAAGCCTTACCAGCCGGTGCACACCGTGCTCCGACCTTAAGTAGCCGTTGGCATAATCGCCGTTAACCCCTATGACCACGCTCTTTATGCCCGCCTCCTCCCCCGGGGAAACATCCAGCACCTCGGCTTTATAGCGGCGCCGCTCCGCCCAGCGCAGGTACATCCTCATCAGCATCTGCGCCCAGTCCTGCGATTCGGTTCCCCCCGCGCCGGCGTGTATGGATAAAATAGCGTTCCTGGAGTCATACTCACTGCTGAAGGCCGCCTCCAGCTCTATCTCATCGAGGCGGGAGGCCAGTTTCTCCACCTCGGCCCCGATGTCGCCCCGTAACGAGTCGTCCTCTAGAGATATCAGCTCGGCAACCTCGGCCGCCTTGGCCTCCATCCCCCGCCAGCGGTCTACCACCTTCTTCTGCTCGGCAAGCTGGCGCATTACTTTCTGCGCCTTCTCCGGCTCCTGCCAGAAATCGGGCTGGGCGGACTGCTCCTCCAGACTGGCAATTTCCTTTTCCCTGGCGGTAATGTCAAAGATGCACCATCGCCATAGAGACTCTGGACTGCAAATCCTTCAGCTTATCCCTTAACTCCTGCATCTGGTTAAAAAGCCTCCATTAATACTCTAGACCGGGACTTCTTTAGCCCCCACCAGCTTTCCCCCCGCCGCCAGGTGCGCCAGCCGGGTGGGCTCAGGCAGGCGGTAGCCCCGGCAGCACTGCGTCACCCAGTAGAGGGCGCTCTCCAGGCTTATCTTATGCCCGATTGACACATATACCGGCTTTACCCCCAATTTAGTCCGCAGGACAGCGCCGATAACCTCCTCCCCCTCCATCAGCCTGGCATAGCCGCCTGCCTCCTGCGGCGGTATCTGGTGACTGCCGCACAGCCGCGACTTGGCGCAGCCGATAGCCGGCGTATCCAGAAACAGCCCCAGGTGCGAAGCCAGCCCCAAACGCCTCGGGTGGGCGATGCCCTGCCCGTCAAAGAGGATAAGGTCGGGGGCAATATCAAGCCGCTCAAAGGCGGCAAGGGTAAGCGGCGCTTCCCGGAAAGTCAAAAGACCGGGGACATAGGGAAAATCCACTTTACCCTCCACCACCCGGGTTTCTACTATTTTAAGCTCCGGGTAGCTCAAGACCACCACCGCCCCCCTCGCCACTCCCCGCACCCGGTCTACCGAAATATCCACCCCGGCGATAAATCGGGGACTAGTCACTTCATCAGTCCTGGATACCCTTGATGCCAGCGCCAGCTGCATTTCAACAGCATGGGCGGTGGTAAGGTCCCATCTGTGCAGGTGGTGTACCCTCATAGTTCGATTATACCGATTGCCTCCCCCGATGACAACCGCAGCTATGGGCTTTATCAACCTCACCCCCTTAATCCCCCTGTAGAATAGATAATCCGACCCATATTATTCCATTCCTGACTGAATTGGACATCCACCGGGGACAGAAGTAATCTATCGCAGACCTCGCTGAGATTTAGGCTTCGTATTCAATGGAGCTGGCTGAGGGTCTTGTCCTGGCTTTACCTGCTCTCTCACCTTGTGGCTTGAATCCCTTACCAAAGGCTAGAACTCTTTTCAAGACATCTTGAGCCACAGTATTGGTGGGGTCCAGCCGTACTGCCCTTTCTGCATATTCTGTGGCCTTATCGATATTGACCGAGGATAGATAAGCGACTGCCAGATCGGTCAGGATGTTAGCATTTAGCTCAAACTCCGAAATGGCCATATTCCACTGTTTCTTAACTGAATATATGAAACCCAGCTGGCATCATCCCATATCGATTGAATTTCAGGAATATCTTCGTTGGTCATAGTCTTTCTCAAGAGAGCATCGCTCCCGAAATGGGGAGGCTGGCCCTAGCATCACAGAGGAATTCGTCAGACGTTACTTAATAGCGAAAGGTGTAGTTACCCTCTATTTCGGAGGCTGTATCAATTCTATTAGAATATTACCAACCTTACGAGCGTCAAAGTAAGCCATGTAACCATTTTCGTCCTTCACACTAAACACGACTGGTATGCCTTTCTCAACTAGCTTGTCTTTCTCCTTATCAAGATCATCAACATGAAAGGCGATGTGGTTCACACCTTCGCCACGGCTATTCAAAAACTCCTGCTGGACAGTCTCCCCCCTAACCGGCTGCCACAACTCAATCAATAATGAGCCTATGTGGATAAACCTGCCAATGAGCTTGGCCTTTTTGCCTTCCATAGTGACACGGTCCGTGGCTTCATCGACTATACCCAAGGATTGATAGTACTCGACGGCTTTATCCACATCCCTGACTACTGTTCCTATGTGATTAAATTTCCAATTGCTTTCCATATTTCCTCTCCTTTTTCGCTGGAAGTCAGTCGCCCCTATTGAAGATTCATCTCCGTCAAGACAAGCCTACCTCAACCGATATGATAAATAATATATTAAGATACTGTTGAAAAAGTATACCTTTAAATTCGGTTGTGTTCAAAAGCTGGTTATTTTCGGCACACCCCAAAATTTTTTTACCAAAATAATATTCTCCTTTGCCCCCTTATCAAATGGGGGGAGTTTTTCCTCCAAAAGGGAATACCAGCTATCTATCAAGGGTGAGTAAACGCCGGACTGCCGCCAAAAACCCTGCAATGCCTGCGGGCTGGAGCGGTGGCAAGAGGACTGCCGGCAGAAGCTAGGCACCTGAACCGCCGTCAACGACAATAGTATGTCCGGTGATGTAGCTTGAGGCATCGGAGGATAAGAACAGGACTGAGCCCACTATGTCACCGGGCTCGGCCATCCGCCCCAGCGGTATACCGGCCTCAATCTCTTTCAAGGTCTCCGGGTCACCCCACAATGGCTGGCTGAACTTGGTCTTGACCATAGACGGGGCGACAGCGTTAACCCGTATGTTATATCGGGCCAGTTCCAGCGCTAGGATTCTGGTGAGCATCACCACCCCCGCCTTGGCGATACAGTAGGCGCCCATCTCGGGAGCGATATGCATCGCCGCCGTGGAGGCAATATTGATGATATTGCCCCGCTTCTGGGAAACCATCTGCTTGCCCACCGCCTGAGCGCACAGGAAACACCCTTTAAGGTCAGTATTGATAACCTTGTCCCAGCCCTCTTCTCTAAGCTCAAGCAGCGGCGCCCTGATGTTCATGGCGGCGTTGTTGACCAAGATATCAATAGTGCCGAACTCAGCCACCACCTTCTGTACAAAGTTATCCACATCTGCTTTACTAGTAATGTCAGCCTTAACAGCCAGAGAACGCTGCCCCAGCCTTTTGACCTCATCGGCCACGGCATTTAGCTGGCCGTCATCAACAGTGCGGTCACAGATGGCAATATCAGCCCCGGCCCCGGCCAGAGCTAAAGCAATAGCCCTGCCAATACCCTGCCGGCCCCCGGTAACCACTGCCACCCTATCGGTCAGATGGGAAAAGTCCACTATTCAGTCTCCTCCTCGAAGTAGGCGATAGCAGTCATGATGAACTAAATGTTAACCAAATGCCGGAACGGTGTCAAGTAACTTGAAGCAATATTTTGATGTTATTTTCCTTATCTTTGACCAGTGCCTCAAACCCTTTTTCCACGGCGTCTTTAAGGGGCACTATTGAGGTAATCATTCTGCCAGGGTCAATCCTTTTATCAGCCAGCAGAGCGATAACCGTCTCGGCCTCGTTAACATAAATAGGGCTGCCCAAGATGTTTTTCTGATGAAACATCATTTCGAAAAGGTCCATTGAGGCGGGTGCTTCAAATACCCCTATAATCACAATGGTGCCACCATTTCGAGCTAGCTTTTGGGCTAGCTGAGCAGTAACCTGAATACCAACGCACTCAAAAGATACATCCGCACCCAGACCACCGGTCATATCCTTAACCCGCTGTTCCGGGTCCTCGCCTTCAGGATTAATAAACGCGGTAGCTCCCATAGCTAAGGCAAGTTTGCCTCTGGCTTTAACCTTATCCACAACGTAGACTTTAGCCGCTCCGGCAGCCCTAGCCGCCAGCAGAACGCCAAGCCCGATAGTACCTGCCCCCACGATAGCTACAGTATCCCCGGGACGAACATTGCCTCGCTGAACAGCGTGAAGTGACACCGCCAGAGGCTCAACCAGAGCCCCGAGTTCATCAGACACCGAATCGGGAAGTTTGTAAACTGAATAGCTGGGAACAACCACATATTCAGCCATGCAGCCATCCGAGGTCAGACCGGTGAAACCGGCGTTTGCGCAAATATTGTACATCCCCCTTTTACAGTAATAACATTCACCACAGTACCAATAACCTAGCGCAGTTACCCGCTCTCCAACTTTAAAGTTGGTTACTCCTTCACCTAACTCGGCGATTCTGCCAGCGAACTCATGCCCTATAGTTAGGGGCACCTTAGTGGGGTCAATCATAACGGGGCCATCGACATATTCCTTAAAGTCGGTACCGCAGATACCCGCCAGGTTAACTTTTACTTTTATCTGCCCCGGCCCTGGCGACGGTTCGGGTACATCTTCATAGCGAAGGTCTTTTCTGGCATACCACCTTAAAGCTTTCATCTTTCACCTCCCGATTTAGAATTACAGGCTAATATGGCTCTTTTAACCAGCGTCTTGGCTATCTGAATCTTGTACCTGTTATTTATTAGTGGACAGGTGTCGGCAACTATGGTATTGGCCGCACCTTCGGCAATTGAATCACTAATCGGTTTGCCCTTAAGGTATTCCTCGGCCTTGGTTGTCCGGTAGGGCGTGTTATATACCGCGTTCAGGCATATCCTGGCTGCCTTAACCATCCCGTTCTCACTTTCTATTGCTGCGGCACAGCTAACCACCGGGAAATCTATTGACTTCCTGAGGGCAAACTTGGTGAACGTGCACCTTGTGCTGGCACCAGGTGCCGGGACTTCAATTTCAATCACCATCTCATCGTCATCCAGAACCGTGGTCTTATTGCCGGCCACGGCGAAGAACTTCTCTGCCTCGATAACTCTCTTCGTGGTTTTGATTTTAGCCTCCAGAGCTATCAACGCCGGGGCCATGTCTGATGAGTTAACCGCTACACAGCTGCAATTAAAACATCTATTGGCTTCGGTCTCGACGGCGCTCAAGTCCAGGCCACCAACATCCTCAATATCTATGCTCTGAACTCTCTTTATTACTGGGAGTTCTGGAGTATCAACCCGGCTTTTTTTCTTGAGGTATGAATTGTTGAATTTCTCCGGAAGCTTACCCATCCCGTTGCCGTTATATTGTGCTCCCGCGCCTCCAAGATACTGGTCTATGGAGCTTGCCGCGCTTCTCCCCGCGGCTATGGCGGCAACAACTGTTGACGAGCCGGTGACGAAATCCCCTCCGGCAAAGACATTTTTGCCCAAGGAATGTGTAGAAACATCTATTTTCAGCCGTCCCATCTCATCAAGGAACTCACTAGGGATATCTATAGTGTCGGGCTCTTCTCCGATTGCCTTCATTACCGCGTCAAACTCGATGGTAAATTCCGAGCCAGCTACAGGCACTGGCTTACGCCTTCCCGACTTATCTAGAGACCCCAGCTTCATCTTGGTGCACTTAAGGACTATCTTGCCGCCCTTCTTGGATACTTCAACTGGCTGGGTAAGGAACTGGATCTTAATGCCTTCCTCCTCCGCCTTTTCAATTTCATCCTTTACCGCTGGCATCTCTGACTTGCTGCGCCGGTAGACAATCACCGGCTCAACCCCCAGCCTCAGCAGCGTCCTGGCAACATCTATGGCGACGTTGCCACCACCTATCACCGCGACTTTCGTGCCCGGAACTTCTCTAATTCCAAGATTGGAATTTCTCAGGAACTCTATACCGGAGAGCATCAACTGCTCTCCATCTATCCCTGACGGCCTTTCCTTCCATGCTCCACATGCCAGGAATACAGCGTCAAAACGGTTCACGGGTATGTCTTTGCCCATTTCAGTCTTAAGCTTGAATTCAATCCCCATACCCTCGAGGGCTTTGAGCTGCCTGCTTACAACGTCCTTTGGCAACCTATACGGTGGTATGCCGTAGGTGAGCAGTCCGCCCGCTTTCTCCATCTTCTCAAAAACAGTTACGCTGTAGCCGAGCCTCCTCAGGTAGTATGCCGCTGAAAGACCTGCCGGCCCAGAGCCCGCAATGGCTACACTTTTCTCAATCTTGCCTTCAGGCGAGGTGATGATTTCGTTTGCGTTCTCAAGGATGTAGTCCCCGATGAACCTCTCAAGGCCCTTAATAGATATTGGTTCATCAAACTCAGCCCGACTACAGTTGCTTTCGCAGAAATGCGGACAGACCCTCCCCGTTATTGCTGGGAGGGGGTTAAAATCTAGCAGTATCTTGGCGGCTCCAACTAAATCGCCGTCCCTGATTTTACTCAGGTATGAAGGTATGTCCACGCCAGCTGGACAGTCAGTAGAGCAAGGTGTTCTGTTTACTCTTGTGCCGCCGAATATGGAATGGTATCTCCCATCCCCGGTCAAAGCGTAGCACAGCTTGCCACCTTTCCTCAGGCAGTAGAACCTATTATCAGGAACCCAGTAGTACCAGCACCGGTTACTCTGGCAGATATTACCTCCTATAGTGCCCATCTCCCTGATATGTGGTGAAGCTGTTCTACGGGCTGCCTCAGCCAGTATAGAATACCCGCCCTTTACCACCCTACCCTGGGCGATGTCTTCGAGCCTGGTTAAAGCTCCAATCTTCAGTATTTTGCCATCCTCTCTGATATAATCCAGACCTGAAATAGTCTTGATATTTACTATGACCTCAGGGTATTCAGGTAATATGTCATCCTTTATTTGACCCAACAGGTCTGTGCCACCGGCGATGACCCTCGCCTTTAGCCCATAGTCCTTAAGGATTGAAGTGGCTTCTGCTACTGAACCCGCGTTTATATGTTTGAATCTCATCATTCTACGCTTTCTCCTAACGCCTTAAGAACCTTGTCCGGGGTGATGGGGAAGTCATCAACCCATTTGCCTATAGCATTGTGGACGGCAGGGCCAATGAGCGCCGGTATGACGGTGGCTACGTCCTCACCGATACCAACGACCCCGTAGGGGCCATAACCCATTCCTGTTTCGACGAGGATAGTATCTATGCGTCCAATATCAAGCATTGTCGGAATTTTATAATTTAAAAGGTTGCCGTTAAGCATGACACCGGTCACTGGGTCATGGACAACTTCCTCGCTTCGCCCTCTGCCCACCCCCATGCATGCTCCACCGTATTGCTGTCCTTCACAACCCTCCCAATTTATCACTCTACCGACATCATTGACGGTAACCACCTCCTTCACCTCAACCTCCCCGGTTTCTTCATCTACCTCGACCTCCATGAAGTGCGCCTGACGGCATAGGCGGAGACGAATGCCCGAATAAGCCCCGACCTGAACTTGCCAACCGTGCTCAAATAGCGGCCAGGTAAAGGGATATCTGGTACTCTGGCTGGTGGGAGTTGGCTCACCACTTAGTGAGCCAATCGGTCCCATAGCGCCAGCATATCCAACAAATTCTGCCAGCGTTTTTCTGTTTGACGGATTGACTTTTTCATAGATTACACTGTCTTTAATATCCAACTCCTCGGGTTTCTTGCCCGGGAAGGCAGCTGGCGCGCTACCTAATTGCGTTGCTGCTCTAGGGCTTGTAGCTGCTTCAAGGATCTTTCTTTTTAGAAGTCTGGCAGCATTCCTGATAGCAAATCCGTTAACCGACATATTAGTCGACGAATCAGGTGTCATGGTAAAGAAACCGGCATCGATTTGTGGCCGGTAGTGGACATCTTCAATACGCATCCCCAGCTCGTCGGCCGCAACCTGGCAGTAAGCTGTCTCAGCATTGACTCCAACATCGGCACGACACCCCATGATAGTAGCTGTTCCATCGTTGCGTTCAATGCGTATTGCCATTTCACTCGAGCCGGCTGAATCTTCCCACTCATGTGTCCAGGCAAAACCCAACCCGTGCAGTTTGCCGTTAGAAAGTTTCTTTGTCCCAGGCGCGTGCCACTTTTCATCCCAACCTATGGCTGCTTTCCCCTTCTCTATGCACTCCTTCAGGCTATCTCTAACCTGGAATCCCATCTCTGTTTTCTTAATGTTCAGCCATGCCATATCATGGCCTTCAGTACCATCGTTTTTAAGTGCCACCTCTACCGGGTCAAGCCCTAGCGCATCAGCGACACGATTAAATACAAGGGTAAGACTATGGCAGTTTGAGTTTTGTTCGCAGCGTGTTGGAACTGTTAACCCTTTATTTACTTCCGCTACTTCTGTCTTGCCATATACGTTGGGAATCTTGGTATTTTCATGAAAGTGCCTAACAAAACCAAAGAACGGCAATAGCTGGCTAGTAAACACCGCTCTCCCTTTTACTGCGCTAATCACGCCATCCCGCTTAGCTCCTACCTTAAAGTAATATACCCCTTCATCCATCTCCCCACCGTAGAAGTCTTCCCGTCGATTAAACACCCACTTAACCGGCCTGCCTGTCCTCTTGGCTATGACGGCAGCACAATAATGGCCGCCCATATTCCAAGGCATCTGACTCCACCCGCCAAAACTTGCACCCTGATAAAGACAGTGAATCTGGATCTTATTCATGGGTATGCCACCGAACCACGAAGCTATCACACGTTTGCATATGTGTGGGCGCTGCTGCTTAACCCAGACCTCCGGGCAGTCCCCATTCCATCTGAAAACACCACACGGACGCTCTGGCCCGACCCAAGTATTAAGACCCTGTCTGAACTTGAATTCAATTACCTTGTCAGCCTCAGCAAAGCCTTTTCCCACATCGCCGTGCTCCTCCACAGCCTCATAGTAAAGATTTCCACTAGGATGCGACTCAGGGTTGGCTAAAGGAGCATCTGGCTGTAAAGCTTCCTCAGGGTCTAAAACAAAGGGGCGTTCTTCCCATTCTACATCTATCAACTTCAGCGCCTGTTCAGCGATTTCCTCACTATCAGCAGCAACAGCAGCCCCCACTTCTTCCCCTTGGAAGTGGGCTACCTTAGGCAGAACCGGCACGGATGATACTTCATGTCCACCTAAGTCAGCTTCGGTTGGCAGTTCTGGGTCATCATATCTCAGTATTGCTCTTACGCCTGGCAATGCCTCGGCTTTGCTAGTATCCATGCTCTTTATTTCGGCATGGGGGTAAGGTGACGTTAGGAATCTTGCATACAGCATACCTGGCAGTTGTAAATCCACTGTATATTTTGCTGCCCCGGTTGCCTTTTCATAGCCGTCTATCCTGCGTACGCCGCGCTTCCCTATGCTGTCGTATTCTACCAGAGAATACTTATCAGCCCTTAAGTTATCAAACAGCTCGAACATTTTTGACATTTCATCTTTAGCCATATTTATTACCTTCCGTCCTATGTACTGGCTGCTTCCAGAACTGCCTTGATGTGTTGGGGGTATGTGCCACACCGACACAGATTGCCGACAAGAGCCTCTTTAATTTCCTCTTCTGTCGGGCTGGGATTTTTGTCTAGAAGGGCTTTGGCGGTAACTATGAAGCCAGGCGTGCAATAACCGCACTGCATGCAGCTATGCTTTACATATGCCTCGATAAGTGGGTGGTTAACTCTGGCGATTCCCTCTATGGTCTCTATGGTTTTGCCATCACATTCTATAGCAAGTGTCAGGCACGAGAGGACTGGCCTGCTGTCCATAATCACAGCACAAGCACCGCAGGCTCCCTCATTGCAAAATTCTTTGGTTCCTGTTAATCCAAGTTTATCGTGGAGTAGGTATTGCAGGGTCCAGTTTGACTGGACCCTCACTTTGTATAAATCCCCGTTCACAACAAAACTTATTTCATCCTCAGATATCGGAACTTTATCGGACATATCGAATGTTCTCCTTTTTTCTGGTGTCTATCCAATTACAGGCTCTTTGCGCATATTTATCGTGTTTATGCTGAATATTACTGAGCTGTATAGCCTCCGTCTATGACTAACTCGCTACCAGTGACAAATTTGGACTCATCAGATGCAAGATAAAGAATGCCGAAAGCAACGTCATTTGGCTCTCCAAAATGACCTATTGGGAGAAGGCCAGCGATACGTTCCTTAAAAGCTTCAACCCCCTCTGGATAGGTATGTGCTACATGCTCGACCATCGGTGTCCAGATAAAGCCAGGGTGAACTGAGTTGACCCTGATTTTATGCTTTGCATAGAAGATGGCATCCGTCTTGGCCATCAACCGTACAGCACCTTTGGATGCGTGATAGGGCGGAGTGTCCTCGGCACCCACATTGCCATATATAGAGGACAGGTCGATAATGCTTCCCCCACCAGCTTTCTTCATGTATGGAATCACATGCTTGGTGCAGAGGAAGGCCCCTTTGGCATTCACATTCATAACCTCATACCATTCCCTTTCCTCTATCTCGTCAGTGGGTTTGTTTACCCCGTGAATCCCGGCATTGTTGACGAGAACATCGATTTTCCCGAACTTTTTGTAAACGTCAGCGAAAACCTGTTCCACTTCTTTTTCACTAGTCACATCGACATGCCAATACTGAGCCACGCCACTGCTACTTTTAATCTCCGATACAACCTCACTACCAGCACTATCAAGAATATCAGTCACGGCAACCTTTGCTCCTTCCTTTGCCAGAAGTAAACAGGCCGCCTGACCGATCCCCTGTGCACCACCGGTCACAATCACTGCTTTACCTTCTACTCTACCCATTTTTATCTCCTTAATTAGTTTTTTGTGGTGGTAGTGCTACCATAATGTTCAGGTATAAAGGCTTTTTCTAGTTTAAGTCTAGCTTTGTTTGTTAATCTCTCCTCTCCTCCCTACGACTGCTCTTTAGCAAAAATAGCTGCGCCCAGGGCAGCCGTTATTTGGGGTTGTTTGGGAGTTATTACTTTCTTGCCTAATTCCTCTTCAATTGCCTTAACTACCCCGATATTTTTGGCCACTCCTCCGGAGAAAACTATAAGCTCCTCAAAGTTAATTTGCCCCCCGACACCCATAGCAATTACCCTTTTGGCAATTGCTTTACTCATACCATAAGCTATGTCTTCCTTAGCCTTATGCTCTGATAGAAAAGAGATTATCTCTGACTCGGCAAATACGGTACAGATACTGCTGAGAGTACAAGGTTTTTTAGACTTTAATGAAAGCGGGCCAAGCTCTTCGATAGGGAGGTTTAGTATTCTCTCGGTTAAGACTTCCAGAAATCTTCCCGTCCCGGCAGCACACTTATCGTTCATTTCAAATCGGGTGACCATGCCCTGTTCATCCAATTGCATTACTTTGCTATCCTGGCCACCTATGTCAATTATGGTTCTAACTGCCGGGAACAGGAACTTTGTTCCCTTGGCATGACAGACTATCTCGGGGAGGACCTTGTCTGAAGAGGTAAAGGCCCTGCGGCCGTAGCCGGTTGAGACAATATACTCTATGTCCTCCGCTGACTTCTGGCTTTTTTCCAGAGCCAGTTTGAAAACATCGGCTCCACTTTGCTCACGGTCATAGCTTGTCGATATCTGAGAAAAGACCAGGATTTCTTCCCGCTGGTTAATTATTACTGCTTTGGTAGCAACCGAGCCTATATCGATACCGGCAAACATTATTCGGTCAGGCTTTCCGCATTTTCATTATTTCGCATATGCTTTCAATCCTTGTCCTTAGAGCTTCCGGGCTATAATCTCTATCATCCCAGTTATCTCCCTCAATATAGAATACGGGTAACTTGGTCTTTTCCTCTATCATCCTAGCCAGTAATCTGTGGTCAGAGCCCAGCCAGCGGTCAAAATCCATTAGACCCATGACCATGCCATCGACCTTAAGCGTCGTCATCTTTTCGCATATTTGTTCTGCCTGATAGCCGGGATTAACCATACCGGATGTCCTGAGCCAGTTTTCAGCCGCAACCATATAAGGGTCTTTAAACGTAGACGGTGTTAGCTGCTTCTTGGTAAGTGTAAAAAATTCGGGGAAGGGTATTCCCACACCATTATCCTCGAATATTTTAGCTATCCAAGGAACGGAGGGATGAACACTATAAATCATCAATTTTGGTGCCCCCTCAGGCAATATGCCCTCCCTCTTGGCCACCCTTTGCTTAATCTCCTTAATTATAATATCTAGCGCCTTCTCCATTGGTTCTATACCAGTGTTAAATGGGCAAAACAAAGGTTCCCAAAATGGGCGCGCGCTTATTACACCTAAAGGTTGCGGGTCAGTAGCCATTAGCTGAGCTAACTCTGATAGTTTGGTTGCATACCTCTGCCAGATGGCAATCACCTCGTTTATCTTCTCCTCTGAAACCTTGATGCCGATTGCCCTCTGAGATGCTTCGAAGCCGTCTTTCATCTGGCTGGCCAGGTACTCAACCCGGTCAATAACCTCATCCTCTACAGTCCCCAGGGGCTGGTCGTGAGGTAAGCGGGTAATATACGTTTTCCACTCGGGGTCATGGTAGATACGGATGAATTCATCGGTTTTAGGCGCTTCATCACAAATAAAACCCCATATCCAGCTTATATCAGGCGGTGGTATAATCCCTAACCTAAGGGCGGCATACCTTGTCTTATTCAGGGCGCAGTGGCGGCACCCGTAGGGGATCCCGGTTCTCTCAGCCTCCTCCAAGAGCGGACTGAGCTTGTGGAAGAAGCCGTTCATTACCAGAGTCAGGAATATATCGGGAAAGGAGACGTATACCTTGTCCGGCGCTGTTAACTTGAGGGCATAATAAAAATGCAAGATGGCGGGCAGAATACCATATACTATCTTTACCCCTTTCTCTTTGTACTCACTCGCTCTGGTTAAATCTATAGTTTCTTTTACAAAACAGCCCAGTAATTTCCTGATACCTTCCAATTCTATGGCAAAGTAGGTGGGAAGCCGTTCTTGGGTGGCGAATCTAACATCGTCTTCGGTTAAGCCCAGCCTTTCGGATGCTTTACGCCACTGGGGTAAATATTCTGACATTTCGTCTTCTTCAAAACCGGTTAATCTTAGAAAATCCTCGTATATATCCTTTGCCATTTTAATCAACTCCTTCTCTGCTTGACTGTTTCAACAAAGCTCTCCACCCGCGTTGTTAGTGGTCCCACAGCCTCTCTTGCATATTCGTATGAGGATTCAAGTTTTAAAAAGGGAATGTTCATCTCATCCGTTACTTTTGAAATAATGGAGCATTCCAGGTCATATATCTCATCAAAGGACAACTCGTACCATATCACGCCATCAATGCTAAAATCTTTTATGAGCTTCTTCATAATTTTGGCTCTTTCTTCCCAAGCTGGCTGAAATATAGATGGCGGCGTCCTCTCTAAAAAATAGGTCTCTCCCAGGTTTCTTATCAAGTCGCCGTCCGTTTTTACATTCCATTCACAATGTCTCATCCCTTCGTCTAGAAACTCGGCAGCTATTACTCCGCCCGAGTCTTCAATTAACTTGGGGACAACATAATCACCTACGCCGACTACATGACCAGCCAGAAGTAGCCTGGGCGCCTCTTTGGGGAAAGGGCTTGTGCTTTTTTGCAGCTCTTCATACAGGTCATTGAGCTTTGGCAGTAGCTTCTCCGGGTCGCCATAGAAGGAATAGTGATTTAGCCGAATGAAGTCAGCGCCTCCTATAGGTGGTGGCTGGTTCTTTCTTAACAGATTAATCTTACTTAGAAGCCATCTAATCTTATTAATAGAGTCGGTTGATTCCTTGAGTCTTTGTTCTGATACTTTATTACCGGTGATAGCTTCTAGTTTCTCTATCAGCCGAGTTAGCCCTTTGTAATAGTAGTCCCGGGAGAGTGATTTTTCCCAATCAGGTGGAACGCCCAGCCTTATCGTTGGTAATTTAAAGTATTCAAACAGGTCAGCTAACCTCGATTCATGACAATCACTGCACTGCGCCACTATAAGGTCAAGCATTGGCACTACGGGGTCTATACCTAAGAGGTGATATCCAATCTGCGACCTGGAATAAGGGCTCATGAAGCGAAGCATGTAAGGTATCACTGCATCCGGAGGTTCAGGCTGCCCTCCTCTGCAGAGCAAATAGGGTAGTGCTCCAGAGGCGTAGATTAATTCCTCGGGAACAAACCTGCCTATATAACCAACTATTTTGACGCCCTTTTCCTTCTGCTCTTTTAGTTTTTCCGGTCGGGTGCGGGCAATCTGTGCCAGCTCTTCCAGTGTATCCATATTTTTCTACCCTTCCTTGTCAATATTTTGTAAACGGTGCTGTATTTCTTTTCTGACTTTGGCTATTGCCAAACCAAGCGATACATTAGGTTCTCTCCTTTAATACCCTATTTCTGATTTGAAGAATACCCTGATAACCTTAAATCTGATTATAGGCAATCTGTAATTTCCTTGTCAAACTATTGTATTCGTTGAGTATATTAGTGTCACGTTATCTATTTGTACTCGCTCCAAAACCCGAACTTTTCAACGGTCTGGTATTTCTTTTCTGACTTTGGCTACTGCCAGAGTACCTGATTGCCTAAAAAATGGGCTCTATTTTATTTTCCAGAGCAAAAATTGTTAAGTGACGAGGGGATCTTGGGATTATGAGTGGCGGAAATATTGCAGGAGGTAGCCAGTAAGCGTGGAGAAATTACCTAGGGTACTCTTGATATAGAGGCGAGCAATGTCTCTATGTTGGTCTCAAGACCCTGGAGCCATCACTATTTCTTATTCTATATACTAAACAAGCTTTAGTTTAGCGTAGCGGCTCCCAAGGACTCATAACCAATTGGTCGTGGGTTCGAATCCCTCCGCTGATATTAAATTGACTATTTATTATTTTAAAACCTAACCTAAAAGGTTCGGGAGAAACGTCGCAATTTGAGGAAAGGCAACTACCAAGCCAGCGCAAAGTAATACTGGTGGAATAAACCAGATCACCGACTTGAATATCGCACCGCTAGAAGCCTCTGGAACCATGCCGCTAACTACATATACTACAAATCCCACCGGCGGGGTAATACCGCTCACGATTACTACGAGCATGAGGACGACCCCGAACCATATCAGGTCGAAACCTGCCGCCAGCCATAGAGGGAGAAGGAGTGGTATCGTGATTATCATCAGTATCGCCGCCTCGAAAATCATACCACCCAAGAAGAAGAACACCAGAACAAAGAGCAGAATAAACCCGGGAGACCAACCACCCATTAATGCTACCATTTCCGTGGGAATCCTCGTCAGCGACAGGAACGGAGCAAAACTCCAAGCACCGATTATGAGTAGAAAAATCATGCCCACTGTTTGTACCGAGCCGACGGCGGCACGGCGGAACTTCCGCCAGTTGAGCTGCCCTTTTATGAGGCCTACAACAAGAGCGGCGAAAGCTCCAAGCGCTCCAGCTTCAGTAACCGTGATAAACCCGCTGAAAATACCCCCGAAGACGATAATAACCAGGAGCAGTACTCCCCATACATACCTGAGGGACGAGAACCTTTCGGCCCATGTTGCTTTAGCCGCCGCAGGGCCCTTTTCGGGAGAAATCCGGCAGATAATATAGATGACAACCATGTACAGGAAACCACAAATTATGCCGGGGAAGACCCCGCCTAGAAAAAGGGCGCTGATATTTACATTTGCCAGTAAGCCATAGATAATAAAGCCGAGGCTGGGAGGAATCAGAAAGCTTAAGATTCCACCAGCACAAATAGTGGCCAGGGACAGATTATCATCGTATCGATATTTTCTCATCTCCGGTAAACAGACCGAGGTCATGGTAGCCGCTCCGGCGATATTGTCACCGCAGACAGCGCTGAAGCCGGCGGCGGTGGCCGTGGTGGTCATAGCCATCCCGCCGCGCAACCCTCCCCACCATTTGGAGGCGGCTTTGAAAAGGTCCGAGCCCAGCCCCCCTTCATTAGCCAGCAGACCCATAAAGACAAAGAGGGGGATGAGGCTCCAGAGATGAGTCATTGAGGTATCATAAGTTGCCCGGGCGATAAAATGAAGGGCCTGAGGTAAGTCTCTCAGGCACCAGATGCCCCCAAAGCTAACCAGAAGCAGAGCTATGCCGGCGGGCATCTCCAGAAACAGCAGCAGGAGAAGCACAACCCAGCCAATGATGCCTATAATAATCGGGCTTACTTCCATATGTTAACCGCCTGTTTTAAGACTCAGTCATTCCCCTCTATAGCTTTTACCAGGAGATTTAAAAACTGCACTAGAAAGACCCAGCCGACTACTATCAAACAAAGAGCTCCGAACAGTCCAAACGGGTAAACAGGCAAAAAGGTAAACTGGGTGCCGGTGAGATGGCTGACTTTTAGCCTAAGCGAGAGAACCACCAGCTGCGAAGCCAGCAGCCAGCTCAGCAAGCCGGAGACGAGGTACATTACGGTAACCATATACAGGCGAACCCTTGGTGGAAAATGTGACGTGGCGACATCTACCGCAAAATGCCCTTTCTTAATCGTGCAGTAAGAAAGCGAAGAGAAGAAGACTACCGATAACAGAAGGGTCACACTTTCATAGGAGCCGTAGATGGGGGAGGAAAAGAACCGCCGTCCGGTGGCATCGGCGACAGTAATCATTATCATCGCGACTAACCCTGCCGCACTGACTGCCCCCAGCGCGCTGAAGAGAAAAGAGGTGCGCTCTTCTAAAATGCGGGCGGCGGTTCTTATAGTAGCTAACCCCATAACTCTAGCTTAAAAACCCCAACTGGAATATATCTCCACTAGCTCATGAGCTCTGGCATGCATATCCTCGGCTGGCATACCCTGAGCCTCAAGGTCGGCTAACATGGCTTCAACAATGGGAGTGGTTATTTCGAAAAACTTAGCCCGCTCCGCCTCAGACATAGTGACTACAGGGGGAGCCCCCTCCAGCGAGTTAAGGAAGGGCAAGCACGCCTGGTGGTTGTAGTCAAAACGCGCGCCGTGACATATTGCCCGGAGTAAGCCGGTGCTTTCATCAAACAGCGCTTTGATATCGGGCGGCAAGCTGTTGTACTTGTCCAAGTTCATGACCACCACCATGGAAGAGTTGCCGTTGCCGGGAATCTCGGTGATGTAAGGCGCCACCTGGTACAGCTGGAAGACCACCAGCCCGTTGGTATCCTGAACGACCGCATCTACGGTACCTCTCTCCAGCGCCAGATAGAATTCGGTTGCCGGCATGGGTACGGAAACAGCCCCCAGTGCCTCTAAGAATGAGCTCTCCGGATCTCCCATGTTAGCCACTTTCAGACCCTGAAGGTCTTCTATGGTGGTAATCTGCTTGGTCCGGCAGGCTATGCTGTGCGGCTCATTATCCCCGAACCAGAGGACTTTCACATCGGACCACTCAGGGGCAAGATAGCCCTCCTCATACAGCGTCTGGCGGACCATTGCGCCCTGGACCGAGTTGGCAAAGAACCCGGGGACTCGCAGGGCAGTCGTCATCGGGAATTGGCCGGGGAAGGCCATTACGTTTACCATGGCAATATCGCAAATCCCCAGCTTAACCGCTTCCCACATATCACCCATCCCCACCAGTGTCTCTGACGGGTAGCGCTCAAAAGTCACCTGACCCCCGCTTTGAAACTCTACACTGTCCATCCACTGGTTCAGGGTGAAATCAAATGGATCAAAATATAGCGGGGGAGGCATCTGTGCCGGAGTCCAGTTAGCCTCTATCAGCTCTATGGGACCCTCCGGTGCCGGCGCGGTTGGCTCTGTTGGTTGCGTTGGCTGCGTTGGCGGTGCGGTGTCTTCCGGAGTTGCCGGGCAGCCGATGGCAACCAGGCTGATGGCTAACAGCAGCGCCAGCGGGATTAACACTAGTTTCTTTTTCAACTTTTTACCTCCTTATAATTTCTGCTTTTATCATCAAGCCCCTTAATTACTTTTTGGGGGCGCTTATTGAACCCAGCCGGCTTTCTTCCAATCCTTTTTTACCCTTCATCTTAAAAGTCCAGTACTCCCGGTAGGAAAGCTTCTCTTCGGGGCGGCCGAAGTGCAGTTTCTTCAACGCCTCGGCGACCTTCATAACCTCCGGCGCCATTTCCTGCATGCCCAAGCCCCTTAGATGCGGCGGCAGTTCCTTGCGCTCTTCGGGTTCCATGGCTAATAAGTCGCAAATTGCCTCGGCTGCCCAGCGCGCACCCTGAACCGGCGGCGTCTGGTCACGCCCGCCTTCGAATTCTTCGGCAATCATGGCGCACTTGTTGGGCTGATACAGAATAAAGAGTTCTTCGTTCACCCTGGCGTCGGGGTCGAGGAGGTCAAAAGCCCGCTGAACCCGATTATAGCGCAATCTGAGACAATCGGTGGCGCCGTATGTCTCTTCGAATCTATCAAATATGTAGGTCACCGCCGGAACGCATGAGGCGTAGTTGAGGTTGGCGTTTTTCGTTAGCTCCTCGGTAGTAACGCCGACCACGTAGCCGATAAGAAACGTAGCGGCGGTAACAGCTCCGCAGGTGCCAACTCCGGACATAGCCACACCGCCGTGAAGGGCTATAAACGCAGAGGTTAGCGTGTCCTGTATTTCTTTGGGAAATAGCTCTACCCCCTCATCCCGGAACGCCTCGGCTATTCCCTCGAAAATACCCGGGGCGCAGGCCATGTATTTTGCCCCAAAGTCACAGGCGAGGTGACCCGCCTTGTCAATTACTCTCTTCCTCTGCGCATCGTCAAACTTGACTTTCTTAATCATCTTTACCTCCCTTGGTGTTATATTATCTTAGACTATAATAGTTATATTTTTAAATTATTACGGTCATCACCTCCTATCAAAGATTTGGCTTGGTAAAACTCCCCTGCCGCCCTTTTACCTCAAGTCGGTTTGCCCACATCACCCGGACAGGACATGAAAGCCTTAAGTCAGCGGCGGCCATTTTTTCAAAAAATCCTGGGCTTTTTGTGATGGGACATCCTTAACGCAATATACCCCCATCTTGCCTAATTAACAACGGTCTATTGACCGTGTCCTAAAGTTCGTCCCCGGCCAAGAAACGGGGTATTTCAGTTGCTAGCGACCCCCACTTATGCTAAAATCATCGTCACGAGGTAAGATGTGGTTAAAGTGAAACCGGAATCTACTTCAGAACATTACAAATCCAATAAGATCAGAATAGTGCTGGCTGACGACCACCCTCTGCTGCGCCAGGCACTGAGGGATGTCCTGGAAAAACAGCCCGACTTTGAAGTTATTGCCGAAGCCAGCGATGGCAAAGAAGCCGTTAAACTGACCACCGAGCTGCTGCCCGACGTGGTGATTATGGATATAAGTATGCCGGAGCTCAACGGCCTGGAGGCGACCAAACAAATCAAGACGAGCTGTCCGGCGATAGCCGTATTGGTACTGACTGTCCACAGCGATAATGAGCACATACTTGGCATACTCAAAGCCGGCGCCGGCGGCTATTTGACCAAAAGCGTATACGGCGATGAAGTCATTTATGCCGTTCGTGCTCTGGTCTGTGGAGAAACGGTACTGTCTCCCGCGGTTTCACAACAAATTTTCAAATATGCCTTTCAACATATCATCAAACCCAAAGGCTCGGATGTAGGTGATAAACTTTCCCCCAGGGAGCTGGAGGTGCTCAGTCTAGCCGCCAAAGGCACATCCAACAACGATATCGCTCTAAGGCTTGACCTGAGTCTGCGTACGGTGAAGGGTTACTTAGCCAACCTTTTCCTGAAATTGAACGTAGCTTCACGCACCGAAGCCGTCATCGTCGGGCTGCGGAAAGGCATCCTTACCCTTGATGACCTTGAATAAAGTGGGTGGTTAACACGCTAATGCTAGGTATTTTCCCGTTAAAAACCAAGGGAAGAATCATCAGTAACCCCCATTTCTGGGCGATTATCGCCATTACCGCATTTCTGATAGCCCTCTATCAGTCGTGGCCCTGGAGAGATACTCAGTTAGAGCAGTGGTTCCCCTGGTTTTCTGCGTTTTACAAACTGGCGGTAATGGAGTTCGTCAATCATATCGTCGGCATCCTCTTTCTGATACCGATTATCTACGCGGCTATATTTTTCTCCTGGCCGGGTGCCCTGGTGGCTTGCTTGCTTTCGCTTGGGGGAATACTGCCGATAATAACCGATATGTGGCCTAACTATTACCTGATAACCAACATAGCCCTGCTGCTGTTGCCCTTTTTGCTCGTATCACTGGCTACCTTTGAGCTGGAGTGGCGCCGTAAAGAGAGGAAGATTTTCGCCGAGCGGGAGGCGGAACGCAAGGTCTACATATCAAAAATACTCGAGTCCCAGGAAAACGAACGGCTGCGCATTGCCCAGGAGCTCCATGACGATACCATACAGACATTACTGGTCATAGCTAACCGCACCGAACATTTGATTCCTGCCGGAGATAGCATGAAAGAAATAAGGGGAAACGCGGAGTGGATTAGAGACACAACCCTGGAAACAGTTGAAGGTCTGCGCAGAATAAGCCTCGACTTAAGACCGAGCATACTGGGCGACCTGGGGCTGGTACCAGCATTGAGATGGTTAGTGGACCGTATGAATAAGGAGTCTGGCATTAATACCCGAATTCTGGTAAGTGGTGAAAAGCGCAAGCTATCCCCCGAAGCTGAAGTCACCATATTCCGCATAACACAAGAGGCTTTAAACAATATCAAGCGACATTCCAGAGCTACAGAGGCAGTTGTTAACTTAGAATTCACCCCGGAAAGCCTCAAGATATCGATGGAGGATAATGGCCGAGGTTTTCGCCCACCCAAAAAATTTGATAGGCTTGCTTCCAGAGGTAAGCTGGGACTAATTGGCATACACCAGAGAATCGATTTTCTTGGCGGAACATTCAAAATCCATTCTAAGTCTGGTGAAGGAACCTCGCTCCTGATTGAGGCAAGGTGTTAGTTTAACAGTAATCATTTTGATTCACCGGGAATAAATCAATTCCAACTTATTGCCAAGCCGAAGTACAGGGTATTATGGGCTCTATACGCAGGACCCGAATTTGCCGTTTCCTGGTATAATTAGCTACTAGGCGCTAAAGGTGAGCCGTCCCGGTCCTTTTGAGATTGCACAATTCGCTAGATTGTTACAATCATGATGATAGCTCCCTAGCTTTGGCAATTAAGAGCGCAGGCTGTCTAAAGGGGAAATCTTCGGCACCCTCCAGACAGCCTGCTTACTATTACCTAAAACTCCTAATCTTAATGTCTAGGGTGCTGGCCACGCCGGCTTGGGATATATAAAGTCTGCGGTAAGCTTGGTGTTAGGCCAGTCACCTCCGCCTACGACTTCGAATATCCCATTTTGCCACTGACCAATCTCCCCCTGATGAGATTCCTTGGCCATAAGCCCGCCACCATCACCGAATACCGTGAAGTAGGTATCTCCCAGAACCGTATTGAAATGCTCTGTAGCAAATACATCCCTTATCGTTTTCTGGTCAAGGGTTCCGGTCTTCTCTATAGCCTGCTTCCAGAAATCCAATGCCCCCCAAAAGAGGTCTGCCCCCCACCCATTCTGGACATCCTCAGGCTGGCCGGCGTAGAGTTTATCAGCTAATGTACTCATCTCGGGAGACTGTTTCCGGTTAAAGGTAGCAAAGGCGCATATCCCCTCTGTCGCTGGGCCAAACGCGGTATGATAGAACCCGAAGTTGCCTCCGGGGCCCATTATCATAGCCTTGGGGTTATAGCCAAGGGCTATTGCCGTCCCGGTGAGAGGGAGTACCTGGTCGGGATAGCCAAAACAGCAGAAGACATCGGCCTTAGAAGCCATAGCATCCTTTATTACGAGGGCGAAGTCCTCGAGGTCGGGGGGAAGGCTCGTGTTGCCAAGGATTTTGATTCCCACCCGGTTGAATTCATTACCGGCCACGCCAGCATACTCTATGCCATGGAGGTCGGCAATATAGGTTACGTATGCCGTCTCGGCGCCCTTAGCCGCCAGCATGTCAGCAAAAACCGGCAGCTGGTACCAGTCGGAAAAACTAAGGTTGATAAACAGGTAGGGTAGACTATACAGTGAGTCCGTGATAGTGGTGGCACCACCCTCGAAGGTCATAAATAGATAGTTATACTTGTTGGCGATAGAGGCCTGAGCAAAAATCTCGGCGGTGCTATCAGAAGACCACACAAAGTCAACCTTGTCCTCCAAAATCAGCTTCTCCGTCAGCCTCACGCAGGTTCCAGTGTCACTCTTATCATCGTATATCTTCAACTCTATGGGCAGTTTCTTGCCGTACTCCTCGACGTATATCCCGCCATCGGCATTGACCTCGGGAACCCATGCTTTATAGACTGGCCCGAATCCCGAGCTCTCAATCGGAGCCAGTGGGCCGGAGAGGGACCTTGCCATACCAACAACGATTTTATCCTTGGTTGGCGGAGGCGGTGTGGTTGGCGGAGTTGTGGTTGGCGGAGTTGTGGTTGG
>Ga0315541_1001127_pt1 | contig 25875 bp, 23 predicted proteins | sample SalMarSW160190MG_FD_203095 | JGI IMG/M metagenome (GOLD analysis project Ga0315541, IMG submission 203095) | Salt marsh sediment microbial communities from the Plum Island Ecosystem LTER, Massachusetts, United States - Salt Marsh Sediment SW1601-190 ...
GCGATCGAGGGAAGAGCGAATGAGGAATTGATCAAATTTCTTGCGAAGAAGATCGGCATCGCGAAGAGCGAGATCGAGATCGTGAAGGGAAAAACGTCGAGGATGAAAGTTTTAAAATTACCCGATTCAGCATTAATGAATTAGTTTGCATCAAAAAGGGGCGCGATGAATCTACGATTTTACCTCACGGGATCATCTCCTCCGTCTGTCCACGGATTGCAGCGCAGGATTCTCCACGCGGCCATGAGGCCGCCTTTTAATACGCCGTACCTGCCGATGGCCTGATGTCCGTACTCGCTGCATGTGGGGTGGAAGCGGCATACGGGGTGCCGGAAAAGACGCGACGCCCATCCGTGGTCCGGAGACAGGGTATGCTGGTAAACGGCGATGAGGATCTGAACGAAGCGCCGCGGTAGGTGGAGGATGGTGCGGATCATACGCATTGTCTCATTGCTCTATTGTTTCATTGTCGCGAAACATCCTGCATAAACCATCTTTAACTTAACCATGGAGCAATGGGACAATGAAACAATTTTTATTGCGCCCTCTTTCCCGGCGGCCTGGGCGCTCCAATCTGCTTGGAATAGGCGATCACGCCCTTCCTGCTCTTTGGGGGCTTGGGACGTCTCACGAACGGTTTTTCGAGCTCTCCGGGCATCTTCTCGATGAGGTGGAGCATGGACTCCTTAAGCTCCTTGGCCTTGGCCGGAAGGATCTCTTTACGAGCCACGAAACTCATATCGTATCCGGGCGGAACAACATCCAGGTGCGGACGGATCGCTTCGCGCATGCGCCGTCGGATGCGGTTCCGTTCCACGGCTCGCTTAAACATTTTTCCGGATGCCACAAAGCCGATCTTCGATGGATCGGATCCGCTCTTCCTGACACGAAGGGTGCAAAACGGACCATAAAGCGGCCGCCCTTTTACAGACAGCCGCGCAAAGTCTTGCTCGTGTCGAAGCCTGGATGCTTTTGGCAACATGCTTCAATGATAGGCTATTACCGCGCTTTTTTCACTGCGATGGCTTTTCGGCCCTTCGCTCGCCTTCGTGAAAGCACCTTTGTTCCACCCTTCGTGCTCATGCGGGCACGAAATCCATGGGTCTTGGCTCGATGGCGCTTTTTCGGCTGGAACGTTCTTTTAGGCATATTCGTACAGGGGATAATGCCACGGAAAGGCTCTCATGGCAATAGTATGGCTCGTTTGTCGTTTATCGTTTGTCGTGAATGGAAAGGTTGGGTGCAATGCCTCGACGTACGATTATTAACAAACGACAAACGAACGTAACTTACCCCCAGTCACTCCACAGATTTGACGAGTGCTTGCGCGACTGTTGATATCTATAGGATCAGTTGCACAATCTGCGTCTTGAAATCAAATGGAATGTCTCCGACCTGGCATTTCAACAAAGGACATCTAGCGGTTAACATTCGGCCTCCATAAATCCAACTTTCCGGCCAAATACCAAACGCCGATCCCATCAATCCGTCCGCAACAGACGCCTCGCATTCACCTACCATTGTTATCCTCGCCTAATTTTCTTTCACCTCTCATCCTATGGACCTTCAAGTCATATGGCTTGCCACTCTGGGCGAGCTCGAGCTCACACTCTCAAAGGCAAACTTCACAACATGGTTCCGAAATACCTGCATATCCTCCTTCGACAACGGGAGGGCGGTCATTTCCGTTCCAAATACGTTTACCAAGGCATGGTTGGAAAAAAAATATCATGACTCCATCGTAAAGGCGCTGAAGCACGTTACATCCAATACGATTCGCGAAGCCGCCTACCGTGTGGAGATGCGGCCGACGATCGCCATGGAGCCGAGTCCCGATACCATGACGAGCGCCCCTTCGTTTCGGAATGAAGAGGCTCAACCGATGCCGGACGCTTCCGGATCGGAAGACGTCGGCCTGAATCCGAGATACCAATTTGACACGTTCATCGTGGGAAAGGGAAACGAGCTCGCGCATGCGGCGGCCCTCGCGGTCGCAACGACTCCGGGCGAAGCGTACAACCCCCTTTTCGTCTACGGCATTGCCGGCATCGGAAAAACGCATCTGCTCCAAGCGATCGGCCATCACGTGGCAAAAACGCGAAGCGACGCCGTGGTCTGCTACATCACCTGCGAACGCTTTACGAATGAGTTTATCCAAGCCGTGCGGGGCGGAAGGATTAATGAATTCAAGGATCGCTACAGGAACGTCGACGTCCTCCTGGTTGATGACATCCAGTTCATATCGGGGAAACAGGGAACGCAGGAGGAATTTTTCCATACGTTTAACGCACTCCACCAACTCAACAAGCAGATCGTCCTTTCGAGCGACCGGTCCCCGAAAGACATCCAATCGCTTGAAAATCGCCTGCTCTCCCGTTTTGAATGGGGAATGATTACGGATATCTCAAACCCGGACTTCGAAACGAGGATCGCCATTCTGGAGTCCAAGTGCGCGCAAAAGAGCTATCCGTTGAGTCCGGAGATTCTCCGTACAATTGCCGGAACGGTGAAATCGAACGTCCGCGAGCTTGAAGGCGCCCTGAATAAAATCATCGCCTACCACCAATTTAAAAACATCCAGCCCACCATGGAGACTGTCCAAACGCTCCTCCAGAGCTTTGTCCCGACCGTCCCAAAGCGAAATATCACTCCGCGGAGGCTCCTTGAAATCGTCGTGGTCTATTTCGACATCTCCATGGATGACATTCTCGGAAAAAGCAGGGAGCGAAGACTGGCCTTCCCGCGGCAAATCGCCATGTACCTCCTTCGAGAAGATGCGAAGTGCTCCTATCCGGCGATCGGAGCCCAAGTGGGAGACCGGGATCACACGACGGCCATGCATGCCTGTAATAAAATAGCGGAACTCTTGAAAAAGGACGAACAGCTTAAACAGGATATCATTCTCATCCGAGAGAAGGTGTACAGCGATAAATCCTAACATTCCATCTCCACAGCCCATCTTCATAACACCTGTGGATGATGTGGACATGTGAGGATTCGTTTCTTCGGCCATCTACTCATCCCCGATCAGGCACCCGTCTACTAACAGCACCCGTGTATAACTATCAACCTAAAAACGCACGCTGATATAGGTTTCTCAATTCTTTCCCCATCATCCACACCCCCTACTACTACTCCTAATTTATATATTAATAATTATAGTCTTATGAAATTCGTGTGCACGCAGGAAAATCTCATTCAGGGGCTATCCATCGTAAGTCATATTACGGGAAAGAGCATTAATCTCCCCGTTCTTGGAAATGTTCTTCTTAAAACGGAAGGAGGGAATGTAAAATTATCAGCAACGAATTTGGAACTCGCGGTGAGCACGCTCGTACGTGGAAAAGTTGAGGTGGAAGGAGAATACACGGTTCCGGCAAAACTCTTTCAGGATTTTATTTCCCTCCTTCCTCAGGGAAAAGTGGAATTGGAATTAAATGAAGACGGTCTTCATGTTACAGCGGAGGGTCAGGAGACAACGATTCGAGGCCTTCCGGCGCAGGAATTTCCCCTCATTCCGAAACTCGCGAAGTCTGAAGGAATAACGTTTTCTTTAATGGATTTGAAGCGCACGATCGGTCAGGTGGCCTTCGCCGTTTCCATCTCGGAATCTCGTCCGGAGCTCTCCGGTGTCGCGTGCTGGTTTGGTGGATCGGTTGGAAAGGGATCCGTCGCTTTTGTGGCAACGGACAGCTATCGACTGGCTGAACGCGTGTTGGCCGCGATGAAAGGATCAATGGAATCAAAAATCATCGTTCCTTCCCGAACCGTCCTTGAAGTGAGCCGCATTCTTTCCTCCTATAAGGATGAGCTGGGTGTTCCGGAGGAGGTTGAATGGGTCATGACGGAGAATCAACTCGTGGTAACGTTTGGAAATACGGAGCTCGTATCCCGCCTCATCGAAGGATCATTCCCGGACTACCAACAGATCATCCCCGAGCAGTTTGGCACCACCGCGATTTTGGATCGATCGGAATTCCAAAAAGCCGTGAAGGCCGCATCCCTCTTCTCGCGTCAGGGGCTCTATGACGTCCACCTTGCCGTGAAGCCGGCCGAAGGCACCATTGAGGTGTTCTCGGCCCTCCAGGTGGACCTTACGGGCAATGAGACGAGCTTGGTTGTGAACTTTAAATATTTGAGTGATGGATTGGCCGCGATCACCACGCCAAAGGTTAAACTCCTATTCAACGACTCTATGAGTCCCATGCTCGTTCTCCCGGAAGGCGGGGATGAGAAGTATCGGTACCTCGTGATGCCTATCAGGCAGTAGGGCGAGCCGTTAGCTAAAAAACTAATGGCCATTAGCTTTTAGCCACTAGCTTTTAGAGCTCGTTTTCAAGTCATGAATTAAATAAAAGTCCCAGAAGTAACAAAAGCTAATCGTTAAGAGCCGTTCTATGTCACAATCTTATAGAGATTTACTCGTTTGGAAAAAATCGTTCCATTTAGTTATTGAAATCTATAAATTAACGGAAAAATTTCCCAAAGAAGAACGTTATGGTCTCACATCCCAAATTCGAAGAGCGGCTGTGTCGATCCCGTCAAATATTGCTGAAGGGAGATACCGGGGAAGCATGAAAGAGTTTCAGCATTTTCTTCGAATCGCATTTGGTTCGGGCGCTGAACTGGAAACACAATTGGAGATTGCAAAACATCTTCAGAAGACCAATCAGCTGGATTACACTCAAATCAATAATACTTTATCAGAAGTAATGAAGATGTTGAACGCTTTAATTAAAAAACTATCATCCAGCAGTGGAAACGAATAGCTAAAGGCTAAGAACTAATGGCTCTCTTCCTCCTCTCCTTGCATCGGAAGGACCGTGATACTGATCGTATCTCCTTTGATTTTATCTCCCTGGTTCGTCGTCGCTTCCGCGTACAGGGAGTACACGCCGGAGCCGCGGAGGAATGACCAGTTGAATGGAACGGGATTCTCCTGCGGCTTGATGTTTGATCCGATCAACTTCGTCTCTCCCGTCGGCGTCTGGAGGTAGAGGTCTGCGCGGGAGATGTTGCTCAGATCGTTGATCTGGACTTCAACCGTTTTCGGGAAGTCGTTCATTGATATTTCGCTCCCGGGAGACGGATTTACGACTTGGAGAAAGAGCTCTTCGGGATCCGCGAGCAAGTTGATGGTGAGCGTTTCGGTTCCGGTATTCCCCACATCATCGCGCGCTTGGATGACGAGGTCGTGAAAGCCCTTGCCCAGCGCATTCGGAATCCTCGCCTGGATGTTCCATGAGCCTCCGCTCCCGCTGAAGGCCGCGCCCACCACGTAGCCGTTGATGAGCGCTTTTACGGACTGAACGCTTCGCGCGGCGGTCACCTCCGCTTTGATCTCGAATGAACGGGAGAGAATTTTATCTCGATTCGACGGTTCGTTGACGCGGATTTGAGGGGCGTTCTCTTTGGTGTGCGCGTCATCGTATTCGGTCGGCGGGGTTCCGGTTGCGTTCCATTCCTCTCTCTCCACCCAGGCCTGCACGGCCGCTTCCCAGTTGTTGAACTGGGGATCGCGCGCGGGGTTCGTCGGGACCGGGCCCAGCGGATTGTCTTTGTCCACGTAGTACAGAATGGAGTGGGCATCGTAGAACGTCCGTTCTTCGACGAACTCCTCCGGCGTGTATTCGGTCGCGAGTTTTCCCGAGATCGTATCAATCTTCACCTTGGTCTCAAACGCTTTGCCAACAAGGACGTCCTTCGTGGTTGTCATCGGGCCGGGCGAGGTGAATGATTCGGCTTCAGAGCCTTTCACGGCCTCGATCATGAAGGACTGCCAGATCGGAGCCGCGATCGTTGAGCCTCCGGCTCCGCGCTTCATTTCCGTGTTGTCGTTATTTCCAACCCAAACGCCCGTGACGAGGGACGGGGTGTAGCCAATGGTCCACGCATCGCGATAGTCGTTCGTCGTTCCCGTTTTTGCCGCCGCCTGGCGTCCCGGAAGCGTAAGGTAGTTCCCTGTTCCGAATACGTATGCGCGCGCATTGTTATCCGAGAGCACGTTTGAAGTGACGCGCGCGATCTGTTGATCGAAGACGCGCTTCCCGTCCTCGAGCTTCCATTCATCAATCGTCTCTCCTTTGGAGTCCTCCACCTTGAGGATGGCCGTCGTGGGCTGTTTTACGCCCTCGTTCGCGAATACGCCGAATGCCGCCGTATGCTCCAAGAGCTTCACCTCTCCTCCGCCCAAAACGAGCGCCAGGCCGAAGCGGCTCCGCTCGGCGAACGTGGTATAGCCGAGTTCTTCCGCGAGATCCAGTACGCGGCCCACGCCGACGAGATAGAGCATTTTAACGGCCGGAATGTTCAACGATCCCTGAAGCGCCATGCGGATGGATACGGGTCCACGTTCGTTAAAATCGTAGTTGTTCGGCGAGTAGTTGTTCGTATCCGTCCGAAATTGCGTCTTTACATCCCAGAGCGTGGTTTCCGGGGTGTAGCCCTTCATGAAGCCCGCGGTGTACACGACGGGCTTAAAGCTCGAACCCGGCTGCCGCGGACGAATCGCCACATTGACCTGGCCGTCATTCTCTTCGTCGAAGAAATCCTTCGAACCGACCATGGCCAAAATATGGCCGTCCTTCGGACCGATGGAAACGAGGGAGGCGTTGGAAAATCCATACTGCTCTCCGCGTTTTTCAACCCCGTTCCACACCGCCTCTTCCGCGGCCTGTTGAAGGCGCCAGTCCAGCGTGGTGATGACTTTAAGTCCGCCCGTTTCCACGGTGCGCTGGCCGAGCATCTCCACGAGTTCAGATCGTACGTACGTAACGAAGTGCGGAGCTTTGATGTTTCCGATACGGCGGGGAATGAGTTTTTCGAGCGTATCAATCCCCTTTGCCGTTTCCGCATCTTCCCGAGAAATAAATCCCTGTTCGGCCATCAGGTCCATGATGTAATGCTGGCGGCTTACGAGCATGTCTCGATTGTCCCCTCGTGAACCCATGCCGTACGGATTGTAGATATCCGTGGACTGAGGCATGGCCGCGAGCAATGCGGCCTCATCGAGGGTGAGCTCTTTGGCGGATTTTCCAAAATAGCCCTGGGCGGCGGATTCAACGCCGTAGAGGGTGGAGCCGTACGGAATCTCGTTCAAGTAGAGCTGAAGAATTTCATCCTTTGAGTACTTTCGTTCAATCTGAAGGGAGAGCAAGAGCTCCTTCAGTTTTCTCGTAACGGTCCGTTCATTCGTCAGGATGGCGTTCTTCACGAACTGCTGGGTGAGGGTGGACGTCCCCTGGACGCGCTGGCGCTTGATGGCGCTCGTCACGAATGCGCGAACGAGGCCTTTCCAGCTTACGCCGTGGTGCTTGTAAAAGTCCTTATCCTCCACGGCAACCGTGGCCTGCTTCATCACGTCCGGAATTTCGTTGATCGTAATGAGCGTGCGCTGTTCGTCCCCGTGGATTTCGTAGAGGAGGACTTCGCCGGTCCGATCGTAGATCTTTGTTGATTGCGCAATCTCCCTTTGAAGCAAAGCATTCGGATCCGGGAGATCCCGGCTCATCCACGCGAGGGCGAGCGTGAGCACGAAAAAGCCGATGAGCATGATCGCTCCCGCAAGAACCCCTCCGGTAATGAGCAGGGACTTCCAGCGCTCCCTCTTCTTTTCAGTTCCGCTCAGTGACGGGATCTTATCGCTCAACTTCAGGTGCTTGATAGGCATACGTATTATTTGATTGGGGTGAGACAGGAAATCGTTCTTAATGAGTAGTGTATCTCAGACGGGGGCATTTGGTTAACGGTCTTTTCGGCAACGTGCACCAACTTCCGTTTCACTTCTATTCAGACAAGCTCGCAATTCATCATTTTCAGCCAACTATTTGAAAAAAAGACACGATCCGGCCCTCCTCCTCGCGTCCTTGACACCACTATTTACCGGACTGCGCCAGCGTGGTGACATGTTGTCTCCTTCCGGCGAATTCACCTTGGATCACCTTACAGAATAAAGGGAATTCGTACGAGTATTGAATATGAGGGGTGGAAACGCAAATCCTCAATGAAATATATATTATTTTGCTAAATTAAGCAAAATAATCAGGGAAAACCCTTGACAGGATTGCGAAAATATGTTAAGTTGTCTTTCCTTCGCTGTAAAAGCGATTGGACACACTTAACGAATATATGACTATTATTTCACGAATTTCAGATTATTCGATCGAACGGATCAAAACCGTTGCTTCATTGGGCCTTCTCGTGGCCATCACGCTCGTCTCATTGCCGCTTCAAACGGCGGATGCGGACGCGACCACGGAAGTATCCCCTCTTCTGAACGGATTCATGAAGAATGACGAGGGTTCGGAGTACCATTTTACCGTTCCGACGTACACGAAGGTTGAAGCGATTCGTACATATCGTTATGTGCCCATGACGGCCTATACGTCCCGTCCGGAAGAAACGGACTCCACGCCGTTCATTACGGCCGACGGTTCGCACGTGCGCGACGGAATCGTCGCCTGCAACTTCCTCCCGTTCGGCACGAAGGTGCGCATCCCGTCGCTCTTCGGGGACAAAGTCTTCGAGGTGCACGACCGCATGAACAAGCGCTACCCGTACAAGATGGACTTTTGGATGGAAGACCTCGGTGAAGCCCGTCAGTTCGGCGTGCGCTATGCTCACATCGAAATCGTTGAGACGGAAGAGGTGAACGGGTAATCGTTGAATATCGAATATCAAATGTCGAATATCGAAACGAGGCGCACTGCCTCGTTTCGTGCATGCGGCCGCATCTGTCCATCTGGACGAATGGATTTAAAGCCTATAATATCCAGTGTGCCGTCATGGTTTGCCATACATTCACGGCCAGGTAGCCAAGTGGTAAGGCAAGGGTCTGCAAAACCCTTATTCGCGGGTTCGATTCTCGCCCTGGCCTCCAGCAAAAATTCCGCTCAAAGCGGATTTTTGATTGTGAATTACGCATTACGCATTGCGGATTGTCTTTGGAATGCGAAAGCCGCCAACGAGCGTTGTTGGCGGCTAAAGCGAGTACATTACGGTTCCGGAACGGCGATGTCGAGTATCTGCTTCGCGAAACAAAGGAAATCTCGCAAATGGACGAGAGCATGGCGATATCCTTCCATCCACGACGAGAGCGTTACCGTGTTTGTTTGCGGCTGGTGGTTGTTGAACCGGAGTTCAACGGTTTCATCCGTGAAGAAAACGACATAGATGTTTGCCTGTTTACCTTCATGAATTCCGGCAACCACGAATCCGAATGCGAATAGTTTTGCTTTCGGTCGTTCGTCCAATTCTCGAAGGAGCACGCTGATGGACGTGTGGTCGCTTATGAGCGCTGTTTGCAGGAGTTTTTCCAACATCTCCAAACCGGGAATGGCACGTCGCAAGTTTTCGACGAAACGCAGATATTCTTGTGTTCCAGCCGTATTGGGATTCGGAAGCGCGGGGAGATCAGGCATGGACCGCTCCTTGTTGAGGTGCGAAGCAACGTAACCACGCGTTTTGTTGTCCGTCAAGGAGCTGTCAGATCCATCCGTGACGAAATTCGCAATCTGCGCTAGGCTTGGTGCCATGAAAGTGTTCGCGCACAGAGGCGTGGCTCTGCGCAGTGCGGATGAGAATTCGCTCGAAGCGTTTCGGAACGCCGTAGCCCAAGGCATCGACGGGATCGAGCTTGATATCCGCGTTACCAGGGATGGGAAGCCGGTAATCGTGCATGATGCAAACCTTCGCCGCCTCGCAGGGGATAATCGGAAAACCGAACAGGTTTCGCTCTCGGAGCTGCGGAAAATAACGCTCCGCCACGGATCATGCATTCCGACGCTGGATGAGGTGACGGCCTGCGTTCCGGCGCCCGTGATTATCGATTTTGAAGTGAAGGATGCGCGCGTGCTCGATCACGTCATTCGCAAGCTCAAAACGAGCAGAGGGTTGCGCGAGCGTTCGTTCATCTCATCATTCAATCGCCGGGTCATCGAACAGTCGGCGCGCGAGCTCCCGGATGTTCCGCGTCTCCTGCTGCTGCACCGCTGGCCGGTGCGCATCAAGCGCTTTATCCGCTGGGTTGAAGCGCATCATCCGTACGCCGTGGGGCAGAGCTATACGGCGCTCTCCGCGAACCGCATCGCATGGCTGAAGAAGAGCGGCCTCCGTGCGGCTACCTGGGAGCCGTACAGTCTGCGGAGCAACAAGCGGCGCGCGCGCAGAATTCGAAATTTGGGAATCGATATCGCCATCGTGAATAAACCCAACCTTTACAGGTAAGGAACGAGAAACAAAAGATAAGATACAAACATATCTTTCCAAGGTTCGTACTTGAATGAAGGGGGCTTGAAGATTGAATATTGGAATTTCTTTGTATCTCGGGATATGTACCTTGCTTCTCATCACCGCTTTGTAATTTATCCCGTTATGCTACCATCTTGTCATGCCTCAACATCGTCCAAAACTCATTCTGCTTGATGCGAACGCCCTGCTCCACAGGGCGTGGCACGCGATCCCGCCGCTCAAAGCTCCGGATGGAACGCTGGTGAACGCCGTGTACGGCGTCGCATCCGTCGTTTTGAAGATCCTGAAGGAAGAGAAGCCGGATGTCTTTCTCGCATGTTGGGACACGAAGGCAAAGACGTTTCGGCACGAAGCCTACGAGGATTACAAAGGGACGCGCGTGGAGAAGGAACAGGAGCTCTATGACCAAATTCCCATCACCAAGGAGGTGCTGGACGCAATCGGCATTCCGTCATTTGCGAAGGACGGGTATGAGGCGGATGACCTCATCGGAACGCTGTCCGTCAAAGGAGCGGATAAGGGATACCACGTGCGCATCGTTACCGGAGACAGGGACGCGCTCCAGCTCATCACGCCGCAGGTTGACGTACTCACATTCAAGAAAGGCGTGAGCGTGACAAAGTTGTATACAAAGAAAGAGGTGGAAGAGGATTACGGCGTTCCACCGGAGCGGCTCGTCGACTGGAAAGCGATCAAGGGCGACCCGTCGGACAACATTCCGGGCATCGCCGGCATTGGAGACAAGGGCGCCACGGAGCTCCTTCAAAAATTCGGGACGCTCGAAGGCGTGATCAAGGCGGCGAAAGATGAGAAGGCGGATATCAAGGCGGGGGTGCGCAAGAAGATTCTTGATGGAGAAAAACAGGGACGCGAGGCGCTTAAACTCGTGGCCATCGATCTCGATGTTCCGCTGAAGAAGAAGATCGAAGACCTTCACGCAGAGCTCGATCGTGATGCGTTCATCGGGCTCGCGGGCGCGTATGGATTTCGATCACTGATTTCAAGACTGCCCGGATCAGGGAAGGAAGACCGGGCATCGGGCGTCGGGCGCGGGGCGCGGGGCGCGGGGAAAGGCTCAAAGGGATTTTTGAAACTAAAAGATGAGAGGGGCGCGGCGGTATTCATCGATGGACTGAAAGAGGAGGAGCGAATTGTCGTTGACGCCGTGGCCGGTCAGCAGGGATCGCTCTTCGGGTCCGGCGCGGAAGGAATCGTCATCGGCACGAAGGAATCGTCCGCGTTCATCCCCTCTTCCGTCATCGGGAAGAAATCCATCAAAGCATCGTTGGATCATTTGTTGGGAGGCGTTGCGCCGGGAAAGGTTTGCCATGACGCCAAAGAGCAGATGCGACTGTTGGAAGCGCTCGATCTCCCGCTCAATGGGATCGCGCACGATACGCTCCTCGCCGCCTATTTGCTCGCTACGGGCGAGCGGAAGTTTGATCTTGAAATGCTCTCCCTCAATGTCCTCGGGAAAGAACTTCCTGCGGGCGACAAGCGAAACGAGATGATCGCGGACGCCATCATCGCGATCAGCGAACATCAGGCAAAGGAGCTCAAGGAAACGGAACTCGATAGCGTGATGGAACGGTTCGAGCTCCCGCTCATCCCCGTGCTCCGCAACATGGAACGGAACGGAATCCTCATTGATACGAGGTACATCCAAAAGCTGTCCAAGGAGGTGACGCATGAGAAGGAGGAGATCGAGAAGAAGATGCATAAGATCGTGGGCCATGATTTCAATCCCGCTTCTCCGTCCCAGCTCGCCGCGATCCTCTTTGATGAGCTCAAGCTTCCGGCAAAGGGCATCAAGAAGGGGAAAACCGGCTACTCAACGGCCGCGTCCGAGCTCGAAAAGCTCGAAGGCGAGCATGAGATCATCGACCTCATTCACCAGCACCGAGAGCTCGCAAAGCTCCTCTCCACCTACATCGACACGCTCCCCTTGTTGGCGGATGACGAGGGGCGCATTCACACGACGTTCAACCAAGCGGTCGCTTCCACCGGCCGCCTGTCCTCATCCGAACCGAACCTCCAGAACATTCCCGTGCGCACGGAGCTCGGGCGCAAGATCCGCCGTGCGTTCGTGGCGGCGCCGGGCACGGAGTTCGTGGGGTGCGACTATTCGCAAATCGAGCTTCGCGTGGTCACCGCGCTCGCGAAAGATAAAAAGATGCTCCAGGCATTCAAATCAGGCGCGGACATCCATACATCGACGGCCGCGGAGATCTGGGGCGTTGATCCGAACGACGTAACCAAGGATCAACGCCGCGCGGCAAAGGCCATCAACTTCGGCATCATCTACGGACAGGGTCCCATGGGACTCTCACGGTCCGCCGGCATTTCATTCGCGGAAGCCAAGGATTTTATCGCCAAGTACTTCGACACGTACAAGGGCATCAAAACGTACCTGGAAGCGACCAAGGTCAAAGCGCGGAAGAACGGGTACGTGGAAACGCTGTTCGGCCGGCGCCGCTACATTCCGGACATCGTAAGCGGCGTGCACGCGCTTCAGGCCGCGGCGGAACGCATGGCCGTCAACATGCCGGCTCAAGGCACGTCCGCGGACCTCATGAAGCTCGCGATGATCAAGGCGGCGGAGGGCCTCCCGTCCGTTTCAAAAGACGCGCGCCTTCTCCTTCAGGTGCACGATGAGCTTCTTTTAGAGGTTCCGAAGAGAGATGTTCAAACCGTCGCGTCATACATCAAAGAGACCATGGAGCGGATCGAAGATATCGGGGTTCCCATCATCGTTGATGCCAAGGCCGGGAAGAACTGGGAAGAAATGAAGGAGATATAAAAATGATCCCGCCAAAGCGGGATCTTTTTTTTGCAATGAAGATCAAAATGACGGAATTCGGTAATCGTATTCGTTGTTTATCCCGTCGATGCGCGCACATCCGCTGAACCCGTCGCTCACGCGGTCTTCCTCTTCCAACTCCGCATAGAGTTCGTAACTTTGGTCGCCGATGTTGCGGTAAAAGTAATCCTGATACGTCCCCTCGTAGCTTGGGTCCAGCGGGACATTGGCAAGCCACGCGGCGATGTCGGCCTGGAATGCCGCGCCGTATCCGCTCGTCGGATTGGAAATTTGCGTGCACCACCCCGATGTTCTCGGATAGTTGCCATACTCGTCGTAATAAAGCTCGATGGCTTTGCTGATTTGTTTAAGGTCTGATTTCCTTTTTGCATCCCTGGCCTTTTGCTGTGCATTTCCAAAAGCAACAACGGCCATGGTCGCCAGAAGTCCGATAATGGCGATGACGACCAATAGTTCAATGAGGGTGAAGCCGCGGCGCCGGGCTTTTATCATGCGTTCATTTTAACAAAAAAAACACAACCGCGTTTTATACGGGTTTAATTATCTATTGCAGATCCGCTCACTAACTCGTTAATCACGGACATTGTGTATTTAAAAGCGGAACATAGAAACGGACATCATCGCCATTGCGGAATATGCCGTCAGGACCGGCGGAGTAGAGGATATCTTCTCGGCACGGATTTGCCGGAATCTCAGCTTCGTTTTCATCCATGCCATAAGGGCTGTTCCACGGATCGCGTTTGGTCGTATCAATGCCCTGCACGATTCCGTCGGCGGCCATTTGGATCGCGGTGAGCGCATTGATCCAGCGAATATAACACGTATCCGTATCCGGGATGCCGCGCATGTCTGTGGTGCATGCGCAAACGCTACAGGCACTTCCGGTTATATCTTTGAGGTACGTTGAGGATTCGTATCGCGCAATTTGAATCGCTTTAGAAATTTGGGCAAGCTCTGTTTGCGCGACCGCCGTGCGCGCTTTATTTTGCGCACCTCCGAAGCTTATGACAGCCATGGTCGCCAGCAATCCGATGATGGCGATGACGACGAGGAGCTCGATGAGGGTGAAGCCGCGATTTCGAATTTTCATCATTGAGTCATTCTAACAAAAAAATGCAATTCGCGTCTCATATTGAACGAGCGAACCGCTACGGTTCGCGTTACCAGGTTCTGGCTCCGGGGCTGTAGACGGCAATTGTCGGTTGGGTGTAGGAGGGTCTGTCCATGGCCTGAATCGGGAGCGGGTTGCATGTATTGCTCGGATCGCCGCCGCAGATGTTTTCCATGGTTTGGTGGGCAAGAGCTATGTAATCCGTTCCATTCGAGCGGTACAGATAACCATATCCTCCAGTATCGTATCTAGGATCGATCGGAAGCTTTGCAATGTAGTCGGGTATAACGCCCAAAATATACTCATCATCACCGTATGAGGGGCAATGGCTGCTCCAAGTATTCCATCCTCTTGACGGTTCGGGATACTGTCCGTTTTCATCATAGTAGAGCTCAACGATTTTGTTAATCTGTCGAAGATCGGACATGCGCCTTGTGTCACGCGCTTTTTTCTGCGCGTTGCTGAACGCCACCACAGAGACGGTTGCAAGCAAACCAATGATCGCGATGACCACCAGGAGTTCGATGAGCGTGAAACCGCTTTTATTTTTAATCATTTTTCTATTCATTATTCAAAATTACCCGCCACCCAATCGAAGCTCGGCCCCCAGTCTCTACCGGTGCAGCTAAATCCCGGACTATCCGGATGCGGCCTTCCGCTTGTTTCCATATCGTTAACAGCAAGGACATAGAATGGCTTGATTTGATCGCAAGCATATGCCGTTGCGCTTGCTATGGGATAAACATAATAAACATATCCGTAGCATCCGGTTCCTGTTCCGCCGGAGGGATCTACGGGAGTATTGCCCATAATTCCCGCTATCTGTAGACCGGTAATAAATGTATTGTCACCATTGCATGGGCCCTGGTCCCATCCGTCGCAGCAACTATCCGCAACGCGAGGTGGATAGACTCCATTTTCATCCTTGTAGAGCTCTAATGCTTTTTGAATCTGCGCCATGTCCGCAAGCCTCCTCGCATCCCTCGCTTTTTTCTGCGCATTGCTGAACGCCACCACGGAGACGGTCGCCAAAAGCCCGATAATGGCGATGACGACCAGGAGTTCGATGAGGGTGAAGCCTTTTTTCTTCATGCAATGAGTGAAGTATAGCAAATGAGGGTTGTGGAAGCAGGAGTGGGCTTGTAGCTGGTATCTAGTATCTAGTATCTGGTATCTGGTATCTGGTATCTGGCGGAGCCAGTCAAACAATCCGTTCATTCTCAGGCGTCTTGCGTGAAATGAGCGATGAGGACAATATAGGAGCATGCTCATCATCTGCAGCGGAGCGGATTCCTATCGGAGCCTTGAGAAGGCACGAGAATTAGAGATCGCATATAAGCAAAAGTATGATACGAACGGGCAGTCCGTTGAGCGGCTATCGATTGGAAAGGACGGGGTTGAGGCGCTCCTCTCAATGACATCCGGCGCATCGCTTTTTTCCGACAGGCGTTTCATTCGCGTTGACGGCATCGTATCATCCTGCCCGAAAGCGAAGCGCGATGCCCTCTTGAGGGTGCTCTCGCGCGATGCGGAGATGACGATCGTCGTGAGCATGGAAGAGGGCGAGGTGAAGGAAAAAGATTTGACTGATTTTAAAAAACTGCCGAAATTTTTTCAGTACGATTTTCCGCTCCTCACTCTTCCCCGGTTTTCAAAATGGGCGATGGCATTCGCATCAAAAAACGGTTTTGAAGACGCCCAATGCATCAATCATTTAATCACGCGTTCGCAGGGGGATTCGTGGTTATTCGTTAACGAATTTTGGAAAATGAAAGCAGGGGGAAGCGTTTGCGAAGGGCCGTTGAACGCAATGAACATCTTTGATGTTATTGACGCATTTTTGATGCGAACGAACGCTCGTTGGAGCGCGCTGAACGCATTTGATAATACGCAGAGCGTGATGTCGCAAATAGGAAATCACGTACGCTCCCTCGCGCTCGTTCAGTCGAATCAAACGAACGGCGTGCACCCGTTCGTCGCGCAAAAATTGCGCCGCATGAAGAACGTTGATGCATCAGAGCGATTTCAAAAACTCATGACGGCGTTCGCGTGGTCTCGTACCGGAAGCGCGAGCGCGGACGAGGCTTTGGAGATTCAGGGATAGAAAAACACCCGACGCTCGTCGGGTGTTTTTTATGCGGAAGCCGTTTTTTTCGGATTCAACTTTTTCATCAAAATGGATTTTTTTCGACCGGCCCTGTTCCTGCTGATGACTTTTACTTTTGCCGCCTTATCAGCAGCCTTTTGAAATTTCATCACAACAGGCTTTGCCTCATCAATCTTTCCGGCCTTGATAAGCTCTTGAGCCTGTTTATACGTTTGGCGGACATTCGTCTTGATTCGAAGGTTATGAGCCTGTCGTTTCTTCGCTTGGCGCAAATCCTTCATTGAGGCTGTTTTATTTGGCATAGATGTAGGGCGGAATGTACTCGTTTTTCTTCTATCAGTCAACGAGATCTGTTAATACTTTGACTATTAAGTGAAAAGGAAATAGAATTGTCTGACGCATTTTATTTACAACTAAAGAAAAGGAATGAGGCTAAAGTATTTTACGACACTTATTTTATACTAATTTTAGCAAAATTCCTTTGTCCCTGTAGTTTAATGGATAGAACAAGAACCTCCTAAGTTCTAGATGGTGGTTCGACTCCACCCGGGGACACCATGGCAGGGATGAGGGATGAGGGAGCGCGAATCGATCAATCCCCTTTCCGCTCCTTCATCACTCGTCCCTGCCAATGTTTCACGTGAAACATTCAGGCTATTGGCGGCCGGCTTAAATTGAGAATGATGTTAGATTCAGTATGTTGATAAATTTGGAAAATGACGAAGTTTCTCAATATTTGTCGCTCGGGGTGATTTACTAACAGGCTTTCGCAGATTCACATTAAAACATGGGCCATTAGCTCAGTTGGCTAGAGCGCTGCATTCGCATTGCAGAGGTCATCGGTTCGAATCCGATATGGTCCACCATGTAAAAGAGTCCGTTAAACACGGACTTTTTTATTTTATGGTTCTGCGCCAAAGGCGCACTCGCCTCCGGCGAGGAATCCGATATGGTCCACCATGTAAAAGAGTCCGTTAAACACGGACTTTTTTATTTTATGGTTCTGCGCCAAAGGCGCACTCGCCTCCGGCGAGGAATCCGATATGGTCCACCATGTAAGGAGTCCGCTTGATTGCGGGCTTTTTGCTATTGGGTGGGATTGGGAGGACTATTAGTGGCATCTGGCATCTGGCATCTGGCATCTGGCATCTGGCATCTGGCATCTGGCATCTGGCATCTGGCATCTGGCATCTGGCATCTGGCATCTGGCATCTGGTATGTCGTGTTCGGAGGTTGAAGTATGGTTATGGATTATAATTGATTGTTGAAAGAGTAATTGCTTATTGATTTGGGAGATTACTCTCAAATTAAGATGTTTATCAGTCGAATTGTTTCACGTGAAACAGTTTGAATAGGTAAAACAGACTATTTAAAATTACGAGATTGTTATATTTAAAAAATGTTTTAAGTCATATCCAAATATGTTTCACGTGAAACATCAGATATGATTTTAGTCCCCATGTTATGAAGGTATGTGTATTTAAATAAATAGAGCGAAGCAAAGCCAAATGAAATGATAAAGTATATTTTACGACTCATTAATAGAGGGAATTTTTATATCGGCTTTTTTACTGATAAAATATAGGTACAAATGAAAATCAAAAAACCAATGCTTTGGTGTGCCGTTGTATTACTCGCTCTCGTACCAATGGCTGTATTTGCGATGACGAGTACGAATTATCAAATATTATGGGACTCGATCAACACGGGAGGCACGGACTACAGTTCTTCAACGAACTATTTGTTAAGCGATACGGTTGGTGAACATGGCACGGGTTTCAGCAGCAGTGAAAATTACATGATCGGAGCCGGTTATCGTATCGGTGAATCGCAGGAACCCGTACTCTCCATCACGATCGGCACCCAAGAAGACGATGTTCGTACCGCATGGACCGCTTTTTCAAACGGAGGCAATACGGTAACCGTTTCATCGGCATCAGGTTTTTCCGTTGATGATTATATCGGCGCGGTTGAGAATGAAGGATTTTCACAGCTTATCGCCTTTGGAAAAATTACGGACATTACCGGCGTCGTCATTACCGTTGATGACTGGGAAGGGGAGCCGGGAAGCTTGTCCGCGACACCTTCCGGCGGCGATGATTTTCTCTATCGCATGAATGGAAATTCCGCGACACTCGGCGTTCAAACGGTTCTTACGGAGAGCACGTCGATGACGTTGACGGATATAGCGACAAATGCAAACAACGGATATACTGTGAGCATTCAGGGCGTTGACAGTTTGCGCTTTGGAAGCTCGACAATCATGGATGTGATCGACGGAAGCGTTACATCGGGATCCGAAGAGTATGGAACCGAAACGGTCGGAACTTACGGCGTCGGTACCGGTTCGGATCTTTTAATACCAACGTCAACGACGAGAACGATTCAACAGTCATCCATTTATGGGACGAACGAACGCGTCGGGATTATTTATAAACTTGGAATAGGCGCGTACACGCCGTCCGGAAACTATGAACAAACGGTGCTGTATCGGTTGACGGGAAATTTTTAGCAATTCGTTTTTGAAGTTATGGGATCAACGGTATTTGTCATGAACAGAGGAACGCTTATCAGCATTTTTATCCTGTCGATCTGCGCGGCACTTCTTGCGTTTTTCACTCCCACGAACGCTTCGGGCGTTTCCGTGAGTCTTTCGGACGGCGCGGGTACGGCGGATGCGGGAAGCGGCGGCCAGGTGGAGATAGCGGCATCGTGGACATCATCGGGATTTTACGCAACGGGTACGGAGATAGCGCTTTCGATTACGCCGGCCACGTCATCAACGATCGTTGACTGCGCTGCGCCGTCAGACAGCTTTGGAGCGGAGTCTTCGGGTGCATTCGGATCGTTCACGAGCAGTTCCGCCGCTTTTACGCTTACGGAAAGCGTTGCCACCGGCACGTCCGGATCTCTCTGTTTGAGCTTCGGCCTCACGACGACGACGGCGACGAATTACACCATTCGGGTGCTCGCAACGAGTTCAACGACGGAATTTACGACGACGGATTTCGGTGCGGCTCTCTATTACGTCCTTGGCGGAAACGAAGTTCGGGTAACGGCGGAAATTCCATCGTCGATTTCGTTCTCCATACGCAATAGCGATGATTCGGCCAACACGAACGTTTGCGAACTCGGCATCCTTTCCTTAAGCGAGGTGAATTATTGCAGTTACCGATTGCGCATTGCGACGAATGCGTCCAGCGGGTTTACGGCAACGCTTCAGCCGGACGGGCCGTTTGACATTGAAGGAATTGAAACGATGACCTCGATCACGAACGACGCGGCCTTTTCCGCGGGGACGGAAGCCTACGGGATCGCGTTATTTATCGGCGCGACGACCGGAGGCCGAGACGGGAGCACGGGCTTCTTTAGCCAGCCGGCAATAGAAGCCGGTTCTTCCGTTGACCCGTCGTTGACGTTTGACGTGGATGCGACGCCGCTTGATTTTACGACCGCTGCCACGGTGTTGAGCTACGGAGGGTCATTCAACCCCGAGCCTCCGCCAAGCACGGAAACGACGTCTCTCGTAGTGCACGGGGCGGCGATCGGAGCGGGAACGACGGCCGGCACATATACGCAAACGATCACATATCGGGTAACGGGTTCGTTTTAGAAAGCGCCGGGAATGCAATGGCGGGGAATAGACGTTTAACGATGCAGTAAACAACGACTTTATGCAGAGATCCATGAAACGAACAACGACGCCGCTTGCGATCGTTCTTTTTGCTTTCCTTTTGATTCCATCGGAGGGTGCGCACGCAATTACCGTTTCGCCCGTCTCTTTCGATTTTGAGATCGCTCCGGGCGCGAGCCGCCAGGACAAGATCCTGCTCATTAACGATACGGGTGAACGCGAGACGTTTAGACTTTTGGTGGAGAATTTTATCGCGAGCGGCGAGGAGGGCGCGCAGGAATATATTCATGAAGATGAACCGACCAGCCTCGCGTCCTGGGTCGTCGTGGATCAGCCGGCGGTTACCCTTGATCCGGGCGAATCGGCTGAATTTCCGTATCTGATAAACGTTCCGAGCGATGCGGAACCCGGAGGGCACTACGCGACGATATTCTTTTCGCGCGGCGGGACGGAGGGGTCGACATCGGGCGTCGGGATTATGGAGCAGGTTGGCGTCTTATTGCTCGTTCGCGTTCCCGGAGACATCCGCGAGCAGGCGAGCGTGGAGTCGTTTCAAATATTAAACGGACCCGTACTGAATCGTCTTCCGGCGGAGTTTAATCTGCGCATTCGAAATACCGGGAGCGTCCACATCCGTCCCAAGGGCACGCTGGTCATTCGCAATCTTTTAGGAAGCGTGGTGGCGCGGCCGTTGGCGAACCCCAACACGTCCGCCGTTTTGCCGAACAGCATACGTAAAATCAACACCGGGTGGGTAAAGACGGTTGATATTTCGAACGGAGGTTTTTGGACGGAGGCGAAAAACGAATGGAAAAATTTTGCCATCGGTATGTATACGGTTTCGATCGATTCGACGTACGGTTCGCAGAACGCGGCGCTATCGGGTCAGGAGGTTCGTTTTTGGGTGCTGCCATGGAGATTGCTCCTGATCGCACTCGGAATGCTCGCTGTTTTAATCGTTCTTATCAAGGGGTATAACGCGTTGCTCGTTCAAGCGGCTCTCAGGAAGTCACGAAGAAAGGATTTCAGAAATCGCGCATAGCCATGAACGCGGAACGCCCTTTCAACATTTTAGAAAACCGTCACACCAGGATCACCAAATGCCAAATGTCCGCCGCTTAACACTCGCCATGGCGCTCGCGTTCGCAAGCATCGCGGGGTTTTTGCTATACATCTCTCCCACGGGAGCAGCGCCGCTCACGAACATGAGCGACGAATTGAGCAACCCGATCGCAAGCGCGGCATCGAACCATACGATCCTATTCACGACGCCGACGGGCGTTGATAGCCCCACGGATACGATAACGCTGACGTTCAGTGATTTTTCCCTCGGCTCCGTGGCGTTCGGCGACATCGACATGACGCACGGAGTGGCTACGGGGCATGAAAACACGGCATTGCTCGCCGCAACGCCTTCGGCGGGGGTATGGGGCGTTTCCACATCGGGAGAGACCGTCACGCTTACCGCTCCGACGGATGCGGCGGCGGGTGAGATCGCGGCAGGCAGCATCGTGCGCATCCTCATTGGAACGCATGCGAGCGGAGGAATGAACCGGATGACGAATCCGGCCGTTGCCTCGAGCCACAACGTGTCGTTTGGAGGAACGTTTGGGGATGCGGGAGGGGTGGCTGTTGCCATCGTTGATAATCAGCAGATTTTTGTGACGGCGGAGTATCCGGTCAAAAACGAACTGCCGCCGGGCTCGCATACCGGGGAAGGGGGGACGTATCCGACGATTTTTAACGTGCAGGCTTCCCCCACGTCTCATACGACGGTCCTCATCACGTGGCAGACGGATGGAAATTTGAACTCAAGAGTCGACTTCGGACATACGGCGAGCTACGCCTCCGGAACCGTGAGCGACCCCTCATTCGTCGCGGCGCATGAGATCGAGCTCGTGGGGCTTCTCTCCTGCGAGACCTACATGTTCCGCGTTATCTCTTCTGACGCGGGTGCTTATACGACGGAGTCGAGCGGTCATTCGTTCGTCATGCCCTGCGACGCAACGCCGCCCGTTATCTCGAATGTTCGCGCGGAAAACATTACGGACTCGGGCGCGATGATTCTTTGGAATACGAATGAGCCTGCGACGTCATTGGTCGATTACGGACTCACGGACGCATACGGCAGTCAGGGCACATCCGCGGGCCTCGTAACCTCTCACGCGGTTCCGATCGCCGGACTCCTGCCGGACACACTCTATCATTTTCGCGTTACATCCGTTGACGGATATTCAAACGGCTCCACATCCGCCGATTTTACGTTCAGGACGCTCCCGGATGCCACGCCTCCAACAAACGTAACGCTCACGGCGACGCCGGGCGATGGACAAGTAACGCTCGGATGGACCGTTCCGCCGGAATCGGATTTTGCCGGCGTTCGCATCGTACGGCGCGAGGACGGGTTTCCCACGGGTCCGTTCGACGGCACCGTTGTTTACGACGGCGCGGGCACGTCGTTCGTTGATACGGATGTCACGAACGGCATCACGTATTACTACGGCGCGTACGCGTATGATGCGAACGGGAACTACGCATCGGGCGCTCTCGCCTCGGCGCAGCCGTTCGATTCGCTTGATGCCGTGCCGCCCGCGAACGTGGCGCTCCTGGCGACGCCCGGCAATACGCTCGTCATGTTGACGTGGACGGCGCCGCCGGATCCGGATTTTGCCGGCGTGCGCGTTGTCAGTCGAACGGATCGTCCGCCCGCGAATCCATTCGATGGGATCCTCGTCTATCACGGACCGGCGTTTTTCGCCCTTCATTCCGGTCTCACGAACGAACAAACGTACTACTACGGAGCGTATGCGTACGACGCGAGCGGAAATTTCGCTTCAGGCGCATACGCATCGGCGATGCCGTCCGGAAGCCTCCCTCCGGGAGTGCCGCCGATTCCTCCGGGAACGCCGCTCCCCGAAGACGGATTGACGACCATGCCGGCAACGCCCGGAGCGACGATTACGTTTCACCTGTTCGGATCCGGCGGGACGCTGCCGCTCGTCGCGGACGCTTCCGGATCCATCGGCGTGCGTGCGAATTCCACCATCGACGTGCGCGTTCCCGTTTCTTCGATGAACGGAATTCCGGATATCGTCGTATTCATCATTGGGAATTCGATCTATAACCTGAGATACAACCCGGAAACGAACGCGTTTGAAGGAACGGTTCCCGCGCCGGCATTTGGAACGCACGCGGCCAGGGGGCGAGCCATATTTACCGACGGAAGGATCGCGGAAGACCTGTTGACGCTTCGCGTTCAAGGGAGCGGGCAAGTGTTTGAGCGGCCGCTCTTCGGCGATCCGTCGGTCGTCGTTCCGGATGCGATCGTCCGCCTGTTCAAGGAAGAGGCCGGAGCGTGGGTTCTGTGGAACGGAAGCGCATTCGGACAGACGAATCCTCAGCGAACGGATGAGAACGGCGCATACGTATTCGAGGTTCCTCCGGGCCGGTATTACGTTGAAGTTGAGAAAGAAGGATTCGACAAAAAAACATCCCGGCCGATTTTTGTGGATGACAACGTATACAACGAAATCATCGAGCTCCTCAAAAAACCGTCTTCCATACAGGATGTCCTCGAAGAAGCGTCATCCTCCGCGGCGACGCCCTTTGAGACGGCCGTTGCGTTTATGCGGAATATCGGAGAGCACGTCGTGTATTGGTTACTGCGGTTTCAGGATGGGGTCATAGAGTCTCCCTTCGTTCAGGAATTGAACAAGAACACCGTTTCTCCCGCGGTTCTGACCGTTGCGATCGTAAACGCGGCGACGGCGTTTTCCGTCTTTAATCTCATCGCCTATCTCCAGTATCTCTTTACGCAGCCGTTCCTTTTGCTTTGGCGCAGGCGGAGGAAGGGTTACGGCGTCGTTTACAACGCGCTTACCAAGCGACCGGTCGACCTTGCCATCGTTCGTCTCATTCACACGGAGTCCGGGCTGACCGTTCAGACGCGCGTTACGGATAAGCAGGGCAGATACGTCATTCACGTAAAGCCGGGAACCTATCGCATTGAAATCGCAAAACCGAATTTCATCTTCCCCTCCGAGCATCTGAAAGGGAGGAAAAACGACGTGGACTATTTGGATGTGTATACCGGCGGTGAAGTGATCGTAACGGAGAAAGGGATGCTCTCGCTGAATATTCCCGTGGATCCCATTGTCCCCGAAGAAACGCCCAAACGCGTATTGTTCAAGCGAGCGCTTCGAAAACTCCAGCACGCTATTGCGATTTCCGGCGTCATCATTTCCCTGATTGCATTCATTGTTACGCCGACCGTTCCGATGGCGCTCTTTGTCGTTTCCCAGGTATTCATCTACATGCTTTTCCGCAGGCTTTCCATTCCCGAGAAAGCAAAGAGCTGGGGAAGCGTTTTCGATATAGGGAGTAAAAAGCCCGTCAATCAAGCGATCGTGCGCATCTATGACTCCAAATTTAATAAGCTTCTGGAGACGCAGGTTACGGACGGCAATGGACGGTATGGATTCCTTGTGGGAAAGAACGTGTACTATTTAACGGGATCCGCCAAGGGGTATGATTTTAATAAGACGGGAAATATCGACCTTTCCAGGGTTGAAGAGGGCGTGATCAAACAGGATATCGGGCTGGAAAAGAGGGAAACGGAGAATAAGAAGCAAAGGAATTCTTGGATAAAACGTTGATCGGCGGCGTTACGAAGGATTATTAAATAGCTGTATCGTCGAGGTATAACGGGGCACGCCACAGGCGTGATATGCGCATGGTTGGAAGGTAGTGCCTGATCGGGGCACGCCAAAGGCGTGCCCCTACGAGGGACGTTGGCTATTTATGCGTCGATTTGTTGGGATTTGTGAGGAATGTGGATAAAATTATCTCTTATTAAACAAGGTATATTTTTTACGGGACGGTGTTTTTTAAAAATGAGAGGGTACGTTCATATTTGACGTCCGTTGATCAAGGTTTTGCATGTTAATATTGCGCTTATTTTTAATAAAAATAAGTTATTCATAGTTTATTCACATGGTCTAAAAAGCTTATATGCGCTCTATTGAGCGAAAAGAGCCCGATTTTTATATATTCTTTATAATAAAAGAAGACGGATTACGGCGAGAATAAGGCAAAAATGGCGTTCGTGTGACGCTCCTTATCTCGCAGTCATAACCGAAGTTATTTGGTCCACTGCTCACAAGTCCGACAACGAGGACTGAAGCAGGAATGGTCTTGGCCTAAATAAGGTCCGTCGAAAACGTCCACCTTCAACACGATTCTTTGTGTTGTGGGTCTAAACAGACACCATAAACGAACAAAAGCATCTTTAGGTTGGTTGTTGGTAGGACAAAATCGACATGAGCCCCAGGGCTTCTCATAGGAAAGGAATATCTTTACATATACGTACCGTATGCGTCGCGGTAGGCGTTTTGATTGTTGTTGCGCTTCCGGCGGGGAAAGACCAAGCCCTCGCCGCTTCGGGCATCAATAATCAGATCAACTACCAGGGAAAATTGCTTAACAGCGCCTCCATTCCGGTGGCGAGCGGCACGTACAGCATTACGTTTTCGCTCTATGACGCGGAATCGGGAGGGAATCGCATTTGGACGTCGTCCGGATCCACCGCCTCTCCGTCCGCGATAAACGTTGGGGTCGCGAATAACGGACTCTTCAGCATTCTTCTCGGTTCCGGAGCGCAGAACTCGCTGGATTCGGTTGACTGGAACAGTGACAGCATCTACCTCGGCGTCACGGTCGGCAGTGATTCCGAGATGACGCCGCGCAAGCGCTTTGGCGCGGTTGCGCAAGCGTTCAATGCAGAGCGCTGGGGCGGCTACATGACGGCCTCATCGGTTCAGTCCGGTGAGAACGTTTTGTTGCTGTCTCAGACAAGTGCTGATGCAGCAGCGAGCGACAGGTCGACGCTCGTATTAACGACATCGGGCACGTCCGACGTGTACGACTACCTGCTGAAGATGCGGAATGCGTCGGGC
>Ga0315541_1001130_pt1 | contig 25798 bp, 23 predicted proteins | sample SalMarSW160190MG_FD_203095 | JGI IMG/M metagenome (GOLD analysis project Ga0315541, IMG submission 203095) | Salt marsh sediment microbial communities from the Plum Island Ecosystem LTER, Massachusetts, United States - Salt Marsh Sediment SW1601-190 ...
GGTGGCACGGTCGTTCTCCCACACCATCACCAGCCGCTCCGCTTCCGGGAACGGGAGCGGGCGCAGCAGCACCCCCTGCACCACGCTGAACACGGCCGTCGTCGCGCCGATGCCCACTGCCAGCGTCAGCACCACCGCTGCGGTGAAGGCCGGGCTCCTCTTCATCCCCCTGAGAGCCAGGCGCCCATCCCGGATCCACGCCTCCATGGCCATCCTCCCTGTCTCCCCACGCACCCGCTCGGCGTCGTATCGCCGGCACGCGGCCTCCACCGCATCCAGATCCCCGAACCGCCCCAACACATGCGCCCGGGCCCGCGCCTCGTCCCACCCCGAGGCCACGAGCGCTCGGACGCGCTCTTCGACGTGGAAAGAGATCTCGTCGCGGACGTCGGTCTCGATCATCCGCCGGGGGAACAGCGCCCTCCACACATCACGCCAGTCCATGCCTCGTACCGTTCGCCGACCCGTGGCCGGACGGCTACCCGGTCCACCCGTCCGGAAGACGCAGCACCGCCGCGACGGCCTCGGCGTGCCGGGCCCAGCGGGCCGCCTCCGCCTCGAGGCGGCGTCTGCCCTTCCGGGTGAGCCGGTAGAACCTCGCCCGTCGGTTTTCGTCGGTACGGCCCCACTCCCCTCGCACCAGCCCGTCCCGCTCCAGCCGGTGGAGCGCCGGGTACAGGGCGCCCTCCTCGACTCGAAGCACCCCCCCCGTCCCGCCTTCCAGCCGGCGACCGACCGCCAGCCCGTGCAGGGGCCGGTCCTTCAGGGCCTGCAGCACAAGCAGGTTCAGGGTGCCGTACAGCGTATCCGACTCGATCGCGCCCATCCGGCTTCCTCATCCAGGGCAAGCACTATCCTAAGCTGCTTATAGTATAGGACCCACAACCTCCGGATCGCAATGTCCCTTGCCCTGGGCGCCGTACTTGGGTGGATGCAGTCCCGGGAAGCGCCGTCAGGCCGGCGGCGCGCTCACCTCTTCCACCCCGTCCACCCCGGCCCCCGCACCACCCGGCCGGCCTTCACCCCCGTGGGCTCACCGTCGGCCAGGGTGTGGGCACCGTTGACGAACACGTGCTTCACGCCCGTGGCGTACTGGTGGGGGTTCTCGAAGGTGGCGTGGTCGGTGACGGTGGCGGGGTCGAAGACCACCACGTCGGCGTAATACCCAGGCTGGAGCATACCGCGGCGGCGCAGCTTGAGGTTCGACGCCGGCAGGGCGGAGAGCTTCCGCACCGCGTCCGGCATGGTCAGCACCTTCTCGTCGCGCACGTACTTGCCCAGCACGCGGACGAAGCTGCCGTACGCACGGGGGTGGGTGCTGGACCTCGTGAACGGCTCCCGGGCGGCCAGCGCGCCCCCGTCGGAGCAGAAGCTGACCCACGGCTGGCGGATCTGCTTCTTCATGTTCTCCTCGTCCATCATGAAGTAGACGACGCTCACGTCATCTCCGTTCTTGACGAGCAGGTCCACGGCCACGTCCTCGGGAGAGACGCCGTACTCCTCGGCCACCGCCGCCAGCGTCCTACCGGTGAGGCGCTTCAGCGAGTCGGGCTTGAAGCCCACGAGGATGGCACGGTCGGGGCTCCCTGCGGCGAGGAGGAGGTTCTCCCATTGGTCGGTGGGCGTGCGCATCTCCCTGATGACCCGGGCCCGGATGCCGGGATCCTTGAGGCGCTCGGCCCAGGCGTCGTAACCGCCCTCCTGCACCCAGGGCGGCATGGCGGCGTCCAGGCCCGTGGCACCGGCGGGGTAGGTGTACATGTCCGCCGTGATGCGCATGCCCTGCACCCGGGCCTCCTCGATCTTCAGGAAGACCGAGTCCATCTTCGGCCAGTTGGGCTCCCCCGCCGCCTTGAGGTGGTAGACCTCCGAGTTGGCGCCCGTGGCCCGTGCGATCTCCAGGAACTCGTCCAGCGCCTGCAGGAGGCGGTTCCCCTCGGAGCGCAGGTGGCTGATGTAGCCCCCGCCGGACTCGGCGGCTGCCTTCACCAGGGCGATGAGCTCGGGGGTCTTCGCGTAGAAGCCCGGCGCGTAGATGAGGGACGAGCCCACCCCCATGGCCCCTTCGGCCATGGCCTGGCGGACCAGGTCCTGCATGCGCGTCAGCTCCTCCTCGGTGGGCTTCCGGTCCTCGTAGCCCAGCTCGTGGATACGCACGGTCGCGGCCCCGACGTAGGAGGCCACGTTGATGGCCACGCCCTGCTCTTCCAGGTGCTCCAGGTACTCGCCCAGGGTGGTCCAGATCACGTCGTACTTGAGATCGCCCTGGAAGCGCACCATGTCGGCCTTCATGGTCTCGTTGAGAGGACCCATGGAGTCTCCCTCGCCCATGACCTCGAGGGTGACGCCCTGGCGCAGGTCGCTCTCCCCGAGACCGTCCACCAGCAAGGACTCGGTGGCCCAGGAGAGCATGTTGATGAAGCCCGGGGACACGGCCAGCCCCGTGACGTCCAGCTCCTCGGCACCCTTCAGGTCACCGATGTCGCCGACGGCCACGATGGAGTCCCCCAGGATGGCGACGTCCCCCGCGTACCCGGGGTCCCCGGAACCGTCATAGATGGTGCCGCCCCGGAGCACGACGTCCACGTCGGGCTCGGGAGCGCAGGAGAGGAGGAAGAACGCGGCGACGGACAGCAGAGCGGGGCGGCGCACGGGAGCCTCCGTTGGATGTCGAGCGGAATGCAGGGGCCGATGGCATCAAGGTGCGGGCCGGTCCGGCCCCGTCAAGCGCAGGCGACGGCCGTGCCACGGCGCGGAGTTCGCCGTCCGCCTGGGCGGACCCCGCGCGTCGGCCTACTCCACCTCCTCGAACACCCCCGTGCTCCGGTTCTTCCGCACCCGGTCCCACGGGAAGACACGCCCGTTCATGGTGACGTACACCCCCGGCGGGAGCACCTGCACCGCGGCGACGGCGCCGCCAAGGTTGAACAGACCGTCGGAGGAGCCGAACGCGAAGGGGACCATGGCGCCGGTCAGGACGATGGTCTTTCCCTGGACGTGTTCGGCCAGCGCCCGGGCCGTCTCCACCATGGTGTCGGTGCCGTGGGTGATGACGATGTGGCGCTCCGGCGCGTCGGCGCAGTTGTGGGCGATGAGCTCCCGGTCCACGTCGGTCATCTCCAGCGAGTCCACCATCATGAGCGTGCGCGAGCGCACGTCCGCGCGGCACCTGCCCAGCTCGAGCATCTGAGGCAGGTGGGTGTCCTCGAAGAAGAGGCGCCCGTTGATCTCGTCGTATTCCTTGTCGAAGGTGCCGCCGGTGATGAAGAGGCGGATGGGCTCGCTCATGGACGCTCGGCTGTGTGGGGTGCGACCTCCGCCGGCGGTGCCCGGGGCTCCCCGGCCCGCCGCGCTCGAAGAACATCGCGCCCGCCGCCCCGGCGGGAAATGATGCCCCGACCCGCCTAGCCCCGCGCCAGCGGGTTCTCCCAGCGAAGCCCGGGAAAGCGGGCGAAGTCCGCGTCGGTGGAGCAGAGGGTGAGCCCGTACTCCATGGCGAGCGCGGCCAGGTGCGCGTCGGGGACCAGGTTGGCGCGGTTCCCCACCGCCGGGAGGAGCCCGGACAAGACCTCCCGGTGGCGGGCGGTGGGCTCCGGCGTATAGGTGACCCCCAGCGCCAGCCACTCCCCCACCTGCTCCCAGGCGCGGGTGAGGGGCATGGGCCGCTCGAGGATCCGCGGGTTGGAGACCACGCGCACGTAACCCGTCAACGTCGCCCAAGGGAGCGCCACGCCGTACGGTCCCCCGAGGCGTCCTTCCAGCCAGCCGCGGGCCGCCGCGTGCTGGGCGAACTCCTGCACCGTGGCGTACACGAGCAGGTTCACATCCACCAGGATCACCGGAACGCCTCCCCCTCGGCGACCACCAGCGCCTCGGCCACGTCGTCCACGCTCTCGACGAGGAGCCTACCCGCGCTCCAGGGACGGATGCGGTAGGGTGAACGCGGCTCCGCCGACGGCGTTTCGAGGGCGCCGAGGCCGTGCCGCAGCGCTTCGTTCACGGCGGCCTTGAGCGAGAGGCCGCGGGCTTCTCTCAGCCGCTCCAGACCCGCGGCCACGTCGGGATCCAGGGTCAGGGTGGTTCTCATGTCATCAGAACATCATCTGGGTGATGTCCTGATGTCAACACCCGCTCCCTTGCAACTGCTGGGCTTTCGGATCCGCGCCTCCCCATCGCCACGGTGCGATGGCAGGAGGACGGGCTCAGCTCATAGCCCGCACGCGGACCTCGATTCCCTCCTCCGTCTCCAGCAGCCGCACGAGCTCCGACGTGTCCGTCTCGCCGTAGTGATAGGGATAGAGGATGCGCGGCCGGAACGCGCGCGCGGCGTCCGCGACCATGGCCGGGGTCATCGTGTAGGGTAGGTTCATCGGGAGGAAGGCGACGTCGATGTCCTTCAGCGCTTTCATCTCGGGTGTATTCTCCGTGTCCCCTGCCACGTAGACGCGCGTGTCCCCGAACGTGAGCACGTACCCGTTGCCGACGCCCTCCGGGTGATACGGTATGCCCGTCGGTCGCTTGTGCTCGATGTTGTACGCCGGAATCGCTTCGATCGGGATGCCGAGCACCGTGAGCCGCTCCCCGTTGGCGACGACCCTCACGCCCTGCACTCGCTCGGCGCAGCTCGCCGACGTTACGATCTGCGTCTCCTCCTTGCGGATCTCCGCGATGGCGTCCGGATCCAGGTGGTCGCCGTGCTCGTGGGTCACCAGGATCAGGTCGGCGTCGGGCATGCGGGTGTAGTCCGCCTCCGCTCCGACGGGGTCCACGTGGATCACCAGGTCGTCGAGGCGGAAGAGCAGCGTGCCATGCCCGACGAAGCCGATGACGAGAGGCCCCATCGAGGTGGGGATCGTGTCCTCCTCGAACGGGAGCTGGGCGCGGACGTCCGGGGCGCCAGCGAGTGAGAGGGACACCAACGCAGCCATCACGAGGAACGCTGTGCGCGTGCGCATGTCGGATCACCTCGGTCGGGCCCGGCTCATGCCGGGCCCGACCCGTCAGGCCCTACGAGTTCAAGGACTCGTAGAAGTCGTTGCCCTTGTCGTCCACCAGGATGAACGCCGGGAAGTCCACCACCTCGATGCGGTAGATCGCCTCCATCCCCAGCTCCGGGTACTCCAGGAGTTCCACCTTCCTGATGTTCTCCTTGGCCAGCAGGGCGGCGGGCCCGCCGATGGAGCCCAGGTAGAAGCCTCCGTGCTTCTTGCACGCGTCCGTCACCTGACGGCTCCGGTTCCCCTTGGCGATCATGATCATGGACCCGCCGTGGGACTGGAACAGGTCCACGTACGAGTCCATGCGCCCCGCCGTGGTGGGTCCGAAAGAGCCCGAGGGCATCCCCTCGGGGGTCTTCGCGGGGCCGGCGTAGTAGACCGGGTGGTCCTTCATGTACTGGGGCATGCCCTCGCCCCGGTCCAGCCGCTCCTTGAGCTTCGCGTGGGCGATGTCCCTGGCGACGATGAGCGTGCCGGTAAGGGACAGCTGGGTCTTCACCGGGTGCTTGGAGAGCTCGGCCAGTACCTCGGCCATGGGGCGGTTCAGGTTGATGCTCACCCCGCCGGCGTCGCTCCTGGCGCGGTATCGCTCCGGGATGAAGCGGCCGGGATCGCGCTCGAGTTCCTCCAGCCAGATCCCTTCTCGGTTGATCTTGGCCTTCACGTTCCGGTGCGCCGAGCACGACACCCCCATCCCCACCGGGCAGGACGCGCCGTGGCGCGGGAGGCGGACCACGCGTACGTCCAGGGCGAAGTGCTTGCCGCCGAACTGGGCGCCGATCCCCGTCTTCTGGGCCTCGAGGAGAAGCTGCTCCTCCAGCTCCACGTCGCGGAATGCCCGGCCGTCCATGTTTCCCTGGGTGGGCAGCTCGTCCAGGTACCCGGTGCTGGCCAGCTTCACGACCTTGAGAGTGGCCTCGGCGGAGGTGCCACCGATGGCGAACGCCACGTGGTAGGGCGGGCACGCCGCCGTGCCCAGGGTTTTCATCTTCTCGGTGAGCCAGGGGAGGAGCTTCTCGGGGGTCAGGAGGGCCTTGGTCTCCTGGAAGAGGACGCTCTTGTTGGCAGAGCCTCCCCCCTTGGCCACGAAGAGGAACTCGTACTCCGCGCCGGACACAGCGTGGAGGTCGATCTGCGCAGGCAGGTTGGTGCCCGAGTTCTTCTCCTCGTACATGGTGAGGGGGACGGTCTGGGAGTATCGCAGGTTCTCCTGGGTGTAGGTCTCGAAAACCCCCAGGGAGAGGGCCTCCTCGTCGCCGCCTCCGGTCCACACCTGCTGCCCCTTCTTGGCGTAGATGATGGCTGTGCCCGTGTCCTGGCAGAACGGGAGCACGCCTGCCGCCGACACCTCGGCGTTGCGGAGCATGGCCATGGCCACGCCCCGGTCGTTGGCGCTGGACTCGGGGTCGTCGAGGATGGCGGCCACCTGCTCCAGGTGAGCCGAGCGCAGATAGAAGGACGCATCCTTCAGGGCCTCGCGGGCCAGCAGGGTGAGCCCTGCCGGGTCCACCTTCACCACTTCCTTTCCGTCGAAGCTCGCGACGGTGACGTGGTCCTTGGTGAGAAGCCGGTAGGTGGTGTCGTCACCGGCCAGGGGGAATGGGTCCTGATATGTGAAGCTGGCCATGGTTGTTACTCCTGGATTGCGCGTCGGGCGGCAGCGCCGCTGAACAAGCCTAGAGGGGGCGGCGGGCGAGGGAAAGGCTCACCGTGGACACTCACCGTGGACACTCACCGTGGCGCCGGAGCCGTCGGTGCTTGACTAGTCTGACTAGTGTGCATACCATGCGGCATGGACTCCCGCGACGTCTTCTCCACCTACGACGCCAAGGCGCGCTTCTCCGAGGTCCTGCGCCGCGTCCGTGAGGGGCGCACGGTCACGGTGACCTACCAGGGCGAGCCCGTGGCCGAGATCCGGCCTCTGGAGCGCTCCGGCGGCACTGCCGCGCGCATGGAGTGGCTCCGGAGCCGCGGCGTCCTCTCCAGCGCCCAGCGGGAGCAGCGCAAGCTCGGCACGGTGGCGAAGCGCCCCGGCGCCCTCCGCCGGTTCCTGGACGACCGGAACGCATGACCGTCGGCTACCTGGACACCTCCTGCCTCATCGCCGTGGCCTTCGGCGAGCCCGGCGCCAGGACGCTGGCGCGCGTCCTGGAGGGCTACGCCGAGCTGGTGTCGTCCAACCTCCTGGAGGCGGAGCTCCGCGCGGCGCTCAGCAGGGAGAAAGTGGAGGGCGGCGGCGACCTACTGGACGGCGTGAGCTGGGTGTTCCCGGATCGGAGGCTCACTCCGGAGATGGAGCGGGTACTAGCCGCGCGCTCCCTGCGAGGGGCCGACCTCTGGCACCTGGCCTGCGCCCTGTACCTCGCCGAGTCCCCGGGGGACATGGATTTCCTCACCCTCGACGCGGCCCAGCGCGACGCCGCCGCCGCGCTGGGGTTCCGAACCCCGGTCTGAGCGGCGGCCTCAGGCGTCCGGCGTGGCGCCCGGCCGCGCCACCACCGCGACGCGCCCGTCCGCCTGCGCGATGAGGAGCTCGCCGGCCCGTGACGCGATCCCCACGGGCTGCTCGATCCCCGGGACCGCGTGGGCCCCGACCACCATCTTCGTCGCGAGGTCGAGGACCAGCAGCGTCGAGTACGCGGCGCTGATGGCGTACAGCCGGCCGTCCTCCACCACGGCACCCATCACCACGTACTCGGCGAGAGCACGCTTCTCGCCCAGCGTCAGGCCGGCCCCGAGACGCGGGATGAACTCGGACGCGAGCATGAAGTCGCCGGCGTCGAAGGTGGACACCACCATCCGGCGGTGCCGGGGCGACGGCACGCTCACCGTCACGAGCTCGTGGGCGTCCGCATCGAACGCCAGCGACGACACGTACTGCTGCCGCGCCCGCACGGTGGCGAAGCGCGAGCGCCGCAGCTCGCTCATGCCGCCGGTGGTCTCAAAAAAGTGGGGCCACTCGTGGCCCTCGTCGGCGGCCGGGTCGGGACGGATGAGCAGGTAGCTCTTGTTGATGGTCCCCACCACCAGCGTGTCGCCGAGGAACGCCGCACCCGCGGGCGCCTGGATGTCCACGGCGAAGTACGGGTCCAGGGCCACATGGTGCTCGACGGCGGACAGCGACGCGTCCAGCACGTAGACGCCGTGGCGGTCGGTCACCGCCAGGAAGCGCCCCGTGGCCGGATCGCGGGCCAGGTCGGTAAGGCGGCCGTCGAGGGCGACCCCCATCTTCTCCCATGCCTGAACGGTGAGGACGGGGAGGTCCGTGAGCGGGCCGTCGGCAGGATCGGCGTCGGCCTCCACGCGGGCCGGGTCGGGCCTGGGGATGTTCCACGCGCCCCGGAGGGAGACGGGGCCACGCAACTCATCCCGCCACATCCACACCCAGCGGCTCGGGTCCCAGGAGAACCGGAGGGGATCGGCCTGCCCCATGAAGGGCGGCGGACCGGTGGTGACGAAAGCCTGAAGCGCGTTGGCGCCCACCACCACCATGAAGAGGCCCATGGCGAAGCGGCCCGTGCGACCCGGCTCCCGGGTCCCCTTCTCCACCGTGTCTTCGCGGAGGAGGATGAGGAGCAGGGCCAGAACGACCAGGACCACGAAGTGGACGACCCAGGACCAGGCATAGGTGTGGACGCCGAAGAACGCGCCGGCGAAGCCCTGGCCCACGTCCCGCGCCAGGTGGAGCGCGGAGTGGCGGATGGCCATGAACGTGCCCCACGCGCCCAGCAGCACCACGATGCCCAGGTAGCGGGGACGCGGGCCGTAGCGGAGGACGAAGAGCCCGGCCAGGGCCATGAGAACCATGGAGATCCGCTGGGCCCAGCACAGGATGCACGGCGACTCGCCGTAGGCCACGCCCAGGACCACGGCGACGCCCACGGGGCCCGCCGCGAGAAGGATCACAGCCCACGCCAGGGCCGTGCGGAGCCGCGCCTCGGAGATCCCGTTCACAGGTTCACCCCCGGGACCAGGGACCCATGGATCCCGATGAGGAAGAGCAGGGCCATGAGCACGCAACTCACCACCATGAGGCGGAACGCCAGCCACTCCTTCTCGGGACGGCGCCACACGAGCCAGGCCGCGGCCAGGACGATCAGCAAGTTGAGGAACTCCACGGCTGCGATCCCTCCTACTCGTACAGCAGGTACGGTGCGCTCAAAGCGCGGAACACTTCCACTTCGGCCTCCCACGACGCGAAGATCTCCGCGGGCTCGGCGCCCCCCAGGAGCATCTCCTCGAGGCGCGGCGTGGCCACCAGGCGGTCCAACGCCGCGTCGTTCCACACGAGCTTGTCGGCATGCAGGCGGTTCACCGCCCACAGGAGCGCCACGCCCGCCTTGTAGGGCTCGAATGCGTCGCGGTCGGTGACGCGGAGGCGGATCCCCTGGAGCAGCTCCCCGGCCATCTCCGGCGGCCGGCCGTGGTAGGGCGTCTGCGCGGGGGTGAAGGCCTCGGCCCCGAACGTCACGCCGGCGAGGCCGAGCCCGTTCAGCAACTCCACCACGGCCGCGGCGTCGAGCCAGGAAGCACCCACGATCTCGAACGGTCTGTCAGTGCCCCGCCCCTCCGAGACGTTCACCGCCTCGAAGAGACAGGTGCCCACATAGGCGAGAAGGGATTCGAGGGTGACCAGGTTGGGCGAAGGCTTGGGCCACGCAAGCCCGGTGGCGGCGTCCACCGTGGACTCGGGGTCGCGCGCGGCGGAGTAGTCGGTGGTTCGCCACCAGGGCCAGGCGCTTCCCCTCGATGAGGTGCGCGTATTCCCCGAGGAGCCGGTCGGCGCCCACGGTCACCGCCGGCGGCGGCGCCTCGGCAGCCGGCTCGGGAGCGGGCTCGGCGCAGGCCAGGGGGACGAGGAGGAGGAAGGCGAGGGCGGAGGTGCGGACGAGGGGCGTCATGGGCGGGATGGTACCGTGGGCGTGGGCGCACGGGCGTGGCCCCTCCGTGGCATCAGGAGCGAAGACGCAGTAAGTTCATTGCACCTTTTTTCACTTGCACCCTACCGAGGCCCCGCCATGATCCATCGTCGCATCTGGGCTCTCGCCGCTCTCGCCGCGCTGGCTGCCTGCGGTGGCGGCGAGCCCGCCGCAGAAGCTCCGGCCGCCGAGACGGCCGCCCCCGCGTCCACGCCTGCCGCCGCGCCGTCGGTCACCGTGGACCTGACGGGCCTGACGCTCCCCGAGGGCGTGACCGCCGAGATGATCAACGCCGGCGCCACCGCGTGGCCCACCCAGGCGTGCATCGCGTGCCACGGCACGGATGCCAAGGGCGTGACCGCCCTCGGACCCGACCTCACCGACGGGAACTGGCTCCACTCCGACGGCACCTTCGAGTCCCTCAAGACCCTGATCGTCAACGGCGTGCCGCAGCCCAAGGAGTCCGCGGGCCCCATGCTGCCCAGGGGCGGCACGGCCATCGACGATACCATGGTCGCCAACCTGGCGGCGTACATCTGGGCCATCTCCCACAAGGGAGCCTGAGCCCGACCCACCACCGCTGGCGCGACCTGTCGCGGCGTGGAAGCTGGAACGCAGCCCCGGGGCCTTCGGGTCCCGGGGCTTTCTCGCTCCGGCACACGCTGGCGCAGACCCCCCGGCTTCGGCATTCTCCCCCGGCAACCGGGACGCACGCACACGCCCCGCGCTCCCCTCGCCAGCACCCCCTTCCGGATCCCACGCATGCAGACGCCGACCCGAGTGACCCGCCCCCGACTTCGCCCGGTATCCTTGGCCTTGCTCACCCTGCTCGCCCTCCACGCCCAGCCTGCGCACGCGCAGAACGTGTCCGCCGCCGGCGCCTTCCCGCCGGGCAAGAGCGTCGTGGAGGCGGACTTCGGCGGCACGGTGCTCCAGCTCTACGCCTACAAGCCGGCCAGCTACAAGGGCGAGGGCTTCATCCTCCTGCTCCACGGCGCTTCGCGAACGGCGGAGGCCTACCGTGACAACGCCGTGGGGATGGCCGACGACGCCGGCCGCCTCGTGGTGGTTCCGCTCTTCGACCGGGAACGCTTCCCCGAGTGGCGCTACCAGTTCGGAGGTGTGTTCCGTCCGGATAGCTCCTTCGCTGCCCCGGAGGAGCGGACCTACGCGTTCATCCCGAAGATCGTGACCCACATCCGCGCCCGTGAGGGCAACGCCCGGATGCCCTACCTGCTCGCGGGGTTCTCCGCGGGCAGCCAGTTCGTATCGCGGATGACGGTGTTCATGGACACCGACGCCGAGCGGGTCATAGCCATGGCCGGCGGGTCGGTCGTGTTCCCGACCCGGGACCTGAAGTTCGGCCTGGGCTTCGGGGGGCTCCCCGAGGAGCTCTCCAACGACGAGCGCATCCAGCGGTACCTGGCGCTCCCCATGACCGTGTACATCGGCACCGCGGACACCGCGACGGCCCAGCTCCCCATGGGGGAAGCGTACGCGCAGGGCGTCCACCGCTACTCGCGCAACATCCGGTGGTTCAACCAGGCGATGGACCTGGCCTACGAGCGGAAATGGCCCTTCAACTGGCGCTTGGTCATCGCCGACGGGCCGGGGCACAGCCCCCGCGACATGTTCTACCACCCCCAGATCCAGAACGCGCTCTTCGGGCACCGGCCGAAGTGACGCCCTGATGCCGAGGGCCCGGGTCGCCGGCGGCGCTACGGGGAAAGGCGTGCCCCGTGCCGACCGCCAGGCGCGCCTCAGGCTGGCGGGGGCGCCGGGTTCATCACCTTCCAGACGATGAGGCTCAGGTCGCCGATGAGGACCTCGGCTGCGTTGTCCACGGGTTGCCACCCGCGGTCCTCGTTCTCGTTGGTGTAGACGCAGACCACGTAGTCCCGCATCCCGGCCTGGGGCGGATCGAAGATGGTCTGCCCCCGCGGACGCCGGGTGAAGACGATGCCGCAGTCGTTGCGCGTGGCGCTCACCGACCCGGTCTTGTGCGCCACCACCACGCCGCTGGGCAGATAGCGGGGGATCTCGTTGTCCCCCCAGGCCTGGGTCCGGGCCATGTTGATCATCTGCTTGGACGCTTCGGCGGAGACAGCCTCGCCCTTGTACATGCTGGCGAACATGCGGGCGTTCTCCATCGGCGTCGTCACGCCCAGGCCCCACACCCGCGAGGAGTCGGGGTCGATGCTGGTCTGGCGGCTCCGCGACACCTTGGCCCACAGGCGCGTGGCCGGGTAGCCCAGGCTGTCCATGCGCTCGTTGACGGCGCGGACGCCGAGCTTGTCCACGATGAGGTTCGTCGCCGTGTTGTCGCTCTGGTTGACCATGAACGTGGCGGCGTCCTTCACGGTCATCTCCAGGGGCGCGTCGAAGTGCTGGAGGATCCCCGAGCCACCCACGCGGTCCACGTCCAACATCACCACCGGGTCGCTGAGCTTGATGCGGCCCCGTTCCACCTGCGTGAAGAGCTCCAGCAGGACCGGGATCTTGATGTTGCTCGCCGTGGGGAACCGCTCATCGCCCCGTATGGAGAGCGTCTCCCCGCTGGCCAGGTCGATGACGGCGACGCCCACCTGGCCCTTGTGCTTGGCGATCCGGGCTTCGAGCTGGGCCTTCATGCCGGCCCAGTCGAGGGATTGGGCGCCGGCGATGGCGGGCATGCCTCCCAGCGCCGCGAGCTGCGCGCCGAGGGCGACGGCGAATAGGGAACGAACGCGCATGGCTGACCGAGCCTCCTGAGGGATAACCGACCACCCAACCTCGGGGGAGAGTCTAGGCCCTCCCCGCCTGACAGGCACCTGCCTCGGCGACGGAGCGGGGTCGGTCAATGTGACTGGATGTTCTGGCGAGATCGGACATCCTGGCTAACCCTCTCCACCCAGGCCAGGGTTCCCAAGGGTGGGAAGCGCTGCACGGCAGAGGTTTTGGGACACCGGCAGGATGGCACCATTATTGCAAACAAGAATCATTCTGAAAGAACCGCACCCACCCCGGAGTGGCCCGGTGTCTGGCCATAATCGGTCTCGTTCTCCTTGCCGGAGGCGGGGCACATTTTTTAAGTTTAGGTGCTTCTCCCCCCCCCAGAGGTCTCGCGATGAACGGAATTCTCAAGTGGAGCCGGGTTTCCGGCCCGCTCCTCTTTGGTGCGGCACTCATCCTGGCCGGATGTGAGGCGCCCACGGCGCCGGCCGCCGGTGCACCGATGCTCGCCGAAGTGACGCCTTCCATGGCCAAGAAGACCGGCCTGGAGCCCTCCTTCCCCCCCCTGTGCGTCGAGCCTTGGGACGACGAGCATGTGCTCTGTCGTGCCGACGTCAACACCAAGCACGGGAACAACAGCGGTCTTCCCGTCAACCTGACGGGCGTCAGGAACGGGAAGGGCAACGGCGCCGAGCTGGCCGTGTCCGTGCTGGGGACGCTGGAGTTCGACCTCTCCGCGGTGGATCTGGGCACCCTCAGGCTGAGCGACGTCCAGACCCTGCCGCCCGAGACTCCCCTGACCGTCCTCAAGAGCGGGAAGTACCAGGCGAGCATCGTGGACCTGAACGGGGACGGGATCCTCGATCTCATGCTCCACTTCGACCTCGCCACGATGGTGGCCCACGGGGACATCTCGGAGAGCACCACCGAGCTCTGCCTCTACGGCGAGGGCCCGGGTTACGTGCTCAACGGTTGCGGCATGGGCGGCGGCGGGGAGCCTCCGCCGCCTCCGCCTCCTCCGCCGCCGCCGCCCGACTACACGACGCTGCCGGACTGCGACTTCGACACCAGCCCGAAGAACAGGTACCGGTGCGCCTTCATCCGGCCCTACGGGCGGGACGCGCTGGTGAACGTGAGGGCGCTGGTGTTCGGCGGATTCACGCCGGCGACGGGCGACCTCGACGCCGAGCAGATCTACCCTGGTTGGCTCTCCCTCGGGGTCGGCGCTCTGCAAGGTTCCAGCGTGCTTGCTTCGCCCCCCAGCTACCCCTGGGGGACCGTGAAGCTGCCGCTGGGCCAGGACAACACGGTGGAGCCGGGGTTCTGCCCCGTCACCCCACCCCCCCAGCCGGGGTTCAACTGGCCGAACCGGTGGCAGGTCCTCGTGCGCGAAGACCTCCCGATTCCCACCGAGGCGAAGAATGTCCGCATCGAGTTCTTGGTGGATGACATCGCGCGGATCTACGCGAATGGCGAACTCATTCAGGACTGGTCGTTCAGCGGCGACCAGTTCGCCTGCGCCACGTACGCAAGAACCATGATCGTCACGATCCCGGATCGCCTGCTCGCGCGTGATGGAATCAACAAGCTGGCAGTCTGGGCCGAGGACGGCACTGGAGGCGCGAACTTCCTCGACTTCCGGGTCTTCGCGGACGTGCCCAACCCGTAAGCTGCCGGCTGAGATCAGCGCCGGCCCATGCAAAAGGGGCGGGCCCCATCCGGGGCCGGCCCCTTTCGCTGGGTGAGATGGCCGGCAGCCTCCACGGCTACCCCGGTGGCGATCTGCGAAGCCAGGTCGTCGGCGCCGGACACCGCCCGGGTACGCAAGACCTCACGGCTTTGCTGCCCGCCGCGCAGCGCGCGGCTCCTCGGATGCGGCGATGAGGACCGTGCCCACCAGGTTGCCCATGACGTTCACCGTCGTGTTCCCCATGTCAATGAGCCGGTAGATCCCCCCCACGACGACGGCCAGCTCCAGGGGGAGCTTGAACGCCTCCACCATGATGAGCGCTACCACGAACCCGCCCCCGGGAATCCCGCCGGAGCCGGCGGAGAGGAGCCCTCCCATGAGGAAGATGGTGGCCAGTTCGCCGGCGGAGAGCGGGACTCCGGCGGCCTGGGCGGTGAGCACCACCACCGCCGCCAGCATGACCGCCGTGCCGTCCTTGTTCATCTGGATCCCCAGGGGGAGCGTGAAGGAGTGGACGGAGCGAGGGACCTCGAGCTTGTCGGCGGCCTCCATGGCAAGGGGGAGGGAGGCCAAGCTCGACGTGGTCGCGATGGTGGTGGCCCACACCGTGCCCGTCTCCCTCAGGAACGCGGCGGGTCCGCGAGGAGTGAAGAGCCAGAGCAGCGCCAGGTACAGGGCGACCAGGAGGAGGTGCGCTGCCGTCACCCCCGCGACGAACCGCGCCATGGGCCCCAGCAGCTCGGCGCCGTAGCGCCCCACCGTCACCGCCATGAGGGCGGCGATCCCGTAGGGAGCCACCTCGAGGATCAGGTCCACCACCTTGCGCAAGAGCTCGGCCAGGTCGGCGTAGGCTCCCCGGAGCCGATCCCGGGGCGCAGCCGGGAGGTGGAGCGTGGCCACGCCCAGGATGAGCGCCAGCACCACCACCTGCGCCACGTTCCCGTCGGCGAACGCCTTGAACGCGTTGCCGGGCACGAGCCCCAGGAGCACGTCCAGGAAGGAGGGCGCCTCCGCCACCTCCGGCGCGCTCCCACCCTGGAGCGTCATCCCCACCCCGGGGCGGAGCGCCAGCATGGCCCCGATCCCCAGCGAAAGCGCCACCAGCTTCGTGGCAGCGAACCAGCCCGCGATCTTCCCGGTGAGTCTCCCCAGCGCGCCCAGGTCCGTGAGGGCCGTGACCCCGGCCAGGAGGTTGAAGAAGACCAGGGGTACGGCGGCGAGGACGAGAAAGCGGATGAACAGATCGCCCACCGGCTCCAGGACGGCGGCCCGCTCCCCGGCCAGCGCTCCCGCCAGAGCCCCGACCACCATCCCCAGGAGGATGCGGGTGCCCAGCCCCATGCGGCGCGATCCGGGGGCCCGCGGGGCGCCGGGTGCCGGACCCGCCGCGCCGGCTCCCGCCTCCGCGCCGCCCGCCGTCATGCCGCTCCGCTTCGCGCTTCCACCCACGCCCGCACCAGCGCCAGGACCCGGTCTACGTCCGACACGTCGTTGTAGAGCCCCAGCGCCATCCGGAGCACGCCCTTGCGGATGGAGAGCTTGACCCCGTTGGCCGTGAGGTGCCGGTGCAGGTCGTTCATCATCGGGTCGTCGGCGGTGTCGTGGTGGCCGCCGCCGCTGTGCCCCACCGCCACGATGTGGCCGAGGTGGGGCCCGGGGGCGCCGCCCACCACCGGGAGCCCCAGCTCCAGGAGCCCTTCCACGAGCCGCGCCGTGAGCGCGCGCACGTGGGCCTCGATGCGGTCGACGCCCACGGACGTGATGAGGGCGAGGGATGCCTCAGCGGCCTGGGCCCCCAGGTAGTTGTAGTTCCCCAGGTCGAATCGCCGCGCCCCGGCGGCGTAGGGGAGGTGGTCCCCCCCGGTGCGGGCGGTCTCCCCCGCCTCGGTGCCCATGTCCATCCCGTAGCGCGCCACGTGCGCCGGGATCAGGGACTCGGCCAGCGCCCGCCGCACGAAGAGGAACCCCATCCCGTAGAACGCCAGCAGGCTCTTCTGGGTGGCCACCGCCAGCGCGTCGATCCCGAGCTCGCCCACGTCGCAGCGGATGGATCCAATGGACTGGGCCGCGTCCACCAGGAGGAGCGCGCCGCGGGTGTGGGCCACATCGGCGATGGCGCGCACGTCGGTGACGAACCCAGGAGAGAACGACACGTGGGGGATGGTCACCAGGCGGGTGTGCCCGTCTACCGCAGCGGCGAACCCTTCCGCGGGGACCCGGCCCCCGTCGGGCTCCACCGCGCGGACCTCGATCCCCTTCAGCTTCCTGAGGTTGTACCAGAGGAAGACGTTGTTGGGATGCTCCAGCTCGGGGCAGAGCACCACGTTGTCGCCCTTCTCCCATGGGAGGCTGGAGGCAAAGAGGTTGAGCGCCTCGGAGACGTTCTTGGTAATGGCCACCTCGTCGGCGTCGGCCCCGATGAGGGAGGCCAGCATCTCCCGGCAGTGCTCCACCGACGCGCGGTGGAGGTCCTTGTTGGCCCTGGCGTTCAACACCTCGTCGATGTGGGTGTGGGCGGCCTCGGCGGCGGCGCGGGGAATGAGCCCCTTGAGCGCCATGTCGAAGTAGACCTTCTCGGAGGCGCCGGGGAACTGGGCGCGCACCTCGGGCGGGAGGAAGGGGCCGTGCGTCATGGGTCGGATGTCTCCTTCGGGGCCCGCACCGGGCTCCCGGTTTCGGCGATGCGCCGCGTGGCCGCCACCAGCTCCCTGGTGATGCCGGGCTCGTGGGAGGAGTGCCCCGCATCCGGCACGAACACGGCGTCCAGCTCGGGCCACGCGGCCTTCAGGTCGTGGAGGTTCTTCGCGGGACAGATGATGTCGTAGCGGCCGTGCACGGCGAAGGCGGGGATATGGCGGATGCGACCCACCCGGTCGAGCACGATGCCGTCCGGACGCAGGCGCACGTTCCGGGTGAAGTGGGCCTCCAGGCGCGCCAAGCTCCAGGCTAGCTCCGGGTCCTCGAACATCCCGGCGAACTCGGGGTTGGGCAGGAGCGTGCACGCCGAGCCCTCGTAGAGGCTCCACGCCCGGGCGGCGGCCAGGGCGGCCTCCCGGTCGCTCCCGGTGAGGCGGCGCCAGTAGGCCTCCAACAGATCGCCGCGCTCCGCCTCCGGCACGAGGCCCGCGAACGCCTCCCACAGTTCGGGTTGGATCTTCCCCAGATCGTAGAACCACCAGCGGACGTCCTCGTCTCGCATCAGCCAGATGCCGCGGAGGACCAGGCTCAGCACGCGCTCCGGGTGGGTCTCGGCGTAGTGGAGCGCCAGCGTGCTCCCCCACGAGCCGCCGAAGAGGTGCCAGCGTTCGATCCCCAGCTCCCGGCGCACGGCCTCGAAGTCGGCCACCAAGTGGTCCGGGTCGTTGCCGGCCAGCTCCCCGTGGGGCTTCGAGCGCCCCGAGCCCCGCTGGTCCACCAGCACGGCCCGGAAGCGCGCCGGGTCGAAGAACCGGCGGTCGTACTCCGAGCAGCCCGCTCCGGGGCCCCCGTGGACAAAGAGGATGGGGATGCCGTCGGGCGTGCCCAACTGCTCCCAGTAAAGGACGTGGGGCGGGTCCACGGCGAGCGTCCCGGTGGCGAAGGGCTCGACGGGCGGGTAGAAGTGGTCGTTGGCCATGGTGGCAACTGAGGCGGATCCGGGAGCAGGGGCAAGCCCCCGCGGCGCGGGACGGCGGCAGCGGTTCCCGAGAGGGGCCGAACAGCGCGTACCCTCCGTCGAGCCCGGGCGGGGACGCGCATGCCCTGTGGACCGCCGCGGTCTGCGGGGGATTCTGCTTGGCCCGAGCGCGCAGGTGGACCTGGGCTTCGACTCCGACCGCACGAGAATCTGGCAGCTCTTGCTGGAATTGTCCGCCATGGATATATCTACGTTGGATATTTCCCCGATTCGGAGGCCCCCTTGGCACGTTCGACCGATCCCCGCGCCATCCCGTTGCGACCGCCCGTCTACCACATCCTGCTCGCGCTCGTCCGCCACGACCTCCATGGGCTCGGCATCGCCGACGAGGTGGATGACGCCTCGGAAGGGGCGGTGGAGCTCGGTCCGGGGACGCTGTACCGGTCTCTGTCCGAGATGGCCGAGGCAGGGCTCATCCGCACGGTGGCTGCCCCCGACGCGGAGACCGATCCACGCCGGAAGTACTACGCGATCACGCCCGAAGGGCGGGGCCTGCTGGCCCTGGAGACGGCGCGGCTGGGCCGGTTGGTGGAGACGGCGCGCGCCCGCAACGCGATCCTGGAACAGGCGTGACCGAGCGCCAGGGTGGCGGGCACGAGCGTGCCTTCCGGGCGTTGCTCCGGGTCTATCCGACCTGGTTCAGGGACGCGCACGGGGAGGAGATGGCGCTCCTCTTCATGGAGCGGGTGAAGCGCGCCAAGGGCCCGGGCGCCCGGGCGCGACTCTGGTGGCGGGTGTTGGTGGACGCGGGAGAGACGGCGGCCGCGCTGCGGCGTCGGGACCCACGGGGAGGAGGAATGGGAATGGGCACGCTGCTGCAGGACCTTCGCTACGCCGCTCGACACCTGAGGCGCTCGCCGGTGTTCACCGCGGGAGCGGTCGCGCTCCTGGCCGTCGGCATCGGGGCCAACATAACCGTGTTCACCGTCGTGGACTCGCTCCTGCTGCGCCCGCCGCCGTGGGCACACCCCGAGGAGGTCGTCCACGTGTATCAGGACTCGGACGACGGGGAGCCTGGCGCGAGCGCGTATCCGGCGACCCGCGACATGGCCGCCTCGGACGCATTCGCAGCGGTCGCCGCCACGACGGTGGGCAGCGTCGCCTGGGGGGGCCCTGACGGCCCCCAGCCCGTGGCGATCGAATACACCACGTCGAGCTACATGGAGGTCCTCGGGCAATCCGCCCAGCGCGGGCGGTGGTTCGGGCCCGAGGAGGACGTGCCCGGAAGCGGGCTGGTCGCGGTGGTGAGCGCCCCGACCTGGCACGCCAGGTTCGGGAGCGACCCGGACGTGGTGGGGCGGACGGTCCGGCTGAACGGACAGCCCCTCACGATCATCGGCGTGGGCCCGGAAGGGCTCACGGGCACGTACACGCCGCTCCTCACGGACTTCTGGCTGTCCATCTCGTCCACGATCGTGGGCGGCCCCTACCAGGTCCAGAACCTCGAGCTCCGAGCGGACCATTGGTACGACGTGCGCGCGCGCCTCGCGCCCGGCGTGACCGTCCAGCAGGCCCAGTCGGCCATGGACGCGCTGGCCGCTCGCCTCGGCCAGGAGTATCCCGAGTACGACCGCGGCCGGGGCATCACCGTGTTCGCCTCGAAGGACGTCCGGGTCCACCCCCAGGGCGACGGCGACCTCTTCGCGGGGGGCGCGCTCCTGTCGGCGGTGGTGCTCACGGTTCTTCTTCTCGCGTGCGCGAACCTCGCGAACCTCCTGCTGGTGCGGGGGCTCAGCCGCTCGGGCGAGATGGCCGTGCGGTCCGCGCTCGGCGCGCCCAGGGGACGCGTGGCCCGGTTGTTCCTGATCGAGTCCTTGTTGCTGTCGGCGCTCGGCGGTGGGGTGGGGTTGCTCCTCACGCGCTGGGCGTTGGCCGCGCTTCCCTCCCTTCCATTCGGGGACGTGTTCGGGGGGACGCTCGATCTCGGCATCGACGGACGGGTTGCGATCTTCTCGGTCGGGCTCATGGCGATCACGGGGGTGCTATTCGGCCTCGCGCCGGCGATCCGCTCGGCGCGCACCGATGTCGCGCAGGCGCTGCGGGACGATCGGCGGGGGGGGAGCGGAGGTCGGGGTGCCACGCGTCTGAGAAGCCTGCTCGTGGCCGTGCAGGTCGCCGCCTCGCTGGTGCTCGTCCTCGGAACGGGACTACTCGCGCGGAGCCTGCGGGCGCTCCAGACGCTGGATGCCGGCGTGGACGTGGACCGGATCGCGTACCTGCGAGCGGACTGGAGCCAGTCCGGGGTGGAGGGCGAGGCGGTTCGCGTCACGCTCGACGAGATCCTGCAGCGCATGGAGGCGATCCCCGGCGTGACGCGGGCCGCCGTCGTTTCGCGGCTCCCCGCGCAGGGATCGGGATCGACGACCACCGAGGTGGAAGGGTACACTCCGCCCGCGGGGACCGCCGCGGTGGAGCTTCCGTTCGCGTCGGTGACGGACGGCTACTTCGAGACCATGGGGATCCCGCTCGTCGCCGGGCGCCTGTTCGACGACGACGACGTGCCCGGCGGGACAGGCGTCGCGATCCTCGTGAACGAGACCGCCGCGCGCCGGTTCTGGGGAGACGCCGATCCCATCGGGAGGAGGATGCGTGGCCAGGGCTCGGAGAGTTGGACGCGGACCGTGGTGGGCGTCGTGGGCGACGTCTCCGTGTCGCGCCTGGGCGAGCCGCCCCGTCCGATGTTCTACTTCTCGACCCGCCAGAGGACGGCACCGCCGTCGTACGTGGTCGTGCGCACGGACGGCGACCCCGCGGCGCTACTGGGCGCCATGCGTCAGGAGATGGCCCGTCTGAGCGTGACCGTGGGCGTCAACGCGCAGGGGACGCTCGCCGGGCACTTCGGAGAGACGCTCGCGACGCCCCGACTGGCGGCGCGCGCCATGGGCGCGTTCTCCGCGCTCGCTCTCCTGCTGGCCGGGCTGGGCATCTACGCGGTGGTGAGCTTCAGCGTCGCGCGCCGCACCGGGGAGCTCGGCATCCGCATGGCGCTCGGGGCGGAGCGCAGTTGGGTGGTGCGCATGGTCGTGCGCGAGGTCGTCGGCGTGGTCGTGGCGGGCATCCTGGTCGGGCTGGCGCTGGCAGCCTTCGGCGCGAGCCGCATCGCGGGCCTCCTCTACGGCGTGGACGCGCTGGACCCCATCGCGTTCTGCGGTGCGGTCGTCACCCTTCTCGCGGTCGCGTGGGTCGCCGCGTATGTGCCGGCGCGCCGGGCCGCGCGCGCCGACCCGGTGGAGGCGCTGCGGGCTTCCTGATGAGGGTAGGCGGCGGGCCGTGTACAGGGGATCGGGGACCGCGAACCGACCCCCTAGTCTGCCCCTACTCGAAGCTCCCCGGGACTGCCTCGTACATCTTCTTCGCGATCTCCTCGGCGCCCTTCATCGCCGAGACGTCCAGCTCGAAGTCCTGATGGCCGGGAGCGCGCAGCTTCTCCGCAAGCTCCTCGATTTCGCGCCTGGAGAGGCCGGCAGCGGCCAGTCCGTCCGCACCCACCGCGGCCCCGTCCCGGGCGCGCACGCCGTCGGCATCCGCGGTGACCAGGCGCGACAGCACGTCGCGCTCGGCCCGGGTGAGAGGCCGGCTCTCCAGGTCGTAGTCCACCCAGGCCTCGAAGGACAGGGGCGCCACCCGCTTCACCATCCCGGCGATGACCCGGGCGAATTGCTGGATCTCCCACTGGGCGCGGGGGTCCACGCGCAGGGAGAGGAAGTGGAGCAGGTTGTGCAGGTCGATCTTCCAGTACCACTGCGTGTAGGTGGACACCGGCAGGTCGATGCGCGCCAACTCCCGGGCCACGTCCTCCCCCAGGAGCCAGGCGTACGCGCCTCCCGCGTCCTTCCGCAGCCGCTCCCAGCGCTCCACCGCCTCCCGGTACACCTCCGGCGGGGCACCCCCTTCCCTCCCCTGGTTGTTGGACCGGCTCTGCAGCGCGAACTGGTCCTGGGGGGGCGTATAGAAGAGGAGAGGCATGAGGCTGTAGCGGGCCGACAGCTCGTTCACCGAGTTGTGCGTGACGATCCCGTTGGCGACGAAGTTGTGGTACGGCCCTTCCACCTCGAGGTCGTACGTCTCCCGCTCGCCCACGTACTCGATCCGCTCGATGCGGACCAGCCGCGCCCGGTCGAGCCTGTTCCAGGCGACCCGGGGCGAGGGGATCCACTCCGCCTTGACCGGCGGCCCGCCGAGGCGCTCGACGTAGTCGAGTTCCCTTCCATGAATGGAGCGATGGCAGTCGCCGCAAAGGGTGGTGAGGTTGGCGGTGTCGCGAGCGCGCTCCGGGTCGGCCCACACGGGCACCACGTGATGGCAGTGGAGCTCCGAGGCCCTGCGGTGGCAGAGCTGGCACGTCCACTCATTGGCCTCATGCACCTTCCGCGCCACCTGGGTCGTCCATCGCCCGATGGATTCACGCTCCGTGGAGACGCCCCCCCGCCAGAAGTCGGAGGCCGGGCCGCCGCGAGCGGCGCGGAGGCGGTACCGCGTCAGCCACTTCCGGATGGTGTGGTACGACACCCCGCAGACCTCGGCGAGCTCCCCCACCGGCCTCCGGTGCCCGCGGTATTCCCGCTGCAGCCACACCGGATCTTGGTACATGGCGGGGATGAGCTCAGCCGCGCCGTTGACGAACACGTAGTGGTCACCGTCCGACCACACGGCGCGCCCGCCGGTTTCCCGGACGCCCGTGGCGCCGCCGAGGGTGTTCCACCCGCCCGCGAACAGGAAGCGGTGGTCCCGCGTCGCCTCGAGGGTCTTCCCATCGGCCAGGACCATCCGGAACACCGGTTTGCACCCGTTGCGGTACACGTCCACGACCCGGGTGTGTTGGATCTCCAGCGTGTTCTCGTTCACCTGCCTGAGCCGCATCTCCCGGACGCGGTCGCGCCGGAAGAAGGGGTTCCGCTGCTTGTCCGGACGCGTGCGGTTCTCCGTCGGCTGGAACCGCCGCCAGACCTCCTCGATGCTCAGCCTGTACAGCTGGTTACCCCTGCGCGCCACACCCCCAGGCAGATCGAAATAGACCTGGGTGCCCTCGGCGAGGCAGGCCGTTCTGTGCCGTATCCACTGCCGCGCCACGAACATGGGCATGGCGCAGTGGAACTTGAGCTCCACCATCTCGCTGGGCGTGGTGTGGCGGTGGCGGCGCAGGTAGCGGACGAGCCCTCGGGTCTGGGACACCTTCCGGGTGCCGTAGCCATAGCTCACGCGGGCGGCGCGTTCCACGTCCTCGTCGGACCCCATGTAGTCCACCAGCGACACGAAGCCGTGGTCCAGGACCGGGAAGTAGCCGCCCAGGATTTCCTCGGCGGCAGGAATGGTGGGACGCTTCGTTTCCATGGGGTCGCGGGGCGTGGGTTCCAGGGGAGGGAAGGGGCAATATAGCCCCCGGCGCGTTGGGGCACAGGCGCCCCGGCGGGGACTGCCCGCGCGCGTTCCCGGGCCTGGTCGCCCCCGGGCCCCGAGCCCGTCCTTGCGCGCGCCCGCCACCCGTGGGACCATACCGGAGAGATCCACCGTTTCCATCCAGCACCCGGCACGTCCATGATCCGCATCCGTCCGGCGCTGGCCGCCCTCGCGGCTGTCGCTCTCTCCGTCTTCGTCGCGCCCGTCTCCTCCCCCCTCCACGCCCAGACGGGCTCCTTCACCATGGAGCAGGTGAAGAGCTACCCCTTCCCCAACGAGCTGGCCGCCGCGGTCACCGGCGCGCGCATCGCGTGGGCCTTCAACGAGGAGGGCCGGCGCAACATCTGGGTGGCGGAGGGCCCGTCCTGGCAGGCCCGCAAGCTCACCGCCTACGACGTGGACGACGGCCAGATGCTCGCCCGCGTCCAGCTCTCTCCCGACGGGAAGTGGGTCGTCTACCGCAGGGGCGGCGACGACGCGAACTGGGACGCCGACGACTGGGGGCTCTCGGCGGTGAACGCCGCGTCCATGCCCATCGCGCCCAAGATCCAGATCTGGTCCGTCCCCTTCGAGGGCGGCGAGCCGCGGGTCCTGGCCGAAGGAGGCGACGGCATTGTCATCGCGCCGTCCAGCGACCGCGTGCTCTTCCAGCGGAACCGGCAGATCTGGTCGGTGCCCATCGACGGCTCGTCGCCGGCCGTGCAGCTCTTCTTCGCCCGGGGGGTGAACGGGGAGGTGCGTTTCTCTCCTGACGGCGAACGCATCGCCTTCGTCTCGAACCGCACCACCCACGCGCTCATCGGCGTATACCAGGACAGCGTCACCCCCATCGTGTGGATGGCGCCCTCCACGAACCGCGACGGCTCGCCCCGCTGGTCTCCCGACGGGAAGCGCATCGCCTTCGTGCGGCAGCAGGGGGCGGGGGGACCGCCCCAGCCCTCTCTGGAGCGCCGCCATCAGCCCTGGTCCATCTGGACCGCCGATGCTGCCACCGGCGAGGCCCGGCGCGTCTGGGAGGCACCGGAGACGCTGCGCGGCTCGCCCCCCAGGACCCACGGGGGGACCAACCTGCACTGGGCGGCGGCCGGACGCATCGTCTTCCTCTCGTACGCCGACGGGTGGCCCCACCTGTACTCGGTGCCCGAGGCCGGGGGCGAGGCCCTCCTGCTCACGCCCGGCGACTACATGGCCGAGTACATCAAGCTCTCCCACGATGGGCGCTGGCTCGCCTTCGCCGGGAACGCCGGCACCACCCCGGGCGACATGGATCGCCGCCATGTGGTGAAGGTCCCCGTGGACCGGGCCGAGCCCCAGGTCATGACCCCGGGCACGGGGCTGGAGTGGACGCCCGCCTTCACCGGGGACGGGGCCTCTCTCGCGTTCATCGGCGCCACCGCCCAGCGCCCCCCGCTCCCCGCCGTCATGCCCGCGGGCGGCGGTCAGACGAAGTGGATCGCCGAGGACAGGATCCCCGCCGACTTCCCCACGTCGCAGCTCGTCGTGCCCCGGAGCGTGACGTTCCAGGCCGCCGACGGGAAGACGGTCTACGGCCAGGTCTTCGAGCGCTCCGGCGGTGCCGCGAAGAAGCCCGCGGTGGTGTTCATCCACGGAGGCCCGCCCCGCCAGATGCTGGCCGGGTGGAACTACTCGGACTACTACAGCAACGCGTATGCCGCCCAGCAGCACTTCGCCAGCCGCGGATACGTGGCGCTCTCGGTGAATTACCGTCTCGGGATCGGCTACGGATTCGACTTCCACCAGCCCGACAGCGCCGGGGCCCGGGGGGCGTCGGAGTACCGGGACATCGTGGCCGCCGCGGAGTACCTCCGGTCCCTGCCCCAGGTGGACGCGTCGCGCATCGGCGTGTGGGGCGGCTCCTACGGCGGGTATCTCACCGCCATGGCCCTGGCCCGGAACTCGGATCTGTTCGCCGCCGGCGTGGATATCCACGGCGTGCACAACTACGCCGACCGGTACGCCGCGCCCGCCGCCCGCTACGAGCCCACCGACCGCGCCCGGGCTCTGGAGGTCGCATGGCGCTCGTCGCCCGTCGCGTACATGGACACGTGGCGCTCGCCGGTGCTTCTCATCCACGGCGACGACGACCGGAACGTGCGCTTCGCCGAGACCACCGACCTGGCCCGGCGCCTGGAGCTGGTGGGGGTGGAGTTCGAGGAGCTCATCGTCCCCGACGACACCCACCACTTCCTGCGCCACGCCAATTGGGTGCGGGTGAACAAGGCCGGCGGCGCGTTCCTGGACCGCAAGTTCGGGGTGGGGGGAACGGGGAGGTAGCGTCCACGCGGCCGGGAGCGTCCCAGCCCCTGCTCGCCGCATTGTGCCGGGGGGCACGGAGGGCTACATGGACTCCGTGACCCCAGTGCCGCCCACCCCCGACCCGGCCCTC
>Ga0315541_1001134_pt1 | contig 25765 bp, 35 predicted proteins | sample SalMarSW160190MG_FD_203095 | JGI IMG/M metagenome (GOLD analysis project Ga0315541, IMG submission 203095) | Salt marsh sediment microbial communities from the Plum Island Ecosystem LTER, Massachusetts, United States - Salt Marsh Sediment SW1601-190 ...
CTGTTTTCCCCGAGACAATCGGGCCCTGGCGGCCGCCGGGGGTCGCCGTGGAGTCTCAACGCCCATGGCGAGTGCGGCCGAGGAGTTCCATGATCTCCAGGCATCATGGCTGGCAGAGGAAGTCTTGCATTGGCCGGACGACATGGGTGGTAATACAGTGGGTCTCCTGGGCTTGACCTACAAGCCCGGCACCGCCATCATCGAAGAGTCACAGGCCCTTCTCTTGGCCAAGAAGTTGGGGCCAGGCATCGGGGTCATAGCCTACGATCCCGACGTGGCGGTTGGCATTAGCGTCCGCACGCTGGGGGCGTTAGTGGAGCGGTCGCGTATCATTGTGCTGATGATCCCCAAGCCAGAGTTCAAGGCGCTGGAGGGGATGGATCTATCGGATCGGGCCGTATTCGACTGCTGGGGCTTCTTCGACGAAGGCGCCCTCAACTGCGCGAGATATGTCCGGTTGGGGAAGGGGGTGATGGGTGCTTGAGGAACTCTGCCGCAGAGTGGAGGAGATGCCACTGAGCAACGAGGCACTCTTCAACAACTTCGACTTCCCGGATGATCTTCCCTGGGCGGAGAAGTTGACAGACGATTCCAATTGCTATGCCTGCTTGCATGCACTGGCCCGGGAGATGCACCCCAGGAAGATTCTGGAGATCGGCACCGGGTTTGGTCTGAGCACCGCTGCCCTCGCTGCTGCCTGTGACCCCCTGGAGCTCCTCGTGACGCTGGACCTGGGCATCTTCGGAGAGCAGGTGGGGTATCGGGACAACATAGAAGTGGCACGTGCAGCCATCAATGATGAGCGTGTGCGCTTTCATCGCGTCAATACACGGGCTATAGGGGGTGACAACCAGGGGGCGGGCGAGGATGTCCCGTACTGGCAGAATGACCAAGAGTTGAAAGAGACATTGCTATTCAATGAGTTCGACGTGCTTTTCATCGATGGCAAACACACCGATGATGGCCTGCTGAATGACCTGTTGGCATTCTGGCGTTGCCTACGTCGTGGTGGCCTGGTGATTTGCGATGACATGCATGATCCGGCAGACTATCCGCCCGGGCGCTTTGACTGGCTTGGGGATACCTGGCGGAGCTACCATTTTTTTCTGGGATGGGTATTTGCCACAGGGCATTACGTATGGAAGTTCCCATTTGTACCATCGGGGCAGAGGCCCATGGGACTGATACTCAAATGAAGTCTATCTGGATCGACGTGGGGGCGCGCGGCGACGACGACATATTTGCGATGGCGCGAAAGGACCCTGGCCTGATCGTCTATGCTTTTGATCCAGACTTTCTAGCTTTGACCAAGTGGTTTGGCCGACTGGCCAACTTTGTGGCATTGCCCCTAGCCGTGTCTGAAGTTGATGGATTTGCGACTTTACATCTGGTGCGCTGTCGGCCATGCAGTTCCTTGTTGCCGATCTCTCCAGCAGGGAGAAAGGCATGGCGTGATAATGGGCATCTTCTTGTGACGGCGAATGTAGTAGTGCCAACTATCCGACTAGACACGTTCATGGATGCCCTGGGTATCCAGCAGGTAGATTTCCTGAAGGTGGATGCCCAGGGATCAGATCTGGCTATCGTGCGCTCGTGTGGCGAGCGACTAGGTGACATCGCCAAAGTACAGATGGAGGTAGCCATCACACCACTACAGCTTTATCGGGGCGCGCACACGAAGGACGAGATATGTACGTATATGGCTGACCATGGCTTCGTATTGAAGCATTGTCGTCGGCAGAGCCAGGGACAGGAAGAACACCTGGCGTTTGAGAGGACAGCGATTGGCTAATTTGTTCTTAGAGTACAACATGGGCAACAGCGGGGGCTCTTGGTTCGCCGATGCCCTCAACACCTACCCAGGCGTTCACGTCCTCGAGGAGCCGCGCCGGAAGCTGGGTTACCACCCGGCCCCGGAGGGCATGACGGACCGGGACTTGCAGAAAATTCTACTCGACTATCTGCGTGAGCAGGAAGCTGGTGGCGAGTGGCAGGTCGTGGGATACGTCAAGGGGTTTCGCGGGGAGATCCTGAAGTATTGCGAGGAAAAGGGCGGGAGGGTCATGCAGCAATTCAGGAATCCCATCAAGGTGCTGCATGGCACACGCAAGCGTGTGGCACAGCCTACGCGCTGGTGGGGTCGCCCGCCGGCAGACGAGCATGAGTACTTCGAGGGCCACGTGCGCTGGATGGCCAGGCGGTATGCCAGGTATCTGGATCGTGCTGGCAAGTATCCCCTGGTTCGGCTAGAGGATCTATCAGCCTCTCTGGTGACGCCTGATGCTGAGTACTTCCGCCGCACGATGGAATACGCAACCCAACTCGACTGGGACAGCGCGGCGGTCCAGAGAGTGCGCAAGCAGGCACGCCCGCGCCACCGCACGACTTGCCAGGGGGACGACTGCTGGCGTGAAGACTATGTGGAACCAAAATACGCAAGCCGCAGCTGGCCTGATCTGGTAGACCCTGCCCCCCGGGCGATCTGGGAGCACTGGGCAAACTGGCAGCGCAGCTTGTTCCTGGAGTGTTTCGAGAAGATCATGATCTCGGCAGGCTACGACCTGCCCCCCGTCGGAGGCTAGATGACAACAGCAATTGTGCGAGTGAGTGGTAATACAATAATCTCTGAACCAACTAACTACCAGGGTTATACCTACGATGCTGACACTGGCATCTGTACGCCCACCAACAATCGCTGTATCCCTAAGTGGAATGCAGTGAAGGGCGTGTTCCAGGACCTGGTGCACGACCGCACCTTCATGGACATCGGGGCCTCTTTCGGCTTCTTCTGTCTCAAGGCTCTGGAGCTCGGCGCAACGGCTAGTATTGGTCTGGAAAAGCACCCACCTTACTACCGGGCGCTGGCAGATGCTCTGTCGGAGGTCTCAGTGCCCGGGCTGGAGTGGGTGAATAGCCTGTGGCCCAATACTGATCACAGGGCTGACGTGGTGATGATCTTGGCTGTGATCCACCACGCCTTCCCCCGCACTCCGCTGGAGAAGATTCTCGACGATCTCTGGGAGAGTTCCAACCGATGGGTTATAGCCGAGTGGATTGCCAGGGACGACAAGCAGGTGCGGAAGAAGGGTTACGCGCCCCAGCACCCCGAGTACAACAAGGAGCGGTTCTTGGCGCTGGCCGGTGAGCGGTTTGGCTCCGTCAGCTTTCTGGGCAATAGCCATCACAAGACCAGGTTCGTATACCTCTTGGAGAAATAATGTTCGACGACGCAGTTATCCTAATCACCGGTGGGACCGGTTCCTTCGGCAGGGAATTCGTTGGGTCTGTGCTGCGCGAATACAAGCCAAGGAAACTGATCGTGTTCTCCCGCGATGAATTGAAGCAATTCGAGATGGCCCAAGAGTATCCCAGCTCCGGGGGTTCTCCAATGCGCTACTTCATCGGTGATGTACGCGACCTTCCCCGTCTCCGCCGCGCGATGACGGGCGTGGACTATGTGATACACGCCGCCGCACTGAAACAAGTACCGGCCTGTGAGTACAATCCCTTCGAGGCAGTCAAGACCAATATTTTAGGCGCGCAAAACGTCATCACGGCTGCCATTGAGTGCGGGGTACGGAAGGTGCTTGCACTGAGTTCCGACAAGGCATGTGAGCCGGTTAATCTCTATGGTGCGACGAAGCTGGTAGCCGAGAAGCTGTTTGTGCATGGCAATGTCTACGCGGGTGGCACGACCCGTTTCGGCTGTGTCCGCTACGGCAATGTGGTGGGCAGTCGGGGGTCGGTGATCCCCCTGTTCTTGAAACAACGCGAGACTGGCACGCTGACTATCACCGACGAGCGAATGACGCGGTTCTGGATTACCCTGCCCGACACAGCTTCATTTGTGCTTGGGCGCTTGTGGGAGATGCGGGGTGGCGAGGTGTTCGTGCCCAAGATTCCCAGCATGCGCATCGTGGATCTGGCTGCCGCCATCGCGCCAGAGACCGAACTGGAAATCATCGGCATCCGGCCAGGGGAGAAGATCCACGAGATATTGATTTCGGCCAACGAGGCACGCCGCACCTTTGATGGCACGCGTGGTTTTTACATCATTCTGCCAGAGGGGGAACAGGCCGCACACCATATCTGGCGCACTAGGCCCGTGGAGCTGCCATTCCGCTATGGGTCCGATAACAATACCACCTGGTTATCCCAGGACGAGTTGCGCAAGATGTTGGAGAGGGAGGGGCAGTGATACCTTTCATCGTAGGCAAGCAGATTTATCTACGGCCCTTGGAACACGAGGACCTGAATGAGGAGTATCTTGGTTGGCTCAACGACTCCGAGGTGAGCAGGTACTTGGAAAGTGGGATTTTCCCTTACACAAGAGACGGGCTTGAGAGATTCTACAAACAGGTGGCCGGGTCTTCGGACCAGATTATTCTGGCCATCGAGGACAAAAGGACGGGCCTGCACATTGGCAATGTCAAGCTCGGGCCCATCAGCTGGGTCCACCGCAGGGCCGCCCTTGGCATTCTCATCGGTGACAAGGATTTCTGGGGGAAGGGCATAGGCACAGAAGCGACGCGGCTCATGGTTGAGTACGGATTCTTCCGGCTGAATCTTGCCAGGATTGAGCTCGGCGTGTGCGCCGAGCACAAAGCCGCGGTGCGCGTCTACGAGAAGGTGGGTTTCAAGATTGAGGGTCGGCGTCGCGGGAGCTTGTTTCACGAGGGTCGGTACGAGGACGGTCTTTGGATGGGGTTACTGCGAGAGGAATACGTATGAATATTGTAGCGGCCGTTCAGGTTCGGATGGGAAGCAGTCGCTTGCCCGGCAAGGCGATGGCAGAAATCGAAGGGCACCCGATGACCTGGCACATCGTCAATCGGCTGCGACAGGCCAAGTTGCTCCAAGGCGTCGTGATCGCAGTCCCAGACGATGCGCGCAATGAGCCCATCAGGCACATGGCCAGGGACGAGTCCATCCCCTACTTCGCCGACAGCGAGGACGATCTCATCAGCCGTATCTACGGGACAGCCCGCGCCTTTGGTGCAGATGCCATCGTTCGCATTTGTGGCGATTGCCCACTGGTAGATCCCGACATAGTGGACAGGGTGATTCGGGAATACCTGTTTGGGGAATGGCAGTACGTATGCAATGTTCGACCACAGACATTCCCAGATGGGCTGGATGTTGGGCTTTACTCGTCCTGGTTGCTAAAGCAGCTCAACGGCGTGCTGACGAGCCCGGTTGACCGGGAATGGTTCTCGGTTTATGTGTGGGAGAATCTGCACCCAGACCTGATGTATAATGTGACTCGTGAGCCAGACATCTCTCACCTGCGGTGGACTGTGGACTATCCAGAAGACCTGGAGTTTGTCCGAGAAGTGTATGCAGAGCTGGGCATAGACTTTCGGACCGCGGATGTGCTTGCCCTCTTGGAACGGCGGCCCAGGCTAGTGCGGCTGGACGAGCCCCAGTATAGGAGAGGAGAAATTCATTGAACGCCTTTCTGTCTGGCAAGAAAGTCAAGCTGGGGCGGCTGGATACCAGTGATTCCCATATTCAAAGGATGGCCACCTGGCTTGACGACGACAGGGTGACACGCTTGCTCTTCGCCGGTCTTATGCCAGCTGACCCCGATACGATACGTCAAGAGTGGGAACACAATCTACGCGACCCTAATGAGATTGTCTTCCAAGTACAGGCCTGTCTGCCAACCAGGGATGTCTTTATCGGAACGGCAGGGCTGTACTTAATCAACTGGGTAGCCAGGACGGCAGAGTACCGCATCTTTCTGGGCGACATGGGTTGTTGGGGAAAGGGATATGGCACCGAGGCCACCCGTCTTGTTCTACGATATGCCCTTGAGAAACTCAACCTGCACTCAGTCTACCTGGGTGTGAACAAGGCCAATCGCGCCGCCGTGCGCGTCTATGAGAAGGCAGGCTTTGTCTATGAGGGGGTTCTGCGGCAGATATACTACCGTAACGGCCAGTATTACGATGTGGCCCGCATGAGCATTTTGCGAGAGGAATATGACGCTCTATAAAACAGCAGTTATCGGATGTGGCCGCATTGGGTGTGGCTTCGTGGACGACCCGCTGCGTGGGTCCCTGAGTACACATGCCGGGGCCTATGCGGCGGCGAAGAGGGCCAGGCTAGTGGCGTTGTGCGATCTGGACATATCGGCGGCGAGCGAATGCGCGGGCGGTTCGGATGTGCATGTGTACACTGACTATCGGGAAATGTTGGAGCGGGAGAGGCCCGACATTGTTTCTGTCTGCACGCCCCCAGAGACACACGAGAGAATTGTCTGCGATGTCGCCCGGGCCCCGGGAGTCGGGGCGATATTCTGCGAGAAGCCGATAGCCACGATGTGCTCTGCCGCAGAGCACATGATACGAGTCTGTGCTGAACAGAACGTTCTATTGACGATCAATCACCAGAGGCGGTTCAGCCCATTTCACCAGGAAATCGGTCATTTCGTGCGGCGGGAACGGGGCTTGGGCAAAATTCAGCAAGTTGTTTGCTACTATGCGGGCGGAGTAGCTAATACGGGCTCCCATCTCTTTGATCTACTCCGGCTTTACCTCGGCGAGGTGACCAGGGCACGTGGCCACGCCAGCCCCAATTCCTCACGTAGGCCAGGCGATCCCAATGTAGATGGTTGCCTGTGGTTTGGGGATGTCAAGGTTGCCGTCCGCGCCTGTGATCCTGAGGCTTACGCCATCTTTGAGGTTGATATCCTAGGCACGTTGGGGAGACTGCGGGTACTCTCAAGTGGTTACCGCGCCGAGCTAGAGATGGCGCTGCCCAGCCAAAACTTCACGGGCATAAAGGAGTTGGGGGCCGCGGCGCGCCCAAGCCTTTTGCGCCCAGAGCCAAACAAGTGGATTTACTTTGGTGTTAGGCATATTATTGAGTGCTTGGATAGTGACAGTGTGCGACCACTCTCGTCAGGGGAGGATGGGTTGGCCGCACTCAAAATTATCACCATGCTTAAAATCTTCGAGGAGGAAAAATGATAGCTTTATATGGCGGTACGCCAGTCAGGGAGAAGCCCTGGCCAACGTATCCGATCATTGGCGAGGCTGAGAAGCAGGCGGTTATGGAGGTGATGGACAGCGGCCTACTTCAGGGTTTCCGAGGCTCCCACGGCCCCATGTTCTTGGGTGGGCCACGGGTGCAGAAGTTTGAACAGATGGTGGCCGACTACCATGATGTTGAATTCGCCGTATCATTCACCTCTGCGACGGCGGCCCTGCACGGCGCAGTGGTGGCGGTCGGCGTGCAGCCTGGCGACGAGGTGATTGTCACTCCCTACAGTTTCAGCACCTCGGCGACCTGTGCACTGATGCACAATGCCATCCCGGTCTTTGCCGACATTGATCCAGATACCTTCTGTCTGGACCCAGAGTCAGTGGAACGGGCCGTGACCGGCCGAACCAGTGCCATTATCCCAGTACACATCTTCGGGGGCCCCGCCGATATGGATCCCATCATGGAAATCGCCCGCCGGTATAATCTGCGGGTCATTGAGGACTCTGCCCAGGCTCCGGGGGCTCGCTACAAAGGGCGCCTGACAGGCACGATAGGAGACTGTGGTATCTTCTCCTTCGTGGGTGAGAAGAACGCCTCCTGCGGCGAGGGGGGCATGCTCATCACCAATGACCACAAGGTGGCCCGGCAGGCACGGCTGATGCGGAACCATGGCGAGTGTCTCTATGAACCGATGCTCGGCTACAACTATCGCATGACCGAGATTCAGGCCGCCATCGGTGCAGAGCAGTGGCGCAGGCTTGACGAGAGGAACGGAGCACGGCGAGCCCTCGCGGATTATCTGAGCGGCAAGCTCAAGGATGTCCCCGGCCTGGGTGTGCCATACGTGGGGCGCGATGATGTGCACTCGTACTACGTCTATGCACTGAAGTACGACGAAGCCGAGACCGGTGTCCCGCGTGGCTGGTTCGTCGAGGCGCTGAACGCCGAGGGGGTCCCGTTTGGGGCCGGCTATGTCCGTCCCCTGCATTGGATGCCCCTTTTCCAGAAACGTGCTCATTATGCCTATGAGCACTACGTAGGATCTGCCAGCTACTATAAAGGGCTTTGCCCTGTGGCGGAGGATCTATACGAGCGGGGGCTTGTTTTGACCTCACTGACGCGCCCGCCCAACACCACTGAGGACATGGATGATATAGTGGCTGCCATCAAGAAGGTGCTTGAATATGGAAGTCAGGCTTAGGCAACTAGAGGAAGAGGACCTGGCCCAACTGCGGGACTGGCGCAACGACGACCGGCTGCGCCACGGCTTCCGTGAGTACCGGCTTCTTAACATGGCCAACCAGCGTGACTGGTTTAGTCACATATCGAGATCGCGCGAAGTGGAGATGTTCGGCATTGAGCTCGAGGTGATAAGCAAGATCCCAACACGGAAACTCGTGGGTGTGTGCGGTCTCTGCAATATTAACTGGGTGAACCGGGCAGCCGAGGTTTCGCTCTACATTGTACCTGAACGGCCGGGCGTCAGCGAACTGGCACTGGAGCTTCTGCGGCAGAAGGCCTTTGAAGAGTTCGGTCTCCGTCGGCTGTGGGCGGAGGTCTACGATTTCCGCGCCGTGAGTATTGCTCGGCTTGAGCGGTGCGGCTACGTCTTAGAGGGCAGGATGCGCGAGCATGTGTTCAAGCAGGGCAAGTATCACGACAGTCTGATCTACGGGCTGTTGAGGGAGGAAGAGTAGCCATGACAGGGATCATTCTTGACCCTGAGTGGGGCTACTTACGGCTTGACCCCGCGCCGCCCGCGGCAGAATTGCAGGCATTCTACAAGACGCAATACTATGAAAGCAATGCCCCCCATGGCATACAGCGCATGATGATGGGCGACACCACTGAGCTTGAGTGGATGCGCCGCACGCAGTTTTCTGATGTGGAGGCTATTCTACTTGATGGTGCGCCGGGCAACCGTGTGTTAGATGTCGGCTGTGGCACGGGCGAGTTGGGCCTCTATCTCCATGAAAGGGGTTTCCGTGTAGTAGGCACGGAGCCATCGCCCCTTGCTGCCGGTCACCTCAAAGATGGGGGGCCAACAATCTATCCCTACACACTGGAGGAGTATGGCGATCTGTACGCGCGCGGATTAACACCTGGGCCCTTTGATGCGGTGCTGCTGATGAATGTTCTTGAGCATGTTCCGGATCCAGTTGATACTATCCGCAGATGTCACCACATATTGCGGCCCGGCGGCGTCATCTGTATCTGCGTGCCCAATGATTTCAGCGAGCTTCAACTAGCTGCCCACAAGCATCAGAGTGGGAGGCGTTGGTGGATTGCTGATCCTGAGCATGTCAACTACTTCAACTTCGATACCCTTCGGTCGTTGTTAGGCAAACTGGACCTCTCTGTGTTCTATGTCCAAGGCACATTCCCAATGGAGCTATTCTTGCTCATGGGCTTGGATTATACCGACGATGAAGCCATGGGTGCGAGATGTCATAGCATGCGCGTGGATTTTGAGATGGCAGTTGGCGCACGCCTGCGCCGGAAGCTGTACATGGCCCTGGCTGAGGCGGGCGTGGGCCGAACATGCCTGGTTGCGGCGCGAAAGGCAGTGTAGAGTGTGAACATTCTCATCACAAGTGCATCGCGCAAGGTCTCGCTGGTTCGCGCCTTCCAAAGAGCACTGTCCAAGGAGGGCGGCGGCAAGGTGGTTGCTGCTGATATTTCGGCAAGGGCAGCGGCGCTGTACCTTGCGGACGACTACGTATTGTTACCACGCCAGGACGCCCCAACCTTCTGGCCAGAGATGGAGAACGTGTGTGTCCAGCATGAGATCAAGTTAGTCATTCCAACGCGGGATGGCGAGCTGCTGCCATTTGCACGTCACCGTTCCTGGTTTGCCAAGCGCGACCTGGTGGTGATGACAGCAACGCCTGAGGTGATAGCGTTGTGTCAGGACAAGATGGACTTTGCGCAATTCTGCCGCAGACATGCTTTCGAGATTCCCCTACTGTATGCCGAGGGCGCCCATCTTCCGTTGTTCGGCAGGCCCCGCGTGGGTGCTGGAGCAAGAGGGGTAGGCAGGATTGATACGACGGATGACCTGGCGGCAGCCCTAAGGCTCGGGAAGATTATCCAAGAGTACGTGGATCTGCCCGAGTACACAATAGACGTGTATGTCAAACTGGACAGCACTGTCGTCTCGGCGATACCTCGCAGGCGCGTGCAGGTGATGGGCGGCGAGTCATTTATTGGTGTCACCCACAAGCACAGCGGCCTGATTGGCGAGGCCATAAGGCTCAGCAGGGCCCTGGGCTTGGTGGGGCACAACACAATACAGTGCTTTCTTGATGGCGATGCAGTCAAGTTCTTTGAGGTCAACCCGCGTTATGGTGGCGGCGCCGCGCTTGGCATTGCTGCCGGTGCACCCACGCCTCGCTATCTAGTGCGGGAGCTACAACACAAGATGGTGCCGTCGCGGATCGGCCAGTTCACAGATGGACTTGCGATGTTGCGATATACCGAGGATATATTTCTGAGGCCGGGAGGGGAGGTACAGTGGTAAATAGGCCAATAACGGTTATAGCTGAGATAGGCATCAATTGGCAGGGCGAGATGGACCTGGCACGAGAGATGATATGGGCGGCGAAGGAATGTGGCGCCGACGTGGCCAAATTCCAACTCTATGTGCCTGAGAGAATCTTGGATAGAGAGAGACCGGTCATTTCCCGCTGGTGGGACTTGATTTGCAAGACCGAACTCACAAAAGCGCGGCTGCACATTCTGGTCAATGAATGCCAGCGGGCAGGCATCCCATTCCTGACCTCAGTATTCCACCCCGACCGTGTGGAATGGTGCGAGGAGGTCGGGGTTGAATGGTACAAGGTTGCCAGCCGCTCAATGTACGACGAGGAGCTGGCGCGGGCCATTCATAAGACCAAGAAGCCCTGCATCATCTCCTACGGCTATTACAACGGCTACTGCGACGCCCTGCGTCTCTTGGATGGGGGCTGGATGAATGAGAAGCACAAAACTCTGTATTGTGTCTCTCAATACCCAGCGCCACTCAGTGAAATACATCTGCGCAGGGGAACATTCTTCGGCGCGGGTTGTTATGACGGCTTCTCTGACCACACCATTGGCATCACTGCCTCGGTAGTGGCGATGTCACTGGGGGCGAAGATCATCGAGAAGCACTTCACGATGGACAGGAAGATGCCGGGGCCAGATCATGTTTGCAGTATAGAACCAGACGAGTTACATCGCTTATGCAACATGCGAGATGATATAGAGGAGATAATTAAATGCGATATTTCCTAGTATTCTCCCATGGCCACAGCGCCGGTGGGTGGCTAGCTTACAATTGCATAAACCACCCATGCGGCAGGATCAGCGTGCTGGGTGAGGTGCCCAAACCGGATGCTTTGGCCTTTAAGCGGCGCGGTATCCCGAACAGCGCCATGAGCAGGGAAACTATCAAGTTCTTCAATGACAGGGTTCACTTTGGGGATGTCTGCCTGGGGGTTTTCAAGAGCTTTAGAACCGATGTCATACAGTATGTCCAAGAACGCAATGGGTTGGTCTTGCAGTGTGTGAGAAACCCCATTCACATCGTTGGTGTCCGCCAGGGGCGGAAGATGGGCCCAGCAGAAAGGTCCTTTCGGAGCGTATACCATCGGCCCATGAAGACTGACGACGAGATCTTTGAAGGCCACGTGATATACTATGCCGAGGGCAAATATAGGGCATTCCTGAAGCGTGCCGATTGCTACCCCATCTACAGGGTTGAGGACTTGAACAAATCATGTGGTGGAGACGGGGCTTACTTCAAGCGGTTCATGGAGAATCTCACTGGGGTTGAGTGGCCTTGGGAATACGTGAGACATATTCAGCAAAACAACCTGCCATGCCAACTTTATGATTACAGGCTTGAGTGGGATGACCAAGACCGGGTATGCGAGGTCACCATGAAGGCCCGAGACGACAAGGTGCGTGCCAGCGGTGAATACTGTCACTGGGGGCCAGATCCCAGCATCCCACGGTATTGGAAACAGTGGACCGACAGCCAGAAAGAGATATACCAGAAGTGGTTCGGGGAACTAGACAGGCGCATGGGGTACAACCAGCAGCACGTTGGAAGCGTAGAAGACGACTGGGAATGGGGAGGAAAGTATGAATGGGGCAGCCCATAGAGAAGCAATGAGGGGCTTCTTTCAGAAACTGGTTGAGAACTATGGCCCCGACTTCACCGACCAGGGTGTCGGGACCTGCTTGGCGCTGTACGGCCTGTGCTTGCTTACACGGCCAGAGTACGTCGTCGAAGTGGGCACTGGTTATGGCGCCTCGACGATTGCCTTTGCGCAAGCGATGCTGAGACAGGGCAAATCTCCTGGCAGGATCACAACAATCTGCCGGCGCAAGCATGCGCGCTTTTGGCGCGTGGCCACACCGAGGATACAGGGAGAGCTGATAGAGGGCCTGCGCCTACAGGACATCCACGCTATCGAGGCAGAGTTTCAGGATGTAGATCCTGCCTCGGCGTTGCCTACTCACGATGTACTCGTGTTTTATGACATTCACGACACAGATCAGTTCTACTCGCGGGCCTTGCTGGAGAAGTGGATTCCCCGGATTGAGCGGGGCTTCGTGGCCATCCATGACTTCAGTCCTGTGCAGCCAGGCAAAGACGTGGACAACAGCAGAAAGGCGTGGCTGCGCACCCAGGCGACACACTTCTCTGGCACGAAGTACCGTGGGTATGGCGAGGTAGCGCCTATCATCTGGTGGCTCAACGAGCACCGTGTGCCTGTTGCGGAGTTTGAGGGAGGCGTCTGGTTTGAGATTCCTTGGAGGAGAACATGAATTGGAGCACGATTACCACCCCGCAATGCTTTAGGGAACAGCTAGCCCAGGAGCCCGCAATGAGCGAGCTGCCGGCCAGCGGAGACCACACCCAGCAAGCGACCATCAAAAAAGCCATGATGCTCAGGCGGTGGGCAATGAGCATGGCCAGCTACAGCGGCCGTGAATACTTACTGCCCGGCTTTGGGCAACTTGGGCTCATTGAGCAGTTGCAAGCACTGGCGACCTACCAGCATGGAGTATGGTGTGGCGATGCCGCTGCATGGTACGTGAATGTGCTTCGTTGCTTTCATATCCCAGCCACGCGGTTCTTCTACGGCCACGACGAAGAAGGGCTAGGAGGACTCTCGCACGTCACCGTGATTGTCGGCTATAATGTGGGGAAGCTCGGAGAGCCCTATGACTTCGAGTTTGCCATCATAGATCCTTACCTGGGTTTCCACTACGAGGACGCTGCGACCGGGCGCCTGATGCCCGTGCACGTACTGATACCCAGGGTGATACGGGGCGAGTATGATACTATTCGGCGGGTAGATACTGAGCTGGTGCGGCCCTACCTGGCCGACCCCGACGAGGAGCATGGCTACCATGGCTGGCTGTTCCCGAGCGGCAAGCAGCCGGTGCAGGGAGAACTGCACGGCGACCGCATGGTTTACCAGGGTGCCAGCCACTCGGTCGCCAAGCTCTTTCCACCAGGCTCGCCGATGTGGAAGCTGGCAGCGGAGAAACGCGGAGGCAAGTCCCTGAAGCATTATCTGCTCGACCTGATGCTCGTCCGCCCTCGCTTTGAGGACATTCTACCGAGACTGGCTACTGAAAAGGCAAAGGAAGGCGACAGATATGCTGAACATCAATTCTTCCGCGTGATGATCCAAGCGGTGATGGGAGCACAATGAGCGCATCAATTATTGCAGACATTCAAAAGTACTGGGATAGCAGGCCGTGTAATTCCCGTCATTCGCTCGTGGACATCAACAGGCAGCCCTTTGCCTACAGCTGGCAAGTGGCTGCACGCAAGTATCACGTTGAGCCACATATTCCTGGCTTCGCGGAGTTTGAGCGGTGGAGAGGCCGGACTGTCTTGGAGTTGGGATGTGGGATCGGGACCGACACTCTGGCCTTTGCCGCGCATGGGGCTGGGGTTGTTGCCGTAGACATCTCCGAGAGGTCCTTGGAGATCGCACGTAGGAGGGCTGTTGCCCTGGGCCTGGGACACAGGATCAGGTTCATCCAAGGCGACATCGAGGAGCTGGGCGCCCTTCTGGTGCCGGCTGCCAAATTCGACCTGATTTACTCATTCGGTGTCCTCCATCATACTCCGCATCCCGAGAGAGTGCTTCGGCAAGTGAAGCACTGCATGCTCCCCAGCAGCACCCTGAAGGTGATGCTCTACCACCGCTACACACCAAAGGTGCTCTCTGCGCTGGTGCACTACTGGCGACCCGGCATGGCCGTGGATGATGCCGTGGCTAAGATGTCGGAGGCCCAGGCGGGCTGTCCACTGACACGCACGTACACCAGGGCCTCTGCCGCAGAGCTACTCCACGACTTTGAGATCTTGGATATGCGCATTGACCACATCTTTCCCTATCGCATCGAGGATTACGTCCAGCACCGCTATGTGCTTAACTGGTGGTGGCACTGGACGCCCAGGAAGATGTTTCGATTTCTGGAACGGAGGTTCGGATGGCATCTATTGATCACAGCGAGGTTGGCATGTTAAGTGTCGTGGTTGCTCTGAGAAATGACGACCACGGCGGCGATCAGGCAAGGCGTGTGCATACCTTCTTGCAGACACTCACTGCCCTGAGCAACCGCCACGGGCTAGATATAGAGATTGTTGCAGTCGAGTGGAACCCCCCATCGGACAGGCCGCCGCTCAAGGATATGGTTCCCTGGCCCGGGTGTACGAGGATCATCACTGTGCCCCAGGAGCTACATGGACAATACAAGAACTCAGAACACCTGGATTTCTATCAGATGATAGCCAAGAATGTTGGCATACGTCGTGCAAAGGGAGACTGGATCGTGGCAACTAACCCCGACCTGGTGTTTTCCAATAATCTGGTGGCATATCTGGCCAACGCCAAGCTTGATGCGGCCAAATTGTACCGGGCAATCCGGCACGATCTAAAAAAGCCCTATGTAGAGGGTAATACAGTAGACGAGGTGCTGGACTTTTGCTCTCGCAGCGTGGAGCGTGTCAATGACGGGGTATTCATGGGACTACACACACATGCCTGTGGGGATTTCACGCTTCTCCATCGCAGTGCCTGGGATGACCTGCGAGGGTATCCAGAGTTCGACCTGTGGTCTATTCACATCGACTCCGTCCTTGTTGGCATGGCCCAAGCAGCAGGATACAAGGAGATTGTCTTTCAAAAAGATTGTTGTGTTTATCACATCAAGCACAGCAGGAGCTGGGTCGAGAATCCAGAACTGGCCCAGCGGTTCCCCCATCTATCTGTAGCGAACAATCTGGTTCCTCTGTTCAAGACCATGCAGAAGCATGGCATGCCTCTCCAGTACAACAAGCCAGGCTGGGGACTGGCCAACGAGCAATTATGATCACTATATTCTCGACGCTGAAGCCAGACATTGGCTACCGCCAGCGCAATGCCGTTACGAGCTGGGCTGCTCTCCCCCGGTGCGAGGTTCTACTCATCGGCGACGAGGCACGGGAGCTGGCCGGGGAGAAGGGCGCCCGGTGGGTGGGCGACGTTGAGCGCACCGAGCTCGGTACGCCGTTGCTGGACTCGCTATTCTCGGTTGCTCAGGACAACAGCCCCAACCACCTATTCCTTTATGTCAACGACGACGTCATTTTATTCGATGACATAGTATGGGCTGCTGAAGAGTGTGCCAGCCAGTTTGGGCGATTTCTAATGGTGGGGCAACGGACAGAACTCACCGTGCGCGGCGAGATAGACTTCTCTGACCAAGACTGGCAAGACAGGCTGGGGCCCAGCAGGCTAATGCATCCCTGTGGCTGCGATTATTTCGTGTTCACTCGTGGCTTGTGGTCGTCAATGTTGCCGCTAGCAATCGGGAGGACGACATTTGACAATTGGCTGATTTGGTCTACACTCAGGGCTGGGTTGCCAGTGGTCAATGCCACACAGATAGTGACGGCGATACATCAGACACACGCCCCGAATCCCGTGTCAAGGACCGGACCGGAGGCTAGAAGAAACCAAGAGATAGCGGGGATTGTCGGTAAGGGTTACGAAGGCTGGGTGAGTCATGCAACTCACCAGATGGGAGAATAATGAAGGACAAGGCGTATGCTGTTGTGGCACTGAAGGAAATTCTTGGTCGAGCCCTGGATGCAGTCGAGATGTATGGCGCGGCCCTGGCAAACTCATCAACTGGCACGAGCCTGGACCCCGGGGGTGTCGCTGGCTGGGACCTGGAGTTCGCCCGGATGACGCGCGAACAGCAGGTGGAATGGCTCTTGCAGCTGTTCAATAGCCTGGTGAATGACTAATGATTGCTGCTTGCGCAATCCTGGCCTGTCATTCCTGGCCGCAGTATTTGCCTGGGGCCCTTGACTCTATTCGTGCGCAAACCGTGCAGTTCGCACGTACCATCGTAGTGCTGGATGGCCCACCGGAGCCAGAACGGTACGAGGAGATTCTGGTAACGTACCCATGGGTAACGCCCATCTGGCTTCCCACTAATCAGGGCCAGTCAGTGGCTCGGAATACTGGGGTACGGGCAGCGATTGACGCAGGCCTCGAGTGGTATGTCTTCCTGGACGAGGACGACGAGTATCACCCCCAGTTCCTTGAGAAGGTATCTCGGTCGGTGGAACTATGCCCTGACCGAGACATACACTACTGCGACTGGGTGAAGACTGGCGGATGGGTGGGCTACACCAAGACGCCCGAGTACTCATACCGGAGGTTGCTGGCTGCACCATTCATCACCACGGCGTCGTTGGTGAAAACAGAGGTGTGGGAAGATGTCAAAAGTCACAACGGTCACGGTTTTGACCCCGGCCTACGGGGATGGGAGGACTACCAATTTTTCCTGGAAAGTGGAGCCCTTGGTCACTACGGGGCCAGGGTGGGCCTTGCGCTGGTCCGATACCGTCGCCACGATCAATCCGTCAGCGATTATGCGCACGCACACCTCGACGAGATCGTGGCCCACATACGAGACAAAATGAGACGACTGTACGATGTGAAGTTGAAATATGAGGTACCGGCAGGATGGCGACGCAACTAACACAAGAAGACGTACAACTATTTGAGGAAGCGGCCCGGACGCACAGCCTCAATGCCTTCACGTCCCATTACTTCCAGTTGCCCTTCTCGGGAACCCGCTATACCCCGGAGGACAGGGCAGAGGACTATGCGGTTTTGCACGAGACCTGGCTGGCTGCTGGTAAGCCTGGGCAGGAGCTGGAGACCCGGATTAGCGGGCAACCAATTACCTTCAAGGTGCTCTATGAGGCCTACTCAGAGCCAACCTTTCTGTGGCCCCACGGCTATGTGCTGGTGGAGTGGGCTCAGAGAATGGCCCACGCTCTCATCGCAGGGGGCAAGCGCATTACTGTTGTGGAAGGGGGAACCGGCGCCAGTAAAACCAGTAGCGTTGGTATTATGGCTCTCTCACTCGCTGCCCTGATTCCTGGCTTCGACTTCCTGAACGTGGCGCCCACGGCGAGCCAGGCCCAGGACATGCTGGACGAACTTGAGAAGTGGACAACGGGCAGTGAGTTCGAGAGGTTTATCGTCAAGCCCGTGTCTGGCAGGTTGTTCAAGCTCAAGCCCTTTCCTATCCTGACGGTGCAGGTGGGAGATGCCCCGCGCTCGACGCTGGGCTGTATGACGCTCGGCATTCACGGTAACTGGATTCTCGGCAAGGACAAGGACTGGCTGAACGTAGACGAAGCCGGGCTGGTACAGGGTATTGGCGAGGCCATCCCACGCCTGGTGACGCGGCTACGCGGCGTGCGACGCACAGGACGGCCCAGGTGGGCTGCAATGAGTTTTATCACCAACCCGCACCTTAACCCCAGCTTTGACCGGCTACGGAAGCGCGCAGAGGCCAAGGCCGGGGAGGAAGACAGCCTCTATTTCACGGCCCACCCCGTTACCTCGGACAATACTGCCATCACGGCACGACAACTGCGGTTACAGTGCGAGCTTCTCGACCCTGCCGACCAGGGCCGCTGGCTACGGGGGGAGCGTACCTCTATCGACATTGAGGGCGAACTGCCACCTGTCCTGATCGAGAACTGTCACAACCCAGGACTGGATGCTATCATGGAGGAGGCTGTGATACGAGGGCAGCCCGACACAACATTCGAGAAGAGGGATGGTATCGGGATCGTGCACTGGCAATTACCCTACGACCCCGACAGGGCCTATATAGCCGTGGGTGACCCAGGCATGGCGGCTCCAAGAAAGATGAATATCAATAATGTCCCAGTCGTTCTGGTTTTCGACATCACCGAATACCCAGCGAAACCTGCGACACTGCGAGCCTTCCACTGGATCGACGGGGGCGGCACCTACGGACCCTGGAAGAGTTGTATGCAGGAGATGATGGTGACCTACAAGTGCCTGGGTTGTTATGACGGCACCGGCACGCAGGCATCATTTGCGCAGTCGGAGGATTTCCAGGGCTTCGACTTGTGGCCTATCTCTCTTGGCGGTGGCGTAAAGGTCCTGGCCAAGACGTTCTTCAAGTTAATGTGCGGGGACGGGTTCTATGCCTGGCCCTACCTGGAGGGGCTGTGGTACCAGGCCAGTGTCTACCGGGAGTTCGGGCCCGGCGTGAAGAAAATCCCAGACGACATCATCAGCACCATGTTTGTCTTGTCCTACTTCCTACGGCTGTTATACCTGTCGGACTTGCCAAAGAAGTACAGTCCCCCGGGGGAAGAGAAAGACGAGACAGAGAAAATAATGGCCGAAGCTGCACTCCGGCATGCGGAGCAGCGGTACGCCCGTACCGGCGGGCGTTATGGGAGACAGCGATGATAAGAGGGATTGGTCGGTTGCGGGTCTCTGCGGCAGAGAAGTGGGGCTGTCTTAGGCGCTGGTTAATTAGCATACTGATCAAGTGCCTGGAGATGGACTGGCGCGGTCGGCTACTGGATCGTCTCTATCGGATGCAGCAGGAAGACGAGGAGATCGTCGTAGCCGGCAGGTATGCCCGCCCCCCTGGTCGTTATCGACGAGAGAGGAGGTGAGAAACCCCCTTGACAGACACCGAGAAAGATGTTATAATCAAGCCAGAATTGAGCCTGGGCCAAGACTTGATTCTTAAATACCCATTCACCAAGGGCACACGACATCATTCACTGAAAATGGTGCGCGTGGTTGACGGGACTGTATATGTCCTCGATCCCAACACTAAAGAACAAATAGCTGTCGGAAAGGCCCTGTTGATGGGTCCGGTACTCGTCATGGCCATGACAGTCAAAACTGAATAGATTAGATATCATTTAGGCCAAGCAGCCGCCACCTTTTAGGTGCGCGGCCTTTTCTGTTTAGGGGACCCTATGGCAACAATGACCACTCTGGCAGATGCGGTGAAGTCGGCCATTGAGGACACTCAATCTATCTACAATGGTGCTCCTTGGACTACAAAGAGAGAGGAGTACGAAGCATACTGGAATATTTACAGCGGCGCAGAGTGGGATGAGACCACCGGGGTCCAAGACCCAGACACCGGGCGCGCGCAGCTTCGCTACCCCCTCCAGGTCAGACCCGCCGCCAAGTGCTGCCGCATTCATCGCGCAGTAATGTTTGGCATGCGGGAAGACACCTCCCTACTTCCCGTGAGGGCGGCGGTGGCCAGTGAGGGCCCGGGGGCGCGCGAGGCCCAGCTGCGCTTTCAGAACTTTATCAACTCAAGCTGGGTGTGGAGCCAAGGTGCTGCCGTGATGGAAGAGGCGGGACTGCTCTTACAGATTTACGGTGGCCACTTCTTCAAGGTGGCGTGGGAGTTCTGGAATGGCGAACTGCCACATCGCATTGCAGTACGCTCGCTCAAATCGCCAGCCTGGTGCATGCCCATCTACGACATCTATGACCCCTGGCACCTAATGGAGGCCTGGATTGGCTACCGCATTCCAGCCGAGGTTGCCCTGGTAAAGTATGGCGTCAGGTCCGACAAGAAAGAGGTGCTTTACCTGGAGCACTGGACACGGGATGAGTGGCGCATTACCGTGGGCGGCGAGGTCCCGAAAATGAAGTGGGGCGACAGGCTGGAGGCAGGCCTCGAGGGCGAGAACCCCTGGGGATTGGTGCCGGTGGTATATATCCCCCACGAGCGAGAGGGTGACTTCTACGGGCGCAGCCTGGTTGCCAATCTGCCCGGCCTGGCTCGGGAGCTAAATGCCCGCCTGGCCGACACGGGAGATGCTGTGCGCGAGACGGCGCATCGCTTCCTCGTCATGCGCAACACCCGCAGTAGGGGCGCCTTGATGGCCCGTAGGATTGTGGCCGAGGGCCGCTACGTGGGAGAGGCGGTAGACATCGGCGACGCCCCTCCCATCACGGGCTCGAAGGACCCCGACCTGTTTGCCGTGGAGAGTCATGGGGTGCCAAGCTCGGTCGCCGGTTTTCCAGATACGCTCTGGGAAGAGATTAGGCGGCAGGCTGATGTTGCCGCCGTGGCAATGGGAGATGACGACGTGTCCGGCGGTCGAATCACCGGGCCCGTTACCAGCTACCGCATGTTCCCTTCGATCTCCCATACCATGACAGAGCGGGCCAATTTCAGCACTGGTCTGAATATGATAGCGCAGATCATGGCGACGATTGTTGAGGAGCGAGAGCGGTCTGGGACCTATAGGCAGCTCGGCATCGAGGGTCCTGGGATTACCCCAGAGATGCGTCAGATGACACTCAGGCAAGCCTGGTATCCGATGATCCCGATTGAGCAGATACAGAAAGTTCAGATGCTCACATTGCGCTTGCAGGCGGGCGGCATCAGCCTGGAGACTTACCTGGACAAGATGGGTGAGGATGACATACCGCAAGAGATCGAGCGCATACACGCCGACATGGAGTGGGAGATGAGAACCGAGGCAGCCATCAAGGCTGGGATGGCGAAGCCGAAGAAGAAGGGCGTCGCAAGCAATCCCGGCAACTTTGATAGGCAGGAGGAATAGTGATGTGGCAGAAGTGTGAGCCGGTTGTGTTAAACACGGCGGAGACCATTGCCATTACCGGCGTGACCAACTATCTCCGCATCAGCAACGGCATCCCGGATGAAGTGTTCATCAAATTCAATTGGGCAGTCGGTGATACTGAGGTGTCGGCGACTGAATTTGATGTGGTCCTGGATGACTACAATTACGTCGAGCTGAAGCGGGAGTCCCCAACCTTCCCGAAGTTCAAGAATGCACGGGTGATCTGCGCTACTAGCGGCTCACTGGCAATTATGGGGTGGTAGACAATGGCACTGAGGACCGTTATATCGATCTGGGACGAGGCGGGGCTTGAGGCTGACCGGATAGTGCAGGAGCACGTCTCCGCCAGCTATGCCGCCACGCTTTACCAGCGCATGACGCTGCCTGCATCCACCAGTAAGGTCGAGATCGACCTGGGGCCGCTGGCTACCATCGAATATCTCTTTCTCGCGTCCGACGAGGCTATCCAGGTGTTTAAGAATAACAGCGTGGCGGCATGGGGAACCGACAGCCTCTTTCTCTCTGCTGGTTGTAGCATTACAGCATTGCACGTGAAGGCAGAGAACGGCTGTACCTTGCTTGTGTATGCGGCTGGCTCATGAGGGTACTGGCGTTCAGTAAGTGGATGAAGGGCAATGCGGCGCTGGCGGCCTACCGTGTCGTCTGGCCCTTCGGCGAGCTGAACAAGCAACAGGACTTTGATAATTGCACAGTGATTGGCGAGCAAGACGTGAGGCGGCTTATTGTACAGCGCCAGCTGCAACGGGTACTAGGCTACGATCTCTATGTACTTCAAAGGCTACTGATACCCAGCGAGGGGGCCAAGGGCTTCATCGGCACGCTCCGGGACACTGGGGCCAAGGTAGTCTTTGAGACCGACGATGACATCAGTGATGACTACCGTGAGCTGGGCTATAAGCCCTGGGTAGAAGCCACGATAGGGCAGTGTGACGCGATTACGGTGAGCACAAAACATCTGGGCGAGGTGATGGCCCGGTACAAGAAGCCAGTATACATGCTGCCAAATTACCTGCACACCGAGTGGTTTGGGCAAGTTAGCCTGGCGGCGGAGCGGGTCTTCGATAGCCTGGTGATTGGATTGGTAGGAACCAGGTCACACTGGGGAGACTGGCAATTGGTACTTGATGCCCTGAAGATTGTTAAGCGAAAGCATCCGGAAGTCACAATCGCGGTAGGCGGGTATCGCCCACCATACCTCGAGGATGGCATCGAGGGGCTGAAGTTCTTTGCGCCTGTGCCATTTGAGGCATATCCGGCCCTGATGCGCCAGTTTGATATTCTCCTCTGCCCACTGGAGGCAGACGACAAGTTTAACTGGAGCAAGTCTGGCATCGGGGCATTAGAGCCCATGGCGGCCGCTCGCCCAATCAACGGCAAGATGGGGGGAGCAGTCCCCATTTGCAGCGGCGATTTACCAGTCTACCGTCGGGTCGTCAACAACCGGCACAATGGCTTGCTGGTGAAGGATGGAGACTGGGCGGCTGCCATTATTCAGCTCGTCGAGGATGCGCCTCTGCGGCAGAGGCTTGCCATAAACGGGCTCCGTTGGGTACGGAAACATCGTGACATAAAACTAGCTGGCCCCAGGTGGGGGGCGGCTTATCGCAAGATATTGGAGGGATAGCACATGGCAGATTGCTTTACGATACAGGTGGTAACCTCGTTACTGACAGGCTCCACGTCGGAGTATTCTAAGGATGCGACCAGCGACGACACTCTGACCGAGGATTTTCGTTCAACGGTCACGGTCGCCGCGGGCGCGGCCGACGACTCCCTGACGCTGGGTGGAATGACTAACCCGAAGGCGCTCGTGGTCTATGGCGAGCAGGGCATTACGTTCAAGCTGGGCGCTGCCGGGGCAGATGCGGTCGGGGCCGACCCCATTGCGGTCGTGATCGATGAGGGTGGAGGCCTGAACATCGCCGCGATCCTGATCAGCAACGCCGATGCAGTTGATCACCAGGTCCTGGTGATAGCAATGGAATGACCACAAGAGATGGTCGAATGACCATGGGGGGTAGTCGGTATGGCAAAGAAACGTAAAAGGAAGTGGCTCCAGAAAGCTGCTGCACGGATGAAGGCCAAGGGCACGGCCGGATCTTTCACTCGTTGGTGTAAAAGCCAAGGCTTCGGCGGAGTGACGGCGGAGTGCATTGCCAAGGGCAAGGCCAGCAAGAACCCTGCCATCCGGAAGAAGGCCAACTTCGCAGCCAATGTGCACAAGATTGCCCGCCGCCGTAAACGAAAGAGGAAATAATGCCCCCACTGAATACTGCACACAAGATTGAGCGGGCACTGGAAGTCTACGTCGACAACCCGGGCGGATTGCGGCAAGCCCAGAAGGCAGCGGTGCTTCTTTTCCACGGCAGGGGCCCCGGTGCAGAGAAAGCGCGAGGGCTCTATCACCGCGCCCAGATGTTGCTAAACAGGCTGCAAAACAGACACGTAGCACAGGTGGTGCACCCTGATTGAGACGCTGGAGTACGGCGACACTGGGTATGATGACCTATATGCCACCTGGGTCGCAGAGGGCAGACCGGCGACATTCGGCGAATTGGGCTTGTTTGGCGGCCGTGAATGGTCTGCCCTGGGCTGGAAGCGCAAGGCACACCCGATCTTCCTGCTCGCGCATGCCGATGGCCCGACCGAGCTCGACACATCCGATGGCATGGACAAGACCGGGCGGATTAAGAGGAAGGGCTACAGCGAGACCAGGCCCAAGGATGGTGGGCAGAACATCAAATTTTACCCGCGCTCTGGATGGCGGATTCGCACCCGCCCCGTCCATCGAGAGGATGACTAATAGACACTAACCTGGCCTTTCGGCTCTTTGGCGAAGCGCGCCTGTGACCCGGGCTGAGCCAGGCGACCTGGAGACAATATGGCACTTTACATTATGAGGTGCTCGCAATGCGGGCATGTCTTTGAGGCCCGGCACCCAATGGACTTTGAGGGCCCAGTCAACTGCCCTAACTGTGACAGTGACTTGACCACGAAAGTACCGACGGCGCCCGGAATAGTATTTGACTGGAAATCACTTGGCTCTGACGATGGGCCAACAGCGACGGCGAAGACCAGATTTAGGCCATCGGCCGTTCCCCGGTCAGTAGCAAGTATGGCTTAGGAGGAAAAGAATATGGCAACGAAAGTAATCGGCGATTTTCAGGTTTATGCCAAGACAGCGACTGTCGTCTTTGGCGACACTTCCGCCACTCGTCTCTGGGACCTTCCTGCGCATGCTCATGTGATCGACATTATAGTAGATGTCCAGACCGCCTTCGATGCTGGCAATAAGCACCTGGATATAGGAGTGTTTGGTAACACCGACTATTTTGCCAACAACGTGGACGTATCGGGTACGGGGCGGGCAGCCGTCACAGTACTCGAGGGCGGAGAGGACCTGGGGAGCAGGCTGACCGAAGTGCAGATTGAGGTTGACGCAGCAGGATCGACCGTGGGAGAATGCACAGTCACATTCCTGTATTACTGCTTCGACCGATCACATCTTCATTAGGAGGAAATGAATAATGGCAATCACGCAATTAAATGATGCCAAGCGGCCCTTCACCGCATACATCCAGACGGCGGCGTTCCGCGACCAGGAAGAGGGAATGTTCCCATTCACCTATTGGCTCGCGTATGCCTACGACTACACCGACATCGACACATCCATGATTGAGATCGAGGTGCCGCCTGGAGCCATCGTACTACAGGTAGTCCACCAGATCTCGGTAGAGCTGACCGGTGTCACGGCCATCACGGTCGGGGACGGCGCCGGTGCAGCCAGCTGGATCGCGGATGCCTGGGGCGGAGGCGCGGTCGGAACCTATACCGACTACACTGCGGCCTACCCGGCTGCGAGCAAGCGGTATGACGACGGCGACACCATTGACGTAAACTTCGCCGGGATCGCTACAGCGGGTAGTGGAAAGGTCTTTGTGAAGATCTTGAGCTACACCGAAGAGCTAACTGGCTCATAGACGAGGAGAACGAGTAATCATGAGTGAAACAGACACGACCACCAATACGCCTCCCGCCACAGGCAATTCGCCCGTGACGCCGGCGCCTGCTGGCCAAGCTGTCATTGTCCCACCGAGCAGCACCACGATGCCCGCCGATACTGACTACAAAGCCAAGTTTGACGGGCTACGGGGCGCGATGCTCGCGCTCCAAACACAATCGCGGGAGCGGATCGGCTCTCTGGAGCAGCAAGTGCGGGCGGCCAACAGCGAGACCCAGGTAATAATAGGGAAACTCTCTGCGGCAGAGGCCAACATTGGCAAGCTCACAGAGCAGCTGGCCGGCCTCCCAACGATTCAGGAGCAAGCGAATAAGGCAACGGCACTGGAAGCCCAGGCCCAACGCCTGGAGATGATACTGCGTTTCCCAGAGATTGTTGGAAAGACCGAGATGGTAGACACGAGCGAGGAAGACGAGAACGAGAAGTTCGAGCGCGTAAACCCCTTCTTGGACGCCTTGCTATCATCTACGCTCAGCGGCGATGCTTTCCAGGGGCTTGCGGAGCAGATGGCAGGCCAACTAGGAGCCGGGGAATGGACCGAGGCAGGAGAGGAACAAACACCACTGGGCCAACAGCCTGGTGGCGCCGCCCCGCCCACCCCAGTCCCCAGTGGCTCGCTCGACGATTTGCGAAAGCAGGCACTGGAGGCACAACGCACCGGCGACTACGAGAAAGCCAACACTCTATGGGATGCAGTTTCGGCCAAGCGGGGCAAGGGCTCTTAACTTCATACTGTAGGAGGCAAATATAATGGCAACAGG